>Ga0315286_10000398_pt1 | contig 35921 bp, 21 predicted proteins | sample YL17G10_0_MG_FD_205038 | JGI IMG/M metagenome (GOLD analysis project Ga0315286, IMG submission 205038) | Sediment microbial communities from Yellowstone Lake, YNP, Wyoming, USA - YL17G10_0 | ecosystem: Environmental > Aquatic > Freshwater > Lake > Sediment | place: USA: Wyoming | collected...
AGTCTTTTTCCATGGCGGTTCCTTTCTAAAAAATAATTTAAGCGTTTATTTTCGGCCAAATTATACGTTATTTTGGCCAAAGGAGCCGCCTGTTTTTTTAACCTTCAACTATCAATTGGACACCCTCCCAGAAATATTCGACTTAGTTATTATTGACGAAGCTTCGCAAGTAAGTATAGCCCAAGCTTTTCCTGCTTTATTAAGAGCTAAACAAGTGTTAATATTTGGTGACAGAAAACAATTTAGTAATATCAAATCGGCTCAGGCTCGTACGGACACCAATAAAGAATATATAGGTAATCTAAAAGATTGCTTTGTTAAATTTGTATCAGATGGAAGCGCTGAGATAGTTAAACTTGAGAAATTCAATATAAAAACATCTATCCTTGAATTTTTTGAATTTATAAGCAACTACAATATTCGACTGCTAAAGCACTTTAGGGGCTATAAAGAGATTATTTCTTATTCAAACAAATATTTTTATCAAGATAGCCTGCAAGTGATGAAAATTAGAGGCAAAACCATCGATGAAGTATTAAAATTCTCATTTATAAAACATGATGGCAAAATGGAATTGGTACAAAATACAAATGTTCCAGAAGCAGAATTTATTATTTCAGAATTGAGAAAGATAAAGGAGTCAAGCAGTAACGTAAACGTTGGCATCATTACGCCGCACACAAATCAGCAGAAATTATTGGTCGAAATGATAAATAAAGTACCCGAAAAAGACTACTTTTACGATACACTCAAGCTCAAAATAATGACATTTGATACATGCCAAGGCGAAGAAAGGGATATAATCTTTTATTCAATGGTTGCTACCGAAGAAGATGATCGTCTTTGGGGTGTATTTATTAAGGATTTAAAGGACGTCAATATTGAAGAAGAAGAAAAAATAAAAGCCCAGAGACTGAATGTCGGTCTGAGCCGTGCAAGAGAATGTATACATTTTGTTTTAAGCAAACCTATTGATAAATTTAGTGGTTCGATTGGCGAAGCATTAAGACATTACGAACTTATTTTGAATGAAGCAAAGAAGGAACGTAGCGTAATCGAAACAGACCGAAAATCAAAAATGGAACCGGAAGTAATGAATTGGTTCTACCAAACAGATTTCTGGAAAAAGAACAGAGACTGCAAACCTCCTCCCGAGTTTATCCCACAATTTGAGCTTGGTAAATATTTGAAACAGTTGGATAAAACCTACAATTACCCAGATTACAAAGTTGATTTTTTACTGGTTTATAGAGATGAAATGCAGAAAGAACATAAAATAATTATTGAATACGATGGGTTTAGAGAACATTTTAAGGATATTGAATGGGTGAATAAATTTAATTGGCAAAATTACTATACTGACTCAGATGTTTATCGCGAGAAAGTGATAGAAGGTTATGGCTATAAGTTTTTGCGGATAAACAGGTTTAATGTCGGTGATAATCCGATATTAATGCTTAATGAACGAATCGAAAATTTAATTAAAAATGGTACAAGGAAAAATGATTTAATAAGCCACATTCATGAAACTATAGAAGGTTTGAATAGTGGCGAAATGAGAGAATGTCCAAAGTGCAAAAAAATAAAAGATGCTGAAGATTTTAAAGATCCGAATTTAATTACTGGCTACGGTCGGTTTTGTAATCAATGTAAGGGCCTGAAGAAACCTAAAGAAGAATCGATTGTATACGATATACCGATTTGTCCGAATCATGGGGTGAAAATGATTTTAAGAAATGGAAGGCGCGGGAAATTTTATGGTTGTCCGAGATTTCCGTACTGCCGAATAACAAAAGATTATAAAAGTCAGAAATAAAGCTACATCTGTTTTAAGCAAACCAAAAACTTGGAAATAATAAATGGCAAATGACCCCGATGAGATAGCTTCGCCACATCTCACGGGGCAAGAATCCGCCTGCGGCGGACAAGTTTCAGATATTATTGCTGTGTTGGAGCGGGTGCTGGAGCGGGTGGAGGGGCTTGCGGGTTGCTTGTCAATTTGAATTCGGCGGGGTCGGCGTTTAGTTTATACTGCAGCATTACAGGCACTGTGCCGGGCGTTATGTAAAAGACGAAATCAAGCTGCCTCATTGTAGCCTTTTCAGAAAGATTTTTTTTGTCAACGGCGTTTCCTGTCGTGATATAGCCGATGGGCCAGGCGACCTCGGCGGTGCCGGTGTAATCGTTGTCGAAACCGGCGGGTTTGGATATTAATCTTACCTGAGACATTGTAAAGGAGCCTTCGGTGACGGCTTTAACGATAATCGGCCTTCCCCGTTCGTTTAGCGACTGATTGTCCGAAGACGATACGAGGTCTGTATCGGAGCCCCAGGCGGCGGTGACTGAAACGGCGGATGAGCCCGCGACAGGCGGGTTTTGACTGTCAGTTCCGATGCGGTCGAGGTAAATTTCGTTAAGAAAATCGGGGTGGAATACGGCGAAACTTTTTTGGCCGCTCAACGAGCCGCGGCTGAGCCAGGAGGAAACGGCTGTGATAAAGCCGTCGGCGTTCAAAATCAACTGTTTATCGGGTTCTGTGAAACGGGTGACATTGGGGCTGAAACGTTCGTAAGGCAATCCTGTGCTGAGGGGCATCAAGGCGACGGCCGTTAAAATGACGCCCGCAATGGCAAAGCCGACGAAGGCCGCTATAAGAGACCTGATAATCTTGTCGGCAAACTCGCTGAGGTATATGTCTGCCGGGGCCAGTTTGCCGCCGATGGCGTTTAATATTGCCAGAGTAAGGGCGAAAATTACTATTAAGGAGGCTGGAAGAGCCCAGGCAATAACGAGGTCGTAACCTATGATGATTCGGCCGAGAGTTTCAAAATACGCGAAGGCGACGGCTGCGGAAACGATAACGTTTATCAGAAGCACAAATGCCTTGATGACCGAGCTTTTAAGATAAACAAAAGTGACGGTCGAAATAATAACCAGAATGACAGTTAGTTCGGCAACCATTTTTTCTCCGTTATTGAGCCGGTTCGGGTTTCTTTTTCGCGGCGTCCTGCGAGCCGGACATCGCACGGACGACTTCATTAATAGACGTCAGGCCCGCCGCGACCTTTCGTATCGCCTGCTCCTGCAGATACAACATCCGGGCGTGCCTGAAGATGTTGGCGATGTCGATTTTACTCTTGGCCTGCTTGAGCAGTTTTTTGGTTTCGTCGGTCAGGATGATAAGCTCAAATATCGCTTCTCTGCCGTAAAAGCCGGTGCCCTGACAGTGGGGGCATAGTTTGGGCCTGCCGCGCCTGTCGACTACCGGCTCGCCGGGACGGAAAAACTGCTTTATTTTGTCGGAGGGAATGTTGAACTTCCTTAGCATTTCCTTGTTGGGCTCGTAAGGCTCCCTGCACTGCTCGCATAGTTTTCTTACGAGCCGCTGATTGCTTATGCCGACGAGATAGTCAATGGCCATATTTTTGTCGCCGACGAAGTTAATCCACCTGCCCATCGCATCGTTGACGTTGGCGGCTTCCATGGTTACGTAGGTCATCTTGTTGTCCTTGGCCGCCGAGCAGGCGAGCCTGGCGATGTCCTTGTCCTCCTCGCAACGCTCAACGCCGATGATGTCGGGGCCGGTGCGAAGTATCGACTGAAGCCGCCTTGCGTAGGAGGTTGTGCCGGTGTCGCTTAATGAATAAATGACCTGCGTGACGTTGGGCAATTCGCCGATGGGCTGCTTTTCGAGGATGTTAATATTGTTCATAAACGGGTCGTGATTGCTTATGAGAGCGTAGAAGGTCGAAGTTATGCCGTTTTTTTTGGGTCCTGAGACGATAAAGACGCCATTGGGGCCGTTGCGGAGATTCTGTAATTTTTCAAGCTGCTCGGGCGTGAGGCCCAACTCGGTGAGCTTGAGAATGTTATGAGCGGCGAGCAATTTGAGTCTTACCTGTTCGCCGGCCGTTGTGCCTGCGGTGGTGAGTTCCCATTCATACTGCTTGCCGTCCTTCTGCACGATGAATCTGCCGGTCTGAGGCTTGCGTTTTTCCTCCACGTCGAGGTCAGCAAGATGCTTGAGGTATCTTATGAAGTATTCGACTTCTTCCCTTTCTTTCGGCGGCTGCTTTTCAACGACGCCGTCGATAACGAAGTGCACCTGATACTGCTGAGCCGTGAGCGTCATTGCGACGTCGCTCGCCCGCCGCCAGACTGCGTCATCGAAAAATTCCTGCGCGGTTTTGAAGCCGTAGAATTCCGGAGTCTTGGGTTCGGGCGGGGGGACTTTGTTTTTGTTTGCGGTTATGAAGACGAGACCCTTGTTGATTTTTTCGACCTGCTTCTGCTGATTGGTGAGCAGGCTTTTTATGTGCTCGGCCGTCAGAACTTTCTGGAACTGGTCGACGAGACTGTTGCGATGCATAACGTATACTACGGCGGTAGTTCCTACCGCGATTATGTAGATTGGCAGACCGATGAAGAAAAGCGGGATGAGCAGCCAGACGAGCGAACCGAGGGCGCCAGCAAGAAGAACCGTTATGGTCCATTTCTGCACCTTCGTGCGCACTTTTTTGGCGTCAGCGTTGACCCATTTCAGCAGGGGAAGCCATACGAAAAAGCCGATTAAAAAAACGGCGAGCTTGTAAATTGAGATATATGCCCCCATCTGTATTGTCGCTGTAACTATCGGCATTAACTTGTCCGCCTTATTCCTTTAAGAGCCATTTTAAGTTCTTCAGCATTGGGGGCGTGCTGCAGCGCCACTTTCAGGTCAATCCATTCGCCTTCGACGAGCGTTCTGAGACTTTCAGTAAAGTCCTGCATTCCTTCGCCCTGCGACGTCCTTATGACGCCGTCAAGGTCGGCTTCATGGCCTTCGGATATGAGCTTTCTGGCGACGGCGTTGGAGATGAGTATCTCAACAGCGGGCACCATCGGCGTTTCTTTTTTGAGCCCGGGCAGAAGGAACTGGCTTATAATGGCCCTGAAGGCATGAGTGAAGGTCTGTCTGGCGAGGTTCCTTTCATCCTGCGGGAACAAATCGAGGATTCTCTGTATGGTTTGTGCCGCGCTTCCGGAGTGCAGCGTGCTGAAAACCAATTGGCCTGTTTCCGCGGCCCCTATCGCTGCGGCAAGAGTCTGCTTGTCCCGCAGCTCGGCAATCAGAACCACATCAGGGTCCTGCCTGGACAGCGAGCTTAAAGCGTCTTCGTAATCCTTGACGTCAATCCCGATTTCCCTCTGCGAAACAATCGCTTTTTTGTCGGTGTGAACAAATTCAAGCGGGTCTTCCACGGTAATTATATGACACGAACGAGTTTGATTAACATGGTCTATCATGGAAGCGATTGTAGTACTTTTGCCGCAGCCTGCGGGACCTGTTACGAGAATGAGGCCTTCGTACGTTTTGTCGGCGATGTCCCTGACGGAAGACGGCAAATGAAGGCTTTCAAACGGCGGAATCTTTGATGTTATTCTCCTTGCCGCCAGGCTGAGCTTGGACCTTTGCCTGAAGACGTTTACCCTGAATCTGTCGGCCTGACTGACTTCGTAAGCGAAGTCAATGTTGCCGGTTTCCATAAGGAACTGTTTTTGTTTTTCGCTTAAAATTTCAAAAACGAGTTTTTCAATTTTCTCCTCGGTAAGAGGCTCGGCTGTTGTGCTCCTTATGCCATCGTTGAGCCGCAACTTCGGCGGCTGATTGACCTTAAGATGCAAATCACTTGCCTGCGCTTTTATGGCGGCTTTGAAATACCTGTTAATCTCCGGCTCCACCTCCAAATGCACGTGACTGTCGATAGGTTGTTTCTTGTCAGTCATTTGCTGCTCCAGCCATAACCGCTTGCTGCGGAAATGGTTATAACGATTTTTGTCTGCGGGCTAAGACCTGCCGCAAAGGCCCAGGCTAATTTGAAAACATATATTCTACGATAAAATATAAGGTATTGTCAATATGGATGTTGGGCTTTTTTGATTAAAAAAAGGAACGAATTCACCGAGGCAGTGTTAAATAAAAGTTTATAGCGGACAGCATACAGTGAACAAAAAAAACACAAGAATGTAAGTCCTTTGTTTACGTTGCAAAAATAGCAACGTAAAATAAAGACTTAGGAACGAATTTGAGGTAATTTTTGCGGGGAAAGAGAGGGCGTGAAGAAAATGAGGGAAAATTATTATAAGAGATTTTAAATAAAAGCGTTATATACTTTTTTAGAAAAACAGGAGGGAGTGAAAAATCTTCTATAACAATTTGAAGGACAAGGTGTTATAGGATTTTTCAAAATTTTTGAAAAATTTTGATTATTTTTGATTATTTTGTTATGAATTTTGTTTTTTTGACCGTGACTTTCGCGGCAACTTGCGCGATTTTTGTTATTGGGAGAATGACGAGGAAGAAACCACAGATTATACGGGTTACACAGATTCCATTTTCAAAATTACGAGCGGCAGAGTCGGCGGGAGAAAATGGCGGAGAGTTTTATTTAAGATTTAAAATTTAACATTGAAAATTTGAGGAGTTCGACCGTTGGCCGAGATGTTGTTTTTATTTTTCGCGAATGTTTTTTCAACAGAACCCTCTGGCCATAGTTTCTTCCTTATGGTTGAATGTGAATTTAAACCTCATTATTTCGTTTTTCTTAACACTAATAAGCCGAAACCGAAAAACAATAAACTCATCGGTTCGGGAATTAAATTAAATCTTGCATATTCCGATGAGCTAATACCCTTAACAGTAAATAGATTGTTATCCAATAAATAGCCTGTCAGTGTTTGTGTCTGGGCGTTGTAGCTAAAATTGCTTCCGTAAATGTTAATGATAGGCTGGTCATTACCCCACCCACCGATCCAAGCACCATCAACGTACAGCAAACCACGATAGATATTTACCGTTCCGTGTATATCAAAAATACCAAAGTTGCAATTTCCACCGTTAATATTGACAACTGATGCAGGAATAGCAGGAATAAAAGATGCAGGATATGTTTTCAAACGATCTGCTGTTATATTTCCAGCAGAAATGTTCGAAACAGCACCACCATCTACGACATAATCGTCGATATCGACTGTGCCGCCAGAAACATTAAAAATACTCGATCTGTTAATAGCAATATTACCTGTTAGCTGGCCTCCTGACATATTAAAAATACTAGCATCACGAGTACTCAACCAATCTGTTATTTGTCCACCGGACATATTTACGACAGTGCCATCATTTTGGACATACACGCTGTCGTAGACATTTCCATCTACAATTGTGCCGCTTGATGTAAAGGTAATATCTACTGAATAAGCGTAAACCGGAAACAAAAACAGAATTGCAAGAATTGCTTTTAATAACTTCTTTTCCATACCTCGTTCTCCATTTTCTAAAAAGCGGAGCTCTAATCCTCAAGCTGCCATCTATTGAATTATATCATATTTTAAGCCCTGAGAAAAAAAATCAGGAAAAATTTGACAAGATTGCTAAAAAATTTCCGGCCCCGCCCGATTTGCTCTAATTGATACTTTCCATAACTTCATTTCCGGCAGAAAGTTATGGTTTTTGTGAATGCCTGGCATAATTGGGCGAAACGGTTTTGATAAAAAATAAAAAAATGCAGAAAGAGGCAAATGTTATTCAAAGAATCTGTTTTAGTCTCGATTATTTTGACGGCACTTGAGTTTGTTGACGTAATCGTTGAATTACCATATAATCACAAATCTTTACGGGTAAATTATATGGAAATACAATCAGTAAAAGGGACGAGAGATTTTTATCCGGAGGATATGGCGAAGCGCAACTTTATCGCCGACCTCTGGAAACAGGTGTCGCTGCGCAATGGTTTTGCCGAATATGACGGGCCGATTTTCGAATACCTTGCAATGTACCAGCTAAAAAGCGGCGATGAAATTTCCTCGCAACTGTTCGCATTCGAAGACCGCGGCGGCAGAATGCTGGCAATCCGGCCGGAAATCACGCCGACACTTGCCCGTATGATAAATCAACGGATAAATACGCTGCCGAGGCCGCTAAAATGGTTTTCTGTGCCGAGATTGTGCCGGGCAGAGCGGCCGCAGAAGGGGAGACTCAGGGAATTTTTCCAGTGGAATATCGACATCATCGGCGTTGACGACTGCCTTGCTGATGCTGAAGTGATTTTCTGCGCGGTTGATTACCTTCTGCAGACAGGTCTTACGGCCGACGACGTTGTTGTCAAAATATCGAGCAGGAAACTTATCGCTGCGATGTTAGAATATTTCGGTATAGAAAAAGAACAACTTGAAAAAGTGTATACCGTCCTTGATAAGAAAAACAAGATTCCGGCGGAGACTTTTGAAAAAATGCTCGAAGAGACAATTGCCGACAAGGCGAAAAGACAAAAGGTGATTAAATTTATGGCGGTTGAATCGTTAGAGCAGCTTGAAGATTTTGCCGGTGCCGACAAGAACGCGAAAGAAGCGATTGAAGAACTGAACCGGTTGTTCAATTATCTTTATATAATGGAAGTAACTGAACTTTGCCGATTCGATATAAGCATTGTAAGAGGCCTTGCCTATTATACGGGCATAGTATTCGAGATTTATGACAAATCGGAGCAATTGCGGGCAATCTGCGGCGGCGGCAGATACGATAATTTATTAGCCGATTTCGGCGGGCCGAAAATCGGCGCTACGGGCTTCGGGATGGGCGACTGCGTTCTCGGTATTGTTCTCGAAGAAAGAGGACTTTTTGGAAACCTGATGCAGGAAAACAGCCCTGAATATTTTGTGGCCTTTGCCGAAGATTCTTTGCAGAACGAAGCGATAAAACTGATTGCCAGACTCCGCAGGGCATCTGTTCGGGCAGATTTCAGCTACAAAGGCGGAACGCTTAGCAAACAGCTCAAACAGGCATCGGACAGCGGCGCAGCGAGGTGTATCATAATCGGAAAAGAATTAACACAGGCGGGGGAGCTGATAATAAAGGATATGAATAAAGGTACTCAGCAAACCGTAGGGCTGCGGGAATTTTTAGACCGGCTCGGGTAAATTCGATGAGGGAACGGGGAGGCAACCATTATGAAAGGGCCTTTGAAAGCTGGCTGAAAGACAACGGGGTCCAATATCTTGCCGTCGACCAGCAGAAAAGGGCGGCATTTGCGAGAAGCAAAATCAAAAGCTTTGATTTCCTTTTTTATACGCAGGATTCAAACGCATACGTCGCGGAAATAAAGGGACGCAAGTTCACATCGAAAACTTTTACCGCTTTCGGAAGCCTGCCGAACTGGGTAACGGCCGATGACGTCAAAGGACTTGAAAACTGGGTTGAAATTTTCGGTAAAAAATATCGAGGGTTGTTTGTTTTCGTGTATAATCCTGAGAATATCGATATCGAGACGGACGGCAGAGAAATTTATGAGTATCGAGGCGACAGATATGTTTTTATGGGCGTTTTACTTGACGATTATAAAAAAGGGAAAACTGTCCGCAGCAAAAAGTGGAAAACGGTGCATTTGTCCGCTGAATATTTTAAGAACTGCTCCATCAGGCTCGATGAACTGATTTGCAAAAGGGTTAGATTGTGAATCCCGCACCTTCTAAATATTCGATATATTGCGTATATTTTTAAACGAAACGAAAGAATAATAGAGTTATAACAGGTTTAAATAAAATTGAATAAAAAGAAGGTGCGGGATGAACCCCGCACCTTCGAATATATTTAGATATTAGAATAAAAAGAAAGTGCGGGATGAATAAAAGAATTGCCGACATTGCGGGAAAAGCGCTGAACGGCGGTCTTATCGAGAGAAAAGAGATAGAGTTTTTATTTTCACTCGCTGATGATTTCCGGGATTTGCTGTATTGGGCCAACCAGATACGCGAAAAATTTTTCGGCAAAAAAATAGGAATTTGTTCGATAATTCCGGCCAGACTCGGCGGCTGCAGTCAGGATTGTAAATTCTGCGCGCAATCCGCAAGATATGAGACTTCCTTTAAAGAAACAAAAACTTTAACAGATGAAGAAGTTATCGATGCCGCGAAAAAAGCAAAACAAAAGGGCGTTCCAAATTTCGGCATTGTTTACAGCGGCAAAACCATCAGCGAAAAAGAACTGGCGAGACTTGAAAAACTAATTCCTAAAATAAAAAATGAGGTCGGCATAAACGTTTGCGGCGGATTTGGAATAATTAATGAGGAGCAGGCTGCTCGCCTGAAAAAGGCCGGTCTGTCGAGATATAATCATAATCTTGAGACTTCACGAAACCATTTTAAAAATATCGTAACGACGCACGATTATGATGCGCGAATAGAGACGGTAAAGGCCGCGAAAAAAGCGGGACTGGGCCTGTGCACCGGCGGAATTTTCGGTATCGGCGAAAGCGACGCGGACAGAATCGATATGGCGCTGCTGATAAGAGAACTCGGCGTTGATATGGTGCCGATGAATTTTTTGTCTCCAATACCGGGGACGCCATTTGCCGATAAGCCGACGATGCAGCCGCGGGAAATTCTGCGATTGATTGCTTTATATCGCTTTATCCTGCCTAAGGTTCATATAAAAGCGGCCGGCGGCAGGGTCTTGAATTTGCGAGATATGCAGAGCTGGATATTTTACGCCGGCGCTACGTCGATAATCAGCGGCGATATTTATCTGACAACGACCGGCAGGGCGGTAGAAGAAGACTTGCAGATGATAAAAGATTTGGGTCTTGAAGCAGAATTAATCTGAAATTAATCGTTTGAAAAAATTGATGTTATGAAAAAAGTTGAGGCATTTATTTTGGGGTTGGTTTTTGCACCGGCGCCGATAATATTCTGTTTTGTTGGGGCCTGGTTTACAACTGCTGTGTTGGGTTTAAGTGAAAAAGCTGTTTCAACTTCGGCATTGTCGGGACTGGCGGTTGGGCTGGTTGTCGCGGCAATTTTTTTAAAACGATGGGTCAGGAATGCATACAAAGTAAATAATAAAATACTCGCGGCGATTTATATCTATTACTCAATATTAGCGATTGGATTTGGTATGGGGATACCCCTGTTTAATTATATTCTTGGTATTGCGGCAGGAGTTTATGCAGTCCGAAGGATGTATTACCTGGGAGCAGATGAAAAGGAATGCAAACGCAATGTTAAAAAGACTGCGATATTCACGGCGGCGATTATGTTAATGGTATGCTGTTTGATGGTGCTGTGGGGGCTTGCCGGCCGGGTTAGCGGGAAAGATTTTGAGGTTTTGTTCAAAGCACTGTTTGGTCTGAAGCTTTCCATAGATACTGCTGGTTTTATCGGCATAATCTTTTTTGGCGCCTGTGCCATGATTTTATTACAGTACTGGCTGACGATACTGTCAGCGAAAATAACGTTTAAATTGTCGAGATAAGGTTTTGCGAATAATTTCCGGCACAAAAAAGGGAATGACGATTTTATCGCCGAGGGGCGAGGGCACGCGGCCGATAACAGACCGTGTAAAAAAATCCATATTTGACGTTCTGTACAAATACAATCTTATAGAAGACAGATTCATTGCCGATTTGTTCTGCGGCACAGGCTCATTCGGTCTTGAGGCGTTGAGCAGAGGAGCAAAGAAAGCGGTTTTTGTCGATATGGACAGAAGAGCGATTGAGATTCTCAGAAAAAATATTGCAAAGGCAGGTTTTGCCGCACAATCGCGTGTTGTTTGTGCAAACGCATTTAAAGTCGGAGCATCGGCAACAGAGGAGCAGAAAAGCTCTCTTGTTTTCGTTGACCCGCCTTATGAAATGAGCAGAGACAGCGGCGCAAGTTCACGATTAGGAAGTTTATTGGCGCTTTTGGCTGAGCAGATAACCGATGACGGATTAGTTATTGTAAGAACTGAAAAAAAGGTAAATCTTCTGGATAGTTACGGCCAATTGCGGATAATTGACAGGCGAATCTGGAGCTCAATGGCAGTATGTTTTCTGGGATTAAAAAAAGATGACAAACAGAGAGGCAGCGATACAGATAATTCGCAGACTTCGCGATGCGGGTTTTGAAGCTCTTTTTGCAGGCGGGTGCGTCCGCGATATGCTGCTTGGCAAAAAGCCCAAAGACCACGATGTTGCTACGAATGCGACTCCTGGAGAGATTTGCAGTATTTTTCGCCGGACGATTAAAGTCGGCGCAAAGTTCGGCGTAATTATCGTCCTTATGGATTCGCAGCAGGTCGAGGTCGCAACATTCAGGGCTGAAACAGGATATACCAACGGCAGACGGCCTGACAGGGTCAGTTTTACTTGTGCCAAAGAAGATGCGCTTCGCAGGGACTTTACAATCAACGGAATGTTTTACGAGCCGCTGGCGAAAAAAGTCATTGATTATGTCGGCGGGCAAAAAGATTTAAAAAGAAAAATTATATGCACCATCGGCAAAGCTGATGAAAGATTCAGCGAAGATTACCTGAGAATGTTAAGGGCGGTTCGTTTTGCGGCGCAGCTTAACTTTAAAATTGAGAAAAATACTTTAATCGCGGTAAAGAAACACTCTGAGCGGATAACAAAAATCAGCGGCGAAAGAATCGCGATGGAGCTTGAATCGCTTTTTGCCGCGGCAGGGCGGAAAAAAGGCGTAAAAGTGCTCATCGAGACCGGTCTTGCGGAACAGGTTTTTGCGGTTTTCAAAAATAAATCAATCGCTGAATTTGCAATTAAAGTTTTTGATTATCTGCCCGAAGAAATAACTTTTGAACTTGCCGTTGCCGCATTTTTTGCGGCCTGTCAGACCGGCGACGCGATGAAAAACCTTGGGATTTTGAAACTCAGCCGGAATCAATTGAAGCATATAAAATTTCTGCTCGAAAAAAGAGGGTATCTATTGGGCGATTTGCCTCTTGCTCAATTAAAGCTGATTATTTCAGAGCCGTATTTTGAGGATTTATATTCGCTGCAAAAGGCGATTCAAAAAGCGAACCGCAAGAGTATTTCGGCGCTTTTGGCAGTTCGCAAAAGAGCAAAGGCCTTGACAGGCAAGGAGTTACGGCCGAGGCCGCTGTTAAATGGTTATGAGCTTATTCGTCTGGGTGTAACAGCGGGTCCGCAGGTTGGTCTGATCTCTAAAGAGCTTTATATTGAACAGCTTTCTGAAAGGATTAATACAAAACAACAGGCGATAAATTGGGTCAAGAACCGGCTAAAAAGGCATAAAGGCTGATTTTTGCCTTGCAAAAGCAGGTTTGTTTTGATAATATTGTGTTAAACGGGGCCATAGCTCAGTTGGGAGAGCGCTTGCATGGCATGCAAGAGGTCGCAAGTTCGAATCTTGTTGGCTCCATTGTCGCCCGCGAAGTTCCTCTGATAAGAAGTTTGGCTGGTGTCGGGAGAAGCGTGTTTGTTCTTCAGTGAAATATACGGTAATCATGGAGGGATATTAACAGGCAGAAAAACCGGAACTTCTGCATTCCGGTCTAATCTAATAATTCGTTTGTTGATAGTCAGTTTAACAGGTGTTTTGGCATTTGGAGGGACGGCACGAGGAGAGATATTCGCACCGCCTGGGCTGCCGCAGATACATCCTCTAATCAGCACGGCATACTCAAATGACTTAAACCGCAATGCCATTGATGATGAGTTTGAGGTCAAAACCGCCGCCGCGACTTCCCAATTGAAATCTGCCGTAACGTCGCTGCAGGTGAACGACGCGAAATCACTGCTGGCGGGCACCGTGGAGGTGGAACTTGTTTTTAAGAACCAGGTAACGCAGCGGCAAATCGACGATTTTCTCAGCCGCGGAGGTGAGATTAATTATATTTACAAAGCAGTATCGTATGGATGGAACGGCCGAATTGCCCTTAAGGATATTAATGACCTGCCATCGTTGATGGGCGCGTCGATGATATTGGTTCAGGAGGCCAGGCCTGTTGCTTTGCATCTCGACGTGGCTACACGAACCGGCCGTGTTCGGCCTGTCTGGGCATCGGGTTTTGCAGGTAATCCGGCGGGTTTCGACGGGTCTGATACAATCACAATTGCTATTATAGATACGGGTATCGACGCCGCCCATTCGGATTTATCGGGTCGGCAGGTTTATTGGCATGATTTTTCGAGCGATGGCAGCGGCAGTCCGGTCGATATTATCCAACACGGCTCTCACGTATCGGGCATAGCGCTGGGGACCGGGGCGGCGAGCGGGTCGGGCACCGGCACGCTTTACTTTACCGATGCGGCAGACCTGACCTCAGTCCCTTCCGACTCATTTTATCCTTTTCCTTTCGGCCTGCCTTCGGTGTCGGTAACTTTTTCTTCAACGGCACAGTGGACGGGAGGCGGCTCAACCACTTTATATCAGGTTTACCATACAAAAGGGACTTCGGGCGACTGGACAGCTCTTTCCAATTCCGCAACGGGGACTTCACCTTTGACGGTGACCAATACTTTTACCGGCGATACCAGCCGGGCATATTCCACTGCGTTTTTGAGCAATGGCGGGACTGTGGAAAACTTTGTCATCACCAACTCGGTAACAAACTATCCCGGCGTCGGCGACGGGTTTAACAAGCTCAGGGGAGTAGCACCGGGATGCCGCTGGGCTGCCGCAAAGGTGTTTGGCAACAGCGGCACAGCCTACGATACGTGGATATCAGCGGCGATAGATGATTTGGCGGCGACACGTGCAGCAAATAACATTAAAGTTATGAACCTGAGTTTGGGCGCCATAGGCGACCCGGGTATTGATATAGCATTGCGGCAGAAGGTCAACTCGGCTGTCAATAATGGAATTGTCGTCGTAATCTCTGCCGGCAATGACGGCCTGGGAGGCTCAGCCAAGCAGCGGCAGATAGATGACCCGGGCCGAGCGGCTATGGCGATTACGGTGGCGGCGAGCAGTGACGAAAACCGGCTGACGGATTACTCGAGTCAGGGATTCAGCAGTCCCGGCTCGGATGAAGATTACAAGCCTGATGTAATGGCGCCCGGCGGGTCAGCAGGTTATCAAACCGCGATTCTCTCGGTGGACAGCGGTTCGGGCGATGGGCCGGCATTTGCAGACCAGCAGAGCAACGACTATGCCTCTATGCAGGGAACCTCGATGGCAAGTCCGTTTGCGGCAGGGGCGGCAGCGATTGTAATTGATGCCATGCAGCAGCAGGGGATTTTGTGGGACTTTGGTTCGAGCCAGTGCCCGCGGTTTGTTAAAATGGTATTATGCGCAACCGCCTCCGAAACGAACGCCAATCGCGAAAATAACAGCAATAATCCTACACTTCAGCGAGCCTCTGCCGGGCCGAGCGGTTTTCCTGCGGGCAAGGACCTTTACGAGGGCTACGGAATAATAAATCCTGACGCTGCGGTCGAAGCCGTGAGCCTGACTTACGCACAAAGTTCGCCGGTCAGTGACACGCTTGGACCGGGCACTTATGACCGGCGAGTCTGGGCACGCAAAGTAGAATTAAAGCAAGGCGTGGCTTTTAGGCCGATGCTGGAAGTTCCTGCCGGCGGCGATTTTGATTTATATCTTTATAGTGCCACACCCAGTTCGTACGGCACTCCCGTAATCCTCGCATCTGGCACGCAGGCAGGAAATGACGTAAACGAGACCTTTAGTTACACGCCGCCGGCCGATGCCAATGCTTTGCTTGTGATTAAAAGAGTTTCAGGAAGCGGCACGTTTACGCTGACTATGCCGCCGCTTATGAGGGCATTGACCGTTACCTCGACTGCCGGCGGCACTGTAACCATACCCGGCATAGGGACATATACGTATCCTAATGGGACCGATGCGAATATCACTGCGTCGGCAAACGCTAATTATCATTTTGTCAACTGGACAGGCACGGCAGTAACGGGGGGCAAGGCTGCTAATCCGAATTCACCGAGCACGACCGTTTTGATGGACGCCAATTATACGGTCCAGGCCAACTTTGCTATAAACCAAAGGTCATTAACAACCGCCACTACAAGCGGAGGGACTGTGACCACGCCCGGCATAGGAACCTACTGGTATGACCACGGCACAAACGCAAGTATTGCTGCATCAGCAAACACAAACTATCATTTCGTTGACTGGACAGGCACAGCGGTAACGGCGGGCAAGGTTGCTAATCCGAATGTTGCCGCAACCACCGTCTTGATGGATGCCAACTATACGGTAATTGCCAACTTTGCGATAGACCGAAAGACATTGTCCACATCCGCAACTTCGGGCGGTCATGTAACTACGCCCGGCGAAGGCAGCTTCCAGTATGATTATGGCACAGCAGCGCTAATCGTTGCCACTGCTGAAGCAGGTTACCACTTTGTTAACTGGACGGGCACGGCAGTTGCCGCCGGCAAGGTTGCTAATCCGAATTCTGCTGACACTGCGGTTACGATGGATGCAGATTATACCGTCCAGGCAAATTTTGCTCAGGATGAATATACATTGACGGTCAATACTGCAGGCAGCGGTTATGTGGTCAGGTATCCCGACCAGCCAGTATATCATTATGGTGATACGGTTTATCTGACTGCTCATCCTAACACAGGCTGGTACTTTGGCCAATGGAGCGGAGATGCCTTGGGCAGCGAGAATCCCAAGACGATAATTATGAACGGCAGCAAGACAATTACCGCAAACTTTGCCGTAATTCAGAAAACCATCTTTGGCTATGTAACCGAACCTGATTACATCACACCGCTCGAAGGTGTGGCAATAGACGCAACCAATGGCGGCGGCTCTTATATAACTGATGCCAATGGTTATTACAGCTTAACGGTAGATTACGGATGGTCGGGAACAATTACCCTGCACAAGACTGGTTACACATTCGACCCGAACGGCAAAGGGTACTCTAACGTTACTACCGACCAGTATGATGATTATGTTGCGATGCTGGATACCTTCATCATCTGGGGCCACGCGATTGATTCTGCAACACATGCGCCGCTGGCAGGAGTATTGGTTACGCCGGATGGTAATGGAGGCCCGTTTACAAGTAAATATTACGGCAGCGGTTCAGATACAACTGATGTTAACGGATATTACGAAGTGCGGGTTGACTATAACTGGTCAGGCAACGTTGTACCTTCCAAATATGCTTATGCATTCGAGCCGAATAGTTTAACTTATACCAATGTTACTCAGGACAGGCAGGCTGACCAGAATTATGTCGGCACACTGCTGACGTATAAGATTTCGGGTTACATTAAAGAGGCCAACCTGGCGCCGATAGCAGATGTGCTTGTAAGTGCGGACAACGGCGGCGGCTCATACACAACCGATGCCAACGGCTATTATGAGGTGCAGGTTGGTTACGAGTGGTCCGGTAGAGTTGTGCCTTCCAGGTACGCTTATGCCTTCCAGCCGGGCAGCGTAATATATACGAATGTTACACAGGACCAGGAGGAGCAGAATTATGCCGGCGCGTTGTCGGTGTATAAGATTACAGGTCATATTAAGAACGCCTGTCAGGTGCCAATTATGGGCGTACATGTAGCGGCGAACAATGGCGGTGGCCTGGACATAACTGATGCCAATGGCTATTATGAAGTCTGGGTTGGTGAGGGATGGTCGGGAACTGTAACACCGACAAAGAAATATCATACTTTCGACCCGAACACGATGAGTTATATTCTTGTATTGGCCGACCAGCCGGACCAGAATTATGTCGCCTTAAACAATTACGACCTCAACTGCGATGGGTCTATCGGCTGGGGCGATGCGGCTGTGATAGCTGATAACTGGCTATTGCAGGGCTCGGCAATCCCGGGCGATTTCGATGCCGACGAAATTGTAAACTTTCCGGACTTCGCAGAGTTTGGAAATGTCTGGCAAGACAGATAGAGATTCGCTGATTCATATCTTTTTATTAAAGCAGCTGAAAAGATAACCTAATGCGAAAGTTTCCGCAGTTCCTAATACAATCAGCCAACTCCAGGCGAGGTTGATATATCCTCCATGGGACAAAAGCCGAAGTACAGTCATAGACAGTGTACTGATAATCATTGCGGCGACATTGGCGGCATTTGTTTTTCTTTTTGTAAGAACGCCGAGCAGAAAAATACCCAAGGTTGCTCCGCCGGTAAGAGAAATTATCTCGAAGGCGAACCATAGAATATTTTCTATCGGCTCGCAGGCCAGGGCAATGATTGCCAGAATCAAACCGAAAGCTATTACCCCTGCTCGCGAGATAAATAAGTAATGTTTTTCTGTTGCCTGTCTCTTAATAAGCGGCCGATATATATCCATCACAAAAGATGACGATAGCGAACTAAGCGGCGAATCGATACTAGCCAGAATGATTGCAGAAAGAATTAATCCTTTTAATCCTACGGGGAGAAAATTTGCTGTAAAGTAAGAAAGAACTTCCTTAATTCTTTGCGGCGGAAGCACTTGCGGATTTTGCCGGAAGAACACATAAAGCAAAGTGCCGATTGCAAGATAGATGCACAGAATCGGAAACGCCGCCGCGATTGTTAGAAGGATTGCATTTTGGCTTTTTCTTCTGGTTTTAACGGTAAGCAATCGCTGCATTAGTTCCTGGTCGGTGCCGAAAACGGCCAGACCGATAAAAAAAGCATTGGCTGTGCCGGCCCAGAAGGTCGTAGGGTCATTGAAATTGAGACCGAATTTAAAAACGTTCAGCCGGCCCGCGTCGCCGGCGATTTGCCATGCGGTCGATAAACCGCCTTCGATGTGTAAATAAAGATAGATTAGCAGGGCGATACCCGCGGAAAAAAAAACAATCGTTTGATATGCTCCTGCCCAAACGACGGCTTTTATCCCGCCGAATGCAATAAAGATAATACTGACTACCGTAAAAATTATGAGAGTCTGTACCAGACTCCAGTCTAAAATAATTCCGATGCCCAGGCAAGCGGCATAGAGTCTTACGCCGGATGCTGTAAGGCGCGTGATAAAGAAAAATATCGAGCCTGCATATTGGGTTTGCGCTCCGAAACGATGTCTTAAGAATTCATAAATGCTTGTGCAGTTGTATTTGTAAAAAACAGGAATGAATAGAAACGCCACTAAAATTCGGGCTGCCGCTGAGCCGACGAAGAATTGCAGGTATTCCCAGTTTTCGCTGTAAGCGGTTGCAGGCACGCCGATGATTGTCAGGGCGCTGACTTCTGTGGCGACAAAAGACAGACAGGCCACAATAGAAGGGATTTTTCTTTCGCCGAGGAAGAAATCATTTGTATTTTTTTCTTTGCGTCCAAAAACATATGAAATGACAAAAAGAAGAAAGACCGCCGATATAACTATTGTCAAATCTATTGAGTTGAGGTGTTGGAGCGGCGCAAATTCGTTCATTTTCTTACGGCCTTCCTCAGAGACTGGCCGCATTTATTGAGAATATCCTGTGCCTGATTCAAGTTGGCCCTGCGAAAGTGCATCACAATCGCGGCATTGACTTTTCCGGTTGCCTTTTTGAGGAGTTTAGCCGAGTTTGCTTTTGAAAGCCCTGTCATTTCCGAGACAATCCTTACAGATCTGTCACGCAATTTATTATTTGTAGCTTTCAGGTCAACCATCAAGTTGCCATACACTTTGCCCATTTTAATCATAGCAGTTGTTGTGAGAAGATTAAGCACAAGTTTTGTCGCGGTGCCCGCCTTCATTCTTGTTGAGCCGGTGATGACCTCCGGCCCGACGGCAGGATTGATAACTATCTCTGCGGGAATATCCTTAACTGTTTCCGGCGCACAGGTGATAAAAATTGTGCCTGCCCCTTTTTTCATTGCCTCTTTTAGCGCAGCGCGTACGAAGGGAGTCAATCCGCATGCGGCAATGCCGACAACAACGTCTTTTGCGGAAATTTTACGTTTATTTATGGCTTTTATGCCGTCATTTATTTTATCTTCGGCGCCTTCGACCGCTCGCACTAATGCTCGTTTTCCGCCGGCGATTATTCCCTGCACCAGCAGGGGACTTACGCCGAATGTTGGCGGACATTCAGAAGCATCCAGAACACCAAGCCTGCCGCTTGTGCCTGCCCCGACGTAAAACAATCGGCCGTTTCTTTTGAAATGTTCTACTATCATATCGACAGCCGCGGCAATTTTTTTATATTCTTTACCGACCGCAGGTGCAACAAGTCGGTCTTCAGCATTGATAAGTTTCACGATTTGGCTGGTTGGGAGACCATCGATATTTTCGCTTCTGCGATTACGCTTTTCTGTAGTTGGAAGTGGTTTGTGTTTTTTCATTGTGCTGGTATTACTTTTCCTAAAATTACGGTTTTTTCGGCGCCTGTCGCGCTGGGAACATTATTTGCGATATTTTTAATGGCTGCGTAAGCCAAAATGGCAAATGAAACGGCTTCTTTTGCGTCGCTGTTTATACCGAAGTCATCAGTAAAAAGTATTTTGCTTTTTATATTCTGCCGCAGCATTTTAACTAACGTTTTATTTCTCGCTCCGCCGCCGCAGAGTATTATTTCATCAGGCAATCTCGGCAGAAATTTCTTATACGCCTGTGCAATGCTGACGGCAGTAAAAGCAGTGGCTGTAGCAAGTATATCCTCAAGGGGTATCGGCCGTTTAATAAATTTTTTGGTGAAAGCAGCTCCGAATTCCTCTCTGCCGGTGGATTTGGGCGGTGATTTTCGCAGAAACGGATGCCGCATCATTTCATCGAGCAGTTTTATATTTACTTTGCCTTTAGCGGCAATTTTTCCGTCTTTATCAAAATGTAGTTTTCCTTTACTGAGAATATTTGCGATTCGGTCTATTATCATATTTCCCGGCCCTGTGTCAAAGGCGATAATATCCTGTGGTTTACAGTTTGCCGGAAGATATGTTACATTGGCGATACCGCCGATGTTTTGAACGGCGCGATTCAGCTTTTTGTTCTTAAACAGCCAATAATCGGCAAACGGCACTAAAGGAGCGCCTTGTCCGCCTGCCGCCATATCTTTCGGCCGAAAATCCGCTACTGTTGTTATACCGGTTTTATAGGCTATTATAGATGGTTCTCCAATCTGAAGAGTTGAACGGATTTTGCCTGTCGGATTGTGATAAATGGTTTGGCCGTGCGAACCTATCAAATCAATAGTCTTTAAACTTATTTCATTTTTTCGGCACAGTTTGATAACTGCATCTGCGAAAACCTCTCCGAGCAGAAAATTCAGATTAGATATGTCAGCCGGTCGGCATAGTTTCTGTTCGCCAAGTTCAAGAATACTTTGACGCAGAGTCGGCGGATAATCAAACGTATTGAAAGCCAGCAGTTTGACTTTGTTTTTACTGATATCTACAACAGCAGCATCAACGCCGTCAGCAGATGTTCCTGACATTAAACCGATTATACGCATCGTTTTATCCTTTGCATGCCTGTTGAAATAATCGCAGATTATCTTTTAATCGCGAAACCTTATTTCGCAACAGCCACAATTTCTTAAAGTCTTTCGCCATATTTTGCATTTGTCTTTTTAAAAAATACAATTCCTTTTTTCCTACACTTTTGCCTGCTCGCAGCGATTTTACGGCAAGAGCCCGCCTTGCGGAAAGACAATCCATTTTTGCAGCCAGTTTCAATTCTTCAAGAGCGATTTTTTCAAAATTTTCTGCTTGTTTCGGCAATTTCGGCTCAATGGATTCATCTGAAAGTTGCTCGATTATTTTTCGCAGACCTTTTTTATTCATTAAATCAATTGCACTGTCAGACTGGTTGTTATTTATAGGCTCAACGAGGGCGAAATACAGCCAGCTCCTGTTTGGAACGCTGGTGCCGCAGGTGATATAAGTTCTTCCCAGTGTTTTAATAGTTTCAGCGAGCCTATTGTCTTTCCGGTCGAAAACGTGATAACAAAAATTCTTTGTAAACTTCGTATCATTTACCGCTTTGCCGTTCCAGCTATGGGCGGCGCCGTGCGCGAATCCGTGCAGGCTTGCGCCGAGAAAATTTCGATGTCCATTATCGCCCCAGTCTGTGTTAAGCAGACCCTCAGCACCGAAATTACGGCCTTGCGCAGCAAAATTTTTTACGTTGTTCATTGAGTTGGGTATTCTTGACCCGTGCGTCAGCCAGCCGCTTGTGCCGGGACAGACCATAAATGGGATTTTTGCCTTGGCAATTTCTTTGGTTCTGTAAATATTTTTGCCGTTTTGTTCGTACTCCCAGTTGAGCAGCACGACATCCTTCGGTAAATTTTTCAGCAGGTGGGGGTATTTGAGAATGATATCGGCCCAGGCGTTCATTCGTTTACCGTACTTTTGGCACAGGCGATGAATTTTCAAAAGGAACTCCAGATAAACGCGGCCTGTTCCGATTTGGTCTGCCCGTTTTTTGCTTCGGCCTTTACCCAGTTCCCGCGTCTCGTCGCAGCAGACGTTGAAATCCTCCGCTTTGAACAGCGGCACAAATTCGCTGTAAAGTTCGCTGATGAGTTTGATTGAGCCGGGGTCGGTAGGGCAAAGCGTCGTTCCGCCCGGATATCCGCGATAACCCGGCATCTCGCTGAGATGGCGGTATTTCGGCAGGGCGAGAATTTTTTCCAGGTGTCCAAAACTTGCCAGGGAACCGACGAGTCTGACGTGATGTAATTTACAGAAATCCTGCAAGTCGAGGATTTCATCCGGAGTAAAAGGGCTGTATCCTTTGCCGATGTCCGGATGCTTTTTGAAGGTAAAAACATTTTCGATATAGAGCTGCAATTCATTTATTTTCCAGTGAGCAAGCCGGACCACCAGCTCCTTGAGGGTCTTTAATTTCGGCACTTTTCCGCGGGAGCAGTCCAGGGAAACGCCTCGCCTTTTAAAGTCCGGCTCGTCCTCTATCCGGCAGGCGGGAAGTCTATTTCCGTAAATTGCCGCAAGGTCTTTTAATGTCTGTATGCCGTAATATACGCCGGCGTCCGCCGCAGCGGAAACTTCAATGCCACTTGTCAGGATTTTGATTTTGTATCCCTCGGGGTTTCTGATTGATTTATCGCGGTGCGTTTTCAGTTCTGCCGGACTGAGCAAATCAACCGGCCGAAAAAAACCTTTTTGAAAGGTGACTTTCTTTACCGGTATCAGCAATTTTTCAAACAGTTTTTCATCCTTGACGGCCATTTACTTTTAGTATAGCACAACCGCTGACTTATGACAAGCTAACCTGTTGCAGACAGTGTGGAAGTAAAGTATAATACGGCGGTATGAAAGACCTTATGTCCGACCCTCTGAAGTTCGCGTCGCTGGTGGCACATCAGCTAAGAGAGCCGGTCTCTTCAATCAGCACAATCCTGCAGACGCTTGTCGGCGAATTTGCCGGCCCCGTTACGCCCAAGCAGAAGGAGTTTCTGCAAAAGGCGATTGAACGCTGTGACGAATCGCTGCTTGCGGCGCAGAGGCTTCTTGCGATTTCGAAAGCCCTTAACGACCCGCAGTCATTCGCCGGAACGGCTGAGCTTTCGCTGCTCGTTCGCAGAGGTTCGCTTGCCTGGGGTCAGCGGGCGCGTCAGCGTAATATAGCCCTGATGGCGAAGATTGATGTTGAGACTGCCTGGGCGGTTGGTTCTGAAGCGGCGATGACCGAGGTGCTCGAAGCCCTGCTGTCAAACGCGGTAAAATATACGCCTGACAACGGCAAAATCGAAGTGCTCCTTCTGTATGACCGGGCGGCGGATGCATATCAGATACGAATTGCCGATTCCGGTATTGGAATTTCAGAGGAAAATCGTGAAAAAGTTTTTCAGCCCTTTTACAGGACGCCCATGGCCGGCGCCTCGTCGCGGCCCGGCACAGGTCTGGGCCTTACATTCGTAAAGGTGATAGTCGATGCCGCAGGCGGAAATGTCCGCGTGGAAAAATCGCATCTCGGCGGGGCTGAACTTATAGTAAACCTCAAAGCTGCGCCAAAAGCCGCAGCCGAACAAATCACGGGAGACAAAGAAATGAAAAAGCCAATGAAAGTAGTGATAATTGGCGGAGTGGCGGCAGGCCCCAAGGTCGCCGCCAAAATTATGCGTCTCGACCCCGACGCTGACGTTACGATTGTCGAAAAGGGCAGACTGCTCTCTTACGCAGGCTGCGGTTTGCCCTTTTATATCAGCGGCACCGTCAAAGACCAGAGTGAGCTGATGAGTTCGCCTGCCGGCGTCGTGCGCGACCCGATATTCTTCCAGCAGGTCAAAAACGTTCATCTTATGAACCAGACCGAGGCCCTTGAGATTGACCGCAAGAAAAAGCAGGTCCGCGTAAAACATCTGCTCGACAGCACCGAAACGCTGCTCGATTACGACAAGCTCGTTCTGGCAACCGGTTCACAGCCGGTTATGCCGCATATCGAAGGAATCAAGCTCGGCAATATTTTTACACTTCACGGCGTAACAGATGCCGAAGGCATAAAGGCCGCGCTCGACAGGGGCAAAGCCCGTGATGTCGTTATTGTCGGCGGCGGTCTTATCGGAATCGAAACGACTGAAGCCCTTGTCAGAAAAGGCTGCAGGGTAACTATTGTCGAATGCCTGCCGCAGATTTTCCGTCTTCTCGATACCGAATTGGCGATGCTCGTCGAAAATCAGCTCGAATCGCACGGCGTAAGGGTCCTCACCGATACTCACGTTACAAAATTTGAGGGCAAAGACACCGTCGAGTCAGTCGTAACCAGCAATGGCACATATCCTGCCGACCTTGTGGTAGTTGCCGTAGGCAACAGGCCCAATATTGCTTTGGCAAAACAGGCCGGTCTTGAAATCGGTACAACCGGTGCGATAAAAGTCAGCCCGAAAATGCAGACTTCCGACGCGGATATTTACGCCGCAGGCGATTGCGTCGAAAATATTGACCTGATTACGCAGAAGCCCTGCTATGTCCCTCTCGGCTCGACCGCCAACAAGCAGGGCAGGGTGGCCGCCGTAAACATCTGCGGCGGAAACGATGCGTTTGCTCCTATTGGCGGCACCGTCGCCTGTAAAGTTTTTGATTATAACGTCGCCGTTACCGGTCTTACCGAGCATATAGCCCAAAAGGCGGGTTTCGATGTCATTACTGTTCTTGTCCCTGCACCAGACAGGGAGCATTTTGTAGTCGGTGCCCAGCTTGTAATGTTAAAGCTTGTCGTTGACAAAAAGAGCCGAAAGCTGCTCGGCGCCCAGGCCATCGGCCCCGGCATTACCGACAAGCGAATCGACGTTGCCGCGACCGCGATTGCCGCGCAGATGACGGTTGAGCAGATTGCGAACCTCGATTTGTGTTATGCTCCGCCATATTCGCCGGTCATTGATAACATTATCACAGCAGCCAACGTTGCCCGCAACAAACTTGACGGCCTGATGGCCGGCGTAAGCTCCCAAGAGGTCTGGCAGATGATGCAGGACAAAAAGGATTTTGTGCTTTTGGATGTAAGAACACCTTCCGAGTATCAGCGACAGCGTATTGAAGGTGCGACCTTTATTCCTCTTGCCTCACTGCGTTCCCGTTTTGTTGAGCTTGACAGGAAAAAGCCCATCGTGGCGTTTTGTAATTATTCGCTCAGGGGCTATGAGGCGGCGATTATATTAAAGCACGAAGGTTTTAAGGACGTCAAAGTCCTCGACGGCGGACTCGAAATGTGGCCATACGAAAAACTGCAATAGGCTTATTTCGATTTGTTCATCAGTTCGATGAATTCATCGAACAGGTAATTTGAGTCATGAGGTCCCGGCGATGCTTCGGGATGATATTGGACCGCGAACGCGGGAACATTTTTGCAGCGGAATCCTTCCAACGTATTGTCATTGAGATTCATATGTGTAAGCTGTACATCTTTATCTAAAAGTGAATCGGGGTCGATGCAGAAGCCGTGATTCTGGCTGGTAATCTCTATTTTGCCGGTAGTCAGGTTCTTTACCGGGTGGTTTGCACCGTGGTGTCCGAATTTCAGTTTGAATCTTTCTCCGCCTACTGCAAGGCCTAAAAGTTGATGGCCCAGGCAGATACCGAAGATTGGCACTTTGCCCAGCAGTTTGCGGATGGTTTCTATAGCGTAGCTTATTGGTCCCGGGTCGCCGGGTCCGTTGCTCAGGAATACGCCGTCGGGTTTTTGTCTAAGTATTTCCTCGGCAGACATTTGAGCAGGCACAACTGTTACTTTGCAGCCGTGCGAAACGAGCAGCCGCAGGATATTTTGTTTTATGCCATAGTCAAAAGCGATAACGTTATATTTTGCCGCAGGTTTAACAGTTTGTCCGAATTCGTTTTCGACGGGTTTGTCCCACGCATAACTTTTTTTTGTAGTTACGTTTGCGACAATATCCCTGTTTAAAAGGCCGGGGTATTCGTCGAGTTCCTGTTTAAGTATTTTTATGTTCGTGCCATCTGTGCAGATAATTCCTTTCATTGCGCCTGCCTGGCGGATGTGCATAACTAATTTTCTGGTGTCTATGTCCTCTATAGCAGGGATGTTATGTTTTTTAAGATAGTCATCCAGCGAAAAATTATTTCGCCAATTGCTGGGGAAGCTGCAGTTTTCCTTTACTGCAAATCCGCTCAGATAAGGCTTGTCGGATTCGATGTCCAGCGTATTTGTGCCGTAATTTCCTATGAGCGGATAAGTCATTGTAACAATCTGCTCGTGATAAGATGGGTCTGTGAGAATTTCCTGATAGCCGCTCATAGCTGTATTGAAGACCACTTCTCCGCACTTTCTTGTCGGTGCTCCGAAAGCTGAGCCTTCAAAACGCGTTCCATCTTCAAGCAGCAGTATACCTTTCACTTTTATCCCCTTATCTGTAATAAAGCTGTATGGGCTTAACGTCTGTTTTTTTCTGTTTCATAGATTCAATAGCCTTAGTAACCGCCGCAGCGCCTCTGATTGTTGTGGTATAAGGAACATTGCGGTCGAGAGCGGTTCTTCTTATTGCAAACGAATCCTTGATAGTTTGTTTGTCGATAGTGGTATTTATAATCAATGCAATCTGGTTGTTGATAATCAAGTCAACGATGTTCGGCCTGCCTTCGGTCATCTTAAGTACGAATTCTGACGGCACATTGTTCTTAATCAGCTCAATGCAGGTCCCTTTTGTTGCGAGAAGCTTAAAGCCCATCTGGTGGAGCTTTTTGGCAATCTGGACTGCTTTCGGCTTATCATTGTCTCTTACGCTTATAAAGACATTTCCACTTGTCGGCAGACTGTTACCGGCGGCAATCTGCGATTTCGCATAAGCGATGCCGAAATCATCGGATAACCCCATTACCTCGCCGGTCGAGAGCATTTCAGGACCGAGCAGAGTATCGCAGCCGGGGAATTTCAGGAATGGAAAGACTGCTTCCTTGACGGAAAAATGGCTGCGATGTATTTCTTTTGTGAACCCGAGTTCGGTGAGTGTTTTTCCCGCCATTACTTTTGCGGCAAGTTTCGCCAGCGGCACACCGATAGCCTTGCTCACGAATGGCACTGTTCTCGAAGCCCTCGGGTTTACCTCAAGCACGTAAATCCGGTCGTCCTTTACTGCAAACTGGACGTTCATAAGGCCGTTGACCTTCAATTCCAGAGCAAGCATTTTTGTCTGTCGTTTTATTTCTTCAATTAATTTGGAACTGAGCGAAAACGGCGGCAAAGAGCAAGCGCTGTCTCCTGAGTGGATGCCTGCCTCTTCGATATGTTCCATAATTCCGCCGATAACGACAATTTTGCCGTCGCTAATTGCATCGACGTCGAGCTCTGCCGCATCATCGAGGAATTTGTCGATAAGAATCGGGTGTTCTTCTGATACAGCGATAGCGTTTTCGACGCAGCTTTTCAGTTCTGTTTCGTCATAGACGATTTGCATTGCTCTTCCGCCGAGAACGAATGACGGCCGTATAAGCAGGGGGTAGCCGAGTTTCTTTGCGATTTTTTCGGTCTGCTCATAATTCATCGCTGTGCCGCTTGGCGGCTGATTGAGCTTAAGTTTTTCGACTATTTTATTGAATCTTTTTCTGTCCTCGGCAGCGTCAATGCTGTCGGGGCTTGTGCCGATAATTTTCACGCCGGCTTTTGACAGTGCATTTGCCAGTTTCAGCGGCGTCTGGCCTCCGAACTGAACAATGACGCCGTCCGGCTTTTCTTTTTCGACAATGTTCATTACGTCTTCGAAAGTTAAGGGCTCGAAATACAATCTGTCAGATGTATCATAATCGGTGCTGACCGTTTCAGGGTTGCAGTTTATCATTATGGATTCGATTCCGATTTCCTTTAGTGCGAATGCCGCATGGCAGCAGCAGTAGTCAAATTCGATTCCCTGCCCGATTCTGTTTGGTCCGCCGCCGAGGATGATAATTTTCTTTCTCTTTGTCGGATTTGCCTCACACTGGTCTTCATAAGTCGAATACAAATAGGGCGTATGTGCCTCAAGCTCCGCTCCGCAGGTATCAACTATTTTGTAAACGGCGGAAATACCTTCAGCAATTCGCTGTTTTCTAAACTGCGGCTCAGAGATATTTAATTTTGATGCGATGTATTTGTCGCTGAAGCCCAGTTTCTTGGCCTGCCTGAGATTTTTTATGCTTATTTTGTCTTCGAACTGAACAATCTGGTTGATGTTGTTCAAAAACCAGGGGTCGATTTTTGTAAGTTCGTAAATTTCATTAATCGCCAGTTTTCTTCTCAGGGCCTCGGCAACGTACCAGATTTTATCCCAGCAGTTAGTTCGCAGAATTTGTCTGAGCCGTTCGTTGTCAATTTTCGAGTCGATATGTTTTCTGTCCAGCGAATACCGGTCAATTTCAAGGGAGCGTATGGCTTTCTGAAAGGCTTCTTTAAAAGTTCTTCCGATGGCCATGGCCTCGCCGATGCTCTTCATCTGGATAGTCAGGTCCGGCGCTGTTGCCGGAAATTTTTCAAATGTGAATCGCGGCCATTTGACGACGCAATAATCTATTGTCGGCTCAAAGCACGCAGGCGTCTTTTTGGTTATATCGTTTGGTATCTCATCGAGCGTATAGCCGACGGCCAGTAGCGAAGCGATTTTTGCAATCGGAAATCCTGTAGCCTTTGAAGCCAGGGCCGAGCTTCTTGATACTCGCGGATTCATTTCTATTACATACATTTTGCCGGTTTCGGGATTGACGGCGAACTGGATATTAGAGCCGCCTGTTTCGACGCCGATGGCCCTTATAATTTTCAGCGCCGCATCGCGCATCGTCTGGTATTCTTTGTCGGTGAGCGTCTGTGCCGGCGCTACCGTGATGCTGTCGCCGGTGTGAATTCCCATAGGGTCGAGGTTTTCTATCGAGCAGACAATCACAACGTTGTCTTTTCTGTCGCGCATTACCTCCAGCTCATATTCTTTCCAGCCGAGAACCGATTCTTCCACCAGCACCCGTCCTTTTGGACTCAGGTTCAGGCCCCAGTGTATGAATTGCTTGTATTCTTCAGCATTATAAGCAACGTTTCCGCCTGTTCCGCCGAGTGTATAGGAGGGGCGGATAATCGCGGGGAAGCCGATTTGCTCAACAATTTTCTGCGCCTGCTCCCAGGACTGTGCATAGCCGCTTTTCGGCACCTCAAGGCCGATATCGAGGATTATTTTTTTGAATCTGTCGCGTTCCTCTGCTTTTTTTATCGTGGCAAGGTTTGCGCCAATAAGTTTGACCTTGTATTTTTTCAAAACACCGCTTTCCGCAAGTGCCACAGCGGTATTAAGTCCTGTCTGTCCGCCGAGCGTCGGCAGGATACAGTCCGGTTTTTCCTTACGGATAATTTTTTCAATCATTTCCGGTGTGATTGGCTCGATGTAGGTTCTGTCAGCAAGTTCCGGGTCTGTCATAATAGTTGCAGGATTACTGTTGACCAGCACCACCTGATAGCCCTCATTCCTGAGTGCCTTGCAGGCCTGGGCGCCGGAATAATCGAATTCACAGGCCTGGCCTATTACTATAGGCCCGGAGCCTATTATCATTATTTTGTGGATATCTGTACGTTTGGGCATTTTTAATATCCGAGTTGCAACCGATTATTTTTGTTCAGGAATCTGTTGTCGATAGTGATTGGTAATCGGCATCCTCCTGTCTCTTCCGAATGCTTTTGGGGTTATTTTAACGCCCGGCGGACACTGACGCCGCTTATATTCATTCCGGTCAACCATTCCGATAACTTTCAGGACGGTCTCGGCATCGAAACCCTGCTTAATGATTTCCAGCAGCGATTTTTCTTCTTCGATGTAGGCCTTGAGTATTCCATCGAGTATTTCATATTCCGGCAGGCTGTCACTGTCTTTTTGCCCGAAGCGGAGTTCAGCGGTAGGTACTCTCTTAATCACGCTTTGCGGAATAATTTCTCCGCCGTGAAGCTTATTTATATATTCGCTTAACTGATAGACAACGGTTTTTGGCACGTCTTTTATCACCGCGAAGCCGCCGGCGGTATCGCCATAGAGGGTCGAGTATCCAACTGCAGTTTCGCTTTTGTTGCCTGTCGTCAGAACAAGGTAGCCGAACTGATTGCTCATCGACATCAGTATCGTGCCTCTAATCCGCGCCTGCAGATTTTCGTAGGCAAGACTCTTTTCGTCCCAGCCGGAAAGTTTTCCGAGATCCTGATTGAAACTTTGCAGTATTTTTTCGATAGGTATGTTGTGAAATTCGATACCCAGATTTTTAGCGACGATTTGGGCATCGTTTATTGTTTCAGCCGCGTTGAATCTTGTCGGCATAGTAACGCCGATGACATTTTCTTTTCCCATCGCATCAACCGCGATGACCGCAGTAAATGACGAGTCAATGCCGCCGCTCAGTCCAACCAGCGCCTTTTTAAAACCGTTTTTTCTTACATAATCTTTCGTTCCGAGCACAAGTGCCTGATAGATTTCCTCGATGTAATCGGTCTTTATCGGTGCAGATTCGGATTTTATTTTTCCATCAGCGTCAATATCGGCAATGAGCAAATCTTCTTCAAACGCTTTTGCAGAGGAGACGAGCCTGCCGGTCGAATCGACAAACATACTTCTTCCGTCAAAGACAAGCTCATCCTGGCCCCCGACGATATTGCAGTATGCAACAGGGCATCCCAGTGTTCCGGCACAATCCTCCATGACAGACAGTCTTTGATTAAATTTTCCCGCGTGGAACGGTGAAGCGGATATATTGACGATAAGGCTTTTTTCAGATATCGGCGACAGGAATTTTTTCAGCCATCTCAGTTCCCAGATGTCCTCACATATTGTGCAGGCGACGGATATATTTTTTATTTTTGTGACTACCGACTCAGTGCCGCTGTTGAAATATCTTTTCTCATCGAAAACCCCGTAGTTCGGCAGCAGTGCTTTTCGGTAGGTTTTTGTGATTTTCCCGCCGGCAAGGATGCCAAGCGAGTTGAAGCAGACGCCTTCGGCGGCTTCGGCAAAGCCGGTCATTATAGTTATATCAGGACAGTCTTTTGCGAGATGTTCTACGGCTTTTTTGTTTTCTGCGAGAAAGGGCTTTTTGAGCAGCAAATCTTCCGGCGGATAGCCGCAGACACACAGTTCAGGGAAAACAAGCAGCTCGATTTTTTCCTTTTTTGCGCGGGCATACATTTGTTTCATTTTTTCAATATTGCCCGCAAAGTCCCCGACAGTTGTGTTTATTTGTGCTAAACCGATTCTTAAGCTCATTTAATTTTCCGTTTTTGTGTTATTTTACAGATTATTTAGTTTCTGTCCATAAGCCATTTATCGATTCTGTCAGCGGCTTTTCTTCCGCCGTCGATTGCCTTTACCACCAGCGAAGCCCCCAGCACCGAGTCGCCTGCTGCGAAAACAGCCGGGTCGCTGGACTGAAAGTCGTTGATGGCAATGTTCCCATTTTCATCGAGTTTGAGCTGCAGACTTTTCACAAGGCCTTCATGTTTTATATGGAGAAAACCCATTGCCAGAATTACGAGGTCTGCCTTTATTGAAAACCCCGTTCCTTCTATTTCCCTGATGTTCCACCCTCTGGGAGTTTTTATCCATTCGACCTGGCAGCCGTGCAGTTCGCTTACATTTGTTTCGGCGCCGGAAAGTTTCGTTGTTTTTACTCCCCAGATTCTTTCGCATCCTTCTTCGTGTGACGATGATGTTCTCATAATTCTCGGCCACATCGGCCAGGGCGTATCGGGCGGTCTGCTGTCCGGCGGTTTAGGCAGTATTTCAAGCTGATAAATCTTTTTTGCTCCCTGTCTGCGGGTGGTGCCGACGCAGTCGCTGCCCGTATCGCCGCCGCCTATGACTACAACTGTTTTGTCTTTAGCCGAGATTGGTTTTCCGTCATTTTTTTCACCGGCGCAGATTTTGTTTTGCTGGGTTAGATAATCCCATGCGAAAATGACATTTTCATATCCTCTGCCGGTTACGGCCAAATCGCGCGGTTCGCCTGCCCCCATAGTCAGGCAGATATAATCGAACATTTTCTTCAGATAATGTGCGGATATATCTTTTCCTACTTCAACGCCTGTCTGAAACTCAACACCTTCGGCGGCAAGCTGAGCCAGCCTTCTGTCGATAATATGTTTTTCCAGCTTAAAGTCCGGTATTCCGTACCGCAGAAGACCGCCGATTTTTTCGTCTTTTTCAAAAACGACGACGCTGTGACCGTCCCTTGCAAGCTGTTGTGCCGCGGCCAGTCCTGCCGGCCCTGAGCCGATAATTGCTACTTTTTTGCCGGTTTTTTCTTTCGCCGTAATCGGTTTTATCCAGCCTTGGTCGAAACCTTTTTCGACAATCTGAAATTCGATGTGCCTGATAAGGACCGGCTCATCGTTTATCGCCAGTGTGCAGGCCGTTTCGCACGGGGCAGGGCAGACTCGCGCCGTAATTTCCGGAAAATTATTTGTCGAATGGAGCAGCTCGCAGGCCTTTTGCCACTGTCCCTTGTAAATCATATCGTTGAATTCTGGTATATTGCTTCCCAATGGACATCCGACGCCATGGCAGAAAGGTATTCCGCAGTCCATGCATCTTGCCGCCTGCTGGATGATATCATCAGGTGTAAGAGTCAGCTCAACCTCCCTGAAGTCCGTTATTCTCTGCTCAATCGGCCGGTAGCCGGTTTTTTTTCGTTTATATTTGAGAAAGCCTTTTATCTCAGCCATAGAACACCTCTTCAGTAGCAGGCGTCGTCTCAGTATGTCGCTGTTCGGCTGCTCTCATCTTTTCCAGCGACTTTCGGTAATCAATCGGCACAACCTTTACGAATCTGCCCAGCATATCCGACCAGGAGTTCAAGACTCTTTGTGCCTGTTTGCTTTGTGTCCATTCGTAGTGTTTTTCGATAAGCTCTTGTAAAAGTTTTTTATCTTCATCGTGCCAGATGCTCTCAAGCTCGACCATATCGAGATTGCAGAGCGTATCGAACAATTGCATTTCATCAAGCACGTAAGCGATGCCGCCGCTCATACCGGCGGCGAAATTACATCCTGTTTTTCCGAGCACAACGATAGTGCCGCCGGTCATATATTCACAGCCGTGGTCGCCGAGGCCTTCAACGACGGCAACTGCGCCGCTGTTCCGCACGGCAAACCGTTCACCGGCCATACCATTAATGAAGACCTCGCCTTTTGTAGCGCCGTACAGCAGCGTATTGCCGGCTATGATATTTTCATGAGCCATGAATGGGGAGCCCTGGGGCGTTTTTACAATAATTTTTCCGCCCGAAAGTCCCTTGCCTAAATAGTCGTTGCTCTGTCCAGTCAGTTTCATTGCAATCCCCGGCGCAAGAAATGCTCCGAAGCTCTGACCTGCCGAGCCGGCAAAGATAAGTTCGATAGTTTCGTCAGGCAGTCCTGCCAGGCCGTGTTTTTTTAAAATGTAGTTGCTTATTATCGCCCCGACCGTCCTGTTGACGTTGCGAATCGGCATTTCAATTTTTGCTTTTTGTTTATTATCAATCGCGGTTTTTATTTTCTCAAGAATCTGCCAATCGAGATGGTCCGCCAGTTTGTCGGACTGAGGATTGATTTTTCTAATGGCTCTGCCGTCGGATGTATCGGGCTTATAAAAGATAGCAGAAAAATCCAGTCCTTTTGCCTTATAGTGCTCGATTGCCTTTTTAGTGCAGAGCATATCTACTCTGCCGACCATATCTTCGAATTTCCGCAAGCCCAGTTTAGCCATAATCTGCCGGGCTTCCTCGGCAACAAAAAACATAAATCGCTCAATATATTCCGGTTTTCCCGCGAATCTGGCTCTTAGTTCTTTGTCCTGCGTTCCAATTCCGAAGGGGCACGCTCCTTCATGACATTTGCGGAGCAGAGTACAGCCAATCGCAACAAGGGCCGCTGTTCCGAACCCGAATCTTTCGGCGCCGAGCAGGGCGCCTATAACAACATCTCTTCCGGTTTTCATTTGTCCGTCAACCTGAACGTTTATTCTGTCTCGCAGGTTGTTATCCACGAGCACCTGTTGTGTTTCTGCCAGTCCCAATTCCCATGGGCAGCCGGTGTGTTTAATTGAACTTAACGGGCTTGCGCCTGTTCCGCCGTCGTGCCCGCTGATTAGCACTTCGTCGGCGTTGCCTTTTGCGACGCCTGCTGCTACGGTTCCTACACCGACTTCAGCGACAAGCTTGACGGAAACTCTCACGCCCGGATTGCTGCATTTGAGGTCGTATATAAGCTGTGCCAAATCTTCGATAGAGTATATATCATGATGCGGCGGGGGAGAAATCAAAGTAACGCCCGGTGTTGAGTGTCTCAGTTTTGCTATTTCTTCCGTGACTTTATGTCCCGGCAGTTGTCCGCCTTCACCCGGTTTTGCGCCCTGGGCCATTTTTATCTGCAACTCGGTTGCATTTGAAAGGTAATTTAGCGTAACGCCGAACCTTCCGCTTGCGACCTGTTTGATGCGGCAGTTTCTTGAAATTTCGCCTTTTTTCTCGATGTATCTTTCTTCATCTTCGCCGCCTTCGCCGGTATTGCTCATCGCGCCGATTTTGTTCATTGCGATTGCAAGGCATTCGTGGGCCTCTTTGCTTATCGAGCCGTGGCTCATCGCGCCAGTGCAGAATCTTTTTACGATTTCGCCTGCCGGTTCAACCTCCTCGATGGGAATCGGCACAGTGTCTTTGAATTCGAAAAGTCCTCGAAGTGTGCACAGTTTCGCTCCCTGAAGATTGACGGCGTTCACATATTCGTCGTAGGCCTTTTGGTCGTTGTTTTTTACAGCATGCTGAAGGCGCGAAATTGTTGTTGGGTTCCACAGGTGTGCTTCGCCTGTTTGTCTATAGTGGTATTCACCGCCGAATTCGAGTTCAAGCTGGCCGCTTTTTCTCGGCGCAAATGCATATTTATGCCGCACAAGCGTTTCCTTTGCTATTTCTTCGAGTCCTGCTCCTCCGATTCGTGAGCTGGTGTTTGTGAAGAATTCATTTATAAATTCTTTGTTGAGTCCTATCGCCTCAAAAAGCTGTGCGGTATGATAGCTTCTCAGCGTTGATATTCCCATTTTACTCATTGTTTTCAGGACGCCTTTTTTGATTGCCGCGATGTAATTGTCTGCGATTTGAACTGGTTCCATACCGGCCGGGAGTTCGCCTTGCCGTTGCAGTTCATCGAGGCACTCGAAGGCAAGATATGGATTTACCGCGTTTGCGCCATATCCGCACAGCAGGCAGAAATGCATAACTTCTCTCGGTTCGCCGCTTTCGACGATAATGCCCGCATCGGCCCGCAGCCCGGCTTTGAGCAATCCCGTATGAACGGCAGCTGTAGCGAGCAGTGAGGGAATCGGCGCCATACTTTCGGATGCGAATCTGTCGCTTATGATTACGAGGCTTGTGCCGTCTTTTACGGCGTTCTGAGCTTCTTTTACAAGTCTGTCGACCCCAGCCCGCAGAGAGCCTGCCGGGTCGTTCGCGTTAGTGTCAAAGAGCGCCGAGATTGTAACTACTTTAAAGTCTTCTCTTTTGACTGAGCGCAGCCGTTCAATATCTTCGTTGGTTAGTATCGGATGCGGCAGTTTTAGTTGTCTGCAGTGTTGCGGTGTTTCTTCAAGAATATTCAGTTTTTTGCCTGTGAACATCATCAGGCTCATCACCAAGCCTTCTCTCAGCGGGTCGATTGGCGGGTTTGTAACCTGGGCAAAGAGCTGTTTGAAATAGTTGAACAGAAGTTTTGGTTTGTTGCTCAGAACCGCAAGTGCTGCATCATTGCCCATTGAGCCGACCGGTTCCTGCCCATGAATT
>Ga0315286_10000399_pt1 | contig 35915 bp, 21 predicted proteins | sample YL17G10_0_MG_FD_205038 | JGI IMG/M metagenome (GOLD analysis project Ga0315286, IMG submission 205038) | Sediment microbial communities from Yellowstone Lake, YNP, Wyoming, USA - YL17G10_0 | ecosystem: Environmental > Aquatic > Freshwater > Lake > Sediment | place: USA: Wyoming | collected...
ATTTGCAATATCAAAATCAAAGTCTGAAATGCTAATAACAAGTGTTTCACCAATAAAAGCATCTGTGTGGAGATCGCCTGCTCTTGCAAGGCGACAATATGCCGGCTCGTCATAGCCTAATGACGCTAAGTACATTCTACCATCAAATGGGACTGCTGATGGTTTTGAAAACTGCACTTCTTGCTTTGTAAAAACGATTGTGTTTGGAATCGTTAGTGTACCAGTTATTGTTGTCGTAAGTGGAACAGATGCAACTGTCACAACTGTGTCACTAATGCTGTTCAAAGCAACAGACACTACCGTATATATTCCATCGCCAATTCCATTTCCAGAGATAATGAATGTCGACCCAACTGCAAATGCTGATGTAGCATAACCTTGCACAGTGAAAGATCCACTCACTCCTGGTGTCACACCAATGATGGCAAAACTATTGAAAGCATTTTGCACATAATAAGTGCCGGTATTACGATTTAGATAAGTATTATCAACTGTAATGTATACACCTTCAAAATACTTATCAGTTTGATCGCCAATAACAACAAAGGCGTTGGAGGTTGAATCGCTGTTGATAATTGAATCTTTAGACGTATCAAAAATATAGGCAAATCCATGCGGAGATGATGATGTGATTGATGTCAACCAATACTGGGATGGGGGAATTGGTGGTATTGAACTAATTGTAACAACTGTATTACCACTAACCAATGTTGACGAAGCAACAAGATACCAACCATTCCCACCGCCAATATTTCGTCCTACAACAAATAAAGTTCCTGGTACAAATAGTGCTGTGTGATCACCAAGTATTGTCCATGACCCACCACTACCTGTTACAACGCCAATAATTTGATACGCCGTACTTGCAAAACCCGGAGGGGCATCCCAAATAATACCATAACCACAATCATAGGCTACTGGTGGGTTTGGTCGTGTAAAATCCATTACCCATGCATCACGATCACAAACTATGACATTGATTTGTTCTGTCCAAACATACTCAACCAATGTTTCCAAAATTTTGGTGTGATACGGTTTGACTGTTAAAACATAGTCAACAAATCCTGTTGTAGGATCTGTACGGAATAATGCATCAATTAAACGACTGGCCATTGTTAATCCTTAATAATTTCGAGTTTTAGAGCCGACAACAATGATAATGGAAAACATTCCGTCCAGCCCGTAAAATATTTATTTTTACACACCTGTACTTTGTATCGCTCTTGATGAAATTTTTTCAATATTGTCTGTTCTTGTTGGAAAGCCTTATATAAAGGATAAGGTAATTCTGCTACCACTTTAAACCGCACACCTGAAAATCTTTGTTTGATGTATTGTTTCCTCGTTATACCAATTTTACAAAACGCATCGTCAATAGTAATAAGATATAATTTTGCTGGTTGTGCTTTTACCTCTGGATGTTTTTCAAAATACTTATTTGTATAACCCTTTTGATGCTGTATTCCACAAGAGGGACAACCAACGCCGTTTGCATGGTCTGCTGCTCGTTGAGAAAAATTTCCATGATCTTTGCATGTTATAATAACCTTTTTATTCATTCCCGCCGAAATGGTTTTTGAATAGTCATATTTACCCACGTGAAGTATTGACGAGCGGTGCACAAAATCTTTTGTTGATACTTTCCCTGTACCACCACACACTGGACATCCATATCCACCATGCACATGATCTGTTGGTGTTTGTGAGAAAATCCCATGAACAGGGCACGTAATGTTTACCTTTGTGTGTACATTTTTATACACAACATTTTCGTACGTATATTTTGATTTGTGTTTTTTATTGGATCGTTCAATGAATTGTTGCAACGTTAATGATTGTCGCTCATTACATAACGAACATCCGCGACCTTTCATATGATCCATTGCTCGCTGTTCAAACGCCCCATGGATATTACAAATAATTGTAATTTTTTTATCAGCACCGCAGAATTGTGTCTGCGAATAATTATAACGATCACCATGAACGGTTTGTGATCTTTGTATAAATTGTTGGGTAGTTAGTTTTTTTGGCATGATTGTATTTATGGCTCTAGTCATCGAACAAACCTGCAACTTCTAGAACACGAATACCGTGCAAGGCTACCCAAGATGTTTTGAAGATCTGTGGGTATTTAGATTTTACAGAGAAAGCATCAAGTAATGTATTAAACCAAATGTTATTGACATGAATGGTACCAAATGTGTTATAAATTACATCCATTGATATAGCAATGTTTGCCGGCGTATCAAATGAGTATGTAGCAAAGAATGAATTGATGTCCAACGGATAAAAGTCATTATTTGGATCTTCCAAATATGCAATTACCGTCTGTAATGACAGAGTACCATCTGTGAATGCCTGAGCTTCACCCAATCCATACTGAGTATCTGTTCCATTCATTTCATCATATAGTGTGCGTTCCAAAGCTGGAACGCGAATGCTTGGATCTGCTAATTTGTAAAAAATCAAAGATTCAGTTAAGCGATTCCACAAATAACGATCAATGTTTACTCCTTGCTCACGACGAATAACAAGCCATTCTTGATGTTTATCTTTCAAATTTACTGGACGGTAGCCATCATCCAAGTTATCACGCAACGTTAAATCACGTGTAAATCGCATTTCGTAACGATTATCTGTACGCACATAGTCGGCAGCTTTACGAATGATTGCTTGACGATAAAACACAGGAATTACGGGGTATAGATCATAGATCCAAGGAACGCTATACACAGTGCCATACGTGATACCGTATCCGAAGCGGTCAGCTAGTGTTGGGTCGTCTTCTGGACGCTGTACAACAAGATATGGCGTAGGAATTACTGCAAGTTGTTGAGCAACTTGAATAAGAGGCAAAGCATCTTCACGATCTTCAATTTTGTTCAGTCGGTTTTCTACCCAGAAATAATACAAAGTCTTTTCAATTGTGTCAAATGTGACGACGCGTTGTGTATATTGAACCATTTCTTTCAATTGCACATTCGTTGTTCCATCATCTGACGCATCTGGATCAAATGCTGCCTCTTCTGGTGTTACAACAGGAATAGGACGGACGACCATTATGATATCACGAAGAACATATTGTGCTGTGTTGGGAATTTGGTACAAACTATCTACTGTTAAATCTGCCTGAGATAGACGACCATTCAAATATGTATTAACAACATCACCAGGTGAAAAGAGTGAACTATCCAGCGTGAACAATGGTGGTACTGGCAATGTGTAGCCATCAATAATCGGAATAATTTGTTGAGATGAAACAGGCTTTGGAGTCCAGTTAATAGCTTTAAATGCCGGCACTACCGCCAACGTTCCAATACCACCTGTGCCATATTCAAATGCTGTTCCATTTGGTACGTCACTTAGTTTAATAATTGAGGCGGTGGTTCCCAACGTAACATAATATTTTGTTGATGATGCAAGAGTTGTCGTCGTCGTTAATGGTAGTTGGAGATCTAACGCTGTAATAGTGATTGTATTTTGAGCTGCTTCTACTGTTGTTGCAATACCAACGAGAACGACCATTATCTTAGCTGCAAGTTGTGTGACTGTTGTTGCACCTGTAATTGTAATTGTGTAATTCACCGGTACACCACCATTTACAGCGAATGTAAAATCATACAATCCATTAGCAAGATTTGTTAATGTTGCTGGCACAACTGCTGGTATATCAAAAAATGTAATTGTAGCAATGGCTGGGGATTCACTATAGACTGCCGGAACAACAGTAATTGTTATTATTGCAGTCATTGATGTCGCCAAACTATCAAACAAATCTGGATTCACACCTGTTGTTGGACGTGTAGGAGTAATTGTGCCATTGATTGTCAATAGGGCCTGATCACCAATACTCATTCCATTCGCACCCAACAATTCATCTGTACCAACATTAACAGTCGTAGCAATTGGTATACGTTCACGTTTGAATACCGTGTTTCTTGGGGTGCCTGTTATTTTGGTGTTCGATGGGATTGCAGTATTGTCTGCTTCATTTGATGCAGTCGCAGTCCATTGTTCCGGCGTAAATTCACTTTCTACCCACTGGAATACACGAACTTGACCCCAATCAGCGAATCGACCCCAACTGTAAAGGCGATCATTCAACTGTGGGGAAATGATATCATCGTAATACGGTAAGTATGCCAGTGTTGATGTATCCAACCATACTGTTTGAATTTCATGTTGATTCCAAGCTTGTTCTGATACATCATTTGGATTCAACGTATTTGTGTACAGAGCAGGATCACCCGCATTTTGAATATTAACATTGTGAATTGCAATTATAGAATGATTTCCGCGAGCTGGATCCCAATATGGAACATCGGTTAATACAGTTTCTGATACATAATCGATAATCTTTCCCGGACTATTTTGCGTCTTTGCTGGATTGATTGTAAACAGCATAATAATGTCACTAAAGCCAAACGTTGTAAAACGAACAACTTGCGAATTGATTCGCTCATACTCGCTTGGACCCGTACCAGGTTGCAAATATGAAGTTGTGTAATTACGCAGATCGCCTGGAATTACTAGTTGTCGGTGTGTGATACGAACTGTATCTGAAAATACTGGTTGTTGCACATACACATCTGTACCAACAGTTGTTATTTTTACATTAACATCTGTTGTCAATACCCACGATGTACCATTCCATACAAAAATATCACCAGTTGATTTTTGATACCAGAGATCAACTGTTTCTTGACCAGATGTTGGAACAACATCTGAAGCATAAATTGTTGTTAATGATGTCACCTTACTATCGAGAAATAGAATGGAATTATGAAGCAATTCTTGTTGCTGTGGTGCATCAATCCAACGTGACTGATCAGCAAATGTAATTACATTAAAGCCCTGAGCTTTATCAGCAGCAACTACAGCTTTATCTGATGCTTCTGAGTCCGTTAAAAACTCTAAACGAATATCGTCAACCTGTCCATCTGATGCAAAAAGTTTGATCTCAGGATAAACTTTTGGTCGAACATCACCAAAGTCGGCAATCTTCCATGCCCAAAATTCATCTACTTTTGCGTCAACAAATCGACGAGAATTAATATATGCTTTGATAGCATTTGTTGAACCTTTTGCTTGGATCATGCCACGGTAAAAAATGAATTGAGTTTTTGCATTGGTGTTCAACAAATCCATGAACTTCATTTGTCCTTCACGATAACCTACCAGAGCACGTGAGTGGTGACCAACCTTTGTTTGCTCCTTTAGAGCATACGTATCGTAGTAGTTTTGTGAATCAACAGTCTGGCCTTCAATATTACGTAAAAATTTACCATCCAATAAGTAGTAACCACCCAATGTTGGACGCAAAGTGTAATCTTTCTTTTCATAAAAATCTAAACCAAAACGTTGAGCTTGCAGTCCTAGGAAAGAATCATACAAAATCTGATTGCTCGTTGTGTAATCATTAAACAACACAACGTGTTGAATACCTTCAATGAACAAGTGTGCTCCACCCATGTGAATCAAATTGTATGGATCAACTGTTGAAACCGATGGAGGAACAACATCATTTGCAATTCCTGTACGCATTGCCAAACGAGCAAGTGTATCTTCGCGGAAGATTAGAAGTTTATCAGCAGTCAGTGGTCGAGCATATTGGTCAAAAATTGTTTGCTGGACACGAATGTCCGCATAAGGACCTTGAATTACATTCGCCAACACACCTTGTGGTGTCGCAACCCACAAGTTATTGCGTGCCGGATTCATTTCAAATGATGGAAATGATTGTGGACGATTTTGTGGTGCTACAAACATGATGCCACTGCCATTTGATAGAATATCAACAATTGATGCTGCTATCTGCCGTGTAGTTGATAATTGAAACACACCTGAAATAGTTGTTGATGGATAGTAATAATATGGTGTATTACCAATGAAGGGTTCTGGCAACAAACCTGTTGAAGTCATTACAATTGCCATTCCCGCAGACCATGTTGGAATTTGTCCTGTAAATTGTAATGTATTGTCTGTTTGATCCAGAACAACAAATGGATACTTATCTGCTACGCTCAAACGTGTGCGACGTAGACGGAATGCCCAATCAATAAATCTTTCTTCTTCCAATTGCCAATCAACATTGCGGCCTGTTTCTGGATCAAGTTCTGAAAAATCACTCAAATTATATAACACACCAAGATCAGTTTGATAGGATTGATAACCATCAATAATGTTAAGCAATCGTTGAATGCCAGCGATAGAGTATGGTGGAGTAAAGTTGCGAACTTTGGTTTTGTCTACTGTGTAGTGATTCCAAATTTCTTTGGAAGGACCTGTACCACCCAGCACTTGGAATGAAGATGTTACTTGACCGACATTTAAATCACCAGTTCCTGGTGTTGTCCAAATAAACGGCAATCCAACAGTTGCATCGTTTGGACTATCACTTACACGGAAGGTTCGATTCGTTAAACGAATAATATAAAGTGGTTGATACTGAACCAACGGAGCTGGTAATAATTGTGACGATGTAATAAACACAAGATCACCAGTTTGCCATGGCAAAATATTGTTCGGCAAATCAATCATACCATCCACAACAGAACTTGGTAATGCTTCAAGTGTTGTAATTCTTGTTTTGTCTGTTGATGGATCGTAGATAGATGCAACAACTGTATATGTACCGTTATTTGCTGTTGAATCGATTACATCAAATACCGTATCGTGCGGGAAGTCTGTAACGTGATCGCCATTAACTTCTAACAAATTTGACACACTAAGTGCACCAGAGATTGCATACCGATAGAATGTCGCAGTATTCGTTGACACATCAACTACGAATGGATAATTCATAACGTCGTAGTAGGAAATTGCACGTGGAATTGCTGCTAGTGTTTCCAGTTCCATTTTCCACTGTGCTTGATTGCTGTATGAAATTAATGCTGGTGGCATGTTCAAAATAACAACTTCGAATGCATCCGACCACATATCCTTAATAACACCCATGTTTGCTAAAATAACATTGTAATCTTGAGGACCAACATCAAAATATTTGTTTGTTACTTGCAGGGTACTTGTGTCAATAATACCGGAGAATTGATATGTTAAGAGTGGATTCCATTGTGTCCATAGTACACGGAACTCTTTGTTAGTGTCATATCCAACATATCGATTGTAATTAACGTACCACTGATTCATTCCTCGAACGAGGAACTTAATGTTATTATCGTAAATATCACCATGAAATAATGCATCTTCGTGATTATATACTTGACAGAATGTAGGATCTAATTGCAAGTTATTAACACGAATAAAATCAATTCCCCATGCATAATGCATGAATCGAACTGGTTGCATTCTGAATGCAACCACCAATGGATCATATACGTGTTCACCAGAAACAAGCCATTGCCACTCTGTCGGACCACCATCTCCATATGCATAATTTGCACCTGGTGCAACTATTTCTGTTGAGAGACTTGTAAAGAATGAACGAATTGTAGGAGAACTTGTGCTATAATATGGAGGAAGCACATCATCTGGTGCATAGTTACCTGCAATGACAACAGTACCAGTATTGACTGAGACGTAATTGTACACCAAAGTTATTTGGCCTGGTAATCCTGTACCTGGTACTCCTGTTGGAGTAGTTCCCACCGTTGGAATAATACCAACTCTAATATTTGCCCACATGTCGTGTATACCATCACGACGCCAGTGATATGTTTCTGTGGCATCAAGATAAAACGCATCCCACCAATCTGGTTTATCAATAAAGCCTTGGAGAGACCATGGCTCTAGATGAGGATATGGTGTTCCATACCACAACGTATAGAGTTGCTGCCACGATGCTGCAAGCCCAGGAGTAATCGAAAATGTTGGTGGTGTTGTAACTGAACTATACACATAATTCCACGTAAATGCATCTGATGGTGTGTAATTAAAATTTTCAAATGGAGCACGGATGCGACGACGCGCAATAAACGCAAAAAACTGCTCCTCATTGTATTGATCGTAAAATGCTTGCTCGCTTGGATTTGGTGTAAGGGAAGCATAATCAAAAGCAAATTCTGTGATCGGCTTTGGTGTAATTGCATACAGTTGATTCTCAACTGTGAGAAGAGTGTTTGCTAACAATAACCGCATATCGACCAATTCCCATGCAAGTGAAATTTCTTGAACAGGGGCTGCTGCTATCCATGCTGATCCATTCCATGTGAACAGTTGATTGAGCATTGAGTTCCAATAAAAAGCACCTACGGGAACACCAGTTCCCGATGGAGCAACTGGTGTCACAGCGATAACATTGAATCGATACAATGCACGAGGATTAGATGTTTGATACCAATATACACCGTTTCGAATCACACCAAATTGTGTAGAGAATGTTGTGTTTGGACAATTCGATGGAAGCACAAATGGTAGGACTGACATAAAGCACGGAGGTGGCGTCGTTGCAATCTTACCGATAGTACCATTTGTTACGCGTGTATCTGGTATAACACAAAGAATACGTGATGCAGAATCTTCTTCCGCTGCTGTAAAATTGATGCTTGATCGATGTCCATCATGATGTAGAATCTGATAAAGATTCATTTTTACATCAATATCCATCACTGGTTGGATGACAGGACCAAGAGCAAACATTGGAACTGTTGAAATCCAATTGCGCATGCCTACATTTGTAGCAGCGTCGAATGCACTAGTATCAACATATACTTCAGCATAAAAATCGTTGGCTTCGTAGGCACTAATAACAGTTTCGGCTACAAATCCTGGCAAATCAGTGAGAGCATCAACAGAAAGATTAGACAGCATCGTTACTAGATTTCTGTTGAAAAGTTCTTTGATCGCCAACAGTAAATCAGCATATTGTTGTTGAGCAAATTCAATAACACCTGGTGGTGTTACGTTAATCAAATTAACTGCTGAAACTAATGTGTCATAACTATCATTATGTTCTTTGATAGTTCCACCAAGTGAATAATTAAAATCTGCTTGTGAAAATCCTGAAATACCACCACCCGGAAAACTAAATGGATTTGGTTGAGCATCAACGATAGAACGGAAGTGTGTTACTAGTTCGGAATAACTAATATTAGTACGATTGTGGTGTTCTGGATTCAATCGCCACTGGTCCGGAATTTCCCAATCGCCTCCTGGGTCGCCGACAGGAATTGGATTATTGTCACCATCAACCCATTGTGGAATATATGTACCACCTGTCCATGTGCTTGGTGGACCAGATGTATTATCTGTGTATTGTGGAACACTGCGCCAAACTGTTGTTAATGTTGGGTCTCCACCTTCAATTGCCACTGCTGGAGTTACCAGTGAATCATCTTGCTTTGGTAATGCTTGAACTACCCATGTTATACCATTAGATTTGTAAACAAGTTGCGTGGTAGGATCATACCAAATACTGTTTTCGATTGTTACAAGATAAGTTGGTGGTGTTGCACCAACAAATGGTACATGTGTTTCAATTAGACCCGTACCTGAATCTTGAATTACAAATAGAGTTTGCCATGCTACACCATTCCACTGTAAAAGAATTCCTGTACTTGGATTGTACCAATAGTCACTTGGCTGCATACGACCATCTAGCAGTCGGTAACCATAAATTTGTCCATTATCTTCCGCCAACATAAATTGAACAAAACCAAATTCTCGGCCACCATCGGACGTTACAATTCTTTTCTGAACAACACGGTTGACAGGAGCGCTCGGATCCTCACGATATGCAAATAGTGGTGATGCACTAATCAAGTTGCCAGAACAAACGTCATACATATCAAATAATGGATATTGATTAACCAAGGTCTTAACTTGATCTTTATGATCAAACGAATTACGTCCCAAATATGTTGGTTGAGTACCAACTAATACAGCTGCTAAGAACGCCGTTTCATCTTCAATAGTTCGCACAGGAACATACTGCATACCCATATCACTAAGGGCTGCTGGGCCTACTTCAATACGAATAATATCGTACTGTGTAAGTGGTGTGGTGAATACAACGTTCGTTACATAATTAAACGATTGTGTTGTATAGATACTAGTTCCCACAGCTGTATAATCTGGAACACCAATTGCACTCAATTCAACGTAAGTGCCGTATTGTTGAATGTTATTTTTGTAAACACGAATCTGATCCTGTCCTGCAAGAGCAAATAGTGATCGGCCTGTTAAAATTGTTCCTGAAACAGTTGCTAGTGCAGGAATTGTTTCATTAACAATAATTTCTGTATTTGGACCAACGTCCAATGCAGACAGGACCGTATAAATTCCATTACCGGCGCCATTATTAGGAATGACAAAAGACATACCTGGTGTAAAAAATGCTGCATGATTTCCAAGCACAGACCACGTACCATTAACACCAACAATAAGTGGTGCAACAATGGTAAAAAATGTCTGATCGATGAAACGGAATGATGCATCTAACGCAATATTAGTTACACCCACTCCAGTAATTGTAGTTTCTTGAAAATATTCACCAACTACCATTGGACCAACTGATGGTACACCTGAGAATGAATATGGATCACCTTGTTCAATAGCACGATTCAACATTGGATTTCCAACTTGTGATCCAGCAGCGGTAGACGTCATTGAATTTAAATCAAGGAACCAATGTACTTGATACCCACGCCATATATCACCAAGAGTTGTTATTTGTGGTTCAATACGAGCATGATTTACACCACCACCTTGAGGAGTTGTTGTAAAAAATGCATCGATGCCAGCACCAAGCTCAACGAGCTTAACGATCGTAACAAGATAACCACCTTGAACTTCTAATGGATCAGATGGAGCACCTTCACGATAGATTGAATAATCTACTGTGAAGCTATTGTTGATCATTGGAATATCAGAAACGACCAAAAACGTAAAGCCAGGAACAAATGTTGTAGCATAATTAATATCACGTGCTTCTGTTGCATTCTTATCAAACAAATACAAGTACCATGCTGTTCCAGGAGCACCTGGTTGTACGGCTAACCAGCCTTTAACTGGTTCCAATTCCAAGCGAGTTGGTTGACTGGTGGTTGCAGAAAATGATCCAGTTGTGATTGGACGATATTTCCACGAATATGATAATTCTGTCCATTTGTTCATTTCTACACGTGAATCATATTCAAGAATAGGTGCTTGGGCTCTACGAACACCGGCAAATGAACTTACTCGTGATTTGTGAATCCACTTGTTTTGTTGTGTCCATTGATTACCAACTTGTAGTGTTGCAGCACAGCTTGCTGTCAAGTCCCATAAAATATCACCTTTGAGTTTATCACCAACAAAAACACTCCAATCCTGAATAACTAATATCCATGCTGTATTACCTGGGTTGCGTTGATACAAACCATCAAGCGTTGTATCTAACCACAACGCAAGAGCTGTTGGGATACCATTAAATGCAATCCATGCACCATCTCCAACCCCAGCAGCAGATTCACCACTTGTTTGAAATGGTTGTGCATATGGACCTAATAAGAATGTCCAAGGTGGATCACCAGGTGCTTGATTATCATCCCACAAAGCTAAATCCCAACCAAAATCACCAGAACATACACAATTTGCATCTACACGTAATACATCATGCAACTCTTCTAAAGAGATAATACCAGATGCTACTGGTGTGCAAGGTACCCACGCAAAACCATTCCAACAATAAACATCAAGATCCATAGTACTTGTATCCACCCAATATCGACCAAGCACCGAAGGTGGTGGCATTGTTGGGCTACGAATAGCCATGGGAGAAATATCTGGATCAAAGATGATTGTTGTTTGAATTGGTATGGAGCCTTGCACACAAATGTTGACATCAATTGTACAAGTACCGTTACCAACAGCTGTTAATGGAATATCTTCATTAACGAGAATTGTTGTATTACCAGCGCCAAATGTTGTACTACTTACCGTATATGTACCATCTGCGCCACCCGTATTGTTGGTGATAGTAAATGGAATTCCTGGACCAAGAACAGACCGGAAATCACCTGCAATTACCCACAATCGGGCTGGTGCATCAACACCAACCACAAATGCAGTTTGAGTTTCCAAACTGTAAGAGGAACTTTGAACAGTGAAGAAACGATTACGAATGTTAATATCCAATGTATCCTTAATCCACACACGGAAGTTTTCAATAAACAACGTACTAAGTTGTCCATCAACTGTGACCGAATTATTTCCAACATCAATTTCAACGATTGGGAATGTTTCACCATACGTTTGAACTAGAGTGTCATATGCTGTAAGAACGTTTAATTCTTTTTCACAACGATTTTCAATTGTTAGATACTGTGGTAAATCTGTAGGGTTTACCGGTTCCCAGTAATAGTCTGTGAAATTAACAACCATGTCCAAATTAACTGGAGGTACCCAGTTAAAATGAATTGTGTTACCCCACTCTTGCATACGAAGAAAATCTACTCCCATTAGAGTTAATTGTTCTTGATATGCTTTGAATGACATAGCTGTTTCCACCGTACCAACTTTTGAATAAATTGTTGGTTGCAGTTGAAACGCTTGTAATTGAGGAGTTGGTTCGGGGAGTTGACGATTTGTCAACGATGAGGGATTGGGCGTGCCGACATAGCCTGAGACGTGCGTTGTATCATCTTTTGTCAACATACGATCAAAAGATGTGTTTAGAACGCTTTTGTTAGTTTCTGATCGTAGAACTTCTGGTAGAAGTTCAAACAGATTAGTATGTGGTTCAGGATGGTCGCTGTGGTTTGCCACGTATGGTTCCTCTTGGTTTTGCCCAAGTATTTATCAATAGAACCCACCAGATATTCCACTAGTTTTAACCGTTTAAGCGCAGATTGATTGAATTGTAAGATGGAACCAATACAATGTCATCAACGGTAATATCAGCATAGAAAATTTCATCTTCGGCGGCAAATACCTCAAACATATCACCAAATTGGTTTTGTTCAAATAATGGTACAATCACAACAGAACTAATATCCATCGGCAATGCAGCATGAATTGATGCAGCCATTTCTGTAAAGAAGAACGTTTCCCCAAATTCCCATGTGGTGATGTCCAAGAAATTTCGAACAGTTGCAACAATTGTTGTTTTGATCTCATTATCGGTCAACAAGGCATCAGCTGATTTAATTACTTTAAGAGTTGCTTGTAGTTGCGGAGCGGCCTGACCACCAAACAACAGCTTAATCTTACCTGGCTGTAGAATAACTGTATCCGAAATCATTGCATTATCAAGCAAATAATTGTATGAAGTACGCAAATCTAGTGGGGTTGGTACAGCTGGAAGACTTTGATTATTCTCCAATGCTTGTTTCAAGGACACAAAATAGCCTTTGGTAATAACCATCATATCAATGATGTTACTTGCTGCAGGATCAACTAAGTGATATCGTGCCGTGAAGTGGAACCAAGCAAAATTAAAATTCTCACGACCATTATTACGTTTCCAGAGGTTAGCTCCTGCGAGTTGATCCTCGATGTAAGAAGTGATTGTTTCATAACTAACTGCAGTAGGTACCCAAGGATCATCAACTGTCAAACGTGAAAAGTACACATAATCTTTCACTATGACAACAACTTGCGTATTGCCGTTCATATTGAACACTTCAACTATTGAAACAATTTCATCTGGTAATAGTGACCCTTCTTGCCAATCAACTAACGGTGTCATTGTTGTCAGATCACCTGTCACTGTTACATCACCCTGACCAGTAATATAGAGAATTGGAATTGTGATGTCCGTCGTTGTATACGGAGCAGTTGAACTGCCCACTGTTGCAATATCAATCAATAGAAAGTTTGTTAATGAAGCAAACAATGGTGGAGCACCATCTACAATGTTTATCGTTGATGCGGTTCCAAATGTGTTACTCATTACAACCAATGCACCGTCGATGATAGCAATAAATCCATTTCCTGTCAAGGCTGAATTAATATCAAACAACAAATTTGTATATGTATATGTTGCTGGGATTACCACGGTCACACTAACCGGATATGGTGTCCCATCAATTGTAATTGTTGTATTATATGTACCCGCTAAAGCAAATGGTTGATCACCGGCAGCAATTCCTGTTGAAAAAAGTATCGGTTGTTGGCCAGCAACCAGTGTAATAGTTGGATTGATAATCCCAAATAGCATTGGATTATCAGGAACTCGATCACCATTTGCATCAACAGAAACAACACTGATGCTGTTAATATCTCTCAAACCAATTTCTGGTCCACTATCAATTGTTTCTTGTGCAAGAACATTAAAATTCCAATTCTGTGACATTAAAGCAGCACGATTATTATCAACATTTGCTTGCAAAATAACGATCAAATCAAAATCTGAATTCAATGTATCATAATCAACAATTGTTGCTCCATCATTTTGATTCCAAAATTGTGTTGTAACACTTTCAACAATTGTCCGACGGGCATCCCTTGATACATTGTAAATTGTTTCAAACACACTTAACTGCGTAACAGAAATCAATGGATATGTAATGAAGTCGATTGGATATCCCACACCTCCCAAACCATCCACAAAGAGTGGTGGTGTACCCGGTAATGTTGGCGCTGCACTTGTTTTCAAACTATACCATTCATTCGTAACTTTGTTGTAGTACATGTCAAATGCAGCTGGTGATGGTGGTGGGGCTAACGCCGCAACAATACGATCGATTTCATCTTGATTAAAAGTGCGACGAATATCACTTGAAGGTACACCATTGGTAATCAATTGCATATAAATGTCTGTTGATGATAGCAGTGGTTCAATATAGGTTGAAATTAACGTGCTTGGTGACACTCCTGGTGTTGTTTCAGAGATTTGTTCATCTTGAAAATATAGGAGAGCATCATCACCAAAAATCTTCACGTTTTCATACGAACCACTTGGATCATGCCATGGAATATATTTGCTATCACCAGCAAATGTTCTATTGAAAGAACGCAATTTTAAGATTGAACTATCCTGCAATGGGAAGACATTATAATCTTCCGCATTAACCATACGATCTTGAGTGTAGTATACAGCAGGTGCTGTCACACGAATATGTTCTAGTGTTTCTGCAGAAGAAGCATTCTGTAATGTGTTAATTAACGAAACGGTAAATGTAAATGTCTGAACACGACCTAAAGTATCAACGTACGAAAAAGATAATGTTTGATTGACAACCGCTGAACGAGGAACCACAACATCATCGTCGATACTTGAGCGAACCCAGGCATCAAATGTTCCTTTAGGAATATCTGAAAATTCACCATCTCCAAAAATCAATTGAATTTGGTTATTTGTTAGCGTTTCAACTTCATATTTGTTACGAATCGGATTTGTATTGAAAATAATATTCTGTGCATGTGCAAGATCAACTTGCTGCCAATCACCTGAACGAACGCCCGTTGCTCGATGATACGGAAGAAGTGGTGGTAGATCCAATGTTACTCCCGTGTTTGGATCAATGTTATTCAACCATACGTCTGTTTCGTTGATGTTCGTTGCATTGACAAGGTAGATTTGATTTGGTGTAATACCATCAAAGTTTGTTCGAAATCGCTGCATTGTTCCTTGCTTGGTGAAACAGAAGAAGCCTGTTGTATCAGATTGGTCACCCAACCCATCGTTACCATAGCTAATCACAAAATTCGTATTATTTTGTGGACGGCGCTCTACGAGTCCCTGTGTCAAACTACGTGCTAATGGAACTAATTCCATAGGTAGAGATTGTCCACCAACTGTCGTTGAGTATTGAAATACACCAAGTGGTAATGGAACAAGATTCCATTGATACAGTTCAAATACAACATCATCAATTTGAAAACGATCAGTTGGAACCACAGATCCAAATGGTTGAGCCAGAACACGATTCATTACCTGAATAAACTGTTGTTTCCAATCAACATTGTTTATATCATTCCAACGAATTGTGGTATTGGCTAAATTGATACCATTAGTATCAATTACTGGTTCTGTTGTGGCGATTGATTGAATTTTAACTAAGCCACGAGCTGGTAGCATTCGATCCGCTTTGTATGAAACTAACTTTGCTAGACGAAGAATACTATCTCGACGTTGTGCTGTTGTGATGAAGTTTTCTTGGGCATTTACGTCGAGGCGATAAGCAATCTGTTCTGCCACATAAGCAAAAGATTCCACAACAGCAATAAATTCACTACTTTCAATGAAGTCGTTGAAAGTTTCTGGAAAATACAATTTAATGTATTCAAGAATACTTTGCTTGATTGAGTTGTAATCAAATGCTGCAAAATTTACATTTTGAAATGCAGTATAGATACGTTCAAACGATTCTGCTCGGGAGACTAGACGACTCATTCTGATGCGCCTTCAAAAAGGATATTCAAGTTCAGATTATCAATAATATTCAATTCTATGTATAACATTCGTGCTGCAGCAACCACCCGATTACTATCATAATCGGGAATGACTGACATCTGAAGAAGTTCAACTCTAGGGTCAAAATTGATAACTGTTTCTAAGTCTTCTCTCAAAATGCCAAGTGTGATCTCATCCAGTGGCTCGAATGCCAGATCTGGTATTCTTGTACCGTACGTAGGCATCATTACACGTTCACCTCGACGTGTAAAGATATGATTAAGGATATCCATTTTGACCAACTCAACGTCTGTCAATGAAAAGGTTTTATTCTTTTCATATTCAAACGAAGAATAGCCGCGATAGAGACCAAATGTTATTCCTGCCATCATTTACTCCGATAGTTCATGTATTTATTCGGGGTCAGGCATGTTTTGTTTCGTCTAAGTTTCAAAACGAATCTGACATTATCTTCGCCAAAATTTACCACGTGGAATCTCTACACCACGCTCATTTCTATTTACCTGAGGACTGGTATAAAGAAATTCATCGTTATGTGTGAAATTGTTTGCCGTCATTACACGTGGCCAAGGTTCATGCTGTGGTACACGACTGGTCCAAAATGTTGGTAATTCACTTGGTGATGAAGCCCCTGCAGCAGTCGAAACGACTGAAGCATGAATTGCATTACAATCACTTGTTGATATAATACAATCTGAGTGGTACATTATAATTTCACTAGTATGCCAGTTTGGTGTTGAATATTTAATGGCATCATCACCACGAATACTTACATCAAATCCTTGAATCTCAAAGTTAGTTTGGGCTTTTGCTGTAAGGTTTGAACCAGCACTAATATCAAGATTGCTTCCAGCTTTTTCTTCAATGTTGGAAGCTGCTTCCAAATACATGCTTCCGCCAGCTTTAATATTCGTGTTTGAGTTGGAGTTCAAGTACGTATTTTGTGTGACATTAACACGCCAATTTTGATGGAACTTAAAATGAACATCCTGCAAAGCTTCTGCACGAATATCGGTGCCAGAATACATGTGAATTCCTTGTGCACCATACATGCGAATTGCTTGATCGCTTGTTAGATTAATATCTTGTGCCGCATGAATATTAACTTTATTTGATGTATAGATGTCAATATTGCCCGCTTGATCCATTTCAATCCAATTATTACCTTTGGCTGTAGCTACATATATTCGTTCATTCGTATCATCCATAAGGATTTGATGTCCTCCCGTTGTACGAAAACGAGTGCGACAGTTTGTGGTACTATCATCCATTGATATAGCGTGGAATCCTGGAGTCGTCCAAGAATAAACTTCACTATCAAGATTGCCCTCATCATATAAGCCAGGATATGTTGGATCTTGACGACTAATTTCATAACCTTGAGTACTGAACCAACCGTCCCAAAATGCATTTTTATCATCAGGAACATTACTTGTTGTAAACTGCAATGCTGCCACATCAACAGCCGAAACCTGATAATCTGCTACACGAGTGCGCCATTCATAATTTGGTTCACTCTTTGGAAATGCTTCTCGCATATTTGTATTGAGTGGTTCAATATATTTTTCATTTGATGTGTATGGACCAAATGGGCGACGATCATCTGCCTGTTCCAATCCAGGATGATCTTCATACATGAATCGACCATGTGGCATAGTATGTGGTCGAAATTGATCGTATATTGCACCAAAAGAAATTCGGAAGTTTGGATCACCATCGATAAACATTACAACAACTTGTGAACCAATCTTCGGCCTCGCCCAAAAACCATATCCCACCGCTCCTTCAGAATGTTCACCTGGTCCTGTACCACGAGTTCCTGCTTCGGTTTGACCAGCAAACGGTGATACATAAACAGCCCATGGAATATCTTCGATTTTACTAGACATTCCCTCACCCAACACAGCACATACAATACGGATGCGACCCATTTGTTGTGGATCATTTGTATCAACAACTGTTCCAATTGTTGCCACGCCTTGGAACGAAGGTTGTGGCTGTGCTTGTTGTTCATATGTGAGTAGTTGTTTGGTTTTCATGTCTGTTTCTCTGTGTTAATACCACCGTAAGATTCATATATGTTTAAGAATTCTGTCATTGATATTTGATGCTGTCCCAAAGTCGTGGCCGTCGGAAGTGATGGCCAAACAGTTGGTGCATGTCCCAATTTGTCTAATGCAGTTGTTACTTTGCCAGCCTTTACATCATTAAATGCATCACGTTCTTTAAATAATCCTTCAGCAGCCATATCTTGACTCGTTGGCCCAAAATCTGGCAATCCTAATGATACCTTAAGATTTCCCCATGTCTCACGAAAAAATTGGTAACCACCTGCAGCACTTGATGGCAATACAATTTTTATATTTGTTGTATCTGCAGCACCGCGGGTCGTGTCTATATATGCCGCTAACTTACCACCTGGTAAAGACTTCGGAACAATACGGCCTCCCGGAGTTGTTCCAAAATTTGTACTCTTTACCAATTGTGGTATTGGTACTAATGCTGGATGATCTGTAAGAACAAGAGCTTCTTTACCCGTTTTACCAATTTTCTTGTAATTAATCGTTCCTTGACTTGTTAATGTACCTTCTCCTTCAGCAATCGCATGTCTGAAGGCAAAGAGATTAATATCTTCCTGATTTGTTGAATTCAATCGTGGAGATGGACGTACTGGTTTTGGTGTAGGAGGAGTCTGTGGTACAACTCTTGCTGGTTCCGGTGGTGGGGTTGGAGGAGGAGTTGTCGTTGTTCCACAGTCTGTCTTACTGTTACGTTGTTGTTCGTTCTGTGTGCACTGTAGGGCTGCTGTCAAACTATCATCGCCAGTTCGTGTATCTGGTGCACCATCTTTTGATGGCTTTGGCTGCTGGCAAGGAATTGATCCATCATAGCAGTCCATTGTTTGTTTTGTAAATGCAACAGCGGATTTTCTCTTATCGCTCAAATAATCAAATGTTCCCGGATCTGGAAGTGCAATCATATTCAATGTTTGTGTGAATTCACCATTGGAAAATTCATGATTGATGCCATAGATGTAATAGTATCCTTGAAACCAAAAATTTGTTGCATAGTTTGTTTTATCTTGAAAGGCTTGCAAATCGTCTTGATTTGCTGGCATTTTAATGTTGATCTTGGCAAGCAATGGAAAATCACCCATCGACATGCCGCGATTGATCGTGTCTTGTTCTCCCGTCGGTCCAGGCTTTGCTGAACAAACATCAGTATTACCATCTTTATCTCGTACAAAAGCATCCAAAAACTTGAATGTTGATTCGGGCGAAGACAATTCACTAGCTGTTTCTAAAAATGCTGTATTACCCCGAATTCGTATAGTTGCTTCAGCAACTTCCAAACTAGCATGTTTCGCCATTGTGTAATTTGCACCAATATTTTCTCCCGGATATAATGTATTATTTCCTTTACGTTGTGCCTGAGCACCAAAGAATAGAGGAGTTTTTAAAGAGTATCCTGGACGCAATTTGTTAATCTCTGCATTGGGATTAATGTGTGTTGATTTTGATGGAGAAGCTTCTAAGGCACTTTTAAAGGAATTTGCTGAGGTTGCTGTTTGCAAATATGCCATTCCTAAATTCAACTTCAGATCAAACTCCAAAATGTCCGTATTCAATCCTGTATACATGTAGTCAAATAATACCAAATGATTGTTGATTACAGTATCACTAAACACACGTGCGTTCTCTGAATTACCACCAATAATTTGTTCAATCAAACCACCCTTTGGTGAAACAAATTGTTTGATTGTATACACCACTTGTACTCTATCATTTAGTGATCGTAAAGCAGTTTGAACTTTATATTCATACTTAATTACGTTACCCTTTCCATCTTTCGTCCCGGCCATTTCTTCTAATACTTGAGGACTTAATTGCATTATTCCACGAATTGCACTCTCAATACTTCCACCAATTGTTTGTTTAACATATACCTTGCCTTTATCACAATTTGGCTTATCCGTATATTGCTGTGGACGATCAGAAACTAGGTAACGATTATTGCAATATACTGGATCTAAGAGAATAATATATTCTACAGGAATATAATCACCATCTTTGTTTGCAAATCCATCATCTAATAAATTTAGTTTGCCTCTGAAACAATTTGCATAGGCTGTATAACGTTCGTTAATATAATTTTGTAGCTGTTGCATCGAATCTCGTAATGATGGGCCCACGGACAAAGCAAACCCATCAGCAGCTCGGGAGTACTGTGGCAGTCGTGTTGCACCATTTGCAAGTCCAACAAACTGAACTTCATAAGTTCCACCTGCTTCTGTATAAACACCTGTTACATCATACGGAATGAACATCAACGGTCGAACGTCAGCAATCATTGTTGCTACGTCTTGTTGAGGCGTTGAAGTATCTGTCCCATATCCCACAAAAAATGGTTTTAACATCCACGAAACTGTAGCAGCATCTACACCCAATGCCGTACAACAATCCACAATTTTATCTACAAACAAAATGCCTCGTGGCTCAGAAACTTTGAACGAGCCTTCAACGGCAATTGATGTATTTTGGTCGCCGGGAACAGCTTCACCAGCTGTTACAGACATCCATGTCACATCTGTGATAGAAAATACAGCATCCGTTGCTCCAAAAATTAAAACACAATAATCGTTGCTGGTATTTCCACCGTCGAGTGCTCGTGGAGCATATTCTCCTAGTGGTGTGTCAAAAAATTGTGCTTGCTTAGCACTAGTTGGATGTTGCCAAGCTGCCAAATTTTGTTGTTGCGCTAATGTTTCCGCGATAGCAGAATTACGACATAACACCAACGAAAAGAAATAGCTATAGGAACGTAAATCAGATAAACGGTTGATATCAACAGCACGACGACCCAGTCCCTGCTCAGGATGATCAAATTCTGTTACTGGACCTTTTTGTCGTGGGTCACCAAGGGGAACTTGTTTCCGGAATGCTCCAACATTGTCAGCCATTAAGCACCTGTTACAACTAACGGCTTAGTCAGAAATTCTGTTTGCACACGCTCACGTGTGGGAAGTAAAATTGACTGACCAGCTCGGAATTCTAAGTTAATATCTACGATGTTATTGTATAGCAGAATTACCCATTGTAATGTGGCTTGACCATATACATCAAAAGCCAATAAGTCCGGACGTCGAGCATATCGCGATGTAATCGTGAATTGAATATCTGTCACTGATGGTGCATAGAATCGACGTTCCCACCAACCGAGGCGGTTGCGAAGCTGTTCTACTGTTCCACCTTGTACGTATCGTCCGTCACGTACTTGATCTGATCGTGATGCCACAAAAATTACTCCTTAGAAGGAATCCAATTGACCTATTTTGTATTTAAGCAATGAAAAACGCGCAAATTCACGTGGTGAATGGGTTTCAACAACATCAATGCTCACATCCCAACGAACAGGACAAGGCTGATCATATAGGTTGGGAATGTAATCAACATCTTCTGGATACGTTATTGATAAACTCGTCAACACTACAGGAATTTTGTTGAGATGCACATTCGGAAGACGCGAACGATCCGTATCAGGAGCTGAATATGCATATAGATACAACACCTCTGGTGGAGCACCCAGTAACTGATATCCTGTTTTTGAAATTCGAGCTTTTAATGTTTGCAGTTGTGCTGCTTGTTCTGCTGATAATTGTGTTTGTTTTTCGCGTGTCAATTGAGCAAGACGGCGCTCTGCTGATGTTGCTTCACCCGACAAACGTTGACGTTCTTCAGATTGACTTCCTGTCAATGTCGAACTTCCTACTCCAAAAAATGGAAATCGCCAAGAACGAAGTAATTGAACAGACTCCATATTCTGCGTAGCTTCAGCTCGAGTTCTTGCAATAAACTTATGAGTTATTGAAAAATTTCGAGGTTGTGTATTTTTATATACCTGGATTGCGCCAGGCATATGAATAGGCATAACTGGTGTGTAATCAACACCTCCTGTCTCTGTAAACTGTGGAGTATTGACAAAGACAACCTCTTGCGTACGAAAGCGACCATCGCCCGTTGCAATATTGTTTAGTGCTGAAACTAGACGAACCTTAAAGATGCCACTGGCCATTTTTCACCTGCAAATAAGTATATCTTCAGTATTTACCGATAGTAACCATCTGTAAAAACTCAACACTTTTTCCAGTTTCGGAGAGATGAGAGTTGTCCTTTTTGTTTTTTCCACTATAATGAGGGATAAGCCGTATAATAACAAGGATGGCTACCCATGAAAAATAAGAAGACCAAAAAGGTCCCTGAAGTAGTAGAACTTTCATTATATCACCGTCGTAAACTCGCAAAAGCTCGCAAGGCTGCAAAAGAAGTTCGGGACGCCAGAAAAGCCAGAAAATTAAAAGAAGAACGTACGCTGGCTAAACATTCTGAGAATGCCTCCAAACCCAAACTAATTAAAAATAAAAAATCGAAAAAACAGGGTCCAGAAACACCAATCCTCACATCTCCAAAAATAACTAAAACTAAACCAGTTAAAACTGAAGTTATTACACCACCTGTTGTAGAAGCTCCTGTAATTGTTTTGCCTGTTGTTCCAAAAAAAGTCAACTATCTCAACAATCGTGACTTACTTGCAGAGGTAAAGGCTAGTAAGAAACAAGGTGAAATGACTAACAAACTTGCTCGTATGTTGGTATTGTTATGTGCTAAGTATGCAAAGAAGGGCAACTTCATTAACTATTGTGTTGATTCTGAAACTACTGCACTAACAAAACAAGGATGGAAAACACACCAAGAGATAACGATTGATGATCAAATTCTATCTTACAACATAGAAACAGGACAAATGGTTTGGTCAAAAGTGCTTGAAGTGTTTAGAAACATGTATTCCGGACCAATGCATCACCTAACGACACAGGGTATGGATGCACTGGTTACTCCCAATCACAAATTTGTATCAATTGAACGAGGCTTGATTCCTGTTGAAGAGATTATTTGCAATGAACATATTGTGTTGATGGGAGACGCTGTCGACGATGGGGATATTGTACACTCTGATGCAGATGTTGAAGTTGTCGGTTGGTGCATTACAGAGGGTCACTACAGCACAAAATCTAAAAAACGGCATTCAATATCAATTTCCCAAAAACAGGGGCCAAAGGCTGACAGAATTCGAGAAGTCCTTCATACAGCAAGAATTCCTCACAAGGAATATGTAAATAAACACGGTATTGTAATATTCAATTGCACTGGTGAGTGGATTTCTGAGATTCACTCACATATAGCACCAAATCGAGTATTATCATCCAACTTCATTGTAAACCTTGTTCAACGTCAACGGCTTTTGCTTATTCAAACTATGGTTGCTGGTGATGGCTGGATTCGACCAAGTGGAGGTATGTCATATGTTCAAAAATGTCCAAAACATGTAGATGCACTTATTATGTTATGCACTATAGCAGGACTAACAACAAGTGTAACTCCTATGACATACAAGACACCAGCGAGCAAAAAACAGCCCTCCGGCGGATTGAGTGATGTGCTCAACATTAACATATATGCAACACCAAAAAAGGTATGTCGAGCAGAGTGGATTGATTTTCACGGTGGAAAACAAACGCCAGGTGGTCGAAGAGAAGACAAGCCAAACACTCCAACACAAAATTATAATGGTTTGATTTGGTGTCCCCGTACTGAATACGGTACTTTTTTATGCAGAAAAAATAACTACGTTTATGTTACGGGCAACACATACAACGACGACATGCAAGGATATGCAATGATGATGCTAGTTCGTACATGGAATAGTTTCGATCCAGCACGAAGTGAAAACGCCTTCGCATTTTATACTCAATGTATTAAGAGCTCTTTCATTCAATATCTCAATCAAGAGAAACGTCAACGCACTATTCGAGATTTGATTCTCGTAGATCAGGGAATGAATCCTTCATTTGCATATCAAGGTGAGGGCTCTGATCAACATATTCTAGAAGATGAACAGGATTTTTATGCTCAGAAGCATGCGGCGGATGCTTTGACTCGCCTTCCTCAAGAATGTGATGATCCAGAAGATCAAAGCAAAACTGTTGACGATACCCCACCGGAACCTAATGCCGAAGCTCATTGATACAGAAAAATTTATTGAACGTGCTATTTTAAAGCATGGGGCACGTTACGATTATAGTATATGTCAATACAAATCAATGAATGTAAAAGTTCAAATAAAGTGTTTAATTCATGGAATTTTCTTACAAACCCCAGATGCACATCTTCGTTCCGGTGGGTGTGCACGCTGTGCTTATGATTTTACGCGTTATGCAAAAACACGACATACAACTGATCAATTTATTCAAAAAGCTAAAAATATTCACGGATCTCGTTATGATTACACAGAAAGCACATATATTGGTGATGATAAAAATATCACCATTCGTTGCAAAATACATGGTATTTTTAGCACCAAAGCAACATCACACCTACAAGGTAATGGGTGTCAGAAGTGTGTTAAAAAATATCACCGAACAACACAAGAATTCATTAACGAAGCACACCATACCCACAACAACAAATACGATTATAGTGCTACAACATTTATTAACACAAAGACAGATGTCATAATAATATGTACCAGTCATGGGGCATTCAAACAACATCCTCTTGTTCATCTTGGTGGAGGTGAATGTCCTCGGTGTCGTAAGCGCAGTTATTCAAAAAAAGCATTACAATGGCTCACACATATTGAAAAGCAAGGAGTCAAAATTCAACATGCTGGAAATATTGGCGAATATGTCATTCCAAGCACACGACTAGCAGTTGATGGTTTTTGTAAAGAAACGAACACAATTTATGAATTTTATGGTGACTTATATCACGGAAATCCCCAACGATATGATGATTCTTTTAAACCTTACAGTTCCTTCAAATACACCGCCAGAGAATTGTTGACAAAAACGCTAAAACGAGAGAAACTATTACAGTCGCTAGGATACATAATAATAACAATATGGGAAAGTGAGTGGGATGAAAAAACTAAAAAAAAGCGCCATGATGACAGACATACACTGGGGAAAGAAATCAAATAGTGAAATCCACAACAAGGATTGTTTGTATTTTATAGAATGGTTTTGCTCACAAGTAAAATCTGACCCATGTATTGACCATGTTTTTTTTTTTGGGGGACTGGTTTGAGAATCGATCCGCACTTAATATTGCAACACTCAATTTCGCATATCAAGGTGCTAAGAGATTAAACAATCTGGGATTACCAGTTTATTTTTGTATCGGCAATCATGATTTATACCATCGACACACGCGCGATATTCACTCTATTATACCTTACCAAGAATTTTCTAATTTTATACTAATAAACGATCCAACAGTAGTATCTTCCATTGGAAACGGAGTACTTTTATGTCCATATTTGTTTCACCACGAATATGACGATTTAAAAAAGTATTTCAATATACCCATTTGGGCTGGACATTTTGAATTTCAAGGCTTCACTGTGACTGGCCATGGTATTAAGATGCAGACTGGTCCTAATCCGAAACAATTTGGTGGTCCAAAAGGTCCCAAGCATATATTTTCTGGTCACTTTCACAAACGGCAACAGCAAGACAATATCCAATATATAGGAAATGTATTTCCTATGGATTTTGGTGACGTTGGTGACGTCAACCGTGGTATGATGGTATATGATTACACTGTTGATAACATAAAGTTCATCAACTGGCCTGATTGTCCACAATATGTAAAAGCTAAGTACACCGATATTCTTGATGGAACGGTTAACATTCCACTTGAATCTCGCGTTCGTTGTATCATGGATGATCCGTCAGCATCATATGAAGAAGTCATGTTTGTTCGTGCTACATGGATTGAAAAATTTAACTTGCGTGAGTTTATTATGGAAGAAACTTCCGATTTTGCAGATGCATTGTCAGATACAACTACTACCGTTGATGTTAACGGCGTAGAAATAACAACTACTGTGGACTCTATAGGTACAGAGATACACACATTTGATGAACTTGTTGTGAAAATGTTACAAGACATTAAAAGTGAACATATTGATAACACTCTGCTTGTTGAACAATACAGGAAAATTCCATCGTGATTACTTTTCAAAGTATCACAATGCGTAATTTTTTATCATATGGAAATAACACAACCACTGTGTTATTAGATCGTCCGAATACAACAACATTAATCGTAGGTGAAGATCTTGACAATACAGCTGATGGTAAGGGAGCAAACGGTGTTGGGAAAACAGCAATCATCAATGCTCTAACATACGCAGTATACGACACACCAATTTCTAATATCTCCAAAGATAATCTTGTTAACAATATCAACAAGAAAAATATGGAAGTGATTGTAGAATTTACCATGTCTGATAGTGATCGATATATTATCAAACGATCACGTAAAATGAAAGCTGGTGCTGCTGGTAATACGGTATATCTCTATAAAAATAATATTGATATCACACCGGATAGTGCAAATGCTACAAATGCTTTAATTCAAAAGATTATCGGTATTCCTTATGAGTTATTCATTCGTATAGTTGTTTTTTCAGCGGCACACACTCCTTTCTTAGATCTCAAAGTTGCTGATCAGGCGGCAATGATTGAAGAGCTGTTTGGATTAACGATGTTATCAGAAAAAGCAACTTCCTTAAAAGAAATGATTCGTGAAACTGAAACAAAAATTGGAATACAACAAGCTTTGATCGGTGAAAGAGAAAAAGAGAAAGCTCAATATAATAAACAAGTTGAGTCTGCTCAACAACGTATTCATCAATGGGAGATTGTTCATGAACAAAATCTTAAAGATGGTGAAAAGAAAAAAGACCAATGGGTTACAAATATTGCTGAACAAATTCGCGATGCTCGCCACAAAATTGAAAGGTTCGAGCAAGATCGTGCCACTATCTTAATTCAATTTCGTAAAAAGCTAAGCGAATTGGAACAATTTAATTTTGATGTTGAACAACAATTGCATGAAACAATTTCTCAACTTGTTATAACACGAGATTCAAAAGTGGTTCATCAGCGTGAAATTGCTCGAGAAAAGGTTGGTATTCTTGCAAAAATGAAAACTAATGAAGATGAGTTAACTCATCTTCGCGATGATAAGTGTCCTCGATGTTTACAAAGCATGCCGAACGCTGCTGATGAAATTACTAAATGTGAACAACATTCCAATGATTGGATCAATGAACTTGAAGGTGTGCAGGAACACCTTCATGAAGTGACAACTTCTATCACAGAGTTAAACACAGAACTGGAAACATTACGCAACGATCTCAAAGTTCCTACAATAAAAGATCTTGTAGGATTTCGTCTCGAAAAAACACGGTTGGTTGGTCAGATTCAAAATAAAGAACAGGAAATCAATCCACACCTCGGACGAGATATTATTAATGACACCAATCCGTATGTTGATTCTTTTGAAAAACTAAAACTAGAAACTAATCCACATTTATCCGTCTTGGAAGAGTTACTCAGCATGCAAGCAGTAGGACCAGATTACACAGATATGAATACATTGAAAACACTCGGCGAACATCAACAGTTTCTATTAAAATTATTAACCAAAAAAGATAGTTTCATTCGCAAAGCTTTGCTTAATCGAAATATTCCACATATGAATAGTCGATTACAACATTATTTGTCGTTGATTGGTCTTCCTCACAAGGTTGAATTTACTCATGAAATGACCGCAAAGATTACACAAATTGGACGAGAACTTGATTTTGGTAATCTTTCCGCAGGTCAAGCAGCACGTGTAAATTTTGCACTAGCATTGGCGTTTCGTGATGTGTTACAAGGTAGACATACAAAAATTAATGTCTGCATGTTGGATGAAGTATTGGATCATGGCTTAGATTCTATTGGTGTTCAAGCTGCAGCTCATCTACTGAAACGAAAGGCGCGTGATGAAGGATTATCTCTATACATTACATCTCATCGTGATGAAATCGACCGAGCGTTTGATCACACAATGACAGTTCAAATGTCTGGGGGCTTTAGTTATATTCTCGAAACATGATTGATCTCATCATTCATTTATCCGAAAGAAGGAGAATCTCTTCCTGATGGTTGGCTTAATGAAGGAGATTAGCATAATACATTTCATGTCTGAGTGGGTACATTCATTTCCTGTGGGTGAACGTTGGTACATAAATAATCGTCAACGGAGAGACCTCAATGAAACTTAACGAAATCCTATCAGAAAATGTTATGTGGACAGAAGAACTTAGTAAATTAGTTGATGCTGCAGTTCACTACCACACTCAAAACCCTCAAGATGAAGCAGCTCATATGCTTCGCAACTACATTGCTCCAATGTTAAGTCACGCCCATGACATGCCAGCTGATATTGAAGATCCTGAAGCATTTGCTACAGCTGTAAATATCATTCGATCAAGTTTTCCTAACCCTGTAGCCGATCACCTAAAAAATGCTATTAGTGAGTTGCATACAGCTATGCCTCACTATCATAAAAGTAATACTGGATTATAACCCTCCTAAATAGTCTCCATAACGGAGAACTATATGAGAATAGTATCAATGGGAATTGATCAATCCTACAATTCGTGTGGGGTTGTGTTTATTGATCAAGATCAAAATTTGCTGGAATTCTTCAAGCTCTCCTCCAATAAAGAGGATGATATCTACGCTCGCTCTCAAAAAATTACCAATGAAATTTCCAGTCTCATTGATAAATTTTCTCCCAATGTTGTAGGACTCGAGGGACTTGCCTTTTCGAAGTTTGGGAATGCCACAAGAGACTTAGCGGGTTTACAATTCACTATTGTACATCGTATTCGCTACTATCATAATCTCCGGGGACCAATAATTGTTGCTCCGAATATGTTAAAAAAATTTGTCATTAAAGGTAATGCAACAAAAGATGAGATGGTTGCAAACCTCCCTACAAATGTGTTAGACTCATTCAAGTTACGCAATTTAAAGAAGACAACAGGGTTATATGATATGACTGATGCCTACTGGATTGCACGCTTTACATTAGACCAATCTCCAGTTATCGATACACCAGAACCGAATAATTTCTCACCAGAACAAATCAGACTAGCTATACAAGCAATGTAATATATTCTAGAGCTGAATTTATCATCTGGGAACAAGCCAGTCAAGTAGAAAACGCAATCTGCAATACCCTTCTGGCAGATCGAGAGTGGAACATAGGCAGCATCACAACCGCGTGAACGACGCGCCCTACCAAGCCACTATAAATATGTGCCTCCTTGGGAACACAGGTTATTCCTTTGTTCAAACAAATCATAGTGTGCTATGCGTGAGAGTTGTCCAGTCCAGCTACGTTAATGCGGGGGAATGGCCTTTCATGTCTTCCGGTATAATTAATTAAATAATAAGACGAGAACGCGAGCGACCGACGAACGAAGTGAGTAAGAGGGCGCGAAGCGGTTCTGCGAAGCTAACTATTAATATACGGGATTCATCCGCTTACCTTCTTGCTCTAAGCGTTTTTCAATGAACTTAGTCATTCGTTGCCGCTCAAATGCACTCCGGTCCAGTAGATGTTCATATTGAACTGATCCACGCATGAAATAGGTAATTTCAATAAGTCGATCGACGATATTTTCACGCTCAGAGTTCATCCGATTAAACATATCTCGGATGTCATCATCCTCCCCTATTCTGAGCGTTACGTAAAAAAACTTACTGGGTTCGCATTGATGTAAAGATCAATTGGTTGATTGCAATCAAGACAAACTTTCTTAACAATTCCATCAACTCCCCAGTGACTACTTTTTTGAGCTGTTTGTTCAATTTTCTTCTTCCATCCAAGAGGTAAAGAAAGAACCCATTCACGAATTTGATCTCGATCAGATGTTGAATCAACGGATTTGATTACCCCACACAAAGTTTCAACGATCAGTTTCATCGCTTCTTCTTCTGATAATTGATTGCGCTTTGTTAAGGCTGTGGTTTGATACAAATCAACCACATGTTGATATGTTAATGGTTTTAAAGTCACAACTTGACCATTAGGTAGTATTACTGTGTATTCTTCTTTTAGAGTGGTAGGATCAACTTGTTTTGAATCACGCAACATTTGATTCAAATCTACTTCATAGCTGTGTCGTTTTGCATTATCACAATCATGTGTATGCAAAACAGTCATCATTGCTTCGAACGACACCATTCGCAAACAAATCATCAAATAGTCAACGTCTTTCGAAAGCAATCCATATGGATTTAGAATTTGTGGAATACAGCGTGAAAACACTTCTGCAATTGCTTTTCCGGAAAGCAGTTTGTCGGGCGTGCTAAAAATAATTTCATCCATTGCAGTCATTGGATATACTTCAACTTCTCCAAATTTCACATCTGGAGAAAGTTCATTATTTTCATAAAAGAGACCCTGAGAAGGCAATTTAAACGTTGCTCCTGGCATTCGTAGTTTTAATAACAGTGGATTCACTGGTGTACTTTGTACTTCTTCCATACACTTCTCCTTGAACTTCAATATAATACGTTATTTACAGATGGGCGTCGGGTAATAAATACACGATATTAAAGGGTATCTTACATGGCCGACACATCACCAGAACTAATGAAAGAGCTGTCTAATTTAACAGCATCTATTCGTCAGCTCGTTGGAGCTAATCATGCTGAATATAATTCAGTACGTAAGCTTGTCGACGTGTTTGATAGTACCAATGACGTTCTTGATGATTATGAAGAACAGTTGACTAAAGGTAAAGATCTTACCGAAGATCAAAACAAACTCCTCCAAAAAGCACTACAAGCAAAACGTACCGAATTAGAATATGCCAAAAAACTCAAAGTAGCACAAGACACTATGTTGGCATTGCAAAAGAAAGCAAAAGTCGCTGGAGGTAAAGATACAGAGGAACGAAATCTCCTTGCCAAAGCAATGAAACAACAACGAGGTGCTATTACAGGTCTTAAAGGGGCTGGTGCTAAAGCAACAGATGGGGCTGTGAAAGCTGCTGCTGAATTTACAGCAACACTTGTGAAGGTTGGCCAGTTCCTGAAATTCTTCGGAAATATTCTGGGTTTTGTTTTCACTTCTGTTCTTGCACAATATGAGATGCAAAAAAAGCAGATGGTTGCAAACCAGGGATTTATTGAAGGTACTGGTGCGATAACTGGAATGCTAGCACAACAAGAACAAGCTATTAAAATGGGAATTGATCCAGAGGCATTTGCTGGGATTACCACCGAAGCTCGTCAAATGATCAATGCACTTGGTGGTACATCCAAATATACAGAATTACTAGGTGACGCACAAAATGCGTTATATGCACAAACAGGAAATTTTGCCGAAGCGTTAAAAGCAGCCACAGCAATTGCACAATCGATGATTTACAGTGGTTTCAAACCAACTAAAGCTGCAGTCGCAGAGTATGTTGAAGATATTAAAAACTTATCTCGTCTGACAGGAAAGAGTATCTCAGAATTACAATCAATGGTTGATGAAGTAGCTAAGGACACTGATTCGCTAACTTTGCTCAGGGCCGCTCGTGAGGATGAACGTGAAGCAATTCTTAAGAGTCAACGGGCAATTATTGAAATGGGTGTCAATATGGGTATGTCTGCTGAGCAGGCCAAAGAAGCAGCTAAAATGCTTAATAAAATGGTTGCTGCAAAGCCGATTGATCGTATTAAACAAGCTGCTAAAATGAGGGCATTTGGTGCTGCATTTGGTATTGCCGGTTCAGAAGAAGCAGCAAGAGGTGTAATTGCCGGCCCTCGTGCTACTGCTGAACAGAAAAAAGCAATTCAACAATTTAACACCAATGCAACAAATTTTGCCGATCAAGCTCGTGGAGCAGGTCTTGGGACAGAAATTGCTGTTACAACATTATTGGATAAGCTCGATTTGGATCAATACTATGGAGCAGGTAGCACATTCTCTGCAACTCTTGGTACAGCGTTGAAATCAAATTCTGATGATGTTGCTAAACGATATACAGATATTTCAAAAGATGGATTTGCCGCTCTAGTTCGAGGAGAAGAATTTATAAAAAGAGCAGGTGAGTGGGCATTATTTAATGGTGGATGGCTTGCAATTATTGCTAATCATCTAAAAGATATTAGTGCATATACAGTTGGACTGTGGGATTCAATTACAGGTGGGTTTTCAAGATTAGGGGACTGGTTCAGTAACTGGGGGAACTTGTTTAGTGTTTGGATTAATAGATTGATTGAGGCATTCGGTGGTGTGGTCGCGAAGATTCCAGGCTTGGGGGGTATTGGAGAAAGTTTGGTATCATCTGGCCGTGCTGGAGCACTCTCTGCAATAGGTAATATGGTTGACACTCGTAAAGCAGCTACCATCGCTCCTAATTCGCAAGAATCATTTCTGCAAGGAAAAACAAATGCAGATATTAATGCTGTAAGGACAGCTGCTGTGGTGAAAGATACTGCAGATAAACAACAAGCAATTTCAGATTTTCGGCAAAAGGAACACTCTGACGAAACCGCTCAAAAAATGTTAAAAGTTATGGAAGATCAAAAAGCGGCTACTGTTGAAGGAAATAAAATTGCCCAACAACAGTTGGATCGATCATCAATGACGAAGGAAGAAGCTGCTGAACAACAAGCAATTGGCAAACGAATGGGTAATCAACAAATGGGTGGCGTATCGTATAGTGGCATCGCTTCTCATTGAGATAAATAAAGCCAACTATAATCAAAAGGTGTTCAATGGCAAAATTCGTAGACTTCTTTAAAGTCGTGCAGCCACGTACTGGCACGACAACAATGACAGATAGTCAAAACCTTGGTGATCAAGGCGTCTATGCAAACTACACATGGTATCAACGTCTCATTCAAGGTTCCGCCTCACGTATTACACGATATCGTGAATATGACTTGATGGATAATGATGTGGAAATTGCACGGGCATTAGATACAATTGCTGAGGAAATGACTGGATCCAATCCACAGTTGGAAATGCCTCTTGAATTAAATATTAAGACAGAGAAACAAGAAGTGATTCCTACTTCAACTGTTTCCACACTTCGTACAGCATTGAGTTACTGGTGTGATTTACATGATTGGGAAACGAGAATATTTCCTGTAGCTCGGACCGCAATTAAATATGGAGATGTCTTTTTTCGTCGCAAGTCAGATGTGAAAAAATGGGATTACATTCATCCAAAGAACGTTGTGGCTGCTATTGTCGATGAATATGATATGACGCGAGTTATTGGATGGCAAATCAAGCAAGATATTAAAGTTCCAAATTCTCCGTACAACGCTCCAGTTGGTCACTTTGGCAAGTACAACGAAGCCCAAGTTGATACATACGCTGCAGATGAAATTGTATGGTTCACATTGAATAACGACCTTGGCGAGCAAGCACCATTCGGTGATAGTGTACTTCGTGCTATATATCGTGCACAAAAACAGAAAGAATTGTTGGAAGATGCAATTATTATCTATCGTATTCAGCGTGCTCCAGAACGTCGTGTATTTTATATTGACGTTGGAAAAATGCCTCCACAACGTGTGAAGACATATCTCGAACAAATTAAAAATGAAATTAAACAGAAGAAGATTCCAACCTACGGTGGTGGAGTAGAACAAGTTGATAGTGTTTACAATCCACATTCAATGAATGAAGACTTCTTCTTTGCCCAGCGACCAGAAGGTAAGGGTTCACGCGTTGAAGTTCTTCCAGGTGGACAAGGTCTTGGTGAATTGGCTGACTTGGAATATTTCCAATGGAAAGTTTTCCGTGGATTGCGTATTCCACTTTCCTTCATGCGTGAAGGACAAGACGGCGCCGTCATAAATGATGGACAAGTGGGTGTTGCTTATATTCAAGAATTACGGTTTGCATTATTCGTTAAACGATTGCAAAGATATATTGCTCGTGTTATGGATAAAGAATTTAAGCGATATCTACATGCTTCAGGTATTAACGTTGATACATCAATTTTCAACTTGAAGATGCCTGATCCAGAAAACTTCGGTATTTACCGTCAACAGAAATTGGACAGTGAATTACTAAACACCATGTCTTCAGCTTCCAGCATTACTTGGTTGTCAGGACGGTTTGCTGGTAAGAAGTACTTGCAACTTACCGACGAAGAGGGTATTGAGAATTTCCGTCAAAAATGTGAAGAATTGCAGATTGATCCAAATGATCCAGCCAGTATGGTACGTGTGTATGGTCCTCCACCAGAAGCAGGTTTAGAGGCTGGTCTTGGAGGTGGTGGTGGAGCACCAGGTATGTTCCCTGGAACTTTGGGTGGTGGGGGCATTGAACCCGGTGGTTTAGGTGGTGAATTAGGTGGTCAACCAGTTGGTGGTGGTCCAGAAATTCAAAATGCTGGAGGTGCACAACCCCCTGGAAATACAGGGCAAATTCCACCTCCTCAGTAAAAAAGTAAGTAAATCAACAAGCTAGAAATAAATATTGATGAATCACCCAAACCGGTGAGTTAAACTTTTGTTTCCAAAGGAGCAAACCAATGAACAAAGAAATGAAGGACAACCTTGGTAAGGTTATCAACAGTCTCGTTAATGATGACAGTAAGACTGCCACAGACGCACTGCATGAATACCTTCGTGCAAAAGCACAGACCATTATCCTCGGTGAAGACGAAGACATGGACGACATGGACGACAAGCCAGCCGTTGATGATGAATCCGATGACGAAAAGAAAATGGACGCTGACCATGACGATGATGACTCAGAACTCGACGATGGTGATGACGGCAAAGTAGGCGAAGAAGATGCTGACGCTGAAGAAGACGACATGAGCAAAGAAGAGGAAGAAAAGTCTAAGAAAGCAAAGGCAAAGAAGTAATTACTTAGGACATCGCCATGGAAAAGAAACAAATGACGCTGCTCATTGAACAGCTAATGCCATCGGAAAGTAATTTGGTTCTGGAAGCTTCTCAGGACGGTAAATCGTTCTGGTTAAATGGAATCATGATGCAATCAGGCATTAAAAATCGTAACGGCCGCGAATATCCTCTTCAGGAAATTAGCCAAGCTGTTGAGAGTGCTATTCAGCGTATTAAAGAGCAGAACGGCATCATGGGCGAACTTGATCATCCACAAACGCTTCAAATCAATCTCGACCGCGTATCGCATGTAATTACAGAGTTGAAAATGGTTGGTGGAAATGCATGTGGTAAAGCAAGGCTCCTTGACACACCTATGGGTAAAATTGCACAAGAATTTGTTCGTGCAGGAGTACGCCCAGGGTTTTCAAGTCGTGGTGCAGGTAATGTCAACGAAGGTGGTGGTGTAACAGGCTTTCAATTTGTCACAGTGGATATCGTAGCACAGCCATCGGCTCCAAACGCATATCCAGAAAGTGTATATGAAAGTCTTGAGCGTTCAAAGACTGGTCGCAACGTTATGTCTCTAGCAGAAGCAATTCGTGAAGATCCCAAGGCACAAAAATACTTCAAAGATGAAGTGCTTAAGTTCCTTTCTGCAATGAATTACACTAAGCGTTAATTCGAAATTTCGAATTTTTTGGAGAGACTAACACGTTGATTTAAAAAGGGAAAAACAGTAGAAAATCTCGGTTTCCTGCTGAAAGTCATATAGACTAATAAATATTTCCCACAAGGAACAACTTGTTATCAAGGAGAGTTACATGGATGAGCTGCTTAAGA
>Ga0315286_10000401_pt1 | contig 35871 bp, 46 predicted proteins | sample YL17G10_0_MG_FD_205038 | JGI IMG/M metagenome (GOLD analysis project Ga0315286, IMG submission 205038) | Sediment microbial communities from Yellowstone Lake, YNP, Wyoming, USA - YL17G10_0 | ecosystem: Environmental > Aquatic > Freshwater > Lake > Sediment | place: USA: Wyoming | collected...
CGGCGCAGTAGAACACGAGTCCCTCCTAAAAGACTGGCGCACATGGGTAGACGAAGAACTCGTGCGTCCCCTCATAGCGCTGAAGAAAAAGTAAACTTATTTTACGACGAGCAAAGGAACGCGCGGTGCCTTGAGCAACGCGTTGTGAATGTTTCCCAACGCAATGCGCGCAATGTCGCTTCCGGTCGCCGAACCCCAGTAGCCAACTACCACTAGGTCGTTTTTCTGCTTTCGCGCCAAGTTAACGAGAACTTCCTCCGCGGCTCCGCCGAGCACGAACGGATTCGCCCGAACACGCTTGCGCTTCGCCTTCACGACAACGTCGCCGACTGCCTTGCTGAACCACTTCCTTTCCTTGAGGAAAGCCACGTGGGCGTCGGCGTCGTCCGCGAACAAAATAACTCCGACCACATCGAGCGACGCCTTGTTTTTCGCCGCCAACTCAATAGCAACTTCCGCGGCGTGCTTTGAAGAAGGCGAGCCGTCTACTGCAACCAGGATTTTCTTGAACATAAAACGCAGTAAGGCGAGAAGGGTATAAAACGGTTTTTCTTTGCGTGCAAGACAACTTTTTATACTGCGGCACAGTGGTTTTGCTCATGCCTCCGCAAAAGCCGGCGAAGCAGCCCAGCGGCCCGCTCGCGGGACTTTACACGGGAATGAAGAGGGAAAAGCGCAAGCCGGGCGAGGAAAAGCCCAAGGAAGACTTGTTCCTGAAGTACACTGCATGGGCCGCAAAGACCTTCAAGGGACTCGGCAGGGGAGCGAAGTACTCGGAAGAACAAGCGTCGGTAATGGATTTCGTCGGCTACCGAGTTACCCCCGAGGACTTTCGCGCCGCCGAAATGGGCGCGTTGTTCATCGGCATCGTAATCTGGCTTCTTGTAATCGTCGCGACCTACGTCGCAGTGGGCTTGTTCCTGTTGAAGACGCCCAGCCTCGTGCCTGAAGACGTCCTGGCCAGCATACTTTTCCTGGGAGGCGCGGCCGCCGGACTTATTGCCCCGCTCGCGTTGTTCATGTTGTACCAACTGTACCCGTCGATGCAGGCTAACAAGGAAAAAATGCTTGCAATTGGGTACATGCCGGAAATCATCAACTACCTGATAATGAGCATGCGGCTTTCCCCCAACCTCGAAAAAGCAGTCGAGTTCGCCGCAAACCACGGAAGAGGAAAAATCGCGGAAGACTTGAAGAAAGTAGTTTGGGACGTTCAAATCGGAAAGTACTTGAGCGTCGAAGAAGCGCTCGACGATTTAGCTTACAAGTGGGGGGCTTACAACGACGACTTCAAGCAAGCGCTCATGATAATACGCGCTTCGGTTCTCGAAGCCGACCAGCCCCGCCGCGAAGCACTGCTGGAAAAAGCAATAGACGGCGTGCTTGAAGGAAGCAAAGAGAAAATGGACTTGTTCGCGAGACAACTCCACGCGCCGACGGTCTACTTGTATTACTTCGGAGTTCTCCTGCCCCTAATGCTCGCAATAGTCCTTCCCATAGGAAGCAGTTTGATGCCCGGCCTGCCTTTCGCGCGGCCCGAGTTCCTGTTCCTGATTTACGTAGTGGGCCTGCCGATAGGAATCTTTGTTCTCGGCAGCATGATTCTCGGAGGAAGGCCGCCCACTTACGAACCGCCCGAAATTCCCGAAGACTTTCCCGGCTTGCCTCCGAAAGGAACCATGCGCCTGGGCGGAATGAACGTCCCCTACCTTCCGCTCGCAATAGTCGTCGCAGTCGCGTTGCTGCTGGGAGGATATTTCGCGGACCAGATTGTCACAATCCAGGGACTGACCATTCCCGACATAGGAATCGGACTCGGCGAAATCGCTGTCTCGGAAGGAATTCCCCCATACCAGTGGGCGGAAACGCTGCCGAAAATGCCGCAGATAATGCTGCCCTACGTCGACGTTCCCTACAACTACTTCGGCATGCTCAGCAGCTTCGGACTGCTCATCGGCATAGCCGTCGGCACGAGCGTCTACTTGTTCGGCAAGTACGGCGCGCGCAAGAAAGTACAAGACGAAATCAGGTCGATGGAAACCGAGTTCAAGGACGCGACGTACATCCTCGCTTCCAGGCTCGGCGAAAACCGTCCAATTGAAGACGCGATGAAGCACGCAGTCGAATTCCTGCCGAAAAGCAAGTTAGCCAACCAAGTATTCCGCAGAGTGCTAGACAACATCACGTCAATGGGAATGACGCTCGACGAAGCAATTTTCAACCCCACGTTCGGAGCCATAAAAGACCTTCCCTCGAAAACAATTCGCAGCGGAATGAGCATCCTCGTCGACTCAGTCGGACTCGGAGTAAACGTCGCCGCAAAGTCGCTCATCGGATTGTCAATGCAGTTGCGCAACGCCGAGAAAATAGATTTGATGCTGCGCAGGCTGTTGGAAGACGTCACTTCAATGTTGAAAACAATGGGCACTTTCATCGCGCCCATCGTCCTGGGAGTCGTCACCTCCCTGCAGGGCGTAATAGTCGGAGCCATTGCAGGACAAGACTGTCCCGAACAACCCGAGTTCGAAGCGCAAATGCCAGGCGCCGGATTCTTTTCGGGAGCAACCAAGATAGGCAACATGTTCTGCAAGCAAAAAGGAGCAGTCACCACGGACCCGCTTCAATTCACTTTCATAATGGGCATTTACGTCGTCGAAGTAGTCACGCTGTTGACTTACTTCAACGCGCAAGTAGAAGACTCGGGAAACAAGCTGCACACTTACATGAGCATTGCAACAGCCTTGCCTCTGGCAACGGCGTTGTTCTGCATAGTCGCGTACTTCGCCGGCGCAACCCTCGCAACCGCCGGAACCGCAGGGGGGTAAGCGTTTTAAAGAAGCCAAAAGTGTAATTAATCGACGCGCAAAGCGTCGTTTTGTTGAAGAGGTGCTTTGATTTGATGAGGCAGAGAAGAGGACAAGCGTTCGAAACCATGATGCTCGTAATCAGCGTCATCGTAGCGCTCGCAATCCTCGGAGTTTTGATGAACATCCTCGGAGGACTCGGAGGAGGAATCGGAAGCGACCCCAAGCAAGCCGTCCTCCAGAAAGTACAAGCGCAGGCAGGCCAGCCCGGCGCGTCAACCGCAGCCAAAATAAAAGTCACCACCGACGGCTACAGCATCAGGAAAGACGACGTGCTACGCGACACGACTATACTCGCCGACGAAGCTCAGTTCATATGCGCAGAAGACACCACAAGTACCACCCCCGCATTATGCGACGACAGCAGCGGCACATCAGTAATGCTCCAAAAATCAGATTATTTCTTCGTGGTCTGCGGCTACCCGGATAAACCGAGTGGCGCAAAATACGGAATTTCGTTAGGCAGAACCGCGGCAAGCGCCGACGGCGCATGCGTAGAAGAAAACCTAGATTAAAGGCGGTTGCATTTGAAACGCCGTGGCGCGGAATGGACTCCCCTCTATCTTTTGATAGTGACGGTCATCGCAGCAGTGCTCCTCGTGACCGTCTTGAAACCCATTCTTCGCCGTGCGGCCGCGCAAGCGTCCGAAACAACTGCTGAAGCCCAGGAGTTCGCGCAAGCCGCGTTGTTCCTAGGCCAGCTTCTTTTCTGAGCGCGGCGTAAGCCGCGCTGGTTTTAAATAATGCGTCAGCGTAAGCGTCGTCATGGCACAGCGCCGAGCGCAAGTGAGCGCGCCGATCGAGTTGTTCGTGGCAGTCATAATCATGGCGATGAGCATGGCCCTCGCGTTTTACGTGATGAGCAACACGCAATCCGCACAATGCGAAGACCAGCTCAGGGCGGAAATGCGTTCCTTCGCCGGAAAACTGTTGGACGTTTCGCTGGGAAGCCCGCCGACGAGCCGCGAAGTAACCATGCACATGAGCAAGTGCGGCGACATCGAAGTCAAGGCAATGCGCATAGTGCACTATACAAACCCCGTTTACTGCAGGAACTGCCCCAGCGCGGCAGGAGGCTGCTGGCAATTAATTCCCGTAGTATACAACCAGAAAAGCAAGGCTTACAACTCGCTTTTCAACGCAATCACGTGCGTTGACATGCCCGCGTCCATGCAGCTTGATTACGACAACACCCCGCCGTGCGTCGCGTTAAGCGAAGACCCCTGCCCGCCGGAAGACCAAGGACTCCAAGAAATCAATCCCGACGAAACAGGGTTCAAGTGCGGCGGCGTCTACCACGGAGAAGGAGACCCCGCTTACGAAACGCTCGGCCAAAGCAAGTCACGCATTTGGAACATCCGAATAAGCAAGGAAGCGCCGACAGGAAGCGGCCTGGAATCGCAGCCCATCATCAAAATCTGCGCCTACGACCCGCGGCAAAGCAGCGGAGGGGACTGAATTGAAGCGCGGCCAAATCGAGTTGTCCATGCTGACTCGATTCGCAATGATTTTCTTCATAGTCTCGCTTGCCGCCATCATGCTCGGATTAAGCAACCGGGAAAAAGCGCAGTTGTGTATGACCCAATCCGCTTCAATGGCGTCATCGATTGCTTCTCAAGTCGCGCAAGTCATTACTTCGCCGGTTGAAGACGAGCGAAAAATCTTTCCGCTGACGGGAAGCCTGGCAATAGGAAAGGAAGAGTACTCTCGCTACGAAATTACTTTGACTAACAAGCCGCCGGCCCGCGCCGGCGAAACGGGTTACATTCTGGTGGAAGTAAAGCCCATTGGAACAAGCGAGTGCAGGACTACCGTGCCAGTTTACTACGACGACAGCCAGTTAGACGCATTGACCTTGGTTGGTCAAACCAACGAAACCGCTTTGGGCACGGCTCTAGTTCTAGAGCCTTCCAAGCGTACTGGCGCAAGAAGCTGGTTCTTGACCGTGATGAAGTGCAAGCCCAAGTACGTCGGGTTAAAGACCAGGCTGTGGATTGAAGACTGCAGGAACGATGACCCGCGCACTTGCATGAACTTCAGCGCCGTGGACAACTGCTGTGGCTGGAGCTGGATGCAGACGCGAACAAGTCCAGATTGCTCGTGATTGAATGAAGAAACGCGGTTTCATTGGCCCGCTGGGCGACGACATTCCTAGCATTTTTCCCATAGTGCTAGGAATAGTGGTTTTCATGGGAACAATTGTTTACGCCAACGGCGCTTACAACGCGCGCAACGCGGACCTGCACTTGCGCAAGACCGCGCTCGAGTTGTCGTACATGGCAACCGAAAAAGGAACCCTCTCCACACAAGAATTTCAAGACTTGTGCGACAAGAGCTTCAAGCCCTACGCGTCGCACGCGGGAACCAATTTCGCGATTGTCTTTAAGCGGCACTGCAGCAAAATCGACTTGTTCAACAAAAACCCGTTTTACTCCAATTACTCCGGCAACGCAGGACTGTGCACGAACGCGGCTTTCAAAAGCCCTTTGATAAACTCCACGCCGAGCATGACGCCCGACGTCGGCACGGCAATTGCTGACGAAGTCAAGGACGCGGTTGTCCTCAACTACCCAATTGCAGTCAACTGCCCTGAAGAAAACTCGGCCACCCTCGGACTGGGGGTAATCAACGTGATAGTATGGCAAAAATGAGGGGACAGGCCGCGATTTTCGACGGCATAATGTTCCTCATGTTGGTAAGCTTCTCGATGGCAATGGTGTTCACTTTCCTGAACACCTACGGCATCGCGCAGGACAACGTAATCCGCAGTTCGCACACGCTGAACTACATGCAGAGCGTAATGAAATCAATTTACTTAATCGACGCCAGCACCCTAGCGCAAGCAGATTCCAACGCCGGAGACTGTACTAAAGGAGACTGCCAAAACGAAACAGGAGTATACGGAGAGGACATGAACTGCTCGCAACTCGCGTCGTGGCAGGTCAGCGTCGGCGACGTCGTGAAAAAAGACTTGGTCGACGGGCGATTGGACGACAAGTTCGGCACCAACGGAGCAGAAGCTCCAGGCAAAACCGCGTTACGCTGTTTATTCCGCGAAGTAATGAAGCCGTTCAGGCAAGCGGGCTACAATTACTTTGTCGAAGTTCTCGATCCAGACAACATCCGCCCAATTCAATCTTGGACAACCGGAGTAACTAGCTACTCGCGCCCAAGGGCAGAACTGGCGTATCCCGCGCCCTGGGTGACCGACACGGGAACTGGCTATGCTGGAGTTTACAGTTGCGAAGACCCCCACATCAACGCTACGGCTTTGCTCGCCGTTTCCACTCCCTTCCGCGTACAGCCGCCCGGCAAAGATGACGCGGCTTATGAAAAAGACTGCGGGGGCGAAGACACTATAGAAAATTACGCCTGGCCCAAAGGAAGTTCTTGCCCGGGTCCAACCGGCGTAATCAATCCCCTAGGCTACCAACTAAGGGTCTGCGTTTGGCCGGCGTAGAAAACTAGGGCTGCTTTTTTCTGACGGTTACTTCCTCGCCGCACTTGGGGCAAGTGTAAACCATTGCGTCCGCCTCGGGTTTTACTAACGGCGAGCAGTTGAAGCACATTCCCGCCCCGCAGTAGGGACAGAAAACCACTTTGATGTTCTTCGAGTGGCAAGTCGGGCACTCGCCGGCAGTTGCTTCAATCGGCTTTGCCGGCGCAACGGGCTTTTCCTCAGGTTTTGCGGCAGGACCGCCCGTTATTGCGCCTAATTCGGCAAACAAAGGAGCGCCCCCGCCGCCTGCGGGCGCGGCAGGAAACAACGGCGCTTCAGCCGGCGCAGCGCCTCCTGCGGGGGCGCCGCCTATTATTTCTTCAAGCGTCAACGCCCTTCCGGGCGCAGGCGCTTCCGCGCCTTTTTTCTCCGGTTTCTTGAATTCTTTCTTTTCAGGAACGGGTTTTACAGGCCTCGCAGCTTTCTCGGGTTTCGCCGCGGGTTTTTCCGCCGGCTTCTCCTCGGGCTTCATTGCGGGATAGAGTTCGGCGGCCATCAACGACAGTTCTTCTTTTTCCCTCGCCTGCTCCGGCAGAACGGCAGTCGTTTTCTCTCTGCGCTTAAGCAAGTACCTTCTGTGAACAGGAGGCGCTTGTCCCGCTGGAGCTGCTTCGGCAGCCGCAGCTTCTTTTTCAGCAATGCCGACAATGTCCTGCAGAATGAGCTCGGCTTCCTTTTCCTTTGCTTTCTTCAACTCGGCCCTCGCCAGCACGGGCGAAGTGATTTGAGACGGAACAACCGGCGCGGGCTTTGCTTGCGGCGCTTGCGGAACCGGCTTTGCAGGCTTGGGCTTGGGAGTAAACAACTTCGCGAAAAAACCGGGCTTCTTTTGCGCGGGTTGCGTTGGAACAGGAGTTGGCGCTGCAGGCGGTTTTGCCGGCATCTGCATCGGAGTTTCCTGAGAAAGCGCTTTCTTGAGCGGAACCTCTATTTCAACGGAAGCTGAAGGAACAGCGGCCGACTTCTGCGGGGCGGCGGCCGTGGCCGCCGGCACGGCAGCGGCTTCGGGGGGAAGCTGTGCTTTTGCTTCGGCGAGCTTTGCTTTTATTCTCGCGATTTTTTCCTGCAGCGCCTGCGCGTCCCTCTCTTCCGGAGAAACCATGTTTTTCACTAACGGAACTGAATTATTTAAAGGAAGCGCAACGAAAAGACATTTTAATCCCCTTCCGTAATCAATTGTGGTCTCTATATGGCTATTGACGTGGTTGTAATAGGTTCGGAAGCGGTTTTCCTGCTTTTGCTGGCGGCGCTTGCCACATGCGTATTGTTTCCCCTGGTTCTCATTGCGTCGTTTGCTTACTCGTCGCTTGTCGCGAGGTACGAGAAGACGCCGAAATTCGCTTTCATGCTCTTGGTAACCTTCGCGTCCGCCTTCGTCGTCTTCGTCGCGCTGGAAATCTATTTGGGCAACGCGCTGACGCAAATCCTTTCCCTGCAATGCGGCTGAAACACTCTTTTTAAAGGTAGAATTACTCTAAAATAATTCATGCGCTTTCCCGCACTTCCACTGCTTGCGCTCCTGCTATTGTTTTCACTTGCACAAGCAGCCAATACCACGTCGAACCAAACCGGGGACAGAACGGCAGCCTGCGCTTTGGATGCAATGACCGCAGCAGAGACGCAGCAGTTCTGGGACGCGACGTTTAACTTCCAGGGAGCAACCATTACCGACGCCAGCGACCGCGCGCTGGCTGCAAACGCGACGCAGCGAGTCACTCCTCCCAACAACACGAACGGCTCGGTCCAGCCGGCGCAGGAGGAACTTGTTTTTCCGCTGGACGCAATTGCGCGCAGCCTCGGATTAAACCCGCAGGACGTGAGCCAAGACACTGGCGTTCCGGTCAACGGTTCTCTCACCTACCAGCAAGTCCAGCAATTGGCAAACAACAGAGGCGTTTCCGACTGGGAGCAACTGATTTCAACGGTTTTGCCGCAGAAGAAAAGCGAGCAAACCGTAACGCGCTACGACACGGGCCAAGTAACCCTGCCCAATGGACGGAAAATGCTGGTAAGCGACTTGGCGCAACTACAGGCCATGAACTCAGACAGTTGCATGCTTGACAACGCGGACCTAAGGGGAACCGTTTCATTCATTGGACTAATGGGCCGAATCAACAGCTACGACTTGTCAATAGGCTTCCACCGCAACCCAACGATTCTGCAGACTCCCCAGCACTTGACTACCGGCGCTATGACAGGGGCAGTGAGTTGGGGAAACAACGGAGCAAACATACTCATTCCGGCGTCGTTCGAAAAGTGGCTGAAGGCATTTTCTACCATAAATCTGGTTGACATCGTGTTGAACACCGGCGGCGCCCTGTACTTGTACGGCGGCAAGTCGAAAATCAAGACAGTCGACGACTTGAGCAAGGAACTGGATGACATTACGAAACGCGATGCGTACACCGGCCAGGCACTGGAGGGCATAGGCAGAAACAGGCAAGCCTTGGCAACCGAACTCGCATCGACGACAAAACAGATTAGTGATGTAAGACTCGGCGCTTCGAACGCCGGCCGTTCCCTCACGGCGGAAGAAACGGCGGAAATCGACCGGCTGCAAACCCGGGTACAGCAAACGGAAGCAGACCTGACCGGGCTTCAGGGACAGTACGACGCGGCAGTAACAAACTTTGCTACAAACGACGCACAAAAAGCAAAGAACGTCAACTTGCAGAGCGTTGCAAAACAACTGGATGATTACGACGAAGTATTCAAGATACTCCGCCGCAGGGTAAGCTACGGATTCATTCTCGGAAGCCTGTGGCTCGGACCCGCCCGCTTCGCCTACCAAATAAACGACGCAATCGCTTTGTCGAGCAAGGGAATGAGCGCAGACAAACGCAATCAGTACTACCTTAAAATGTTCGTCAACAAGGACGTCGCAACAGAATTCAGGGCCTCTACAGACTTCCTTGGACTCGGCCGTATCCTCGAAATAGTGAGCGGCGTGTTCCACGTAAACGCGCCGGAAGAAGCGTTCAGCGCAAACAGTTACTACTTGATAAACATGGCCGAAAAGCAGGAGAATCCCGAGGAATCGCTTTCGACGAGCATCGGCTTTTCAGGCAACGCGTGGCAGATTCAAACCACTTGGCCGCAACCCGCCAGCAGCACGCTCACTGTGTTCGAAAACGTCAAGCAGACTACCAAAGTCAGTTCAATGCCGCTTGAAACTAACATGCTGCCGGCCGACGCAATAGTCGACGACAAGGAACTCCAAAAGCACGCCGCAATATCAGTCATGTACGGCCTGCCCTTCGTGATGCTGGGCAAAGTAAGCCAAGTGCCGGGCAGGCTGCTTACGCTGGTTCCGTTCCTGCTGATAAACCAAGTGGTCATGAAAATAGACCACGACAAATTCAAGAACGTCGAGTGCAGCGACGAAAAAATAAACAGTTACATAGCCCAGTACGCCACGGTAGTGGCAGTGTCCAACTTGATGAACCTCATTCCCTTGGTTCCCGCCTTAAACACGATCAAGAACGCGGAGAAAATCAAGCTGGGCCTGCCGATAACCGGAAACGTTGTGCATACTGTGAACCCCTTCTTCACTCAAACCCGGTTGATTCCAGTAATGCGCATGATCGACGCAATCGCGTTGCCGCAAGCGCTGCAAATAGTCGTTTCGTCAAACGCAATGGAATACGTTTCTTCATGCAAGGACAACAAGTACACCATACTGACTTACCAGCGGCTGCCCGAACAAAAACAAGGCTCGCTGGGCCAGACGCTGGCGCAACTCGGGTCAACGTCTCCCCTCGCAGGCAACGCGTCGTTCCGCCTCAACATACTTGACGCCTTGAATGGACTCGGGCAGAAAGTGCTTGAAGCCGAGAGGCCCGAACTCCTGCATTTGAACGCAGTGCTCGAAGGACAAGAAGGCATTGTCCAACCGGACGACTTGTACTACCTGGAGCTGTCGACGGCAAACCTCGAGTGGTGGAACTCGTTCGAAAACAAGTGCTTCAGAATGTGCTTCGACTCCACCAACTACTCGATTTGCATCGACGGGGAACGCGGAGTGTACTGGAGAGACCGCACAACCGGAGAAGTCATTCAAATAGCCGACGCAGACCGCGCAAAACTCCAGGAACTCGCTACGCCGCTTGGCCGCGACGTCATTCCCAACGCCTTGATTTACGCGCCCATGACTTGCGGCAGCAAGAAAATAATGCAAGTCGACACCCGCGCGGCGCTCTCGGTAACCGACGCAACCTGCGAGACGACCGCTTGTCTCCTCCAGAAACTTGGCGAATTAACTGGGGCAAGCGTCGACCCGGCTGACTTGACCGCGCAACTCGGAAGAGTACAGCGCGTGCATACCAGCGACGGACAAGCCGTGTTGTCGACGCCGGACGAAACGCAAGTCACTACAATCAGGTTCATTAGAACGGTTTCAACCAGCAAAGAGCCAACGGGCTTCTTCTCGTTCCTGCAGGACAACGAAACAATTCCACCAGGAGCGGAACTGCAAGTTCCGGCGCCGCAGGCGATGGAGAACGAGAGCTACGCCCGCGGCCTGCTCACGACCTCCGCAATCAACGTATTCGGAAGCGGACGCGTGACCGCAAGCGGAGTCACCTCAACAGGCGCAGGAGAAGAAGAACTCGGCACGCTCGTAAAAATCCAGACTGAACGCGGCAGAATCGACTACGACCGACTAAACAACAGGCTGATAGTAACAGTCTACATTCTCGCGGCGCTCCCGATTTCGCAAATGCGCGGAATTCAGACGAGCGTGGCCTGCGACGAAATCAGAATAGACCAAGTCCTGCCCAAGGCAGGAATCGGCGAGGACGCAACCAACGAATTCAACAACGCCCTGCAAAAAATCCAGGAAGACTGCGGCTTTGCAGTGCTCGAAACGCCCGACTACCGGTACTACTTCCACAAAGACGAAAACGGCAACGACGTGCTCGACGTGTTGAACAAGAAAACCGGAGAATGGACGCGCTACAACCGCACCGGCCCGATGAGAGTAGAAGGAGACGAAATCGTCGTCCCGACCGACCAAGGCGACTTCAGGTTCAAGATATTCCAAGACCCGCAGACCGGCAAGCCCATGCTGCAAGTCACGTTCCCGAACGGCCAACAAGACCTCGGCGAACTAGTTGCGGCAAGAGGCCAGGGAGGCGCGTTGTTCTTCGACCCCCGCACCGGCACGTGGTACGCCTACAACGGACAAGACATTCCGCTAGACCCCGCCTTCGCGCAGAAAGGCGCGTCGTTCTACCAAACCGACCGCGGAATAGTGGGACAACCCAGCGACGGATTCCTTTCCGGACCGCAAAGACAAGCCGCTACTTCCTCAAGCGACCTGCTCGCGTTATTGGGACTGCCTGCCTGGCCCGAGCCAAAGAAAGACGCGCTTCCGTTCGCGGCAATGCTGGCGGCAATACTCGGCGGCGTGCTAATTATCAGAACGCGGGGCGCGCGCTAATGCCGGTAATAACGCGCTTCAAACCCGAGTTTTTGCGCAAGCGCGAACAAGCAAGGAAGCTCTTCGGATTTCACGGCGAGCCGCGCACCGAGAAAATAGGCGAGTTCAAAGTAAAACGACCCGGCGGAAACGAGCGCGTCATAATAGAAAGAATTCATGGCGTTCCGGAAGCCGAGACTCCCCTTCCAGTGAGCCCGCGCGCAAAATTCCAGTTGGCTCAAGCCGCGCTGACTCCGCAAGAACGAGAAACTTACTTCAAGGGTTACGGAGGCAGTATTCGCCAGTGGATGGACTACTTTCCGTTAGAAGAACGCTATGGCACTGATGAAGTGCGCAGGCTGTTGAAAGAATCCACGAAACCAAACCCCGAAACCAAGTACCAGTACCTGGTAATGAGGAAAGAAAACGGAGAAGTCGTGGGCATGTCGATGACCAGCGTCGCACCCCGCAGCAAAGTCGCGTTGTTCGAATACAGTTTCTTCAAGCCTGAACTGAGGGGAACCGGCTTGGCGCAGGCAGTGGCCCAGCACCGCGAAACCTTCGCCAAAAAAGAAGGAGCGACCCACATTTTCCTTGAAACCGAGCCCTACGGCCACGCAGAAGCAGGGGAGCACAAGCAACTAACTACCCTGCCCGCCGAAAAACTGTCGCAGGAACAGCAAACACGGTTAAAGCAATTGATCGACATGCGCAGAAGGCTTTCTTTCGACCACAAGCTGGGCTTCCAAGTCGACCCCGAATGGGTTCACGCGCACACTCTCGTCAAAGAAGGCGAAGCCCCAACTCCACTGTGGCTAATGGTGAAAACCACTACGAACAAGCCAACTACTCCTGCCGAACTGAAGCTGAAACAACTCGGCTTGTACCGAGACATTTACGGCACGCCCTCTTCGGGCGCAAGGGTCACGCAAGCAAACATCGGCAAGGCGCTTAACCTAATGTCTCCAAAGCTCGCGATGCAACTCGCAGACAAGGCGACTGAGAAAAAAGCAATACGGAGCGCGGCGTAATGCCAGTAATAACACGTTTCAAAAAGGAATTCCTGGCCCAACGTGAAAAAATCCGGTCACTCTTCGACATCCCTAAAGAGCTAACCGTAAAAGTAAGCGAGATGACGGTACGGCGAGAAGGCAAACCCGAACGAATCACGCTAGAGGAAATAAGGGGCCTTCCCGCCCTGAAAATGGGAACACCGATGACCCCGCAAGCTAAATTCCAGTTAATGCAGGCGGGACTGACTGAAAATGAAAGGCTAGCGTTTATCCAAGCGTACGGCAGCAGTATCCGCCAGTGGGCAACTTATTTTCCCGAAGACGAGCGGTGGCAACTGGAACGAACGCCTGCACTCATCAAAAAATCCGCGAAGCCAGGCGAACAATTGCACATGCAATACCTAGTCGCCAGAAAAGAAGACGGAACCGCAGTAGGACATTGTTTCACTTCAACCGCGCAGGCCGGACGAGTGGCGCTAGGCGCTTTCATATTCGTAAAGCCCGACTACAAAGGAGCCGGTCTTGCACAAGCCATATACAAACACCGCCTGGACTTCGCACGCAGACATGGCGCAACGCACCTGTTCGTCGAAACAGAGCCCTACGGCGCCGAAGAACACGATGAATACCGCCGCCTCAGCGGCCTCTCCAAGCCATCTCTTTCAGAAGAGCAGAAAAGAAAACTGGACGAACTCGAACACAAGAGAAGGCGCTTGGCTTTCGACGCAAAAATGGGTTTTCAGGTCGACCCGAATTGGACGCACGCCTCCCTGCTTGAAGGAAAAAAGCCGGTGCCCCTGTGGCTCTTGGTAAAACCCCTCACGCAAAAGCCGGTTACGTCAACAGAAATGAGGCTCAAGCAAATCGCGCTATACAAGCAGTTTTATCACACGCCCCCCGGCGCCGCAGCAGCAGTAACTGAAGCAAACATAGGCAAAGCCCTGCACCTAGTTTCACCCGCTCAAGTCATAGAAACGCCGCCGCGTGCTAAACCCCTCAGAACATGGCCTTCACGTACCCGGCAATAAAACAATCGAACGAAAAAATCCGTTAGACAAAAGCCTTCAAGCCAATGTCCACCACTTCCGACTTCGCCGCAAACTTGGCCAATCCCTTTTTCAAGTCGTGAACCGACAGAAGCAAGTCGCAGTCGACAAAACCGCCACGCGACTTTCCAGAATCCGGGTCAACGCCAGTCGGCACGTCGACGGAAACAACAAAAGCACGGGAGGAATTGATTTCCTTCACTGCCTCAGCCAACGGACCCTCGAGCGCCTTCTTGGAACCGGTTCCAAGCAAGCAATCAACCACTACTTCCGCTTCATGAACTCCGTTCGTGAAAATGTTTTTCGGAAGACGCGCGAAATTCGCCTTCGCCTCGGGCGCAAGCTTTTCCTCAACGCCCGCAAACCACACTTTCACAGGAATTCCTTCGTCGAGCAAGTACCTTGCCGCGGTGAAGCCGTCGCCGCCATTGTTGCCGTGCCAGCAAACGAACACAATCTTCTGTCCCGCAAACTTTTCGGCGAGAACGTCCGCAATTCCCTTGCCGGCGCACTCCATCAACTGCAGTTTTGAAACTCCTCTTGCTTCCGCTCGTTTTTCTAATTCAATCATTTCCGCAACCAAAATCACTGCGTCACCAGAAGAAAGCTTTAAAGCCTCCGAAGGGGATTGAACCCTCGACCCCCTCCTTACCATGGAGGTGCTCTACCGCTGAGCTACGGAGGCGTAGAACCAGGAATAGTTTTGGCGCGCCAAGTAATAAAAACTCTTTCGGCCTAAACTTATTGTAAAGTGATACTACTATGGGAAAGTTTCCGATTGCAGACAGGGCTCTCTTGAGCATTTGGATATGCAAGAAATGCAAGGCACGCAACCCCGCGGGGTCAAAGCGCTGCCGCAAGTGCGACTGGACTAAATTACGGCCAAAGAGAGCCAAGAAAAAGGAAGCCAAAGGCAAGTAAAGCTTCCTTTCTTTTTCCTCTATTCTTTTTATTCCTCTACTGCATAGTGCGTTTGCGCAGGGGTTCCAGAGCCTGGAAAATGGGCGGGACTTAAGATCCCGCGGCCTAGCGCCTTCGAGGGTTCAAATCCCTCCCCCTGCACTTCATTCGTAATAGGTCAGGATATGGAAGTAAAAGAAGAGTTCATGCAAAAAGCGATAGAACTAGCAAAAAAATCTGCTCAAAACGGCGATTATGCCGTTGGAGCGGTTATTGTTAAAAATAACGAGATAATAGCCAGCGGAACATCAAATCTGCATCATGAAAATGATGCAACTATCCACCCCGAAATGGTGGCAATCAGGAATGCCTGTCAAAAACTGAATTCAAAATATCTTCAAGACTGCATTCTGTACACAACCCACGAACCGTGCCCGATGTGCACGTCAGCAGCAATATGGGCTAAGATGAAAGGGATTGTTTTCGGCGCATTTATCGAGGATGCTAAAGGTAAATCGGGAAAAAAGTTTTCGTGGAGACAGATAGATATCTCTTGCAGGGACGTGCTCTCAAAAGGAACACCCAAACTAGAACTTACCGAAGGAGTTCTTAGAGAAGAATGCAACAAACTCTTTGACTTATCGCAGTAAGCCGCAAATTTATTTCACCAACGGGCGGAGAACCGGGCAGAACAATACGCGCCGGCAATAAAAGAGTTTACGACGAAGAGTGGACAATAGCTTTAAATAGCGTCCCTCGTAACTTTGGTTGGGGGTTCCCACCACCCGCAGAAAAGGAAGCCCGCCGAGGTGCACCGGTAAATGGCTCTCAAAAAAACGAGCTTAGTACTAGTTTTAATTGTGTTTAGCTTTGCCGCGCTTTCAAACGCCTTGACTACCGTGAGCGTAAGCGCGGTCGGATCTCCGGGCTTGAGCGGCTTCGACAGCACCAGCGGAGCGACGCAGTGGCTTGCTTCAAACCAATTGGAGAAACTGAACTCGTCCGACGACCTTCGCTACGCGACCATTAACGGGTGGCCGGCGTACGGATACAGCGACGCGACTCTCACTTTCGTGATTCCGTCCGTAATTCCCTACACCAACTCGCAAGTCGCCGTTAAACACGTTTATTCCAGCTGGGAACACAGGAAACAAGAAGGCTGGACTACTGCGGCGCTGGGCAACTGCGACCCCCTTTCGACGGGAGAAGCAAAGCTCACTGTCTTCGACGGCTTGAACGCAATCGACGTGACGACGAGCAACCTCTGGCCCTCGGAAAGCGATGTAGACGACAGTTACAGCGTCGACCTCGCCGGCGTTCTTGACTCGGCTTCGAAAATAAATTCCGGAAGAATTTCGTTCCTCGCGTGGGGCCGCAGCCAGTACCCTGTTTGGTCAGTCGGCTGGTTCTGCTTCGTCCAGCGCTTCGACACGCGCCACGACTTCGTCGGCCTAAACATTTCGTACAACATGAGGCCAACTCAACCGGCAGTCGACGTTTCCCCCGACTCGCCGTACACGAAAGACGACTTGACTTGCGCGATAACAACGCCAAGCACCGACCCCGACGGCAACAGCGCCAACATAGGCTATGAATTCCAGTGGCTTGAAGACGGCGCCGCGATTCCCGGGCAGACCACAGCCGTACTGCCGGCAAGCGAAACTGAGAAAAACAAGGTTTATACTTGCGCAGTGACTCCGCGCGACGATGAAGGCGACGCAGGAACTCCCGGCACCGACTCAGTAACTGTCTTAAACACGCCTCCGACTGCGCCGAATGTCAGCATTGCACCAGACCCGGCTTACACCGCAGACGACCTTTCGTGCAACGCAGTTGCATCGGACGACGACGGCGACGTGCTCACCTACTCTTACCAGTGGAGCGAAGACGGCGTTGACCTGCCAGGCCAGAATGCAGGCACGCTGCCCGCCGCGTTTACGACGAAACACCACGCGTACGCCTGCACCGCCACTCCTAACGACGGTCAAGACGCCGGCCCCGCGGGTTCTGGATCAATAATGGTACAAAACACGCCTCCTGCGATAACAGTAATTTCGCCGAACGGGGGAGAAAAATGGAGCGGAAGCCACAACATGACCTGGACTGCGGCCGACGCGGACGGCGACAATTTCTCGATGCAAGTGCTTTACTCGTCGGACAACGGCGCGACGTGGGCTCCGCTTGCTTTCTCGGACAACGACGGCACGGAACCTTTTGACACGCTTTCCTCGGCTGACGGCGACCAGTACCTGGCCCGCGTTTCCGCAGACGACGGCGAATCAGCTTCCTTCGACGACTCTGACGCGGCCTTCGCAGTCGACAACACGCCTCCGGTTACTTCGATAACGCTTCCCGCCTTCGGTTACTGGAGCGGCACGGCAACGTGGTACAATTACTCCGGCGTTTCGGTAAGCCTGGTTGCAGTCGACTGGCCCGCGGGCTTCAGCTACTCGTTCTGCAGCATTCAAAACGGCGCAATCAACATTGACTGCAACTCGTCCTCCAACCCCAACAACGTTACGGTAGTAGCCGAAGGAGAAAACACAATAGCGTTTTACTCGAACGACCTGGCCGACGCAACCAACACCGAAACGCCGCAGCAGGCAATAGTAGGCATAGACACGTTCGCTCCGACTGCCCCCGCCAACCTCACGGCGCCCGCGTTAGTCACCGCGGCATCCGTCCCGCTTTCGTGGGAAAAATCAACCGACGCGGCGAACGGCTCGGGAGTGTGCGGCTACAACGTTTACGCCAACGGCTCGCTTGCCGCGCAAGTCGACGGCGAGGACAACACCGCCTATTCCTTCACTGACGTTGTCGACGGAGCAACCTACGAATTCAACGTAACTGCAAGGGACTGCGCGGGGTCGGAAAGCCCTGCTTCCAACACCGTTTCGACGACCGTCGACTTACCGGCGCCCACTCCAACCCCTGCCCCCGCTTACTCGCCGCCAACAGGTGGCGGCGGCGCGTCTTACTCCGTAACTCAGCAACCCGGCCCCGCACTAACGCCCACGCCAACTCCGACGCCCACTGCAGCGCCGACTGCTACGCCCACTCCCACGTCAACGCCGCGTCAACTGAACTTCTCGCAGTCAGTTCCCTCGCCAACGCCGGCGCCCACGGCAATGGCACTGCAATCAACTCCGACGCCCACTCCCGCCGCGGCACACGCTGCGTCGGCGGCAACAGGTTTGTTCACCTTGTCCGGGTCGTCCATTTGGCTTGGTTTGCTGATGCTGCTGCTCGCCGGAGCAGGATGGTACTACTACGCGCACAGAAAGCGCGAAAGGAACTTGCTCAACGCATAATCAGATGGCCCATTTCCAGCCCGCAACGGGCAGGCGTTTCACAAGACTAGCGGCGCAGGGGCGCCATACGCACGCCTTTGCGCCAGAGGTTGCGCACGCCCCCGAAGTAAATTCTTTGTACGCCGTAGTGTTGCCTGAAGAAATCAACTGCTTCGTCGCCGTGCCTGCTGCGCAACTCGAATTCAATCGCGGGGTCGAACAAACGCCGCAAGCCCTTTTCACCAAACTGTTTCAAGTCGCGCTTCAAATCTTCCGACGCAGGAAAAATGAGTCTCGCCGGAACAAAAACTTCCTTTCTGCCGCGCACTAACTCGCCGAATTTCCTGAAGAAAATAGGGTGACGCAGCGTCAAGCTGCGCACGAACTTCATTCGCGCACTAATTTCTCGCGGCCGCATCAAAAGTCACTTCAACAATGCGTTGCTTTGCCGCCTGCGTTGCACTGCCCCGAACGAAAGGCGTTGTAGTAAGAAGTTATCCTGCGGATGTACCTCAAGCCCGAGTCTTCCGAAGGAGGCTGGCAGTTGTACTTGCTTGCCGTGCCAACGCCAGCCAAGTAAGCGAACGCCGCGCAGTCCCACGAGCCGAAGCGCAGGAAGTTGCGCTTGAGTTCCTTGGCGCCCTGGCAAATGTTGGACTCGGGGTCGAAGAGCCTGCGCTCGTCGTCCGAGCCGGGAACAACGCCCTGTTTCAAGCAGCCGTTTTTGCGCAACGGAACCGGATTGCAGTCGGTTCCTCCCCCGACGCACTCGGCGCAAATACATTGCTGCACCAAGTCCTCGGCGTAACACGGCATCTGCTGCGTAAGACCGGATGCGCCCGCGCTCGAAACCGCGTTGGGGTTCCACCCACTTTCGGCGGCAATGTGAGCACGAATCCTGTCGGCCGGAACGCCGTACTTCTTGGCGCACCGCTCGATTTCCGCGTCGTAAGGACTCTTCACGCGCGCATTCATTGCCTCGTAGCCGGCCGCGAGCTCTTGCCTGACTTCGGCCAAGCGCTCTCTTTGCGCGGGCGTGGCGACAGAATAATTTGTCGGAGACGTCGCCGCCTGCATTTCCGACTCGGTCGGAACCGCCTTGCCCAAGTCGTTCACTTCGTCGACCACGAGAACTCCGTACGCGCACGTTCCCGCGGAAGCTCCCTGCGGCTGGAAGAAATAACACGGAGAAGCGCACTCCGCTTTCGAGCGCGCCTGTTTTCCTGCGCACGAAGGCAGGTCAACCGCCGAAGCTAGTGAAACAAAAACCAGTAACGCGAACAAAAACGAAAGCAGCTTGCGCATGAAAGCCTTTATTGCAAGAGTGGTTTTTAAGGCTGGCGCAAAGGTTACAAAGGTTATTTAGAATATAATCGACAAACTATCCGTATGCCTGCAATTATGGAATATGACGGACTGGAGGCGCATCTGCTGCAACGCAGGCACCTGCCGCAAGTAATGAAAATAGCGCGAGAAAGCCTGGGGCCAAGCGTTGCGGAAGGCGCAAAAAATTCGTTTGAACTCTATCTCAAGAACCGCCCCACCCAAGAAAGAGAAGGACACGTCGACGGAATGCAAGTTCACTACTATACCCTAAAGCAAGGAAGAAACATCATTGGCTTCACGGGCTTGTACAGCGTTCCCTTCGAAAGCAGGCTCGCAGGCAAGAAAGGCAACGTTATTCTCCGCCTTGGCTGGACCGGCGTTTCCAGAGCACGGCAAGGAAAAGGGCACGGAACGCGTTTGATTAAAATAACCGAAAAACTAGCGCAAAAACAGGGAGCAAGCCACCTCGCAATAGAAACAAGCGGACTCTACCAAAAAGCGATGGACGTCTATGGACACTTGGGCTACCGCCGAGGCTACAGCGGCGTCGCCGACTACTACGCAAAAGGCAAGCCGTTGTACACCCTTTACGCCAAGCCAAGAAAAACGACGCCAAGCGACGGTTACGAACTGCGGCGGCTTAGCCTCAAAGAAATCGCGGCCATGCAACCCCAAATCAAAAGACTAGCAAAGCAAAACACGGCCCACCTTCTCTCGCTTCCTTATTCCTCCCAAGGATTAGCCAACGCGTCCCTCTTCGGCCTTTTCGATTCAAGCAAAAGACTAGCCGGCGTCGCGGACGCGAGCAGACTGTCCTGGATACCAAAAGAAACCGTTTTCACGAGGTTCATGCACGCGCAAAACCCGCAAGCCCGCGACGCGCTCGTAAAGCACTTGCATGCCGCGCTCGCCGAAGAAGGAGTCGGCGTGCACGTCGCACACCCTTCTACCGAAACAGAGTTCCGCTCTTTGTTAAAACGCGGTTTCAAAGAAGCGAAACCAAACATTCCAAAATTCTATGCAAAAGAAGGCTCAAGGCCAGGCGAATTATTCGTAAAAGCCCTGCGCTGAACTCAAAGGCGAGGCTTGCGCAAGAACGACAGGAAGGCAGTGTGAGTCAATCCCTTTGTGGCAGGTCTGCAGCCGTAGTCTCTGACTAGGATTTCACGGACTCCGACTTCAATTGAGCGGACGTGCTCGAAACCGAAGTTCTTCGACTCCAAAACGAATTTCTTGACTTGCTCGAAGCAAGGAAGGTATCCCACGCAGTGGCCGCCTGGCTTCAGCGCCTGAAAGGCGGCGGCAAGCGCTTTTTCCGAGTCGGCCAAGTCGAGCGTAACCAAGTCAACTTCCTTCTCCCCGATTCCTTGGAAGACGTCGGCGCGCTTTATTTCAACGACTTTCTCCAGCCCTACTCGGGCGACGTTTTTTTCCGCGAGCGAAGCGAATTCCTCGCGGCTCTCGTATGAAACAACTTTTCCCGAAGGCGCGACAATAGAACCCAAGTAAACCGCCAGCCACCCGCTTCCGGCTCCCGCGTCGACTACCGAGTCTCCCGACTGGAGTCCAGTAAACGCGGAAATGACTGCCGCGTCCTTGAGCGTAATCACTTGGGGGCCGCGCTTGAGCTTCTTCGGTTCGATAAAGGCGTTAAACAATTTTAATCACGGTAAAATAAAGAAAAAAAGAAAATAAAAAGGGAGTCACAAAAAACTATCTTCGTTTCTTTGCTTTCTTTTTGACGGCTTTCTTTTTCCTGACGCCGCAGTGTCCACAAGGCATTTGCTGTTTCACCTCCTCTTGAACAAAGAGAATACAAAGCAGTATAAAAACAAGGCGCCAACAAATCTTATTGAGGCGAAAAGAGTTGGAAGAACTGCTTAAGCGAACGAAGGAAGTGCTCGAGCAAGGCCGGGCCCTGAAACAAATCATTCCAGCTTCGAGCTACTTGGAACTCAAGGCAGCTTGGCAAGACCACTTGCACAAGAGGCCCCTGCCCCGCCTTAGTCCGGCAGTGGAAGCCGTAGTAAAATACGCGGTCGAACACTCGTTCAACGTAACCAACTCGCACTTGGCGTGGCCTGGCATAAAACCAGAAGCAGTCAAGCCTTCAAGTCACTACGACCCGCAAGTCGTTCCAGGAGCGGAGTTCAGGCCGCTTATGTTCGCAAGCAAGCCAACCAGTCCTATACTGCGCGTGCAGAAAGAAGTGTTTAGGCGCGTGCTGACGCGCACGAAAGGCGTTTTCGTCTATCCGGCAATGGGCTTCGACGGCGACTGCGTTCCCGCGGAAGCGAAGTTCGTCGACATTTCGCCAGACGGCCCGCCCATGCCTCCCTTCCACGTAGCCGCCAAAGTGGAGTACGTGCAAAAGAAAGCCGAGGAAACGACGTCGAACGAAATAGACGCGGCGAAAAAGAAACTCGGCGACTTCAAGAACACGGTGCTCGTCTTGAAAGGAATTCAAAGCATTCTAAGTCAACGCGACCTCGCTTCATTCATAGAACGCGTTTCGCCGACTCACGTCATGGCAATGGAAACGCCGGCAAGCGGCTTTCCAGGCAGGACTATCGGCTTTCCGGTTATAACCCCGGAATTGGAGCAAACGCTTAGAAACACTGGCTTTGTGGAAAAAACCGGCGACTACTTTTCAGCTAACGAGCGAAAGTTATTGGAAGAAATCCACGCACTCGCCCGCGACCACTTCGCGTGGGGAAGCGGCCACTTTCCCGCAGTGCGCGTCAAAATCTACGAAAAGCGTATTAAAGCGTAGTTAACACTATCAGCTCATGCCAAAAGACTATTCGCGCATGACTGTGAAAGAAGTCGAGAAAGAACTGTCGGAAATCCTGGAGCTGGAAGGACACCCCGACGAACTATTCCGCACGGCAGTGTTCATGGGCCAGCTTGACTTCGCCAAACACATTTACCACCAAAAGAAATACAGCCCAAACACGCGGCCCCACACCACTTCCAAAACCGCGGAAACCTCGTCTTTCGGCCAGGCGCTCGTACAGCTCCTATTACTGATCCGCACGAGGGAACTCGAGTTGGACAAAGTCCTCGAGTACGGCGTGGAACACCTGAAGCACCACGAGTGGAATGAGAAAAAAGCGGGCGAAGCAAAACAAGTGAAAGGCATTCCGGCAGGCGGCGGAAAAGCCGCCGGCACGGCTTACGTCATCGCTGACGAAAAACAACTTGACAACCTTCCCTCCGATGCAGTGGTCGTGATGGAGCACGCCAGCGCGCACGCGGCAACGCGCATCGCGAAATTCGCGGCGCTCGTGACCGACCAAGGTGGCGTCCTGTCACACGCCGCCATTCTCGCCAGAGAACTGAAAAAGCCAGTGGTAGTGGGAACGGGCAATGCCACTAAACTCATTAAAACAGGCGAGTTCGTGACCGTCGACGCCGACGCGGGCACTGTTGAAAAAACAGCTAAACCCTGACTTCTTTTAAACCAAAACCGCGACAATAAGTGTACACGCCTCCGTAGCTCAGTGGTAGAGCGCCTGTCTTGTAAACAGGAGGTCGCGAGTTCAATCCTCGCCGGAGGCTCTCTCCTAATATACTCGACGAGGCAAAGAATTTTTGGTGCGTCGCGCTTGGAAGAACATCCCCTGAAAGCAATCCGCAGAGAACTCTCTAAACGCGGCATCCGGCACTCCGTCGAAGAAGGAGGCGCGCTGATACGAATTCCGTTGGAAGGAATCAACAAGGAAAACATTCTCGGCGGCGCAGAGCCGGACGCAAAAGTGACTAACGGCCGCTGGACTTACCCCTCTCACGTAAAGAGCATTCAAAAAATCATTCCCGAGAGAACGGATTATCTTTTCCACGTCACTGAAGCGGACTACGTCCACGACGCGCCCACGATAGAAGAAGCGGCCGCCGAGGCAGTGCGAATGAAGAACGCCGCAAGCCGGTATCCCGGCGCTCAAGCAAACACGAAGATAATGAAAATGCCAGTTGAACAACTGGTTCGCAACGTGATGGAGCGCAGCGAGAAAACCAGGCTCTTCAGGCCGACTTCCCTGCTGATAAGAATCGCGTCGTGGCAAAAACTCGCTGAAAAACTCACGCACAGGTAAGCTGCAAACGATTATTTACTGCGCGTCAATAATTCATTGAAGGTGTTTCTAATGACTTGTTCAGAAAAAATCGACGAGAAAGTAGCCGAGGAAATGGCCAAGGAATTCAATTACTCCTCCGCAGTGTTGAAGGAGCTATGCGAGTTCCTGCGGGCACTGCACGAGTTCACTCACTACCTCCAGGAAAACCGGTACTACTCGGAAATCTTGAACAAAAAGGTATTCGAACTCACTCTCCAACTCGAGTTGGTTGCGCTTAAAATGAATTTACTGCGGCTCCGCGACGAGGAACTGTACGCGGACGTCGAAAAAGCCGTTTTACGAAAGGAAAAACCGAAGACCAAAAAAGCCGACGTAGAAAAGCTAGAGAAAGAAACCGAAGAAACCAAGAAAGAAGCCGAAAAGCTTTATTCGGGCCTGCAAAGCATTTTAAGCAATATTCTAGCCGAATACAGGCAGAAGAACGCTTGAACGCTTCAGAAAAGCCCGCAAAACCATTATTTTCGGTAAATGCAGGGTTCTCTGCGTTTTTTGCCCCCAGGGGGCGCGCAGCGGCTTTTTCTGCCGAAAGGTTTTTTAAGGACTTGCGGCATAGAATTGCTTTGCTTTCACTGTTTTGACAGGGAAAGAACGGTTTCTAGCTCGAAGTTTTTCGGGTTCAGGGAACTTCATCACCAGGTGGCTTTGAATTGTTTGAAGACCAGTTTATTCTAGCGTTGGTCGTGTTCGCCGTAGTGGCGTACTTCGCGCTAAACGTAATGCATTTCAGAACCGATTGGTTGTCAATCGCGTTGTTCGCGGTAGTCGCGGTTTTCGCGCTGCCTTACCTGCCGCTCGTGTTCGCGGCAGACGCACTCACAGGAATTGCGATGCTCGCAATCGCGGTCATCGCAGCACAGTGGTTCCTGGGAATGAGGGGCTACCTGAACATTGCGGTGCTGCTCATATTCGTTTTAGTGGTAGGATCCGCTTTCGCGGGCCTCGGCTGAGGAGATAAAAAATGGTTTTCGTTTGCTGGAAGTGCGGCAAGGAATTGAAGGACGAGGAACTCGGGCCCGAGGAAGGAGTAGGAGTCCGCTGTTCGTACTGCGGAAACAAAGTGTTGTTCAAGAAAACTCCGCCGATTTCAAAGAAAGTCAGGGCAGACTAGAATACTTATAGAAGTGAATTTGAATGGGAAAGAAAGGACCCCGGCGCGGCTCAATGGCCTTCTGGCACAGGTGCCGCGCTCCGGGACTGGTTCCGCGCATCCGCTGCTGGCCCACCGCAGGAACCGGACTGCAGGGCTTCGCCGGATACAAGGCAGGAATGGCCCACGTCGTAATGGTCGACGACACCGAGTCCCCGTTCAAGGGACAGGAAGTGACCCGCGCAGTAACGTTTATCGAAGTTCCGCCGGCATTCGGATACGCCGTCGTACTGTACGAAAACACGGTTCACGGACTCAAGGCAATGGCGCAGGCCTGTTCAAAGAGCGCGCCGAAGGAAGCGCGCCGCTGCATCACCCCCGCAAAGAAGGAAGGAGACCTCGCAGTACTCGAAAAAATGCTCGACCGCACAGTCGCAGTAAGAATGCTTTTGCTCACGCAACCGAGAAAAATCGGTTTGAAGAAAACGCCGGAAGCCTTTGAAGTCGCGTTCGGCGGAGACGTCAAAACCCAGTTCGACGCAGCCAAATCCTTGTTCGGCAAGGAAGTCCGCGCTGCAGACGTGCTGCACGAAGGAGACTTCGTCGACGTAATCGCGGTAACCAAAGGCAAAGGCTGGCAAGGAGTAGTAAAAAGATTCGGAGTCGCACTCAACCCCCACAAAGCCACCGGAGCAAGAAGGCACGGAGGATCGCTGGGAGCAGAAACCCAGGCCAAAGTGTTCTACACCATTCCGCGCGCAGGACAAATGGGTTTCCACAGGAGAACCGACTTCAACAAGAGAATACTCAAACTCGCTTCCGCAGCGGACTCGAAAACAATGTTCCCGAAAGGCGGCTTCACTTCCTACGGCGAAATCAAGGGAGACTTCATGGTCGTCGAAGGAAGCATTCCCGGCCCGAAAAAGCGTTTCGTGCGCCTGCGCAAGGCACTCCGCTCAAAGAGCGCCTCCAAGAAAACTGAAGTAAAGGAATTCGTCGCGTGATTTTAACATGAAAGCAAGCGTTTTCAAAACAGACGGCTCGCAGTCCGGCGAAGTCGAACTGCCGACGCAGTTCGGCGAAGAATACAGGCCGGACTTGATTCGCAGGGCATTCCACGCCCAGCGTTCGCTCTCGTACCAGCCGAAAGGAAACTACGTCCTCGCCGGCTTCAACACGACCGCCGAGTACTACGGACGCAGGCACGCCTGGCGCCAGATAATCAACACCGGCCGCTCAAGACTGCCGCGCGAAAAAATTCCGAAGGGAAGAAGCGGAAGAGTCTTGAGAGTTCCCCAGGCGGCCAAGGGACACCGCTCGCACCCGCCAAAGCCCTGGACCAAGATCGTCGAGAAAATCAATTCCAAGGAAAAGAATTACGCGATCCGCAGCGCAATAGCCGCAACCGCAAACTCCGACGTAGTCAAGCACAGGGGCCACGCGTTCGCAGGAAAACTGCCGCTGATAATCGACGACTCGCTCGAGTCGCTCAAGAAAGTGAAGGAAGTAAAAACAACCCTCGAAAAAATAGGGTTGAGCCAAGACCTCGAACGCGCAAGCGAAGGACGCAAGGCACGCTCCGGCCGCGCAAGACTGCGCCGCGGAGGCTACCGCGTTCCAAAAAGCGTGCTGATAGTAATTGCAGACGACAAGGGAGTGTGGCGGGCGAGCCGCAACATCCCCGGAGTAGACGTAGTGAAAGTCGACGAACTCAACGCAGAACTCCTCGCCCCCGGCGGAGACGCCGGAAGGCTGACGCTGTGGACCAAGTCGGCGCTGCAGAAGCTCGCGGAAAAACAGTTGTACCAGTGATATTCAAATGGCAGCAATACTCTACCCGTTGACAACCGAAAAAGCTGTTGCCGGCATCGAACGCGAAAACAAGCTCACGTTCATAGTCGAAACAAGCGCTTCAAAAAAGCAAGTCAGGGACGAGGTAGAAAAACAATTCAAGGAAAAAGTACGCAAAGTCACTACCCTGATTGCGCTTGACGGACGCAAGAAAGCCTTCGTCAGATTCGTCAAGCCGGGAGCGGCGGCCGACGTTGCGGCAAAATTGAAGATAGTGTGATGATGACATGGGCACGCGGTTGATGCAGCAAAAGAGAGGTAAGGGAGGCCCAGCCTACCGCTCGCCGGGCCACAGGTTCTTTGGAAACATTTCCTACGACAGGCCGACGCAAGACGAGCTCGAAGGAGTAATGCGCGGCCAAGTCACGGAATTCATCGACGACCCCGGCAGGAGCCCCTTGCTGGTTGAAATTCTACTAGAAAACGGAAAGAAAATATACACAATCGCCGCCGAAGGACTCAAAGTCGGAGACCTCGTCGAATTCGGCAAGGACGCGCGCCTAGGAATAGGCTGCCTAAAGCCGTTGAACGCAGTTCCCGACGGAACCCCGATTTTCAACCTGGAAGTCGTGCCAGGCGACGGAGGACGCATCGCCCGCGTCGCCGGAGCATCGGCCAAAGTAGTCGGACGCGACGAAGACACTGGACGCGTAAGCGTGCAACTCGCGAGCAAGGCATTGAAAGAACTGCCCGGCGCCTGCCGCGCGACAATAGGAATCGCGTGCGGCGGCGGACGACTGGAAAAGCCGTTCAAGAAAGCAGGCAACAAGTTCTACGCAATGCGCGCAGTCAACAGGGAATACCCGATCGTGCGCAGGACCGCAATGAGCGCATACGACCACCCGCACGGAGGACGCTCGTTCGGCAAGTCGAGCACGCGGTCGCACAACGCTCCGCCCGGAAAGAAGTGCGGACAAATCGGCGCAAGACGCACCGGACGCCGCAGAGGCAAGAGCGTCGTTACGCAGTAGCGGTGAATATTGAATGGTAAAAAAGTTCGGTTACAGGGGAAAAAGCATTGAAGACCTGAAGAAAATGACTTTCGAGGAATTCATTGCACTCGTTCCCGCCCACCAGAGACGAACGATGAAGCGCATGAGCACAAACATCAAGAAATTCGTCGAAAGAATAAGGAAAGCAAAGGCAGGAAAGCCCGTGAAGACTCACGTGCGCAACATGGTAGTCCTGCCCGAAATGGTGGGAATGCAATTCCAGGTCTACAACGGAAAAGAATGGGTCATGTTCACCGCCGCCCCCGAAATGCTCGGACACCGGCTGGGAGAATACTCGATTCCAATAAAGATGGTCAAGCACCACGGACCCGGAATCGGAGCAACCCGCGGTTCAAAGGCAGTAGAACTAAAGTGAGAACATGGGTTTGTACAAGTACGCTCACAAAGTCGAGGAAGAAAAGAAAGTCGCACGCGCGCAGGGCTACGACTACGACGCGTCATACAAAGACCTGACGAACGTATGCGGCGCCATCCGCGGCAAGCCGCTCGCCGAAGCCAAAAAAATACTGGAAGACGCAGTCGCACTAAAGAAAGCAATTCCCTACAAAAGGTTCTCGAAAGGCATGGGCCACAGGAGCGACCTCGGCGGACGCAAAGGACGCTACCCCCGAAAAGAAGCAAAAATCATGCTTGGACTGCTCAAGAACGCCGTGGCAAACGCCGCCTTCAAAGGAATGGACGCCGCAAAGCTGTTCATCCGCAGCGCAATCGCCTACAAGCAAAACGTCTTCCCCCGGTACCGGAAATTCTGGGTCGGAGGAGCGACGCTGGGATACGGCAAGCAAGCAACTTGGGCCAACTACGTCACGGCACGCGCGGAAGTGACGCTCGAAGAACGCGAACCCAAGAAAAAGAAGGAAAAAACGGCTAAGGCAAAACAGTGATACCAAATGGCGAGCGAAAAAAAATTCATTAAAAAAGCGCTGAACGACTTCACGATAACCGAGTTCCTCGAACGCGAACTCGACAAAGCAGGCGTCTCAAAAATCTTGCTCACCAAAACGCCGATCGCAACCCGCATCGCAATCTACGTCCGCAAGCCCGGAATGGTCGTCGGAAAGAAAGGCAGCACCATCCGCGAACTCTGCGACGTGTTGCAGCAAAAGTACGGCGTAGAAAACCCGCAGATCGAAGTCGTCGAAGTAGCCAAGCCCGCTCTGGACGCGGTGCTGATGGCTGAAAAAATAGGCCGGCAAATAGAAATGCGCGGCAACACCAAGCAAATCATCCGCTTTTCAATAAAGGAAATAATGGAAGCCGGCGCAATGGGAACCGAAATCCGCGTCGCAGGAAAAATCGTCGGAAAAGGCGGCAAGGCAAAAACCCTTAACGTCCGCATGGGCTACATGAAGAAAGCCGGCGAACAGGCGAAGAAAGTCCAGGAAGGACACTACACGGCTTACCTGAAAGCAGGCGCAATCGGAGTCCGCGTACGCATCATTCCCCCCGGAACGGTTTTCTCCGACCACCTCTCCAAACCAGACATAAAGGAAGAAACGCCCGCAGAAGAAGCCGCTCCGGCCGAGGAAACAGCTTCCCCCGAAACCGAGCAAGTCATCGAGAAAAAACTCGAGGAAGCAAAACAAGAGAAAGTAAAGACGATACGCAAAAAGCGCGTCACCAAGAAGAAAGAAGAAACGGAAGGCGAGTGAATTGGCGATCATTAGGTTAAGCGAACTCAAGCAAATGAGCGACGAAGCCATGCAAGCCAAGCTTGCCGAGCTGGAAACCGAAATCGGCCGCGAAAAAGGCCTCATTAAAAGCACGAGCAAGCCCGCCAACTCCGGCAAGTGCAGGGAAATGAAGAAAGTCCGCGCGCGAATCAAGACGCTGCTCGGCCAGAGAGGAGTCAAGGCTTAAATACGTTAGGAGACAAAACCATTTTCAGAAAGTTGGTGCAACCAAAAGAATGAGTGAAATTTGCTCGAAATGCGGGCTACCAAAAGAAATCTGCGCCTGTCAAGCGATAGGAAAGGAAACCGCGCAGCCCATTCACGTTTACACGATGAAAACGCGCTTCAAAAAGCTCGTGACAGTCATCCAAGGAATCGCGGCAAACGAAATCGAACGCGCCGCGAAGGAACTCAAGCACAAGCTCGCGTGCGGAGGAAGCTCCAAAGAAGGGCGCATTACCCTGCAAGGAGACCACCGCTCGAAAGTCAAGGAAGCGCTCGTAAAACTCGGGTACCCCGAGGAAATAATAAAAATGCGTTGATGGCTTCGTTGAAGAAAATCCCGGCCACGGCGGGTCGAAAGCGGCCCCGCGAGGCGCTTGCCGGCGAACTCGTCGGCTTGCGCGTGAAAGTCGCGGCGTCAAGCTGCAAAGACCTGCTGGGCATTGAAGGAAGAGTAATCGACGAAACCCGAAACACTTTTCTCGTGCGAACGAGCACGGGAGCAAAACGCGTTCCGAAAGCGGCATGCGAATTCACGTTTCCAGAAGCCGGTTTCTCGGCCAAAGGAAAAGAACTCGTCTGCAGGCCCGAAGACCGCACCAAAAAATTCGCGCCAAGGCGATGAGCCCAGGCGCAAGGCGAAAGAAAAATGGCTGAACAATGCAAGGACCCGCGGTGCCCGACGCACGGCGGACTCAAAGTACGCGGAAGGATAATGCAAGCGCACGTAGTCAGCGCAAAAGAACGCAAGAGCGCGATAGTCGAAATACCGCGCGTGCACAAAGTGCACAAGTACGAGCGCTTCGAAAAAAGACACAGCCGCATCCACGTCCACGTCCCCGAATGCATTTCCGTAAAGGAAGGCGACCTAGTAGAAATCGGGGAATGCCACAAGCTCAGCAAAACAAAGGCCCACGTCGTGATAAAGAAAATCTAAAACGGTGCTCCAAATGCTCGGATTGACTGCAAGAGTAACAAAAGGAATCACGATGAGCACCTCGCTCATCTGCGACGACAACTCGGGCGCAAAAATCGTGCAAGTATTCGGAGTAATCGGCGCAAAAGCCCGCCTGCGCAGAAACCCGTCAGTCGGAGTAGGCGACGTAGTAATCGTCTCAGTCAAGAAAGGCAAGCCCGAAATGATAAAAAAGAAAGAACGCGCGCTGATCATCCGCCAACGCCGCGAATTCAGGCGAGGAAAACAACGCGTTCGCTTCGAAGACAACGCCTGCGTGCTGATCGACGACCAAGGACTCCCGAAGGGAACCGAAATCAAGGGATGCGTCGCCCGCGAAATAGCCGAACGCTTTCCGAAAGTAGTCGCAATAGCCGCGACCGTAGTTTAAGGTAATTCTCATGAAAGACGCACAAACGCTCAGGCACAAGAAAAAAGCCTTCTCCGGCTCGAAGCAGCCGCGCAAACAACGCAAGGCATTGTACAACGCGCCGATGCACAAGCTCGAGAAACTCGTTCGCTGCCACTTAAGCAAGGAACTGCGCCAGAAGCTCGGCTGCCGCAGCGCAAGAGTCAAGAAAGGCGACAAAGTCAAGATCCTGCGAGGCCACTTCAAAAAACACTCCGGAAAAGTAGTTGAAGTCGACGTCGCAAACGCAAGAATATTCGTCGAAGGCGCAGTCGTAAACAAGGAAAAGAAGGCCAAGAAACGAGAGGCCTTCACAGCAATCGAGCCTTCAAACGCGATGATAATCGAAACCGACAGAAAGCCGAAGCAAAAAGCGGCAAAACAATGAGGTAATGAACGATGGCCGGACACGGAAAAAGCAGGCACTTGAAGCGCATTGCAGCGCCCAAGGCACTGCCCCTGCCCAAGAAAACAACCGTCTGGTTCAAGAAAGGCAAGCCCGGCGCACACGCCCTGGCACAGTCCATTCCGTTACTCTCGCTGTTGCGCGACATGCTTAAAGTCGCCGCAACCAAGTGGGAAGCCAAGAAAATCATTGCAGCCGGAGACGTGCTCGTCGACCAAACCCACGTGTCCGACGAAGGATGCGCAGTCGGCTTGATGGACGTCGTTTCCATTCCCAAGATGAAAAAGTTCTACCGCGTCGCGTTCAAGAAAGGCAAGATCGCCCTGTCCGAAATCACCGAAGACGAAGCCAAGGAAAAACCCTGCAAAATAGTCAGCAAAACAGTAGTGCGCGGAAACAAAGTCCAACTCAACCTCCACGACGGACGCAATTACCTGATTGAAAAAGAGGAAGACCAGTTCAAGGCAGGCGACACCATCCGCATGGCCCTCCCGACGCAGAAGCTCTCCGGCTTCATGAAGCTCGAGAAAGGAGCGCACTGTTACATTTACAAAGGAAAACACTCCGGAAAAACCGGCGTGCTAAAGGAAATAGTGGTGTTCCCGTACGGAACTCCGAGCGACGCGGTCCTCGAAGACGAAACGGGAAACAAGCTAATCACGCTAAAGGACTACCTGTTCGTAGTCGACAAAAACTTCAAAGCATGATTTTTTTCGGTGACGTGAATTGAATCCAATGCAACGCCCAAGACTCGTGAAAGTCACGCTGAACATCGGAGTAGGCGCCGCCGGCGAAAAACTCGAGAACGCGCGCCTGCTGCTCGAAAAACTCACTTCCGGAAAAGCCGTGATGACAAAAGCGCGCGACCGCAACCCGACCTTCAAGATAAAGAAGGGCGAAAATATCGGCGCAAAAATAACGCTGCGCGGAGCAAAAGCGAAGGAAACGCTCAAGAGACTCCTTGAAACGGTTGACAAACGCATTCGCGTGGAAAGCTTCGACCGGCAAGGCAACGTCGCCTTCGGAATAAAGGAGTACATCGAAGTCCCTGGAATGAAGTACGACCCCAAAATCGGGATGATGGGCTTCGACGTATGCGTCACGCTCGCAAAACCCGGCGCAAGAATCGCGCAACGCAAACTCAGGCCACGCAGGCTTGGCAAGAGCCAACGCGTTTCGCCCGACGAAGCAAAAGAGTTCATGAAACAGGAATTCGGCGTCGAAGTGGTCTACCCGGAAGCCAAAGAGTAACGGTGGTTGGTTGGTTCTAAAACTCGAGACAAAATTCAAGAAACGCGGAAATCGCAGGTGCAGGTTCTGCGGCACCGCACGCGGACTGATACGCAAGTACGGCCTGTACGTGTGCAGACGCTGCTTCCGCGAACGCGCCGAAAAAATCGGCTTCAAAAAATATTACTGAAGTGAGAATTGAAATGGTTGACACGCTTGCAAACGCCTTGAACTCGATTAAAGTCGCGGAACTCAAAGGCAAACAGGAAGTCAGGGTAAAACCCGCGTCGAAACTAGTGCGCGAAACCCTCTCGACAATGCAGAGGTACGGCTACATCGGAGAATTCGAGTTGATTGACGACGGAAAAAGCGGAGAATTCGCGATAAAACTGCTCGGAAAAATCAACAACTGCGGCGTAATCAACCCCCACTACTCAGTCAAGAAAAAAGAATGGGAAAAATACGAGCAACGCTTCCTCCCCGGAAGAGACATTGGAATGATACTCGCGACCACCCCGAAGGGAATCAAGTCGCACGCCGAAGCAAAGGAAGAAGGAACCGGCGGAAAAATAATGGCCTTCGTTTACTAGGTGCGAGAAAATGAACATTCCTGACGGCGTTTCGGTCGAAATCCAAGGAAACTTGATGAAAGTAAAGGGACCGAAGGCCACGCTCGAAAAGAAGTTCGACGACAAAACCGTCGCGATCGCAGTCGAAGGCAAGGAAGTCAATGTCACGCTCAAGAAAAAAGCCACGCGCAAACACCGCGCGGCCTCAAACGCAATCGAAGCCCATTTGAAAAACATGTTCGAAGGAAGCCAAGGCGACTTCACGAAAAAACTCCAGGTCGTCTACGCACACTTCCCGGTTTCAATAGAAGTCAAGGAAAAAAAGGTGCTCATCAAAAACTTCCTGGGAGAAAAAGTGCCGCGCGAAGCCAAAGTAATCGGCAACACCAAAGTCGCGGCAGCCGGACAGGAAATCACGGTGTCGGGAAACGACAAGGAGGCAGTCGGACAGACTGCGTCAAACCTCGTCCGCGCAACCAAAATCGTGAAGAAAGACATTCGCGTCTTCCAAGACGGAATATACTACCTACAGGGATAAAATGAGAGTAAAACACCCGTCGTTCAAGAGGCCGAGTTACGGTTTCATAAAACGCGTCAAAGCAGGCTGGAGAAAGCCCCGCGGAGTCGACTCCAAGCAGCGCATGAAACGCATTGCATACGGCTACGTTCCCCTCATAGGCTACCAAGGGCCCAGGGCAACCCGCCACGTGCACCCCTGCGGACTGCGCGAAGTACTGGTCGCGAACGAGAAAGAACTCGCGAAAGTGAACGCGAAGACTCACGCCGCCCGCATCCGCGGAACCGTTGGAGAAAAAAAACGCAAACAGATTCACGCAAAGGCGGTTCAACTCGGAATCAAGGTATTGAATTAACAAGGTTTTGAAAATGGGTTTGGTCACGATAAAAAGGCTTGCAGCCGACTTGATGAAGTGCGGCGAAAGCCGGGTTCGCATCCTCGACGCCAAGAAAGCGGAGGAAGCGCTGACCCGCGAAGACGTGCGCAGGCTAGTCAAAGAAAGAGTCATCATAAAACTTCAGGCAATCGGAGTCGGACGCAGCAAGGCACAACGCAAGCACGAACGCAAACGGGAAGGCAGGCGCAGGGGCCCCGGCAGCAAGAAAGGAACTCCGTTCGCAGCCAAAAGCCGCAAGCGGCGCTGGATCGAGAAAACCCGCGCCCAACGCAAGCTCCTGAAATCCATGAAGCAAAAAATGGACAACAGCGCTTACAGAAAAACATACCGAATGGTGAAAGGCAGCGCCTTCCGCACCAAGAAACAACTCACGATTTACTTGGAGGAAAAAGGCTCTTCCAAGGGTGAAGCACAATGACGCAAGCAAAAGGACCTTTGCACGCGGTGCACTTCCGCCGCAGGCGCGAAGGAAAAACGGATTACGAGAAACGCCTAGCCCTGCTCAAAAGCCGCAAGACCCGCATGGTAGTCAGGAAAACCAATGCGCGCGTAATAGCGCAGTTCGTCGAATACGACGCGAAAGGAGACAAGACAATCGCCTCCGCCGACTCCAAGGAACTGACGAAACAAGGTTTTCCGGGAAAATGCAACGCGCCCTCGGCATACTTGGTTGGCGCGCTTGCAGCCAAGAAAGCCTCCGCAAAAGGAGTCAAGGACTTCGTCCTTGACACGGGAAGGCACGAAATCACGCACGGAGGAATCATTTTCGCGGCGCTAAAAGGCGCTCTCGACGCGGGACTGCAGGCCCCGCACTCGCCCGAGTGCATTCCCAAGCCGGAACGAATAGAAGGAAAGCACTTGAAGCAGGAAACGCAGACCGCCTTCGCTTCGGCGAAGCAGAAAATACTCGCAAAATAAAAAAAGATGGTTTGAATGAGGGACAGAAGAGACGAAACACCGCGCGCTTGGACTCCGCGCACCGACCTCGGCCGCAAAGTCGCGGCGGGAGAAGTCACTTCAATGGAGCAAGTACTGAAAAGCGGGGCAAAAGTCCTCGAACCCGAAATCGTCGACGTACTATTACCCGACTTGAAGGACGAAGTCCTCGAAGTAAGCAGCACGCAGCGCATGACTGCCTGCGGCAGGAAAATGCAGATGCGCGCAATAGCAGTCGTCGGCAACCGCAATGGCGCAATCGCAGTCGGAGTAGGAAAAGGACGCGAAACGCGCGAAGCAGTCGCGGAAGCAATTCGCGACGCCAAAAAACACGTTACCATAATCCAGTTGGGCTGCGGCTCGTGGGAATGCGGCTGCGGAACCCCTCACTCGATCCTACAGGAAGCCAACGGCAAGAGTGGAACCACTCAAATCACGCTCAAACCCGCTCCACGCGGAATCGGAATAGTCGCGGGCAAAGTCACGCGCAAAGTACTCGAACTGGTCGGAGTAAAAGACGCGTGGACCTTCGCCAAAGGAAGAACCAGAAACAAGCTCAACACAAGCATTGCGACGATAAAGGCGCTTGAAACACTAGGCCACCTCAAGAAAGGCAAGACCTGGCAGGAACCCACGGAAGAGCAGCCCGCCGAGCAACCCGCGGCTGAAACGGAGGCTGCAGCGCAATGACCCGCTTTCTAGTAATCAGAGTAAGAGGCTCCAACGAAACCAAGCACACGGTCGAACACACGCTGCTACAAATGAGGCTAAGCCGCAAGCACCACGCGGTAATAATCGACGACACGCCCCAAATGAAGGGCAAACTGCGTTCCGCAAAAGACTATATCACCTGGGGACCCGCAACCACGGAGTCAATTGCGCTGCTGCTGGAAAAACGCGGGGAAGTAACCGGCGGAAAACAGCTGACCAACGACTACCTCACCAAGAACTCGAAGTTCAAGACAATCAAGGAATTCGCGGAAGCAATCGCGAACGGCCCGGCTAAACTCTCCGACGCAAAGGGACTCAAGCAATTGTTCAGGCTCGCTCCGCCGCGAAAGGGATTCGGCCACATAAAAAAGCCGCTTCCACAGGGCGCGCTCGGACCAAGAA
>Ga0315286_10000402_pt1 | contig 35867 bp, 43 predicted proteins | sample YL17G10_0_MG_FD_205038 | JGI IMG/M metagenome (GOLD analysis project Ga0315286, IMG submission 205038) | Sediment microbial communities from Yellowstone Lake, YNP, Wyoming, USA - YL17G10_0 | ecosystem: Environmental > Aquatic > Freshwater > Lake > Sediment | place: USA: Wyoming | collected...
CCGAGAATGGTTAACAAAGCAGCAACAATGGGGATGGTAATTTCTACATTATAAAATTTTCCCAAAATTGAAAAAATTCCCAAGGGAACCAAAATATCGTGAAAAAGAGCGATCAGGGAAGCTAATCCATATTGGAAAGAAGAAACAGGCCGAGAAATTTTGCTGAAGGCAAAGGCAATATAAAGAGTGATGGCAATAAGAGTTAACACAATTGATATTTCTGTTTTTTGTTTTAATTCCTTGCCGATTTGCGGCCCGATTAATTGAAATTGTTTTTCTTCAAAATCAGAAATTTCTTTAAGTTTTGAGATTATTTGCTGATGAGTTGCTTCGTCAACTTCTTTGAATCTTAGAAGGACTTCTTTTTGAGCTAATGGCTGAATGATGATCTCGCCAAGATTTAAATCTGCCAGTTTTTTTTGGATAACATCAGCTGACGGTCTTTCATTTTTAAATTCAACTTCCAGCAGACTGCCTCCCGTAAATTCAATTCCGAACTTTAAACCGAAAACAAAAAGAGAAACAAGTGCCCCTGCCATAAGCAATCCTGAAAAAATATAATAAATTTTTGAAAATTTTGTAAAATTAATATTCATTGTTTTTGCCCCGTTAGAATTTTCAATTTCTAACTGGGACTACCAAAACCATTTAATTTTTTCCAATCTGGTGCCGATAAAAATTCTTAAAAACATTCTAGTAATAAAGATGGCTGAAAACAAACTGATTAAAATACCGATAGCCAAAGTTAAAGCAAAACCTTTAATAAAACTGGTCGCAAAGCCAAACAAAATCGCGCAGACAATTAAGGAATTGAAATTACTGTCCCGAATTGAAGGCCAAGCCCTTCTGAATCCCTCCTCAACAGCCGTTGAAAAAGTTTTTTGCTGGGAGAGTTCTTCCCTCATTCTTGAAAAAATTAAGATATTGGCATCAACTGCCATGCCGATTGACAACAAAAATCCCGCAATACCGGCCAATGTTAAAGTCACCGGCAAGAGTTTAAAAACCGCCAACGCTAAAATAATATAGATTATCAATGCAAGCGAGGCCAAAATGCCGGGAAATCTGTAAAATAAAATCATAAATAAAATCACGCCCAAAAAACCCAAAATGCCGGCTTTCAAAGATTGTTCCAAAGAAATTTTACCCAAAGTAGGCCCCACGTTTTGCTGTGAAATTAATTTAATAGGAACAGGCAAAGCGCCCGCGTTTAAGTTTCTGACCAAGTCTCGGGCTTCTTCAACCGTAAAACTGCCGGTAATCTGGGCCCTGCCGCCGGAAATTTTTTCCTGAACAACGGGAGCCGAAATAATTGTTTGGTCAATATAAATTGCCAAGGGCTTTCCGACATTTTTGGCGGTTAATTCTTCAAAAATTTTTGCTCCCTCATCGTTAAATTGCAAAGAAACATTTGGTTTATAAGTTGTTTGGTCAGAACCCAATTCTGCCTTTTGTAAATATTTACCGCTCAAATTTGTTGACTGAAAAGGGTCTTCAAAGCCCAATTGCCAATCCGGAATCAGCTGGATTTCTTCCGTTGTTTTTCCTTCAATTTCTTTTCTTTTCTCTTCAATTTTTTTAACGACATCTTCAGGTTTTAATTCTTTAAATTCCAAAAATGGAGTCTTACCAATTTCTTTTATGGCTTGGGCTTGGTCTATGACACCGGCTAATTCAACAATTAATCTTTGCCCCTGAACTTGAACAATGGGTTCCTGAACTCCGAAATAATTTACTCTTCTTTCAATCACGTCTCTCAGTCCGGCCATGGCGTTTCCCTTGTCTTTTTGCTCAATTTGGGACAGGTCAGCTTCATAAATCAAATGGGAGCCGCCCTGCAAATCCAATCCCAATTTAAAGGGTTTGTCCCAAAAATACGGCAGATTTAAATTAAATTTCCAATTCAAAAAATCTACCCCTTGATTAAAATATTTGGGGTAACTTAAATTTCCAGCCAAGATTGCCAGGATAAAAATTAAAATTAAGATTAACCAAACTCGCCTTTTTGTCATCATTCTATTATTCTAAACAATTTAGATTTATTTTCAAATACCCGAGCGGAGCGAAGGGTGAAGATGAAGACAAACCCGAAGGGGCAAACTTCATCGACTGCTTTATTTCCCATGGCACCTTTTATATTTTTTACCCGAACCACATGAACAAGGATCATTTCTCCCGACTTTAGACGGTTGCCCCAATTTAGTTAGGTTCGTAGTAACCGGCTGGGGAGCCGGCACAGGTTCTTTTGTTAAGCTGGATCTAAAAAGAGTCTGAATAATGCTTGATTCAATCATTTTCAATAAATTCTGGAACATTTTATGACCCTCATTTTTGTATTCAACCAAAGGGTCTTGCTGGCCATAAGCTCGCAGTCGGACAGAATCCCTTAAATGTTCCATTTCTTCCAAATGCTCCACCCAAAGCGTGTCTAAGGTTCTTAAACTAATAAGTTTGGATACCGAATCAAAATTCTCTCCCAATTCTTTCACTTTTTCATCAAAAGCTTTTTTTTCATCGGCTCCTTTTAACCAATTTTCAATTTTCGCCCTAAAATTTTCAATTTCCAGCATTTCCCTTCTTTTTTTGTAAATCACTTCCCGATGCCTGTTCAAAACATCGTCATAATCCAATAAATGTTTTCTCATATCAAAATTCATTCCTTCAATCTTTGATTGAGCCGATTCAATCACTCCAGAAATTAATTTTGTCTCAATCGCTTCATCTTCAGGAAGCTTTAAGAATCCCATCAAAGATTTTATTTTGTCCCCTCCGAAAATTCTCAATAAATCATCTTCCAAAGAAACAAAAAATTGAGAAACACCCCGGTCTCCCTGTCTTCCGGTCCTTCCCTGGAGCTGATTATCAATTCTTCTGGCTTCATGGCGTTCAGTTCCAATCACGCACAATCCTCCCAGTTCTTTAATTTTTTGAGCTCCTTTAATATCCGGCGGATTACCGCCAAGTATAATATCTACTCCCCTGCCCGCCATATTGGTGGCGATGGTCACTTGACCCAATTTTCCTGCCTGAGCGATAATCTGTCCTTCCGTTTCATGGTGTTTGGCATTTAAAATCTGGTGGGGAATTCCTTCTCTTTCCAATAATTTACCCAAATATTCATTTTTTTCCACCGACCTTGTGCCCACCAAAACCGGCTGGCCGGCTTCATGTAATTTCTTGATTTCTCTGACTACGGCGTGAAATTTTCCGGCTTCGTTTTTATAAACCAAATCGGGTAAATATTCTCTTATCATCGGTTTATTTGTCGGAATAATTACCACTTCCAAACCGTAAACCTTATCAAATTCTTCAGCTGAAGTGGCCGCAGTCCCGGTCATGCCGGCTAATTTTTTATACATCCTGAAGTAATTCTGAAAAGTAATCGTAGCTAAGGTAAGAGATTCAGGCTGTACTTTTACTCCTTCCTTTGCCTCAATTGCCTGGTGAAGACCGCCCGACCATCTCCTTCCCGGCATCAGTCTGCCGGTAAATTCATCAATGATGATAATCTGGCCGTCTTTAACAACATAATCTCTGTCTTTTTTAAAAAGAGTTTCCGCTCTTAAAGCCTGCTCTAAATGATGAACGTATTTTATGCCTCTTTCAGTATAAATGTTGCCCATTCCCAAGATTTCTTCCACTTTATTTATCCCTTTTTCAGTTAAAGTGGCGGCCCGCATTTTTTCATCAATCTCATAATCTTCTTCTGCCTTTAATCTGGGAGTGATTCCGGCAAATTCCTGATACCAGTTTGAGCTTTCCGTATCAGGGGCTGAAATAATTAAAGGGGTTCTCGCTTCATCAATTAAAATTGAATCTACCTCGTCAACAATGGCGAAATTGAAATCTCTCTGAATCTTCTGAGATAAATCATAGACCATATTGTTTCTCAGATAATCAAACCCAAATTCATTATTGGTTCCGTAAGTAATATCAGCCAGATATGCTTCTTTCCTTGAACATGGTCTTAAAAAATCTTCCACCACAAGAAAACCACCCAATTCATCTCTGATTTTTTCTTTTTCTTCGGCCGGTTTTTTATATTCCGGATCGTACAAAAAAGATTGCTCATGGTTCAAACATCCCACCGTCATTCCCAAAGCGTGATAAATCTGTCCCATCCAAACGCTGTCCCTTCTTGCCAAATAATCGTTAACCGTTACCAAATGACAACCCTTTCCCTCCAAAGCATTTAAATACAAAGGTAAGGTAGCAGCCAAAGTTTTTCCTTCACCAGTTTTCATTTCCGTAATTTTACCTTCGTGCAATACAATGCCGCCGATAATTTGCACGTCGAAATGGCGCTGGTTTAAATTTCTTTTGCCAGCTTCCCGGACCAAAGCAAAAGCTTTCGGCAAAATATCGTCTAATGTTTCACCTTTCTCCAGTCTTTCTTTAAATTCGACTGTCTTTCCCTTCAATTCTTCGTTAGAAAGCTTTTCAAATCCATTTTCCAGTCCATTTATCTCGTCTACTATCGGCTGAAGTTTTTTCAGATATTTTTCATTGGCATCGCCAAAAATTTTAGTTAAGATTGACATATTTATCAATTTATTATACATTATTTTTCTCAAAATTAAAAGGCCTTCTCTGAGAGGAAGCCTATTTAATAATAAGGGATTTTGGTATCTTTTATTCAGCAAATACCTTTTGTTTTTAATAAATCTAAGAAAATTTTCGGGGTTTTTTTAAGCGATATTTTTTCCATAGGGCAAATGTCGGTTTCATCTTTATTTAAAATATTGGGAATTGTTTTTAAAAAATAGAATTTTATCTTGAATTTTTTGAAAGTTTTTTCGGCTGATTTACTCCCGACCACTCCGTAAACTTCTTTCGCTCCAAGGAAAACACAAAGCAAAGCTGCTGCGTTGCCCACTTTCTTATCAAAAATAATTAAATCTTTAGGAAATCTTTTTGACTTTTTGGCGAAGAGAACTCCGTTCTCTTCTTTACCTTCGCTTTCGCTATGCGAAAGCTCGGTGATAAATTCCAGAAGGCCCGAAATGCTTTCTTTTTTTGAACGAAAAATTACCTTATTTTTAGACCAAATTTCCAAACCAAATTCGCTTTTTATAAATTTTTCAAATTCTTTTGTCATCGGATCTAACCTTAACAAATATAACCTATAATTTTATAAACCAATTTTGCGGCGACAAAATCCGGCGCGTGTAATCCCTTGATCGGTGCCAACTCTACTACATCTGCCCCAATAATTTTTCTGTTTTTTGCCACGGCTTTTAAAATTTCCATTGTCTGATACCATTGTAGCCCGCCGGGTTCCGGCGTGCCGGTTGAAGGCATGAGTGAGGAATCAAAAGCATCAACGTCGAAAGTTAAATAAACATTCTCTGAAAGCGAATCGATAATCTCTTTAATTTTCCAGGCCAGCATATCTTTTGCCCAAAAAGTTTTTATACGGCCTTGATTCTCTTTCCAGAAAATTAATTCATTATTTTCATTGCTGATGTTGCGAGTGCCAATCTGAACCAGATTGACTCCTTTTAAATCCAGACAGCGCCGCATGGCGGCAGCATGAGAATATTTCTGACTTAGGTAGCCGTCTCTTAAATCCGCATGGGCATCAAACTGTAGAATACTGAAACTGGGAAAAAAATTTTTAAATTCTTTAATAATGAAAGAGGTAATACTGTGTTCGCCCCCTAAAACAATCGGTATTTTTTTTTGTTTTAAAATTTCACCAATGATAGAGGAAATTTTTTTTTCGGCAGCGATAAAAGATTTTGGTGATTTTAAATCAGAGAGTGTTTTGATTTTAATTTTTTCATAAGTCTCTTGCCAAAGTTCCTCGTCAAAAAGTTCTACTTGTGAGCTGGCATCAATAATGGCAGCCGGCCCATTCTTAGTTCCTTTACCATAGGTAGTGCTTAATTCGAAGCCAAGAGGCACAATAATAACTTGTGCCTCTTTAAAAGATATATTTGGAATATCAAGAAAATTTCTACTTGTCATTGTTATAATTTTCTTTCCCTTTGCGATAATATGACTTAAGAGTTTTTTTTCTTAAGGCTTTGTCAAGAAACGCAATTGCCTCATTACGATAATCAAGCAGGTGGCGAGACTCTCGTTCAATCCCTTCTTGAAGCAAGGCATGAACGATAAAAGGGAAGGTAGCCGTCACGTCAGCAAAAACATATTGCGAATTTTTAACGCAATCCTCTGATGTTTTTCCCCAGGTATGACCCTCGCCTGCGGTACAGGAGGACAAACCGCCATTTTGAACATGAGCGTCGCAGATTTGAACATCCATATCGTAACCGCTTGCCTCAATATCGCAAACTTGAGTTAAATAAGGTTCCGGCTGCAAAGAATAATTTTTGGGTACGCCGCCGCCCAAGATAATAACTGATAACTTCTTTGACCACTTGCTTTTAGCATAATAATGATATGCTCCAAATTCATGAATATCTTCCTCTAAATCAATACTAAATTTGTAGCGATGCCCCAGTTTTCTTTTAAGAAATGCCAGATTCAAAAATATTGAACCGTCCTGAGGCGCGCCGCAAAAAATTGGTATGCTGTTACGATAAGCCTGAACCAAAAGACTGCGGTTAAGATCGGCTCTTTTAAAACGGCGTCTTCCAAAACGCGCTAATTGCTTTCCTAACAGGTAATGAAATTGGGTAGTTGTCATTGACCGATTAAAATCAGGCCGTCTGACCAGATCGGTCACCAGGTGGTCTACTATCCATAAATCATCATCAGGAAAAGCAGTATCATAAACTCGCGTCCATCCTGCTTTTCTTAATCTTATATCTCCTTGATTAGGATTAACTTCATACCAATTATCACTTTCTAATCTTTGAATATCATGATAAAGATTAGCGCCCGTGGTCGTGATTATATCCACGTAACCCGCTTTAATCATAGGGATAATACAAGAAACCGCAAAATCAATCGGCGTCATGGCTCCGGACATTGCTAAAACAATTGTATGATCTTTCTGAATCATTTTCTTAATAATTTCATAAGCATTTCTAACTTCTCTTCCCACGTAAGCCCCGAATGATTTCTCAAATAATTCGGCGGTTGTTTCTTTGCCGGTAATTGGCTCAGACATCACCCGTTGGCCAATCAATCTTTTAGTTAAATGCTTCATAATTTGAGCAAATGTTTAATCGTTGAGCTTGATGTTTCCATTAGTCGATGAACTTCGTTCATCTTCACCCTTCGCTAACGCTCGGGCAACTAAGCCTTCTGAAGCAAATTTCATATCAACGAAAACAGCGGCCGCTACTACCGTCGTCCAAAGACCGTCTTTGTTGCCGACGGCAGACTGCGTGATATTGGTCGTTCTGATGATCTTACCGCTCATTTTATAAATCTGTTCCCTCTCATCCCAGGCCAGCTCCGGATCAAATTCAATTCCCAAAGTAGTGGCCAGCATTGAAGCGGCTAAATCCTCGGCATACTCGCCCGCTTTGCTGTCGGTTTCACCGAAAGAATGATGTTCAGAAAGATAACCGTATTGGTTCGGGTCAGACGGCAAGGCGCAACCGACGGAAGCTGCAATCAGTCTGTTAGCTTCGTTGGTGGAATTACGGCTGACAACCCAGTGAACAATCTGTCCCGGTTTCAAAAATTTCAATCCTTCTTCCCGAGAAATTTTCTTGCACCCGGGCGGAAAAATACTTGAAACATTCACCAAATTAAAAGGCGCCATTCCCGCATCACGCAAAGCTGCTTCAAAAGAAGTTAATTGTTCTTTATGAACTCCGACACCTTTGGTAAAAAATATTTTTTGAGCAATCATCTACCCGAGCCACCGCGAAGGGTGGAGAAGAACGAATGTTCTTCGAGTTTAAAAATTAAGTTATTAAATTATTTTATATTGTTTAATATGAAGTGTAAACTGTGGAAAACTTTCTTACCAGTCAAAGAGCGTTCGCTCATCTCCACCCTTCGATTACCAAGCTTCCGAAGGAAGCGAAGGTGAAGATGAGGACGGAAGTCCTCATCGCCCGCTCGGGTAATCAAAGAGGACTTTGTCCTCTTCTTCACCCTTCGCTACGCTCGGGTAATAAAATAACTCCAGTTTCCTGGAGTCTCGCGAAATTTAACTAACTTAGTATCAGGTATTCATTCAAATTTTAGCCGTTTTATCTGTTTGGCCCGTAATTTATTTTTGGGCAGCATGCCAAAAACTGCTTTTTTTAAGACTTCATTAGGCCTTTCTTTAAAAAGTTTTTTGAAAGGCATTTCTTTCAATCCTCCCAGAAAACCTGTGTGATGATAATAAATTTTTTGTTCTGCTTTTTTGCCTGTTAATTTTATTTTATCAACATTTTTAATTATCACAAAATCGCCCATATCTTTATAGGGAACGAAATCGGATCTGTGTTTAGCTCTTAACAAAATCGCGATTTCAGATGCTAATCTGCCCAAAACCTTTCCTGTAGCATCAATAGTGTGAGTTTTGCGTTCCATAATAAATGTTAATTATTTACCCGAGCGAGGCGAAGCTGAGCGAAGGGTGAAGATGAAAGCAAACTCTGCGCGATGAAGATAAATCTTCATCTTTCATCTTCGCCCCCTTTGGGGGCTCGGAGAAGGAGGCAAACTTCATCGACTTACTAATTCTATTATCGCCATTCTCGCCCCGTCTGATTTTCTCGGTCCCAATTTGATAATTCTGGTATATCCTCCTTTCCTTTCTTTATATCTCGGCGCAATCTCCTCAACTAATTTTTTAACTATTTGGGGCGAAAAGTCTTTGGAAAGCCGCCTGCGACAATTCAGGTCGCCGATTTTAGCTCGGCTGATTTTCTTTTCAATGAAGCCTCTTGCCTCTTTGGCTTTGGCTTCTGTTGTTTTGATTTTCTCTTTCAAAAAAAACTCTCTGGCCACAGATTTCAAAAGGCTTCTTCTTTGATCGGTTTTGCGGCTTAATTTTCTTCCTCTTTTGCGTTTCCTCATTTTTTCTTTTACCCGAGTGTAGCGAAGGGTGGGAGGCGAAGAGAGATTTGCTCTCTTCTTCACCTTCGCTTCCTCCGGAAGCTCGGTAAGAGATTTATCTCTTTGACTTGGCTAATTTCACCCTTGACTCTTTACGGTTGATTTTTTTCTCCCGCTTTTTAATTTTTACTTCTTTTACCCGAGCTTTAGCGAAGGGTGGAGATGAGCGGAGCTCATCGACTCTTTCTTTTTTAATTTTCTTCTCTGTACTCACAACTTTCTCTTCTCTTTTGAAGGATTGGGAAAGCAAATTAAAGTGGTTCAGTAAAATCTCGGTAGCTTGAGAAAATGCATCTTCAGGCGTAATCGTCCCGTCGGTTTCAATTTCCAAAAATAATCTGTCAAAATCAGTTCTCTCTCCTACCCGCATATTTTCAACTTTGAAAGCCACTCTTTTTACCGGAGTAAAAATAGAATCCAAGGATATGACTCCTATTTCCAGTTTTTTTTGGAGATAGTCGCTTGGTTTTTTTCTGCTTTCCCTTGACTCATAACCTAAACCCTTTTCAATCAGTATTTCTATTTCCAACTCGGCAGATTTTGTTGTCAGAGTGGCTAAATGAGCGTCTGGGTTTACCAGCTCAACCTGAGGAGAAAATTCAAAGTCAGAACCCTTAACTTCTTTTTCTCCTTTCACCTTGAGCATTGCTTTCTGAGGTTCATCGGCAAAAAGCTTGAATCTGAGCTGTTTCAGATTTAACATAATCGTAATTCCATCTTCTGAAACGCCGGGGATGGTGGAAAATTCATGCTGAACTCCTTTAATTTTAACTTGCGTCGCAGCGGCTCCAGGCAAAGAAGAAAGTAAAACCCTTCTTAAAGAATTCCCAATAGTTACTCCGTAACCGGGATAAAGAGATTCAATCTCAAACATCGCTTTGTTTTTTCCTTCTTTTTTAATAATTTTGGGCTGAGAAGGTAAGAAAATCATAGTGGTAATACAAAGTTAGGTCGCTCGCCCTCATCCAGCCTTACGGCTGGCGGTCGCCTTCGGCGACCTTCGGGCTCGCTCCTTAGAAACCGAACTGCAGTGAGGTGAAAAAGAGATTTATCTCTTTGACCACCCTCGGTTTTTAATATTTTCCTATACGGGGAGAGCGAAGAAGATTTACTTCTTCTTCCGCCTCGTTGCCGCTCGGCAACCGATGGTTTCCCCGACCCCCTTCCGATGTGGGATGCTATTATCTTGAATAAAACTCAAATATGGCTGATATTTCTACTGGCGGAGCCACCTCTTCAAAGGACGGTTCTCCTGTTACTTTTCCTTCCAAATTTTCAATATTTAAAACCAGCCAGCCGGGAAGTTTTTGTTTTTTAAGTGTGGCGGAAAGATTTTGAAAAGCAGCCTTCTTTAAACTTTTCGGCTTCACTAAAATTATATCGTTTTTCTTTAACTGATAGCTTGGAATATTAACCGGTTTTGCATTAACTAAAAAGTGTTTGTGAGAAACTAATTCTCTGGCCTGAGCGCGTGAAACAGCTAATCCCAGGCGAAAAATTACGTTATCCAAACGGCTTTCCAAGATTTTGATGAGCAAATCAGCCGCATCCTCTGCTTTCCCACGATGGCCTAAAACTTCCTTCACGTATTTTCGGAACTGCCTTTCTCTTAGATTATACCATTCTTTTAATTTTTGTTTTTCTCTTAATTCTTTTCCGTACTCAGAAAGAGCGCTCATTCTTCTCTTTTTTTTCTTTTTCTGGCCAGGTGAATATGGTTTTCTGATCATTGAACATTTTTGTGAAAAACAACGATCTCCCTTCAAAAAAAGTTTTGTTCCCAAGCGACGACATTTTTTACATTTTTGATTTAACATATCTTTCGTCGTGTTACACTCTTCTTACTTTTGGCGGGCGACAACCATTATGAGGTATAGGAGTAATATCTTTTATCAAAATAATATCTAATCCCCTAACGGCCAAAGACCTGATCGCTGATTCACGGCCAGAACCTACCCCCTTAATGAACACCTGAACTTTTTCTATCCCTATTTTCTTAACTGCCTGAGATATCGCTTCTGCCACTTTGGAGGCGGCAAAAGGGGTTGATTTTTTTGTTCCTTTAAATCCAATAGAACCTGCGCTGGCCCAACTTAAAACATTTCCCTGAGCATCTGTCAAAGTAATGATGGTGTTGTTGTAAGAAGAAGAAACATAAATTCTGCCCTCTTTTATTTTCTGAGAGGTTTCAATTTTAACTTCTTTTTTAGCCTTTGACTCAACTTTATCTGTTTCTTCAATCAGCTCTTTTTCACTTTTTTGAAAAATTCTTTTTTTCCCCATAGTGGTAAATGCCTGATTAGGTCGCTTCGGCCGGCGACTTCCTGCCGGAACCCACCGTTTTTCTTACATTCCCCCGCACTGTCCGCGTATTTGTTCTCGTCTGTTGCCCTCTTGTAGGCAAACCTTTACTGTGTCTCCCTCCTCGCCAAGAGTTTATATCTTTTAATCTTTTAATATTCATTATTATTTCTCTTCTCAATTCCCCTTCAATTTTATATTTTTTTTCAATAATTTCTTTCAACAGGTTAATTTCATCAGCAGTTAAATCTTTGGCTTTTTTCTGAAATTCAATTTTGGCTTCCATTAAAATCTTTCCACTCAAAGCTTGGCCTATTCCATAAATATAGGTTAAAGCAATCAATATTGGTTTGTTGTCAGGAATATTAATTCCAATAATTCTCGGCATAATAAAATTCAGCCTTGGCGTTGTTTATGCTTGGGATTTTCGCAAATAACGTAAACCCGTCCTTTTCTTCTGACGATTTTACACTTTTTACAAATTTTTTTTACCGATGGTCTGACTTTCATTGTTTTGCAATGTTTACCTTTCGCGGTAAACTATTCTGCCTCTATTTTCATCATAAGGAGTCATTTCTACCGTTACCCTGTCGCCGGGTAAAATTTTAATTCGGAAAAGCCGCAGTTTACCGGCTAAATGAGCAATTATTTCTCTGGAGTTGTCGAGTCTAACTTTAAAATCAAGACTGGGAAGACTCTCTAAAACAGTTCCCAATACCCTTAAGGGCTTTTTCTTTGGATCTTTCATTGATTTAAATTTTCTGCCTTGCTTTGAGGATCAAACCTCTAAAATAAAATGTTAACAAAATTTCAAAGATTAGTCAATGAAGCTAACGCTTCATCTCCACCCTTCGCTAACGCTCGGTTAGTCAATGTTTAATTTTATCTTAATCTTGTCTTCGTTTTCAGGAATTATTTTTAACCAAAATGGAAAAACATTTAATTTAGTTCTGGTAATCGCCGATTGGCTCTCTAAAAGCAACTGGCTTTCTTTTACAGATTTCCCGAAAAGAGCTTTTTTGAGGGTTTCTTGATTAATATCAGAATAAACTTTAGCTGAAATTTTAAGATTCAAAATAATTTTACCTGCAGGGATATCTGCTTCTTTGACGGAATAGTCAATTTTCAAACTTTGTTCTTCAATCTTTTTATCAGATCCATTTATTTTCGAGTTTATGAGTTTTTTCACAAAATCATCCAAATTGGATTTTTCGAAACCAATTGCCTTGCTGTTGATTCTTAAATTAAAATTAAAAGATTCAGCTTCCGTTCCTGCAGGAACGGAAGAAGAAGCCTCAAGGACTGCTTGCGATATTCCTTCATCCAAGAAAATATATTCTTTAGAAGATTCCTTCATTAAAGAGTCTCTTGTTTCTTTTTTTATTTTTTCCAATAAACTTTTTTTAGCAGCATCTAAATCTTCCTGTTTAATTTGGCTCACCTGGCCTTTAAAACCGCCTGTCATTTGAGAAAAAGATTTACCGTAAACACTATAATATTGAGGAAGCCCGACCAGCCCCGGAACGGAAAAAGTGGTTGCTTCTATGTTATATTCTTCTCCCGGCCTGTCGGCTATTGCCTCAATATCAACGTAGCTTTTACTTGGAATTACTATTTTTCTTGCGGTACGAAAATAAAGAACCTTTTCCAAAGGAGGCTGAAATCTGGTATTAGCGACTAAAGTTTGGGAAAGAGAATAATTATTATAAACCCGGATTATTCCTTGAGCGTTATTTTCTTTCAACGATTTACCGGCAGAATTAAATTGCTGCGAAGCTGATTTTTCGGTTTCAAAAATTTTGCCGGGAATAACCTTTGATACAAAATCCAATTGCTCGCCTTTTACATCTACGGTCAATTGCTCATTTAAATTTAAAATTTCGGTTCTTGGCCAAATTTCAATATTAACTTTTGCCCAAACAAAATGTAAAAAAAGAAAACCGGCGATAAAGAGCGGGAAAACAAAAAATAAGCTTTTTTTAAGACGGCCTGCCTTTTTTCCTTTAATCCCTGTTATTTCTTTCTCTTTTTCAATTTTTCCTTCCGCCGGAAAATCGTAATATTTTTTTACCCGAGCCGCAGCGAAGTCAAAGAGCGCTTCGCGCTCTTTTCCACCTTCGTCCCGTAAAAGGGACTCGGTGGCTGAAGAAGAGGATTTATCCTCTTTGACTAATTTTTCCGGCGGAAAAATATCAATAAGCTTTTTTAATTTTTGCATAGAACATTAATAAAAGAGAAATTTGTTGCGGACTGTTCAAAGAACATTCGTTCTTTTCCACCCTTCGCTTCGCTCGGGTAGGCGATGAACTTAAAGGTTCATCTTCACCCGTCGCTCGGCTTCGCTTCGCTCGGGTAGGCGATGAACTTAAAGGTTCATCTTCACCCGTCGCTCGGCTTCGCTTCGCTCGGGTATTTAAAGTTTTTATTTCTTCCTGAATTTCTTCTCCTGGATAAAAAATCTGAACCTCAAACTTGCCGCCGGATGGAACACTTTCCCATTCTCCATTTTTTAAAATATCTTGAACATCCGGCAACTGACTCCCGCCGCCAAAAAGAATGATATTTAAGGGAAGCGGACGTCTTGCGGTCATTTCTTTTAATTTTAGTTTTAAATTTCTAAACCAAACCTGGGAAGGAAACGAAATAATTTCTTTAATCCGATCTGAAGATTCTTTGCTTAATTCTCTTTTTGAATATCTTTCCTTTAAAATTCTGGCCTCTGCCTCTCTTAATCCCAATTTTTCTGAGATCGCTTTAGAAAAAATCTGTCCTCCCATCGGAAACTCGTCAATTTTTTCCAACACTCCGCCTTTTACCAAGAAAATCTGGGTGATTGTCCCTCCGATATCAAGGAAAATTTTGTCGGCAGTTTTGTCAATATAAAAATTCAAACCTTGAGCATTTTGAATTACAGCTTTAATTGTCAGGCCCAACGACTCAATAATATTCTTGATTTTCTTTAAATAATGGTTTGGTAAAAAAGTGGCTAAAATTATAAAGTCTAAAGTTTTTCCTTCATATTTCTGGATTGCCGGCACCAAATAGCCGTCTATTTTTATTTCCAGAATTTTTAAATCAATAAACAGGATGTCTTCCGGGAGAATTCCGGACTGTTCACTGTAAATTTGACAGATATTTCTCTTAGCTTTCTCTAACACTTTCTGAAAAATCTCTTTTTCTTCTTTTTCATCTATTACCCGAGCGAAGCGAGGGGTGGAAAAGAACGAATGTTCTTTGGTTACCCGAGCTCTAGCGACGGATAAAGATGAACCTTTAGGTTCATCGCCCATGATTTTTTTTGGTTCTTCTCTTTTAAGGCTCTGATGAATAACTCTTGCCTTTAAAATATGGGCCGGTAATCCCAGGATAATGGACTTATTGTCATTTCCGCCTAAATTTTGGACAGCTCTGGAAATGGCTTTTTTCAAGACGTCTGTTTCAAAATCTCTGCTGTCAAATATTCCGTATCTGTCAAAATATTCCAAAGAACTTCCCAAAATCTTAATTTCTTGACCTTGCTCTTTAAACAATAAAGCCTTGACTGTTTCAGTGCCCACATCTATCAGAAGAGTTGTTTCCGCTTTTTTTCTTTTTAAACGAAAAGGGAAATGAATCATTGCTTACCCGAGCGTTAGCGAAGGGTGAAGATGAAGAAGAGTTCGAAGTTCTCTTCGCTTCGCTTCGCCTCTTATCTTATCACAAAAAACCTTATTTCAAAACCGCCCGAATTCTTCGCACGCCGGCGCCCGAGGATTCCTCTTTTATAATCTTAAAGAAACCTAAATCCCCGGTTTTCTCAACATGAGGCCCGCCGCAAAGCTCAATGCTGAAATCACCAATTTTATAAACCTTAACAATCTCGCCGTATTTTAACGGATCAAAAGAGATTTTGGCGATTTTAAACGCCTCGTTTTTAGGCAACTCAACCATTTCTACCGTTATGTTTTTCTTAATTTTCTCATTCACCAAATCTTCAACTGATTTCTTTTCTTCTTGGCTTAACTTTTCCGGATAATTAAAATCAAACCTTAATCGTTCCGCGGTTATATTGCTTCCTTTTTGGTAAATTTCCGGACCTAAAATTTCACGCAAAGCAGCTAAGAGCAAATGAGTAACAGTATGATATTTAACGGTTTCTTCAGAATGGTCTATTAACCCACCTTTAAATTTTTTCTCCATGCCGGCCCTTGAAATTTCCTGGTGCTCCTTAAATTCATCATTAAATCTTTCGATATCAACTTTAACACCTTTTTCTTTAGCAAGTTCTATTGTTAGTTCTAAAGGAAAACCATAAGTTGTATATAGCTCAAAAGCATCTAGTCCTTTTTCAAATTGTTTTAAGCCTTGTTCTAAAGTTTTTTCAAATTTTTCTTCCTCGTTTTGAATAACCGTTAAAATATCTGTTTCTTTTGATTTAACCTCCGGATAGACATTTTTATAAATTTCAACTGCTTTTTGCGCTAAAGGAATCAGAAAGTTCTCAGGTAAATTAAGTAATTTTCCGTATCTAATCGCTCTCCTTAAAATTCTTCTTAAAACATATCCCCTTTCCACATTGGAAGGCAAAATATCTTCTGAAATCAAAAAAACTGAGCTTTTAATATGGTCAGCAATAATTCTCTTGGCTTTTGCATTTACTCCTGGAATTTCATTGATTATCGGTAAAAATAAATCAGTTTCATAAACTGAATTTTTTCCCTGAACTATCATAGCCAACCTTTCCAAGCCCATTCCCGTATCCACGCCATTTTGTTTCAAAAGCGTTAATTTTTTGTCTTTGCCCTGATAATACTCATTAAAAACCAGATTCCATACCTCTGTTCCTTTGATATGAATTTCAGTATTAGGACCGCAAGGACCTTCTTGGCCTGTCGGCCCCCAAAAGTTGTCAGCCCTCCCGCATTTCTTAATTTGATTTTTAGGTACGCCTAATTTTTTCCAGATTGAAATGGATTCTTCATCAGTCGGCACGTCCTTGTCACCTTCAAAAACTGTAAAAATCGCTTCCTCTTTAGGCAGTTTTAAAACTTCAAAAAGAAACTCATAAGCTAATTTTATGGATTCTTCTTTAAAATATCCTCCAAAAGAAAAATTCCCCAGCATTTCCAAAAAAGTAAGATGGCTTTCGTCTCCCACATCTTCAATGTCAGAAGTCCTGAAGCATTTCTGGCAGGAAGCTGTATTTTTACCGTAAGGCGATGGCTTCCCTAAATAATACTCTTTAAATTGCTGCATGCCGGCGGTGGTAAACAAAACCGAAGGATCAGTCGGTAAAAGTGAAGAAGAAGGCACAAGGTTGTGCCCCTTTTTTTCAAAAAAATTCAAAAATTTTTCTCTTAATTCGTTTGAGGTCATTAGCGGTAATACAAAGTTAGTCGCTCGCCCTCTTCCAGCGCTTCGCACTGGCGCTCGCTTTCGCTCGCTTCGGGCTCGCTCTTTAAAAACCATCGGTTTTTAATCTTTTCCTACACGGGAGAACCGAAGGGTTCTCCCGACCCCTCTCCGATGTGGGACGTCTCTACGAGTATCTGTCAGCTACGGTTGAAGCAGCGAAAGATTCAGGTTTTATTTTGGGTTCAAAACCATTTCCCCTGATTAAACCGGTTACTTCTTTTATCATATCTTTAGTGGCGCCGTTTTCTCCGACGTCAGCATGGATGTAGCGAAACTCGTAATTGAAAGTCCCGAGAGACTCTTTTATTTTCTTGTCAAAATTTTCTCTTAAGAATAAAGCCATTTCACAAGACAGCATTACCTCTTCCAAAATTCTTTCTTTCCAATTATAGAATTTCCGATCATGATAACCGATTCTTTTTAAGAAAAATCTCCCTCCTTCACCTTTTCTTAAAATCACCACGGCCAAGGGAAAATGAGGCTCCTCTCCAGAAGAAGAATCGCATCCGACAATAATTTCATAAAATTTTTCCGGCTTTTCTGAAATGTAAAACAAAACTTCATCAATCATCTGATTAATGTTTAAATTTCCCTTGGTAGGGTTATAAAAATATCCTTCCATAAAATTTTTCATAATATAATATTATATTTTTTACCGTTAAAAATCAAATGTGGGCTACATTTTTCGCTAATTTAATAAATTCTTCGGAGTCCAAAGAAGCGCCGCCGACCAAAAGACCTTGAAATCCTGCCATTTTAATATAGTCTGCGGCATTCTGAGAATTAACGCTGCCGCCGTATAAAACCACTGGGCATTTAATTAAATTTCTCATTTTTTTTGCCTTTTCAATAGTGCAAGGTTTTCCCGTGCCGATGGCAAAAACCGGCTCATAGGCAATAATGACTTTATCTTTAATCCCTCTTAAACTTTTTTTTAGTTTAGTTAAATTTGCGATACACAAAATTGGCTTTAACCCAAGAGACAAAACTGCTTTTATTTTTTTATTTATCATTTCATCTGTTTCCTTCAGATATTTTCTTCTTTCTGAATGGCCCAAAATTACATAATCACATCCTAAATCTTTTAGCATTGTTGGCGAAACCTCGCCGGTAAAAGCGCCTTTCTCTTCCCAAAAACAACTTTGCCCTCCGAAGCTTATAGTAAAAGAGGGGCTTTTGCTTTCTATTTTCAAAACAGGTAAATAAACAAAAGGCGGACAAATTACCACTTCTGTATTTTTAATATTCTTTAGCCCGTTTTTTACAGAATTAAAAAGTCGCTTAGCTTCGGCTAAACTTTGTGGATTCATTTTCCAATTAGCAACAATAAGGGGTTTCATAAAAAATTTGGAGTGAGGCAACAAGTTTCAAAGTAAATTTCGGAGGCGGCTGGGCATGGTCTCGCCGTAGGCGAGCCAGCCGCCGAGAACTTAGACCCCAAAATTGGGCTGGCAATTTTGAGGGTCGGTACTTTGAAACTTCGTTGCCGAACTCCATTACTGTTTTCTCAAATATTCGGCGGCTTTTTCAGGTGCAATAGTGGAAATTTCTATTCTGGTGCCGATTTCAAAACCCGCCCAAGTGGAGGTTTTAGGCAATATCGTCCAGTGCCAGTGGTAATAAGGATATTTTTTGTTATCACAGGGAGCGGTATGTAAATAGAAATTATAAGCGGGGTCATTCAAAGCTTTATACAACTTTTTTAAAGCAACCTGAAAGGCTTCTGCCAGTTGCCATTTTTCTTTTTCGGTAATTTTTTCAAAATAAGGCAAGTGTCTTTTTGGGGAAACAATCAATTCAAAAGCCGATTTTGAAGCAAAGGGACAGATAACTAAAAATTCTTTATTCTCAAAAACAATTCTTTCTTTAGCCCTCCTTTCCCAATCGTTCATCTGACAATAGATGCATTTTCCATTTTTTTTGAAATATTTTTTTGAATTAAAAAGCGCTTTTCTTAAATCAACATCAATTAAGGGAGTGGTAATGATTTGAGAATGAGGATGCGGTTGAGTAGCCCCGGCTTCCAAACCCTCGTTATGAAAGATGGAAACGTAGCTGACAAATTTTTTCTTCATTAAATTTAAATATCTTTCCTGATAGGCATCAAAAACTTCTTTGACTTGAGATAAAGGCAGAAGAGCCAAAGACTTTTCATGGTCTTTTGTCAATACTAACTCGCAGAAACCGACCGCATTTGTTGTTTGATATAAATTTCCTTCAATCTTTTTTTCCAATTTTGGATGAGGTAAAAGTGCGGGAAATTTATTAGGAATAACAAGCGTAGTCCACTCCTGAAGAGCTTTATCTGTAAAAGTAATTTTTTTGCCCGAAGCAAAAATTGAAACCGGTTTTTTTTGGCTTCCAATATTACAAAAAGGACAGATTTTTTTGGGAATTTTTATTTCCGGTCTTTTTTCTTTTTTAAATGCTTCCGGTCTTTTGGCTCTGCCCGTCGCAATTACCACCCAGTCTTTGGAAATTAAATCCAATCTTAATTCGGAGGGAAACTTTGTTTTTTTAATCATAGATGCCTTTGATTAGGTTTAATCTTATTTTAAGCAAATCAATCGCCATCTTTACCATTGAACTTGCTTTCACGGTACTTTCTGCGTCGTTTTTCCAGTAAACCGGAATTTCTTTAATTTTATACCCTAATTTTTTAGCCACCACCAAAATTTCCGGGTCAAAGGCAAAACGATTGATTTTACATTTGGGAAAAATATTCTCGGCCGCCTCTTTTTTAAAACATTTGAATCCGCACTGGGTATCCTGAATTTTCCAAAGGCCGATAATAAATTTCCTGTATAATTTAAAACCCTCGCCCAAAATTGCGTTCCTTAAAAAGGGCTGGGGCGGATCCAAAACCGCGCCTTTTACATCTCTTGAGCCAATAACAATGTCAAAACCTTTCTCAAATTCCGGCCACATTTTTTCTATCTGGTTTACGGAAGTGGAATTATCAGCGTCGGTAAATAGCCTAAAATCACCTTGGGCCTCCAGCATTCCTTGACGGACAACTGCGCCTTTACCTTGATTTATTTTATTATCAATCAATTTCAAATTTTTAATTACAGGAGTCAGACCCCTGACAGTTTCGGCAGTGGTGTCTTTTGACCCGTCGTTAACTACGATAATTTCGTAATCGTAAACTGAGCGAGGCGAAGCCGAGCGAAGTGGAGTTCGCTGAACTCCGTTCATCTCTCGCCCTTCGCTTCGCTCGGGCAGATGAGGCGAAACCTCAGCGACCGATTGCCTTCTCAAATAATTATCAATCTCTTCCAAGGTTTTGGGCAGTCTTTTTTCCTCATTATAAGCTGGGATAATAACTGATAAATACATATTAAACTAATTATATCATGGTTAAAATTTTTGCTCCATTTTTTGTGACGACCATGGTGTGTTCAAAATGGCAGGACAGGAGCCCATCCTGGGTTTGATAGCCGAATCCGTCAGCGGATTTTTTTAATTTCCAATCCCCGACCGTCACCATGGGTTCCAAACAAAGAACCATTCCTTCTTTAATTTCGAGCCCGGAATGTCTTTTGCCATAGTTGACTATTTTCGGGTCTTCGTGAATTTCTTTGCCGATTCCGTGTCCGCAGAGTTCCCTGACAACATTAAACCCCTGACCCTCCACATACCTCTGAATTGTGTTTCCAACGTCGCCGATGGTATTTCCCGGCCGAGTTTTTTTAATCCCTCTTTTTAAAGCTTTTTTGGTTATGCGAATTAATCTTTGGATTTCCGGATAAATTTTTCCCACCGGTAAGGTAATTGCCATATCAGTATGAAATCCCTGATAGAAAATCCCTAAATCAAGCGAGAGTATATCGCCGTCTTTCAATTGTCGCGCCGAAGGAACTGAATGAACAATCTCTTCATTTATTGAAGTACAAAGACAGGCAGGATAATCTTCATAGTCTTTAAAAGAACATTTTCCTCCTGATTTTAAAATCAGGCTCTCGGCGAGCCTGTCTAATTCTTCTGTGGTAATTCCCGGCTTAACTTTTTTTTCCAATTCTTTCATAATTTTAGCCAGGATTTTTCCACCTTCAGCCATTATTTTAATTTCTTCCGGAGTTTTAATTAAAGCCATTTATCGAGCTCGCCCGTGGCGAGCGAAGATGAAAAAGAGATTTATCTCTTTGACTACAGAGCCTTTAACACATCTTTGAAAACATCGGAGACCGGTTGTTCGCCGTTAATTTCTTTTACTTTTACGCCTTGCTTTCTAAAATAATCAATAACGGGAATAGTTCTTTCCTGAAACTCTTTAAACTTTCCTTTAATCACTTCCGGGTTACTATCTTCCCTGTGCATTAATTTTGAACCGTCAAAAGGACAGGTTTTTAATTTAGCCGTTTCTTTGCTGTATAAAATCGAGTGTCGCATCAGTTCGCAGATTCTCCTTCTGCTGTTGCGCCAGATCGAAACTTCCGGTTTTTGTTTTATTAAAATTACTTTTATATTTGGAGTTCCGTAAATTTTTTTGAAAAAAGGTGTTAATTGTTCCGCCTCGTAGAGCGTCTTGAAAGAACCGGATAAAACTATTTTCTTTCCTTCTTTGACCAATGTTTTGATTTTTTCTTTCAGCCAGAAAAAAATTAAAGGAGGACTCATCAACTTCCCTGATTGTCTTAATTTTCTTTCTTGCCAGAGAAAATATTTTTTAGCGCCGACCTTCACAAAATTAGTTTTTTTAATGTTAGTGAAGTTTTTTTCAATAATTTCGCTCGTTTCAAGATGATAAAGATTAAATTTTTCCGCCAACAGCTCGGCCTGAGTTCCTTTGCCAGAACCCGGCGGTCCCATTATAATAATGACTTTTTGTTTGTTAAAAACTTTCATAATCGCGCATTTGCAGTTGAGCTTGAACCTGACGCATGGTTTCCAAAACCACGCTGACCACAATCAGCAAAGAGGTGCCTCCGATTAAAAACTTAAAACCGGTAACCCCTGTAATCCCGCCCACTACTGAAGGCATTAAGGCTATAGTGCCCAAAAACAAGGCGCCAATCAGCAATACCCGATTCAAAATATAATTCATAAAAAGGGCAGTGCTCTCTCCCGGTCTGATCCCCGGGACAAATCCGCCCATCTTTTGAAGATTTTGAGAGATCGCTTTCGGATCAAAAGTAACGGCTGTATAAAAATAAGTAAACAGAACCACCAAAATGAAATAGAAAATGCCGTGAATCCAGGGGTTTTGGAAAAAATTGCCGACGCTTTGGGCAATATCGCCTATTTTACCGCCAGTGCCGGATAAAAAGTTGGCTACCATCCCCGGAAAAAGCAAAATTGACAAGGCAAAGATAATAGGAATTACGCCGGCCGGGTTAACATTTAACGGCAAATAAGTTGACACTCCGCCGTAAAGCCGCATACCCCTGACTCTTTTGGCATAAGAGACCGGAATATTTCTTCTCGCTTCATTGACCAGAACGACACCGGCAATAATCAGCAGAGACATCGCAAAAAACAACAAATAACCCGGTATTTTTGACGGATCTCCTTGAAAATCATTATAAGCTGTATAAATATTCATCGGTAAATCAGCAACGATTCCGGCGAAAATCAAGAGTGAGACGCCATTGCCAATTCCTTTTTCGGAAATCAACTCTCCCAGCCACATCAGAAAAAAAGTGCCTGCCGTAATGGTTAAGATTGAAGTGAAAAAATCTAAACCGGAAAGATGCCCAATCACATTTTGCCGCTGAAACAAAGCTAACATCGCATAACCCTGTAAAGCAGCCAGAGGAACAGTTAAGAACCTGCCGTACTGATTAAACTTTTGACGGCCGGCTTCCCCTTCTTCTTTATAAAGACGCTCCAGCTGGGGAAAAATCATTGTCAGTAATTGTAAAATTATCGTGGATGTAATGTATGGCCCCAGGCCCAGCATCACAATTGAAAGTTTTTCTAAGGCACCGCCCGTAAAGACATTTAAAAGACCGAAAGCCTGAAATTGGTTAAAAAAATTATTTAAGTTTTCGGCATTGATTCCCGGCATGGGGATACTGGCCATAACCCGAAAAACAGCGAGAGTTGCCAAAACAAAAAGAATTTTGTTGCGTAAATCTTTAATTTTGAAAATTTGAATCGCTTTTTGGTACCACATTTTATTTTATTACGCCGCCGGCTTTTTCAATTTTCTCTTTAGCGGACTTTGAAATCTGGCAATCTTCAATGATTAATTTCTTGGTTATTTCTCCTTTTCCTAAAATTTTAACTTCTGGTATTCTTCCTTTTATTCTGTGCATAATTCCTTTTTCCAGCAATATCCTTGGAGTTATTTTTTCATCAGAACCAAACCTTTTTTCTAAAATATCCAAATTTACCACCACACCAAAAATTGGTGTGAAAGTTGATTTTTGTCTGCACCCTCTTAACTTCGGATATCTCTTAATAAATTCTCTGATAGCCGGCTTTAATCTCTTGCCAGAGCGCGCTTTTTGGCCCTTAAGGCCTTGGCCGCAATAAGTACCGCGTTTGCCTCCCCGACCAACGCGTTTTCTCTTTTTTGATTTATGAACTGGCTTTAATTCTTGAAGTTGCATATTATTTGTGAATCTTCAGTTTTTTTAACGCTTCAATTGTGGCCATCGCATTGTTCAGTTTGTTTCCGGTTCTGCCCAAAATTTTTGATGAAATATTTTTTATTCCAACTAAATTGCAAATTACCCTGACAGTCCCACCGGCCGCCAAGCCCCGGCCTTTTCTTTTTGGTAAAAGTAAAACTCTGGCTGCTCCAAATTTAGCTGAAACTTCGTGAGGAATAGTGTCTTGAATAACGGGGACCTGAATTAAATTCTTTTTCGCCAATCTGGTTGCTTTATCTACGGCTTGAGCCACATCCAGGCCCTTGGCCACTCCTACTCCTACCTTGCCTTGTTTATTTCCGATTACTACCACAGTCCGAAAGCGAAAACGCCGGCCGCCAGCCGCTACCCGCGTCACCCTCGCCAAATCAAGGAGTTTTGACTCAAATTCCGGAGCCCGCTCTGACTGTGCAAATGTGGAAACTGAACGATAGTCTTTTTTCCCGATCCTCTCTTTACCCTGATTTTTTGAATTATTTTCTTTTTTTACTTCTTTTTCCATAAAAAATTATTATAATTTAAAATTTCAAACCGCCTTCCCTGGCCCCTTCAGCTAAACTTTTTATACGACCGTGGTATTTATATCCTCCTCGGTCAAAAATGATTTTGTCAATTTTTTTCTCCGAGGCCTTTTTAGCAATTAATTTTCCGACTTCAAAAGCTATGCCTATTTTTCCCGTTCTGCCTGTTTTTTCCTCCTTGGGTTTTTTATGTGACGTTGAAATTTCTTTTCTACCCTTTACTGCGGCTCGGGTAGTCGATGAACTTCGTTCATCTTCACCCTTCGCTGTCGCTCGGGTATGAGGTGATTTTTTAAATTCTTGATCTTGAGCTACTGCCAATATAATACTTTTTTCATCATCAATCAATTGAGCGTAAATATGTTTTGCCGATCTGAAAACGCAAAGCCGGGGAATTCTCATGGTTCCTTTTAATCTTGCTCTTATTTTTTTATGGCGTCTTATTTTTTTTTGCTGTTTTTCTAACATAAAATTGACTATTTGGTTCCTGCCGCTACTGCTTTTTTACCCATCTTTTTTCTAATCTTTTCTCCCAAATACTTTATTCCTTTTCCCTTATAAGGTTCGGGCGGTTTCACTCTTCTGATGACAGCTGAGATTTCGCCAACCAGTTCTTTATCAATTCCTGAAACAGTAATGATATTTTTATCTACTGAAAATTTTATCCCGGGAGGCGCCTTTATTTCCACCGGGTGACTGTATCCCACATACAATAAAAGATTTTCTTCCGGTAGTCGATGAAGTTTGCCTCCTTCGGAGTTTGCCTTCATCTCCACCCTTCGCTGCGACTCGGGTAACTGAGCTTTGTAACCTAAGCCCTGTATTTCCAATTTTTTTTCATAACCCTCATTTACTCCTTTCAGCATATTAGCTAAAAGGGCGCGGCTCAAACCCCACAAAGCCTTGTTTTCTTTAGTTTCAATGCTGGCGTGTAATAAAATCTTTCCATCTTTTATGTCAATTTTAATTTCGGGTCGAATTTCCCGAGAAAGTTCGCCCTTTGGGCCAGAAACTTTTATAATCTTGCCTTCAATTTTTACATCTATGCCCTGAGGTATTAAAATTGGTTTCTTTCCGACGCGACTCATAAAAATTGATTAAAAACTATTTACCATACCTCGCAAATTACTTCTCCCCCCAATCTCTGTTTTTTGACCTCTTTGTCAGTCATTAATCCTTTTGGCGTTGAAATTATTGCTATCCCGTAACCCGATCTTACAGGTTTCACTTCTCTAAAACTTTTGTAAATGCGCTGACCGGGTTTCGAAATCATCTTTAATCCTGAAATGACGGGGACTTTGTCGTTGTATTTCAAAGTAATTTCAATAGTCATTTTCGTTCTTTTCCCTTTCTTCTCCGCTTTCTCAATAAAACCTTTTTTTTCTAAAACTCTTGCAATTTCATATTTTAAATTAGAAAAAGGCATATCAACCTGTTCTTTTAAAACGGCTTGAGCATTACGTATTCGATTTAACATATCGCTAATTGGATCCATATAGTTTTACCACGATGATTTTTTAATGCCGGGTATCAATCCTTGATTGGCCATTTCCCTAAAACAGATTCTGCATAATCCAAATTTTCTCATATAAGCCCTCTTTCTGCCGCACCTAAAACAGCGTCTGGTAATTCGACTGGTAAACTTCGGTTTCTTTTTAGATTTGGCGATTTGAGCTGTCGTAGCCATTTGATTTTTTATTTTTTTATGGGAAATCCCAACAACCTTAACAATTCTATACCTTCTTCACGAGTTTTAACATTAGTAACTACAGTTATTTCAGACCCGAAATTAATTTTTGCTTTTTCCGGTAAAATTTCAGGAAAAGTGATTTGTTCTTTAATTGCTAACGTTAAATTTCCTTTTTTATCAAAAGAGCTCTGTTCAATTCCCCTGAAATCACGCGAACGCGGCAGGCCGATATGAATTAATCTCTCTAAAAAATCGTACATTTTCTGATCTCTTAAGGTCGCTCGCGCTCCTACTGCCATCCCCTTTCTTATTTTGAATCCTGAAATTGATTTTTTGGCATAAGTCAAAATCGTCTTTTGTCCGCAAATCAGAGAAATATCATTTAAAATGCTTTCGCAAATTTTTTTCTGTTCGTCTGAGGTTTTACCGGAGATTAATCTTCCAAAACCCGTGTTTACCACCACCTTCTTAATTTTCGGAACCGCCATGGCGTTCTTATAGCCAAATTTTTCCATCATAGCGGATATTACCTCTTTTTGATATTTATCTTTTAATCTAATCATATAACAAGTTTTTTAGAATAAAAAACGAAGTTGGAGGAAGATGAAGCAAAGCTTCATCGCCCGACTTTTTAGATTTCTTGTCCGCATTTTTTACAAATCCTAAATTTCTTTTTTTGCACAATCTTATAACCTACTTTTATCGCTTTTCCGCATTTTGAGCATATAAATTTAATATTGGAAACATCAATCGGGCCGGGAATTTGGACAATCTGGCCTTTTTCTCCTGTTTTTTTCGGTTTAACGTGTTTTTTTCTGATGTTAGCTCCTTCCGCTATTATTCTTTTTTCTTTCGGAAAAACTTCTAGCACCTTAGCCTTCTTTCCCCGGTCTTTTCCAGACGTTATTAAAATGGTATCACCTTTTTTAATTTTCATACTAATTCTTCTGCTAAGGCGGCAATTTTATCAAATCCTTTTTCTTTTAATTCTTTGGGTAAAGGCCCCGAAATTCTTCCTCCTTTGGGCTCTTTAGTCTTTCCTTCCAAAATCACGCAGGCATTATCATCAAACCTGATATAAGAACCATCCAGTCTCCTAAATTCTTTTTTTTGCCTGACAACCACGGCTCTGACTACATCGTGTTTTTTCACAGGCTTCCTTGGTTCGGCTACCTTTACCGTCCCAACGATGACGTCTCCAAGACCGGCATAACGTCGCCGTGTGCTGCCTAAAACAGTAAAACACTGAAGAATTTTGGCTCCCGTGTTGTCAACGACTTTTAACATGGTGTGTGGCTGAATCATGGTGGTAATACCAAGTAAGGTCGCGGCACGGCCGAATTATTGCGATTCGCTTTCGGCGACCGGCCTAACACCGCTCCTTAAAAACCCTCGGTTTTTAATATTTTCCTATACGGGAGAACCGGAAGGTTCTCCCGACCCCTCTCCGATATGGGATGTTAATTTTTTAATAACTCTCCATCTCTTATTTTTACTAATCGGCCGGCACTCTTCAATTATTACTCTTTCTCCAATTTTATATTCTCCCTGCTCAACGTGAGCTTGGTATTTTTTTGAAATTCTGTATCTTTTAAGATATTTAGGATGTTCCTTAATTCTTTCCACATTAACAACTATTGTTTTTTGCATTTTATCAGAAACTATTGTTCCGGTTAATTGACGTTTAGGCATAAAATTATTCAAATTTTATTTATTTAACCTTCTCTTTTAAAACAGTTAACGCTCTCGCAATATCTTTTTTTATTTGCCGGATTTCTCTGACATTTTTAACTTTTCCGGTAACCAAATTAAATCTCAAAGACCTTTGACGTTCTCTTATATCTTTCAAAAATTTTCCCAATTCTTCTTTTGATTTTTGACGTAATTCTTTAATTTCCATTAGCGGAATATAAATTTGGTTTTTATCGGCAATTTGTCGGCCGCTTTTTCAAAAGCTTCTCTGGCCTGTTCTTCTTTCAATCCTTCCAGTTCAAAAATAATGCGGCCGGGTTTTATGGGAAAAACATAGTGGTCAACGCCTCCTTTGCCTCCGCCCATCGGCACTTCGGTTCCTTTTTTGGTAACGGGTTTATCCGGAAAAATCCGCACCCATAGTTTTCCTCCTTTTTTTAAATACCTGATAACAGCGCGTCTCGCTGCTTCAATTTGTCTGGCGGTTATCCATTTGGTTCCTAAAGATTTAAGGCCAAAAGTTCCAAAAGCCAGCTCGGTCCCCCGAGTCTCAATGCCTTTTGACCTTCCTTTTCTCCATTTTCGGTGTTTAACTTTCTTTGGCATTAGTATCGCCATATTTGTACAGCTTTTAGAATTTTTCTCCCTTATATATCCAGACCTTCACTCCGACTACCCCGTAGGTACAGTGGGCCTGTGCCTGAGCGTAATCAATATCAGCCCGCAAAGTCTGACGAGGCAACTTGCCTTTTTTCAACCATTCAGTTCTGGCAATTTCATTTCCATTCAGACGACCGGCCAGTTCTATCCGACAGCCTTCTACTCCTTTTTGTGTTGCAATTTTCTCTATCGTTTGTTTTAAAGCCCTTCTGTAAGCAATTCTTTTTTCAATTTGTTGAGCAACCCACTGGCTGGATAAACTGGCTGATAACCAGGGATTCTTAACTTCTCTGATTTCAATTCTTATTGCGACTTTGTCAGGGATGGGAGATGAAGCGGGCATTTCTCTTTTTCCTCCTTTACCCGATTGCAGTAAAGGGTGCAGATGAACGAAGGTTCTTTTACTAATCTTCAATACCTTATTCTCTAATAATTTTTTTAATTCTTCTACTCCTCCTCCTCCTCTGCCAATTATTAACCCGGGCCTAGCACTGGATATAATAATGTTTATTTTACCGGGAAATCTCTCAATTTCAATTCTTTCTATCCCAATCTTCCCTAATTTATCTCCTAAAAATTCTCTAATTCTAAAATCTTCCTCTAAATATTGAGTAAACTTTTTTTTGTCTAACCAGCGGGAATCCCAATCGCTTAATCCTTTTAATCTAAATATTTTAGGATGAACTTTGTGTGGCATAGTTAGAATGATTTTCTTCTGAATATTCTTTTTAGGCCTTTGTCAGCTTTGGGTCTGACCAATTCTTGACCCGGCTTGAATTTCGGTTTTTCCGTCTTCTTTATCTCCTCTATTTCTTGAACAGCATCTACTTTTTCTACTTTCTTTGCTTTTTTCCTTTTTTTCTTTTCAATTTCATCAAGTAAAAGTGTAACATGGGAAGTTTTTTTCTGAATTTCGTAAGCCTGGCCTCGTGCCCGGGGCATATGTCTTTTATATTTCGGTCCTTCGTCAACTGAAATTTTACAAATATAAAGATTTGATTCTTCTAATTGAAAATTATTACGAGCTGAAGCAATGGCTGATTTTAAAAGCTTCAGCACGGGCTCGTTTGCTTTCTTTACGGTAAAGCGCAAAAGCGTTTGAGCCTCTTTGACCGATTTGCCTCTGATTAAATCAGCAACTAAACGGACTTTACGGGGAGCCACTCTAAGATATTTTAATTTAGCAACTACTGGCATATATTTATTCTTTACTCGAGCGACAGCGAAGGGTTAAGAAGAGGATTTATCCTCTTTGCTTTCTCGAGCGACAGCGAAGGGTTAAGAAGAGGATTTATCCTCTTTGCTTAGTTTTTCGACTTCTTTTACTTTTACATTGCTTTCCAATTCTCTTTGCATTCTGCCGCCATGCCTTAAGAATCTCGTGGTAGGAGAAAATTCTCCTAATCTGTGACCGACCATCTCTTCGATTGCCCTAACCTCAATAAATTCCCGGCCGTTATGCACGCCAAAAGTAAAACCGATCATTTCCGGCGTTATAGTGCAGCTTCTTGCCCATGTTTTAATAATTTCTTTGGTCCCCGCTTTAAGATTTTTTATTTTCTTTAATAATTTCTCATCAACATAGGGACCTTTCTTAAGCGAACGCGCCATAGTTTTATTTTTTCTTTTTTTGCCTTCTTTGAATAATATGTTTATTTGTCCATTTCTTTTTTTTCCTCGTCTTGACTCCTCTGGCCGGTTTTCCCCATGGAGTTTTAGGAAATTTCAATCCAATCGGAGTCTTTCCTTCGCCGCCGCCATGAGGATGGTCCGGCGGGATCATGGCGGATCCCCGAACGGTCGGCCGCCAACCTTTTAACCTCCTTCTGCCCGCTTTCCCGATTATTTCAAATCTCTTTTCCGGATGGGAAATTTGGCCGATTGAAGCAAAGCACTCTTGAGAAATTTTTCTAATCTCTCCCGAAGGCATTTCTAAATGAGTAAATTTCCCCTCCTGAGCTAAAACCGTAGCTCCGGTTCCCGCACCTCTGACCATTTTCCCTCCCCGGCCGGGTTCCATTTCAATATTATAAACCGTGGTTCCTACCAGAATATTTTTTAATTTTGTGCGATTGCCTAACTTAATTTCAGCCATTTCCTGACAGATTATTCCGTCTCCAATTTTTATACCGTGGGGTGCAATTTGATACAGCTTCTCTCCGCCGTCGTATTTCAGAAGCATCAGAAAAGCGGTCCGGTAAGGGTCGTATTCTAAAGCGACAACTTTAGCGGGAATCCCTATTTTTTTCTGAGCAAAATCAACCATCCGGTAAAGCCTTTTCACTCCGCCGCCGCGATGCCAAACCGTAATTCTGCCCGAACTGGCCCGACCACCCTTTTTTTTCAAGAAAAGCAACAATCTTTTTTCCGGTTCTTTTTTTGTTAAAATTGATTGCGTCATTTTTTTATCTCGGCATTACTTCAATTTTTTGACCTGCTTTTATTTTAACTACTGCCTTCTTATATCCTGCTCTCCAGCCCGATATTCTGCCCAACCTCCTTCTTTTCGGCCTTACTTTAATAATTCTGACCGACAATACGTCAACGTTGTATAAATCTTCAATAGCTGTTTTGATTTCAATTTTATTTGTCTTTGGATAAACTTTAAAAACATACTGATTTTTTTCTGCCAAAGCTGTTGATTTTTCAGTGATTTGCGGAGACCGCAGAATCCGGTAAGCCATATCTGTCTTTTTTTCTTTAATTTTGCGCGGTTTTTCTTCCAAAACTGCTTCTACTTTAGGTTTTTCTACCTTAATCTTTTTTTGTTTTTTAACGGGTTTTACTGTTTTCTCTTCTTTCTTTTCTTTTCTTTGTTCAGGTTTTTTATTTTTAAAAATATTGAAGGCGGGCATAAATTATTTCTTGAAAGTTTCTTTTATTACTTTTAAAGATTCCTTGGGCATTAATAAATATTTAAAAGAAAGCAGGTCTAAGCAATTTAAATCTTTTGCCTGAACGGTCTGAACATCAGGCAGATTACGCGCTGCCAAAATCAAGTTTTTGTCCATATCAGGCAAAGCGATTAAACAATTTTCATTCCGGCAAGGTAATTTTTTTAAAATCTCCGCCATCGATTTAGTCAATTTTGTTTTTACCTGCCCCGTTGGCCCCTGGGGGCCCTGAACGGATTTTTCAATTACCCGAGCGTTAGCGAAGGGTGAAGATGAACGAAGTTCATCGCCTTTTAATTTGTCTAATAAAATTAAAAAGTTATTTTGGGCTTTGGCAGATATTACCATAAAGAACGCTAATCTTCGCATTTTTTTTGGAATTTCTTTTTTAAAAACTCTGGCTTTTGTCGGACCGAAAGTAACTCCGCCTCCTTTCCACAAAGGTGAACGGATTGAACCGTGCCTCGCCCGGCCTGTTCCTTTTTGCCGCCAAGGCTTCTTTCCTCCGCCTCTCACTTCTGACCTGTCTTTGGTATGAGCAATAACTTTTCTCCTGTTTGCCGTTTGCGAGGTCGCTACTTGATAAACTAAAGCAGGATTCATCTTTACATTAAAAATTTCCGGAGCCAACTTCATTGTGGAAACTTCCTTTCCTTCCACGTCATAAACCGGCAATTCCAATTCTGTCTCGCCTGATTTAGGCGATACCCCTGGTTTTTTTTCTTTCCTTGTCGGTTTGATTGCTTTTTTTCTTTTTGCTTTGACAGATGGCATAAAAGGTAACAAGTTTTAAAGTAACTTTCGCAGGCGAGCGATTATCCTATAATTTCCAATAACGTCCCCTTCCTACCCGGAACTGCGCCTTTGACTACCAATAAATTATTTTCTGCGTCAGCTTCAATCACTTTTAAATTTTTCACCGTCACTCTTTGACCGCCGGCCCTGCCCGGCATTCTTTTTCCTTTGATAACTCTTTCGGGGAAAGAACAACCGATGGAACCAGGAGTTCTGTGTTCGTGTTTTACGCCGTGCGATGATCCACGGCCCGCAAATCCCCAACGCTTCACTACTCCCTGAAAACCTTTGCCTTTACTAAAACCGGAAATTTTCACCGTATCGCCTTTTTGAAAAATGCTGACGTCTATCTTGTCTCCTACTTTTAATTGTTCTTTGCCTGCCCCGTAGGGAACCGAAGGTTCTCCTTCGGGGTTCTCTGTTCTTTGTTCTTTTATAAACTTAAACTCTTTTCCTTTTTCCGTTTTTTTTATTCGCTTTTTTTTAACGATAAATCCAAACTGAACACTCTGATAACCATCCTTCTTTTTTGTTTTAATCTGGGTTACCTGAGAAGGCTCCGCTTCAATTAAAGTCACGGGAACCTTATTTCCTTTTTCGTCAAAAATCTGCGACATTCCTAATTTTAGACCTAATATGAATTTCATATAATGAATCCCGCTTGCGGGACGAGTCAAAGAGATAAATCTCTTTTCCACCCTTCATTGCAACTCGGGTAGGTGAAGATGAGAACAAAGTTCTCATCGCCTTGTCTAATGAAAAACTGGGCAATTGCCCAGTTTTTCAGGCAACTTATTTATTTTACACAATTTCTTAAATTTTGGGAAGACAAAAATTCATAATTTTACATCTTGATTTCAATATCCACTCCGGCCGGCAGGGTCAAGCTCATTAAAGCGTCAATCACCTTGGGATTGGGATTTAAAATATCAATCAATCTTTTGTGAACCCTCATTTCAAATTGTTCTCTGGCATCTTTGTGAACAAAAGAAGACCTATTTACCGTATATTTGTGAATTTCAGTAGGCAAAGGAACAGGACCTGACACTTCCGCTCCGTGACGAAGAACCACCTCAACAATCTGCTTGGATGAGTTGTCAATTACTTTATGATCGTAAGACCGAAGCTTAATCCGCAATTTCGGCTTCAATTCTTGTTCAGATACAACAGCTTTTTTCTTTGGCATCTATTCCAATTTTAAATTTAAAATTTTAAATTTACTTAACTATTTTCGTAACCACCCCCGCCCCAACGGTTTTCCCTCCCTCTCTGATGGCAAATCTTTGTTTTTCTTCCAAAGCAACAGGAGCAATCAGTTTGATTTTCAAATTAACCGTATCTCCCGGCATCACCATTTCCATTCCTTCCGGTAAATTTACATCTCCAGTTACATCGGTAGTTCGGATATAAAATTGAGGTTTGTAACCTGTAAAGAAAGGGGTATGACGGCCGCCTTCTTCTTTGCTTAAGATATAAACTTCGCCTTCAAATTCCGCATGAGGAGTAATGGTTCCGGTTTTGGCCAAAACCTGACCTCTTTCCACTTCTTCTTTTTTAAGCCCTCTAATCAAGATTCCCACATTATCTCCCGCTCTTCCTTCATCCAGCATCTTATTAAACATTTCAATGCTCACAACGGTGGTTTTTAATGTGTCGTGAATACCAACCAATTCTACTTCTTCGTTAGGATGAACAACTCCTCTTTCAATTCTGCCGGTTGCTACAGTTCCACGACCGGCAATCGAAAAAACATCTTCAATCGCCATTAAAAAAGGTTTCTCAATTTCTCTGGCAGGTTCCGGTATATAGTCATCAATCGCCTTCAACAAATCTAAAATGGGATTTACGGCTGGATCCTCGGCCGATGTAGCTGCCAAAGCCTTTAAAGCCGATCCCCGAATCACCGGAGTTTCATCTCCGGGATAATTATATTTTTTCAAGAGTCCCCTAATCTCAGATTCAACCAAATCAATAATTTCCGGATCATCCACCATGTCCACCTTGTTTAAAAACACGACAATGGATGGCAATCCAACCTGCCGGGCCAAAAGAATGTGCTCTCTGGTTTGAGGCATAGGACCGTCAACGGCCGATACCACCAAAATAGCACCGTCCATTTGGGCGGCTCCCGTAATCATGTTTTTGATGTAATCAGCGTGGCCCGGACAATCAATGTGGGCATAATGCCGTTTTTCCGTTTCGTATTCCAAGTGAGAAATACTGATGGTTAAACCACGCGCTTTTTCCTCAGGAGCGGCGTCAATTTGGTCAACCGATTTCTCCTTAATTTTGGGATTTTTTAAATGCAAAGTATGTAAAATCGCCGCCACTAAAGTGGTCTTTCCATGGTCAACATGACCGATGGTACCAACATTGACGTGAGGTTTTTCTCTCACAAATTTTTCTTTTTCTGCCATACTTTATATGTTTAGTATTTTGTATTTAGTATTTTGTATATTATATAAAAAATACGCGATACAAGATACAGAATTTAGTTAATAAATAATATTATATAACTTTTTAGAAAAAGTCAACTGATTGGCTATGTATCACCTTCTCTTCCCCTCAATAATCTCCTGCGCTATATTATTTGGCACTTCTTCGTAGCGGTCAAATTCCATTGTAAACGTTCCTCGTCCTTCAGTCAAGGATCTTAAAGAAGTGGCATAACCAAACATTTCAGCCAGAGGAACTTTGGCGTCAATCACTTTTAAATTTATCCTGTCTTTGGTTTCTTCAATTTTTCCTCTTCTGGCTGATAAGTCTCCGATTGTATCGCCAAAAAAATCTTCAGGGACCACTACTTCCAGTTTCATTACGGGTTCCAATATTACAGGACTAGCCTTTTTGCAAGCTGTTTGAAAAGCCATAGAGCCGGCAATTTTAAAAGCAATTTCTGAAGAATCCACTTCGTGAAAAGAACCGTCATATAAAGTCACTTCCGTATCCACGATGGGATAACCTGCCAAAACCCCTTTATCAATTGCTTCTCTCACTCCTTTTTCTACTGCCGGGATAAATTCTTTAGGGATAGTTCCTCCTTTTATTTCATCTATAAATTCGAACCCCTGTCCTCTTTCTCTGGGGTTTACTTTTAAATAAACATGGCCGTATTGTCCTCGGCCGCCGCTTTGCCTGATATATTTTCCTTCAGCTTCCGCTGTTGTCCTTATAGTTTCTTTGTAAGCTACTTGAGGTTTTCCGACATTGCCTTCCACTTTGAATTCCCTTCTCATTCTATCAGCAATAATTTCCAAATGCAATTCGCCCATTCCAGAAATAATTGTTTCTCCTGTTTCTATATCTCCTTTTATCCTAAAGGTGGGATCTTCTTCTGCCAATCTTCTCAGGGCCTGACCCATTTTTTCCTGGTCAGCTTTGGTTTTGGGTTCAATTCTGATTGAAATAACCGGTTCCGGAAAAATTATTTTTTCAAGAACAATCGGGTAATTTTCGTCGCATAGAGTGTTGCTGGTTTTGGTGTTTTTCAGTCCGACCGTGGCTGCAATGTCACCCGCAAAAATTTCTGAAACCTCCTCTCGTTCAGCCGCATGCATTCTCAAAATCCTGCCAATTCTTTCTTTTTCGCCGGTGATTGAATTTAACAAATAAGAACCCTTATTAAGGAACCCCGAATATACTCGAAAATATGTCAAACTGCCGACGTAAGGATCGGAAGCAATTTTAAAAGCGAGGGCCGAAAAATGTTCTGCATCTTCAGGTTTTCTCTCAATTTCTTTTCCTGTCTTAGGGTCGGTGCCTTTTACCGGCGGCAAATCTGCCGGACAAGGAAGATAATAACAAACCGCATCCAAAAGAAGCTGAACTCCTTTATTCTTCAAGGCCGAACCGCACAGCACCGGTATTAATTTATATTCCAAAACTGCTTTTCTTAAAATTTTTCTCAGTTCCTCCGGGGAAATTTCTTGGCCGGCTAAATATTTTTCTAATAATGTTTCGTCTTCAGCTGCGATTTTTTCAACTATTTTTTTTTGCCATTTCTTGGCTCCCTGTAATAATTCTTGGGGAACAACTTCTTCTTTTATAATCTGGCCGAAGTCTCCCTCAAATTTGAAGGCTTTCATTTTTAACAGATCAATTACTCCCTCAAAATTTTCTTCCTCTCCTATCGGTATTTGAAGAGCAACGGCATTAGGTGAAAGTTTCTGTAAAATTGATTCAAAACTTTTTTCAAAAGAAGCTCCGGTTCTGTCTAATTTATTTATGAAACAGATTCTGGGGACTGAAAATTTATCAGCTTGACGCCAGACTGTTTCCGACTGAGGCTCCACTCCTGCTACCCCGTCAAAAACAACTACCGCTCCATCCAAAACCCGCAAGGACCGCT
>Ga0315286_10000403_pt1 | contig 35792 bp, 27 predicted proteins | sample YL17G10_0_MG_FD_205038 | JGI IMG/M metagenome (GOLD analysis project Ga0315286, IMG submission 205038) | Sediment microbial communities from Yellowstone Lake, YNP, Wyoming, USA - YL17G10_0 | ecosystem: Environmental > Aquatic > Freshwater > Lake > Sediment | place: USA: Wyoming | collected...
CACCTGGCGTCCAGGAATGTTCCGATGGTTTCACCGACCTTGTAGGGATTGGCCGGCGGACGGTTGGTCGTCGTACCGGACATGCGCACCACCACGAACACCGTGATGGCGACGCACATGGTGATGACCGCGACATTGGTCAGGGTGTCGAATCGGGCTTTCACACCGCCCTCCCCCGCGGAATGCGAGACGGGCACAGTTGACTGGCGCGGGCGCCGCTGATCTAGCGCGGACACATGCCCCCCGATCGCGCACATTCACGCCGAAACGGGCACGCGGCCAGATCCGGAAGAGGGATTCAACACGTGCCGACGCCGTCGCTCTCGCGCATCGGCGTCCACCCACGCTCCCGATCTGGCGCCGCGCCTCTCACCAAGACCACCCACACCCACAGTTGAGTGCATTCGCGCATTCACGACGGTCGTTCTTACAAGATCCGACAAACGCGCGACAACCGCAACGGGAGAGACGGCACCCAATCGGTCAATTCGGGTCCGAATCTGTCACGTGCGGGTGGATGCGCGTCTCATAGCGGGGCCGCCAGAGTACATTGCACACAGTTTTGGCGAGAGGCAAATGACCCCTTGACTTCGGGGGTGAGTCGTGGCCTGCTGGGACGCGGCACGTGGGAATACGCGGAGATCGTGGAACACGAAGATGGTCTACGTTCAACCCCAACTGCTGACGATAGTGCGCGATCACCTGCAACGAAGACCGGGGACACCGTTCGCGGACCTGGCGATGGCATGCCGCGTGAGCCCCTCGACGCTCGCGCGCGCGATTCGTGTCGAAACAGGACGTTCCTTTCGTACGTTGCGCCGCGACATTCTGCTCGATCGGGCGGCGGCGGAACTATCTGCGACGCCGTCTCGTACGATCAAGGAGGTCAGCACACTCCTGGGGTTTGAGGCCCAGCGGTCCTTTGCCCGGTGGTTTCGCCACCAGTGCGACTGCTCACCGTCGGCGTATCGTGCGGCGTGCGTCGGTGGCCCCACGAATACCGCAGCGACCCGCGTCGGGCACGCGCCACGTGCGGGGGGGGGGGGGGGCCGCCCCCGGCCGCCGGCTGGAAGCCGGAGGGCCCATGAGCCGGAACGAGCGCGCCGGAGACGCACGTCATGGTTGATATCGCCCGCCCGGATCTCGCCATCGCCCGTCGTCGTCGCCGATTGACCCTCGGCGGAGTGGCGGCGCTGGGGCTCGTGGCAGTGTCGTTCGCCGTCTCGCGTCTCCAGCCCGCGGCGCCCGTGGTCGAGCGCGCCTCGGTGTGGATCGAAACGGTGAAGCGTGGGCCGATGGTGCGCGATGTGCGCGGCACCGGTACGCTGGTCCCAGAGGACCTACGCTGGATCCCCGCCGAAGTAGAAGGGCGCGTGGACCGCATCCGGCTGCATCCGGGCGCGCGCGTCGAGCCCGACACGGTCATCCTCGATCTCAGCAACCCGGAACTCGATCGGCTGGTGCGGGACGCCGTCCTGCAGCTGCGCTCGGCGGAGACCCAGCTTGCCAACCGCCGCGTCGAACTCGAGAGCGCTCTGCTCGCCATGCAGTCGACGGTGGCAACGTTGGAGTCTGACGCCCGCGAAGCGCGCCTGGATGCAGAAGCCGAGGCGCAACTGCACGCCAAGGGTCTTACGTCGGCGATCGCGCTCCGCACCAAACGTGCCCGGGCTGACAACCTCGAGGCACGGCTCGGGCTCGAGCGCCAGCGCCTCGAGATGCAACGCCGCGCCGTCGCGCCGCAACTCGCCATTTCGCAGACGGAGGTCGATCGCCAGCGCGCCACACTCGGGCTGAAACAGGCCCAGCTCGCGGGCCTGCAGGTGCGTGCGGGCGTGCGTGGCGTGCTGCAGCAGATCGCCGTGGAGTTGGGTGCGCGCGTCGGCCCCGGCACCAACCTGGCCCGCGTCGTGGACCCCGCGCGTCTCAAAGCCGAACTGAAGGTGCCCGAAACGCAGACGAAAGACATTCAGCTTGGCCAGCGCGCGGCCATCGATACCCGCAACGGTGTCGTCGCGGGCCGTGTTGCACGTATCGACCCGGCGGCCGCCAGCGGCACGGTGACGGTGGACGTGGTGCTCGAGGGCGACTTGCCCCGAGGCGCGCGGCCGGACCTCAACGTTGAAGGCACCATCGAGATCGAGCGGCTGGCCGATGTCGTGTGGATGGGCCGGCCCGTGATCGGCGAGGAGGGCGCAAGCATCCGACTCTTCCGCCTCGATGCGACGGGCCACGCGGTGCGGGTGCCGGTGACCCTCGGCCGAATGGCGGTCAATCAGGTGGAGATCCGCGCAGGCCTCGCGCCGGGCGACCAGGTGATCCTCTCGGACATGTCCAGGTGGGACGCCGTCGACCGCGTCCGAATCAAATAGAGGCGACTCCGCACTGGTGCGCGGCCTCGACGCGGTTGTGCGCGCCGGGCCTGCCCGTGGCCATGGAACGGGTCAGCGATCGGCACGCAAAGCCCCTATTCTCCCGTTGAACCGGTCGCGTGGGCGGGCCAGAATGCGGCTCACACGCCAACCGTTGGGCCGACCATGACATCGGACGTCGGGTAGGGCAATGGCGCGATCCGGGCTTCGATGGCGCCGGCGTTTCCATCGCCCCCAACAATTCCGTACGGCGGGTTTTCGCCTGTACGGCTTCAAGGCTTCTCGACCGCGTGAAGACGCTCGGGGCACCGGTTCGCGCGCTCCGCACGATGACGCACCGGGAAGGACTCGCCGACACCATTCGCGCGTGCGCCGAAGCACGCGAAAGCCGAAGCGAGGAACGCCGCTCGATACGTGGCAGAATGATAATGACTAGGCAGGATCCGGCGAATCGATGCCAAGTCCGAAAGACCAGCTTCGAGAAAGACCCGATGACGCACATCAGAGTGGACCATCACGACCGCGTCGCCGTCATCAGCATCGATCGCCGCGAGCGGTTCAACTCGCTTGACGTCGAGACGGCGCGCGACCTTCGCAAGGCTGGCCTGCAATGCGCCCGCGACCCGCAGGTCAGAGTCGTCATTCTGCGCGGGGAGGGCGGCGTCTTCTGCAGCGGCGCCGACCTGAAGTACATCAGGGCCGGCGGCCGCGCCGAAGACCTCGGATATCTCTCACCTGAATCCCGTCCCGCCGACGCCGGATATGGGGCGGTCTTCAAGCAGATTCTCGAGTACATCCACAGCACGATTTCGGAAATCAAACGGGCGTCGAAACCCTTTGTCGCGGCCGTCGATGGCATGGCGGCGGCCGGTGGTCTGGGGCTCGCGATGTCGTGCGACCTGGTCGTCGCGTCGGACCGCGCGACGTTCGAATGGGCGTATGGCAAGACCAGCCTCACGGGCGCCGAGAGTTCGACCTTCTTTCTGCCGCGCCTCGTCGGACTTCGACGAGCGATGGAACTGGTGCTGTTGAACCCGCGGCTCGACGCGACGGCCGCCCTCGAGTGGGGGCTCATCAACCGGATCTTTCCCGCCGCCAGCTTCGACGCCGACGCGCTCGGCCTCGCTCAGGAGATCGCTCAGGGGCCGGCGCCGGCCTACGCGGTCTCGAAGCGCCTGATCAATCAGGCCGCCACCGTGGATCGGCTCGACTTCCACCTGGACCAGGAACTGGACCAACTCTGGCGCATCGCCGACTCCCCCGATTTCGCCGAAGGCCTCGCGGCGTTTTTCGAGAAGCGCCAGCCTCGATTCGGCCAGGGCCCAGAGGATTGATCATCCCGGCGATGCCGGCAGCCTGCCGGATTGTCGGCAATGCTCTTTCCCCAGACTGGTTCGTTGCAGCCAACCTTAGTTTTTTCAAGGACTTTGGGCTATTTCGTATTCTGGCAATCGACTTGCTCTAGCTGAGGCCGGTGGAGGATTCTGTGCGCTGGAGGTGTGGCGTGCAGATGCCCCTGTGTCCCGCCACCACCGGCCGGACTGCGGTTCTGCGTATTCCCGCCGCACCTGCTCACGACCGATTCATTGCCAGTTCATCGCGGGTCGTTCATGTTATCAACGCTCCTTCTTCTTCTGACCCTGTCGTCACAGCCTGGACAGTCCGCGACAGGCAAGACCGCCGATGTGGAAGCCTGCCTGGCCTGCCACGGCGATCGGGGCCTGGCTGTCAAGCTCCCGAGCGGCGAGACCCGGTCGCTGTATGTCGATCTCGCCACGTACCGCGGTTCCGTGCACGGCAACAAGATCGGCTGTGCGGACTGCCACCAGGACATGACGTCGGTGCCCCACGAGGCGCGCCCGTTCAAGACGCTGCGGGAATTCACCGTCGCGTACTACGAACAGTGCAAGCGTTGCCACTTCGACAACTACACAAAGACGCTCGACAGCGTGCACTACCAGGCGCTCGCGCGCGGCGATCGCACGGCCCCGCTCTGTGTCGACTGCCACGGCGCGCACGACGTCAAGTCGCCCCAGAAGCCCAAGACGCAGGTGTCGCGCACCTGTGCGAAGTGTCACGAGGGCGTGTTCACCGTCTACAACAAGAGCGTCCACGGGCGCTTCCTCGAGAAGAGCGACGACGTGCCGGGCTGCACCGACTGCCATCGCTCCCACGACGTCGCCGGTCCTCGCGATGCCAACTGGCAACGCCGCACGCCGGAACTCTGCCGTGGCTGCCACGAGAACAAGCCCCTGATGGAGAAATACGGCTTGTCCACGGCCGTCGCCCAGACCTACGTCGCCGACTTCCACGGCATGACGGCGTCGCTCCACGAAACCGATACAGGGCGCGAGGTCAGCGTCGTGGCGCTCTGCACCGACTGCCACGGCGTGCACGACATCGCGAAGGTCAACGAGCCCGGCTCGCGCGTGCTGCGCGCGAATCTGGTCAAGACCTGCGCCCGCTGCCACACCGGCGCCACGGAGAACTTCCCGGGCGCGTGGATGTCGCACTACGAGCCCAGCTGGAAGAAGGCGCCGCTGGTCTACGGCGTGCAACTCTTCTACAACATCCTGATCCCCTTCATGATCAGCGGCCTGGTCCTGCAGATGCTGTTGCACTTCTGGCGAGTGGTAGTCAACCGATGAGCACCTATCTCACACGCTTCACCCTGCGTCAGCGCGTCGAGCACGTGCTGGTCATGTCGCTCTTCATCGTCTTGTCCGTCACGGGACTTCCCCAGAAGTACTTCGACGCGGCGTGGGCACGCTGGTTCATCGACCTGACGGGGGGCATCGACCACATCCGGTGGTTTCACCGGGCCGCCGGGCTGTCGTTCTCGGCGTTGACGGCCTGGCATCTGATGTTCGCCATCGGATCGATCGCGGCGGGACGGTCGCCGCTGTCAATCGTGCCCAACCGCAAGGACTTTGACGATGCGATCCAGATGATGCGGTATTACCTGGGCCGCATCGATCAGCCGGCGCAGTTCGATCGATACGACTATCGCCAGAAGTTCGAGTATTGGGGGCTCGTCCTCGGCGCCGTGGTCGTCATCTCCACCGGCCTCATTCTCTATTTCCCGATCCTGTTCACCCGTTTCTTCCCGGGAGAACTGATTCCCGCCGCCAAGGTGGCCCACAGCAACGAGGGCCTGATGGCGTTTCTGGTCGTCATCCTCTGGCACATCTACAACGCGCATCTCAATCCGGATGTGTTCCCGTTCGACAGGAGCATCTTCACGGGCAAGATCAGCCTGGAGCGCATGCATCACGAACACCCGCTGGAACTGGCGCGGTTGAAGCAGATCCAGGACATCGAGGAGCCATAGCCTGGTGCTGGACACCGCGGGCCTGGTCATCCTGCACGGTTGTATCGCCGCTCTCCTGGTCGAGGCGTTGCTTCGGGTCTGGCGGGTGCAGGATCCGAGTGAGCGTCTGGCCCTGCGGTGGCTGGCCCTGGTTGCGCCCGTCGTCCTCCCGGTTGCATTTCACGTCATCGCCCCCGGCCGTTCCACCGAGTGGTTTGGGTCGGCACGGGCCATTTTTGCGGGCGAACACTGGAATCAGGTGACCGTGGGCCGAACCGGCGTGGCCTCTCTGGCGACAGTGGCGTTGCTGATCGTGGGGTGTCTGCTCTACCTGCGCGACGCCCTTCCATTTCTCGACGACCGGGTGCGTGGACTCGCCGACCGCGACGCGAATCCCGGGCATCCTGAGCTCGCGCGAGTGCGGGCGCTGCTCGACAAGCTTCAGCAGGCCGTCGGTGCACCGGCCATGGCCGTTGTACTCCTCGAGCGTCGGACGCCGGTCCTCCTGTGCTCTGGAGTCGATCGTCCCACGATCGTGATCTCGACTGGCACGCTCAGCCGCCTGAGCGACGACGAATTGCGTGCCGCCCTCGCCCACGAGCTTGCGCACGCGGCGCGCCGGGACCCCCTGATGGGCTGGCTGCTCATGGTGGTTCGCACTCTCGCGTCGTTCAGTCCCGCGGCACAGGTTGTCGCGCGGCAGGTTGTGCAGGAACTGGAGTACCGCGCCGACGTGACGGTCGCGCGACTTGGGCACTCGGCGGCGCTCAGCCGGGCGATTGCGGCGCTCGCTGACATTCCCGACAGCGAAACCGATCTCGTGCCGCCCCGTTCTCCGCGCGGCTTCCCCCGAGGGCTGCTTGCCCGCGCGGAACGCGTCGCGGTGGGAAATCGGTGCGAGCGCGTGTTCGCCCAGCCCGAACCCACCCGAGCCGGTCTCGGCGCGCTTCGCCTCGGCCTGGCCGCCGTCGGCATGACGGCTCTGCTCTTCTTTGTCGTGTAGCGAAACGACGACATGACCACCGCTCCCGCCACAGGAACCATGGACGCCGCCAGGCACCGGCCGGTCTGGATCGACGTCGCGCGAGCCGTCGTCGAACTCGCCGCGCTGCTCGCCGTCGTCGGACTCGGGCTGCGCGTGCTCGACCAGCTGCCGGGGATGACCGCTGGCGTCGCCCGGGGCGTTCAACGGGTTGACTCGGTCGCGGCGCTCGAGCGGCAGGTCTCGCACAAGATGCCGATTCCGGCCTACTTCCCGGACACGCTCGTGTGGCCGCCCAACGACCTTCTGATCTTCGGTGGGGCCTCTGCATCAATGTCGTTTCGGCACCGGCTGGCTGCCGACACGTGGCTGATCGTCGCAATGGCCGTGGGAACCACCTCAGTCGCGCCCCAGGTACTGCCGCCCGCCACACCCCTGCAGGCCGAGGGCACGACCGTCCGAAGCCTTCCGGCGACGGTCGAGCGCCTGCGCGATCTCGATGGCGTCATCTGGTACCAGCTGACCTGGCAGACATCAGGCGCGACTCGGCTGGTGCGGTATCGTGGTACGCTCGACGAGATCATGCTGATCGCCAACAGCATGGATGAACGGGGACGGTAATGGCCAAGGCGGCTTCCTCCAGGTGGCAGATGCGCGGCCTGCAGGGTCGAGTGGCCCTTCTGGTGGTGCTCGGACTGTTCGCGTCGATGGTGGTGCCCGGCTGGATTGCCTGGCACAGCCTGGCCGCGCTGACCGAACGCATCGTGATTGAGCGCGAGGCGGACGCCGCCGTCGCCGCCCGCCATGTCGAATACGTGCTCCAGCGCGAATGGCGCCGCCTCCAGGAGGTGGCCGCGGCTCCCGAAGCTCAGACCACACGGACCGACGCCGCTCTCTCGCCCCGCGACGAGGCTCTGCGCAACGCGTACCTGCAAGGCGAACTGATCGAACGGTCGTTCGTGACCGATGCCGACGGACGCGTGCTCGCTCAAGACCCGCCCCTGCAGCCAGGGGCCGAGGCGGTGATTCCAGCCAGCCGCGACGCGCTCACGGCCGGACGGCCGTCCGCCTCGGCCGTCTTCAGCACACCGAACGGCGATCGCATCTACCTGTTCGTGCCCATCAAGGACTGGCGGGGCGTGCCGATTGGCGTCGCGGGCGGCGAGATCGATCCGGCCAGTCCGCGCATGATCGCCGTGCTCCGTGAGCAGCCCATCGCGCAGGGCGGGTCGATTGACCTCGTCGACGCCCAGGGAACCGTGGTCGCCAGCTCCGAGGTACAGCGGCGCGGCCGACGGGACGAACATCCTCGTTTGATCGCGTCCCTGATGCAATCAGGCACCAGCGTCCGGGGCATGTGTACCAGCTGCCACGACCGCAGCAAGGTCGACGTCGAGCAGGTGATCGCCATGGTACCTGTCCGCCAAATGCACTGGGCGCTCAGCCTCCGGGAACCCGAGACCGCGACACTCGCCGATGCGAATCGACTGCGCCGATCGCTGTTCTTCTGGGTGCCGCTGCTCGTCGTCCTCGGGCTGCTCTTTGCCGACGGCGTTGCGCAGAGCGTGTTGCGGCCGATCGGCGTGCTCCGTCGCGCCGCCGAACGCATCGCCTCCGGCGACATGGATCCGGCCATCCCTCCGCTCGGCGATGACGAGGTGGGGCGGCTCGGCCGCTCGCTCGAGCACATGCGATCGGCGCTCAAGTCGTCGATGGACGCGATCGAGCAGGCCAATACGACGCTCGAAGCCCGCGTCGAAGAACGCACGCGCGAGCGTGAGGTGCTCTACCGGCAACTGGCGGAGCGTGACGAAGCGCGCGGCCGGTTGCTTCGACAAGTGATCACGGCGCAGGAGGATGAGCGCAAGCGCCTCGCCCGCGAATTGCACGATGAGACCTGCCAGACCGTCAGCGCCCTGGCGATGCGCCTCGAGACGGCTGTTGCCAGGTTGCCGGCCGGCGTGGACAACCGGCCGCTGGTGGAGGCGCGCACCCTCGCCGTCCGCACGCTCGACGAACTCCATCGCCTCATCTACGATCTGCGCCCGTCCGTGCTGGACGATCTCGGCTTATGGTCGGCGATCGCCTTGTACGCCGATCGGCACCTGAACAAACAGGGCGTCACGGTTCATTGCGAGTTCAACGACGTGGAGGGCCGGCTGCCTCCCCTGATGGAGACGGCCCTGTTCCGGGTCGTGCAGGAGGCGATCAGCAACATCGCCAAACACGCGCACGCCGAGCAGGTGCTCGTCCAGTGCGGCATCCGCGACGATGTGCTCACCATCGAAATCGAGGATGATGGCGAGGGATTCGATCTGGCGGCCATCAGCCGACCCACCGAAAACGGGCACGGCTGGGGCCTGCTCGGCATCAACGAGCGCGTCGAAGCGCTAGGCGGCACGGTCCTGATAGACACCGCGCCGGGCCAGGGTGCCCGCGTGGTCGTATCGGTGCAGGTGCCACCGGAGGCTGCACGTGTCTAAGATCCGCGTTCTGATTGCCGATGACCACGCGATCGTCCGGGAAGGCGTCAAGGCGCTGCTGAATCTCGCCGACGACATGGAGGTCGTCGGCGAAGCCGCCGACGGCCGCGAAGCCATCGCCCGGGCGCAGGCCCTCGAACCAGACGTCTGCCTGATGGACATCGCGATGCCAGGGCTTGGCGGCCTCGAAGCCACGATCGAAATCCGGAAGATCTGTCCGCGCACGCGCATCCTGGTGCTGTCCCAGTACGAGGACCGCGAGTACATCCGGCGCTTCCTCAAAGCCGGCGTCTCCGGCTACGTCCTCAAGAAATCCGCAGGATCGGATCTGACCGCTGCGATCCGCGCCGTCCACCGGGGAGGACTGGTGCTCGACCCGGACGTCGCCCGCGAGGCCATGAAGGAGCGCGATGGCCTCGGACCGGGGGGCGGGGATGCCGACCCCTACGAGTCGCTGACCGACCGCGAGAAGCAGGTGCTGAAGCTGGTCGCCGAGGGCCACAGCAACAAGGAAGTCGCCGATCTGCTGGGCATCAGCATCAAGACGGCGATGTCGCATCGCGAGCGAGTGATGGAAAAACTCGGGCTTCACAGCCGGACAGAGCTGATTCGGTTCGCTCTCAAACAGGGCATCATCCGGGTCGAGGACTAGGTATGAATCAGTAACGCCGGCGACCCCCGGCCTCGTGTTCTCTCGCCTGTCCAGATTCCTTCATTGCTGCCGGGCGCGACAGGTGCCCCATGCGCCGCCCGCCCGTCGCGGCCCGCGCACTAGCCCAGACACTCGCTTCCTCCACTTTGCGCCAGCGACCAGTCGAGAGCGGCAGTCGGATCCGCCGCCACGAAGGCGCGTGCCGCATCCTGACATTCGTGTCTCAAATGGAGGCATCGGCCCTCATCGACCGGCCGCGCCCGAGAATCCCTGGGGTTTTTCGGACCGCGACCGCTGGCGGGGGGCTGGCGGGGCGCTCCGCGTCCCTTCGCGTGTCCCAAACCGGGGCACGAGCGCCGGAGCGCGGTCACGCGCTGGAGAGACACAACCCGTGCTGATGCAACCACTTAGGCCATAGTTCACGACGGCGGATCGGGTCTTGCTTTCCCATGCCGAGTGCGGTGGCGTATTCCCGCGATTCCTGGGAGACGGACATGATCAGGCTCTTCAGCGCTCGCCAGCCTTGGGGTTCCAGGGTCGGACTCCTGGCCCTTGCCCTGGCACTTGTCGGCGTCACGTGTGGCGCGGCGCAGGCACAGCCACGGCGCGACAAGCTCGACAAGGTGTTGCGCGAAGCCGTCGCGGCAGCCTCTGATCAGGATCGCGCCCGCGTCATCATCACGTTGGCGCCTGGCGCCCGGAAGGGCGTCCTCGCCAAACTGCACGCGCACGGCGTGCAGGTGAGCCACGACTTCGCCATCATCAATGCGGTGGCCGCCCAGCTGCCGGCGAATCTTATCCGCAGCCTCGAGAAGGACAAGGACGTCGTCGGCATCTCGTACGATGGCGACGTGGCGGCCGCCGGGATCTCGAGCGCCGTCAGCGGCAGCGCCCTGGGCTCGGCCTACACCCTCCGGAGCACGCTCGGCCTCGACGTGCCGAGCGCGACCGCGGTGACGAAGACCTTCCAGCAAGGTGATGCCAACGGGTACAGCTCCACAGTGGACGGCGGTGTGAACATCAACAGTCCGAACGGGACCAGTTGGGCGACGGCCCCGTACATCGGGTTGTTCAACGACATGGGTAACAGCGCTCTGATCCGCTTCGAGAGTCTGTTCGGAAGCGGGGCGAACCAGATCCCGTACGGCTCGACGATCACGTCGGCGTCGCTGAGCCTCCATCAGGCGAGTTCGGGCCAGAATCTGACGACGTCCACCGGTCGGGTGCATCGGATGCTGGTGAGCTGGCCGGCCACCGCCAACTACAACTCGATGACCACCTCGGGCGCCGGCATTCAGCACGACGGTGTGGAGTCCAGCGCCAACCCCGATGCCAGCCTCACCGGGCTGGGGGGGAACAAGAGCGTGAGGGTCTGGACTGGATCGGGCCTGGCCGCGACGGTTCAGGACTGGTCGAACGGCGCTCCCAACAACGGCTGGACCGTCTGGCACGACAGTACCCTGAACTGGAACATCCACATGTCGGAGAGCCCGACGCTGTCCCAGCGACCACTCCTGACGGTCACCTACGAGCCGCCAGTCGCCACCACGACCATGACCGGCGCGGGCGTGACGGTCGCGGTGATTGATTCCGGCCTGCTACTGGACGGGGGCGGTTCGAGCCGCATCCTCACGACGCGCGACTTCACCGGCGGAAGCAGCGACCCCGCCGCCATCACCCCCCTCGACGCCTACGGGCACGGCACGCATGTGGCCGGCCTGATCGGCGGCGACGAGACGGAGGTCAGGGGCGTGGCGCCGGGCGTGAACTTCGTCAGCCTGCGCGTGCTGAACGAGCTGGGCCAGGGCCAGACGAGCGACGTGATCGCCGCGCTGCAGTGGGCGGTCGCCAACCGGGCCGCCTACCTCATCGACGTCGTCAACCTGTCGCTCGGGCATCCCATCTATGAGCCGGCCGCCACCGACCCGCTCGTCCAGGCCGTCGAGGCGGCGGTGCGCGCTGGGCTCGTGGTGGTCGCGTCCGCGGGCAACGTCGGCACCAGTCCCACCACCGGCCTGGTCGGCTACGGCGGCATCACCTCGCCCGGCAACGCCCGCTCGGCGATTACGGTGGGCGCGGTCCGGACGCAGGACACGACGACCCGCACCGACGACCTGATCGCGGAGTACAGTTCGCGCGGGCCCAGTTGGTACGACGGTTACGCGAAGCCGGACCTGGTGGCGCCAGGCCACCGGCTCGTCTCGGCTGCCGCCGCGTCGCAATATCTCTACACGACGTATCCCACCTTGCACGGCCCGTCGCGTGAGGGACGGTCGTACCTGAAGCTCTCCGGCACCAGCATGGCCGCGGGCACGGTCAGCGGGTCGGTGGCGCTGATGATCGAGGCGGCGAAAGCGGCGTACGGCGTCGCGCCGCCGCCCAACGCCCTCAAGGCCATGCTGATGCGGACGGCCTTCCCGATGAATGACGCGGCCGGCCAGCCGTACCACGTGCTCGAGCAGGGGGCCGGCGCGCTGAACACGGCCGGCGCCATCCAACTCGCGCAGGCCGTGGATGCGACCATGCCGGTGGGCAGCGTCTGGCAGGTCGGCCCCATCGACGGGTACAGCACGGTCGACGGCCAGAACATCGTGTGGGGCGACAACATCGTCTGGGGCGACAACATCGTCTGGGGCGATGCGATGCTCCTCATCAATCGCGAGGCCTGGGCGCAGAACATTGTCTGGGGCGACAACATCGTCTGGGGCGACAACATTGTCTGGGGCGACAACATTGTCTGGGGCGACAACATTGTCTGGGGCGACAACATCGTCTGGGGCGACAACATTGTCTGGGGCGACAACATCGTCTGGGGCGACAGCTACAACGTCCGCAACACACTCGGGCAGAACATCGTCTGGGGCGATCTCTCGTTGAGCACGGCGTTCAGCGTGGCGATGAGCGTGTTGACGATAGACCAGTAGGCGCGCGGCCAACCGAGTGACAAGAAGAAGGATCATCATGACGACGCACGTTCAATCCAAAGGCACACCGGCCTGGGCGCAGCGCATTGTGTGGGGCGACCGCATCGTGTGAGGTGACCGGAGTGTCTGGGGAGACCTCACAATGAGTTTCACGGTGTTGGGTCTGATCCAGTAGCGCCGGCGACCGCCGGCCTCGTGGCCTCTCCTGTCCAGATTCCTTCGTTGCTGCCGGGCGCGACAGGTGCCCCGTGTCCCGCCCGCCCGTCGCCTCCCGCGCACCAGCCCGGACGCTCGCCTCCTCCGCTCTGCGCCCGCTACCGGCCGAGAGTGGCAGTCTGATCGGCCGCCCCGACGGCGTGTGCCTCATCCTGACAATCGTGTCTCGACGCGCCGACAACGACCAAGGCCAGGGATCGGCGGACGCCAGCGAATATGTGTGGCCATGCCCCAGCTGATCACAGAACGATCGCCGCGTCGATCCTCTGAGACGATCGGCTCTCCAGGCTGTCGGGATTCTCGACAGCCGCCGCCGGATTTCCGCAACCTGCTGGCGGCTGCCTCAGCGGCGCGGTGAAAATCGGCGCGAAATCCAGCCATTTCCAACTGGCAGTTGAATTGCTCTACACTGTGCCAAGGTGTGGCAATGCCTCCGTTTTCTGCCGCGCCGCTCCCGGCAGCAGCCCCCCGCCGCCCCCATCGCCGTCAGAAGAGGTCGCTTTGGGTTTGCCCCCTGTCTCTGGTGTTCCTGGCGGGAATCTGACTGGCCGCCTGGCGCGTTTCGCAAGGGGTATCTCGCATGCCGCTTTCGTCCGTCCGTTGGTGGAACCGGCTCAGCGTCCAGCTGCCGCTCGTCATCGCGATCGGCACTCTAACCATCGTGGGCACCGCGGCCGCTCTGTTTCTCCAGGCGCAGGAACGATACCTGATCGCCGAGGTCGTCCGCGGCGCCGAACTGTTCAGCGAAACCATCAAGAGCAGCACGTACCACGACATGCTGCTCGATCGCCGCGACAACGCCTACGTGGTGATGGACACCATCGGGCATCAGACCGGGATCGACCGAGTCCGGTTCTTCAACAAGGAAGGGCGAGTCACCTTCTCGACCGAGCGGACCGAAGTTGGCGCGATGGTCGACAAGCGTGCCGAGGCCTGCTACCGCTGCCATGCGGCGGACCGGCCGCTGGAGCGCCTCACCACCGGGACTCGATGGCGGATCTACGAAGCCCGCGGACATAACGTGCTGGGCATGGTCACGCCGATCTACAACGAGCCCGGCTGTTCGACGACCGCATGCCACGTCCACCCCGCGAGCAAGCGTGTCCTTGGGGTCATCGACATCGGCATTTCGCTCAGGGAGATTGACGAGAACCTCGCGCGCATCCGGCGCAACACGCTGCTGATGGCCGGCGTCGCGGTGGTGCTGCTGGGCGCGTTCGTCGGGCTGTATGCTCAGCGACGCGTCGTCAAGCCCGTAGTCGAGCTTGCGATTGCCACCAAACAGATCGGCGCAGGAGATCTGACCCACAAGATCCCGGTGGCGCGAACCGGCGAACTGGGGGTGCTGGGCCAGTCGTTCAACGAGATGGTCACGGCCCTGAGCAAGGCCCGGACGGAACGTCTCCACCTGCTCGAAACGCTCGAACATCAGGTTGAGCAACGCACCGCCGATTTGAAACAGGCGCAGACGCAGCTCGTGCAATCCGAGAAGCTCTCGTCGCTCGGCAGGCTCGCGGCCTCCATCGCGCATGAGATCAACAACCCGCTGGCGGGCATCCTGACCTACGCCAAGCTGCTCGTCCGGATGCTCGAGGGCGGAGAACTCGACGATCAGACGCGTTCGACGTGCGTCCGTCACCTGAAACTGGTTCAGCGGGAGACGGAGCGGTGCTCGGCGATTGTCCGCAGCCTTCTCGAATTTGCCAGGCAGCGTCCACTCTCTCTGAAAGAGGTCGACGTCTCAGTGGTCCTTGATGAGGCGGTGTCGCTGGTCGGACATCAGGCCAAGCTGCAAGGCATCGCCATCAATCGGCAGGTCAGCGCGCTGCCGTCCATCCAGGCCGATTTCGGTCAACTGCGGCAGGCGTTCGTCAACATCATGCTCAATGCCTGCGAAGCCATGAAGGACGGCGGCACTCTGAACATCACGTGCCGGCCGACCTCAGATGCCGCCGGTGTCGAACTGGTGTTCGCCGACACGGGGGCGGGAATCCCGCCCGACAGGCTCGCGAAAATCTTCGATCCGTTCTTTACGACCAAAGAAATGGGCACGGGGCTCGGTCTCTCGGTCGTGTACGGCATTGTGGAACGGCACCACGGCACGATCGGCATTCAGAGCGAAGTGGGCAAAGGGACGACCTTTACGATCGTACTCCCGGCGGCCCGGAAGACGGATGCCTGATGGGTGCTGACTCACCATGAACGCCGACGTGCACATCTGGTGGCTCGGCGCCGATGCGCCCGACGAGCGCCTGCTCGTCACGGTGCGGCGCGCCATCCAGGCCGTGTTTGGCGTGACCGTCCGGGTCGATCGCCAACCCGATCGCCCCACCCACGCCTTCGATCCGAAACGCGGTCAGCACTCGTCGACGGAGATTCTCAAGTGGCTGGTGGGCCGTTCGCTTTCCGGTGGCCGCACACTGGCCGTCACCGACGTGGACCTGTTCATTCCCGTGCTGACCTTCGTGTACGGCGAGGCCCAACTGGGCGGCGATGCCGCCGTCGTGTCGACGGCGCGGCTCGCGGCCTCGCCCGAACCTGATTCGGACAGGACCCTCTTTGACAGCCGCGTCATCAAGGAGTCGGTCCACGAAATCGGTCACACCTTCGGCCTGATTCACTGCGATTCGAGCACCTGCGTCATGGCCCGGTCGGTGAACCTGCTCGAAGTGGACGCCAAGCACACGGCGCTCTGCGCGGATTGTGAAGCCCGTTACCGGGCGCTGCATCAGAAGGATGATCATCATGAGTAAGGAACGCACCCGGGTCCTGGTCGTTGACGATGAGGAAATCGTCCGGGAGTCGCTGTCGGGCTGGCTGGCTAAGGACGGCTACACGCTCGACACGGCGCCGGACGGGCCGACGGCCCTTGACAAGCTCAGACGGGAGCGCTGGTCGATCCTGCTGGTCGACCTGAAGATGCCCGGGATGGACGGCCTTCAGGTCCTCGAAATCGTCAAGAGGCTTCAACCCGACGTCGCCGTCGTCATCATGACCGCGTACGCCACGGTCGAGACCGCCGTCGAAGCGATGAAGATGGGCGCCTACGACTACCTCGTCAAGCCGTTCGATCCCGAGGAACTCAGCTTGATGATGGTGAAGATTGTCGCCCAGCAGCAACTGGTGCGTGAGAACGTCCTGCTGCGCAAGGTGCTGAAGCGCGACTATCACTTCCGCGACATGATCAGCAAGAGCCCGGCGATGCAGCGAGTATTCGACCTGGCCCGGAGCGCGGCGCGCAGCCAGTCGACGGTGCTGATCCTCGGCGAGAGCGGCACGGGCAAGGAACTGCTGGCGCGAGCCACCCATGCCGAAAGCCCGCGGCATTCCGGGCCTTTTGTCGCGGTGTCATGCGCGGCACTCACCGAGACGCTCCTCGAGTCCGAGTTGTTCGGACACGAGAAAGGATCGTTCACCGGCGCGGTCAACCGGCGGAAGGGTAAGTTCGAATCGGCGCACGGCGGCACGCTCTTCCTCGATGAGATCGGCGACATCTCCCCGAAACTCCAACTCGATTTGCTGCGCGTGCTCGAAGAGCGGAAGTTCTGCCGCGTCGGCGGGTCCGAACCCGTGGAGGTCGACGTGCGAATCATCGCGGCGACCAATCGGGATCTCCGGAAGGCCTCCGAGACCGGCCAGTTCCGCGACGATTTGTACTACCGGCTGAACGTCATTCCGATTACCTTGCCTCCGCTGCGCGAGCGGCTCGAGGACGTCCCGCTGCTTGTCGAGCACTTCCTCGAACACCTGAATCTCGAGATGAGCCACCGCATCGAGGAGGTCAGCGCGGGCGCGTTGTCGGCCCTGATGCGCTACCACTGGCCCGGCAATGTCCGCGAATTGCGCAACGTGCTGGAGCGCGGCATGGTGGTGGCGAAGGGCTCGCTGATCATGGCCGAGGACCTCGGCCTCGACGCAGGCGCGCCGCGGCAGGCCCCCGTCGATGTCACGCTCTCGCTTGATGAGGTCGAGCACCGCCATATCGCGGCGGTCCTGCACCATGGGGGCGGCAACGTGACCCAGGCGGCCCGGACGCTCGGCATCGATCGGGTGACGCTCTACAACAAGATCAAGAAGTACGGATTGCGCCGCGTCGAGGAGCACAACGAGGAGGCGAAATAGCTAGCCCGCTGCCACCTTGAGATCGAACCAGAACCGGCTGCCCTTCCCGGGTTCGCTCTCCACCGCAATCGTGGACTTGTGGCCCTCGACAATCATCTTCACGAGCGCCAGGCCGAGCCCCGTGCCGCCCTGGCGGCGCGTGGTCGATCCGTCGAGCTGGTGGAACGGCTCGAACAGCTCCGGCAGCTTATCGGCCGCGATACCCTGACCGGTATCGGCCACCCACACGTGGACCCTGTCGCCGACCACGGCCGCGCCAATCGTCACGCTCCCACCCTGAGGCGTGAACTTGACGGCGTTGTCAACCAACTGGTTGACCACCCAGCGAATCCTCTCGCGATCCGCCACCACCTCAGGCAGCACGACCGGCACGGAGGCCAGCAATTGGACACCGGCGTGTTCCGCCTTCTCGGCCGCCGCGCGCGCGCACTCCGCAAGGATGTCGCCGACTGCGGTCGGCGCCTGATGCAGCACCATCTCTCCGCGGGCGCCCGTGGCGAACTGGATCAGATCGGCCACCATTCGCTCGAGTTCCCCGACGCCGCGGCCCATGGTCTGCACCGCCTGCACCTGGTCCTCGGTGAGCGGGCCCAGATCGCCGGCGGCCAGCAGCAGGTTGAAGCCTTTGATCTTCGTCAGCGGCGTGCGCAGCTCGTGGGAGATGTTGTTGATGAAGTTCCCTTTGAGCCGATCCAGTTCCGTAAGGCGCTGATACGCGGCCTGCAGTTCCTGCGTGCGCTCGGCCACTCGCTGCTCGAGCTGCGCATTCGCCTGTCGCAGCGAATTCTGGAGGTCCCGCACCTGCTCGACGCTCGCCAAGTCCAGCTGCTCGCGCGTCACCACTCGCATCTCGAGCAGCACCTGGCCGAGAGTCTCACGCGCGCCGCGCGCCGACATCTCGCGCTGGCGGTACAGCGCGTCGTCAAGCTGGTCCGAGGTTATATAGCTCTTCTTCAGCAGGAACTGGCCGAACCGCGGCAGCGTGGCGTCGCCCAGAAACGGCGCGCCCGGCTCGGCGGGAATCACGCTCAGCGCGAGACGCTCCATCAGCACGGCAGCCAGCGCCACGTCGACGCCACACTGCGGGCACGTCGCCTCCCGAGCCGGCACGTCAGCGCGGCAGCTCGGACACTGATACGTAAATCGGCGAGCGTCGTCTAATCCCGGCATGGCTCGTATGGTACTAGAATATTCATTCCCGCGGGTGTCGTCCCTCGCGAACTCACAGAGCGAGCCGATGTACCGATGAGAAGTTCATCGTGTGCTGTTGAAATCCGCAATTCTGAGCATTCTCGCCACAAATCGCCTGATCGAACGCCGACCGAGCAACGAACCCCGATTCCTCTGTTGTGGTTTGCAACGCCGTTGGGTGCACGCGCCTGATCTGCGACCGGACGAGATCAGCGCAACTCATTGTTCTGTAATGCGTTAGCGAGAACGCAGCGCGTACCGCTGGATATGGCGAGCAACTTGCTCTAGATATGGTCGGAGGAAAGGAAGGCGCAAGAATGGCCTGCCCATACTTGAAAGAAGTGGTGATGCTCTACTGCCAGGCGTATCCGATCAAGAAGCTCGTGCCTCTCGACCGCATCGCGTCGGCGGATCCGTGCCTCAGCCACGAGTACGAGGCCTGCCCCCTGTTCAAGGATGTGGTGACCCGCATCCGGGCGAGTACGCAGAGAGCGACAGCCTCTTTGCCACCCGACTCCACTCGCAGGGAGGTCTTCCGATGATGATCATCCCCTTGCTCGCGCTCGCCGGCCTGGTGCTGGTCGGGTGCTCAACGCTCACCGCGGCACGCAGCCGCTCGTAACACGACGATTCACCGTAGAGGAATCGCACCATATGAAACTCAATCGACGATTGTTTCTGAAAGTAGCCGGGGCGGCTGGGGCCGTCGCCGCCGCGCCAGCCGCCACTGCCCGGGCCTTGACCGCCGAGGAAGCGGCCGCCGTCAACAGCGCCCGGCGCGGCGTGCTCGTCGACACGACCAAGTGTGTCGGGTGCCGGGCCTGCGAAGCCGCGTGCACGGAAACCAACAACCAGCCCGAACCGGTACGGCTCGATGACCCGGCGGTCTTCAAGACCGTGAGGACGACCGACACGCGGCACTACACGATCGTGAACGCAGCCTATGCGGGAGCGGGCGCGGTGCCGGCGCGCTTCGTCAAGAGTCAGTGCATGCACTGCGTTGAGCCCGCGTGCGCGTCGGCGTGCCTGGTGCGCGCGTTGGACAAGACGCCGACCGGGCCTGTGGTGTACCACAAGGACCGGTGCCTGGGCTGCCGGTACTGCATGGTGGCCTGCCCGTTCACCATGCCGAAATACGAGTACGACTCGCCCACGCCGTTCGTCCAGAAGTGCTCGTTCTGCGCCGACCGCCAGTCACGAGGCGAGGCGCCGGCCTGCACGTCGGTGTGCCCGAGCGGCGCCCTGACGTTCGGGATGCGTGACGAGTTGATCGAAACCGGGCGCGAACGGCTCTACGCCAAGGGCAGCAAGTACGTGCGCCAGATCTTCGGCGAGCACGAGGTCGGTGGCACCAGCTGGATGTATATCACCGACATCCCGTTCGACAAGCTCGGGCTGCCGATCGATCTCGGCACCTACGCCTACTCGTCGCTGACACAAGCCTCGCTGGCCGCCGTGCCCTTCGTCCTGACGCTGTGGCCGCCGCTCCTGATGGGGATGTACACGTTCAGCAAGCGGCGCGAACAGGTGGCGGCAGAGGAAGCCGCCGGGAAGGAGACCGGCCATGAGTAGCACGGCGGCACGCGCCCTCCCATCCCGGACCTGGGTCACCGACAAGATCTTCCTCGGCCTTCCGTTTGCCGAGTACCTCAAGAGCCTCGCGACGCCTGGCAGTTTCGTCGCAGGCCTGATCATGGCAGTCGGCATCCCCGTCATCGTCTACCGCTTTGCGTACGGCCTTGGGGCGTCGACCAATCTGTCGCAGACCAATCCGTGGGGCATCTGGATCGGCTTCGACATGATGGCAGGCGTCGCGCTCGCCGCCGGCGGCTACACAATCGCCACGTCGGTGTACATCTTCGGCTTGAAGGAATACCACCCGATCGTGCGACCTGCGATTCTAACCGGGTTCCTGGGCTACTTGTTTGCGGTCCTCGGCCTCTGCGCGGACCTTGGGCGCCCGTGGAACCTGCCCGTTCCGCTCTTCATCTCGTGGGGCGGACCGTCGGTCATGTTCGAGATCGCCTGGTGCGTGGTGCTCTACCTCACCGTGCTCGGTTTGGAATTCCTGCCGCCCCTGTTCGAGTGGCTCCGATGGAAGAAGGCTCTCGTCTTGGCGACGAAGGCCACTATCGGTCTCACGATCGTCGGCGTGATGCTGTCGACGCTGCACCAGTCGTCGCTCGGCGGTCTCTTCCTGATGGTGCCGACCAAGCTGCACCCGCTATGGTACTCGCCCTTCATTCCGGCCTACTTCTTCATCTCCAGCATTGCGGCGGGCTTGAGCATGGTCATCGTCGAAAGCGGCCTCTCGCATCGGGCGTTCAAGAGCCGCGTCGACCACCACGTCAACCTGGACAAACTGGTCGTCGGCCTCGCCCGGGGCGCCTCGATCGTGCTGTTCGCCTACTTCTTTCTGAAACTGCAGGGAGTCGTCGACGGGGGGCGCTGGGCGCTGCTCGCGACCGGGTACGGCTGCTGGTACCTGGTCGAGGTTCTGGGATTTGTCCTCCTGCCCTCGCTGGTGTTCGCCTACGCCGCGCGCCACGCCAGGGCGACGCTGATTCGCTGGACCGCCGCGTGGACCGTGCTCGGCATCATCATCAACCGTCTCAATGTGTCGGTGATTGCGCTCAACTGGAACTCCCCGGATCGGTACATCCCGAACTGGATGGAAGTGATGCTGTCGCTCACGCTCGTGACGCTTGGCGTCTCGGCCTTCCGGTGGATCGTCAATCGGATGCCAGTACTCAATGAGCATGAACTCTCAGGGATCCGCGAGTCGTAGCCGCGGACGCGAGAAGAGGAGATACGCATGATTCCGCATGACATCCTGACGCTCTACTCGGCGAAGATGATCGAGTACGGCATCGCGATTCTGTTCCTGCTGCTGTTTATCCCGTTCTGGAAGTACGTGCAGGGGCCGAGCGCAGCCGTTGTCCCGGCGCACGCCAGGGTCCGCCAGCCGGCGGCGACGGGTGCGGACTGGTTCCCGATCCCCCTGGATCGCCTTTTCCACCGCGGCCACGCCTGGGCCCGTCCGGACGCTGACGGCCTGGTCACTGTGGGTCTCGATGGATTCGCCGCGAAGCTGGTGGGGCCACTGGCCTCTGTCGCGCTTCCCCAGATCGGGGCCGCTGTCGGTCAGGGCGAAAGAGCCTGGCAACTGGTCGCCGACGATGGCCGCGCCGTCGAGATGCTGTCACCGCTTGACGGGACCATTGCCGAGATCAACGCCGATCTGGCCAGGAGCCCCGGAGCGGCGCAACTCGACCCGTATGGACGGGGATGGTTGTTTCGCGTCCGGCCGCAACGGCTCCGCGCCAACAGCACCAACCTTCTGTCGGGAGCGATGGCCAGGCGCTGGATGGACGAGGTTGTCGCCGGATTGCAGCGCACGCTGTCGCCCGAACTGGGCGCCCTGGCCCAGGACGGCGGCGTGCCGCTGGCCGACATCGCGCGCATCATCGACCCGGACAACTGGGACAGCGTCGCGCGAACGCATCTGCTCACTGAAGACAAGGAGGACGCCAATGCGTAGCGTCCGCATCGGGACCGCCGCAGGCGTTGTGACTCTCGTATGCCTGCTGGCCACGGCCGCGGCGATCGCGCAGGGCCGACTGCCCAAGCTGCCCCAGCCATTCACGTTTGCTCAGGCGGGAGACAGCCCGGGAAAAGTCACGTTCACTCACACGTCCCATGTGGATGAGAACGCGCCCGGATGCACCGCGTGTCATCCCAGGCTGTTCAAGATTCTGAAAAGCGGCATCGCAGCCGACGGCAAGACGATCACGCACGATGCCATGAAGCAGGGCCGGGCGTGCGGCGCGTGCCACGACGGGAAGAAGTCCTTCGGGTTCGATGACTGCACGACGTGTCATCGCAGTTGAGATCGGTCAACGGGTCAGGAAGAAAGGCGAGGAGATCATGGACACACTACTGAGCGCCCTGGAATCAGCGGCCGTACTGGTGGCGGGACTCACCGTCCGGGTGGGCCTCCTGCTGATCGTGCTGGCTGTGCTCTCGGTGCCGGTGTTCCTGTTGCTGACGGGCATGAAGGGCATCGACGCCATCCGCCGCCGCCTCGTGGGCGTAATGCGAGTCGGCCGCCTGTTCTGGAGCGACCAGGTGTACTACGCCCCCAGTCATACCTGGATTCGCCCGATGTCGCGTCAGCGGGTGCTGGTCGGCATCGACGATCTCGCGCAGCGCCTGTTCGGCGCACCGATGGGATTCAAGCTGCCGCAGCCGGGCACAGAGGTCCGCGAGGGACAGCCCCTCGCCGAAGTTCGGACCGCGGGTCGCCGCGCCGCGATCCTGTCGCCAATTTCGGGCGTGGTCACGCGCGTCAATGAACTGGTGCGCGAGGACCCCTCCCTGGTCCACCGCGATCCCTATTCGCGGGGGTGGCTGGTTGCCGTGATGCCGTCCGACACGGCGTTCCAGAAGCTGCCGGTGGGCCGGACGGCGAGGACCTGGCTGTCCAACGAGGAACATCGGCTGTCGCGATTCTACGAAATCCAGTTGGGCATCGCCGCTGCCGACGGCGGCGACTTCGTCGAGCATCCGCCGGCGCTGCTCACCGATGAGCAGTGGCAGGCGCTCACTCACGAGTTCCTGGCCAATCCCGCGTAGGCGGGCCGGCGCGAGTGTGACCCGGAGACGTGGCAGCCATGGGAATGGCGTGATTCCCTGGGAAGGTCGGCGGTCGCGTCTTCGGGTCAGTCACGACCGGGAAGCAGGCCCTGGAAATGGAGTCTGCGGGAAATGGGGTCCGACTCCCCTTTTCTCATTGCGGCTCGACCTCGAGACCGGCACGGTGATGGGGCTGTCCCAAGGAGTGCAGGGGCTTCCTGGCTCTTCTCCTCCACCCGCCAGGGGCGCCTCCCGAGGGCGGCTCCATCACCGGCCGTCGCACGGGAAATGGGGTCGGACCTGTTTTCGGGAGGCGGGAACGAAAATAGGTCCGACCCCATTTCTTCAGACCGGCTCGAAGCGCGCCGTGAAGTGCCGCAATGCCCTCGGGGCCGCGACCAGTCGATACCCGCGTAGCTCATCGCGGCGCGACGCGACGTGGATGACGGCTTCGGCCACATAGTCGATGTGCGATTGCGTATAGACCCGACGCGGAATCGCCAGCCGCACCAGTTCCATTGACGCCGGCACCTCGGTGCCATCCGGACGCATCCCGAACATCACCGTCCCGATCTCGACGCCGCGAATCCCTGCCTCGACATACAGCGCATTCGCCAGCGCAATGCCCGGATACTGCAACGCCGGGATGTGCGGCAGCAGCATCCTGGCATCGATGTAGATCGCGTGTCCGCCCGGGGGCCGGATGATCGGCACGTCGGCCGCGATGAGTTTCTCGCCCAGGTACTCGGTGGATCGAATCCGGTAGTGGAGATACGACTCGTCGACCACCTCTTCGAGGCCACGGGCAATGGCCTCGAGGTCGTAGCCAGCCAGACCGCCGTAGGTCGGGAACCCTTCCGTGAGGATCAGCAGGTTGCGGGCGGCCTCGGCCCACGCGTCGTTGTTCATCGCCAGAAATCCGCCGATGTTGGCCAGACCGTCCTTCTTGGCCGACATCGTGCATCCGTCGGCCATCGAGAACATCTCCTGGGCGATCGACTTGGGCGTCCGGTCCGCATGCGCAGGTTCCCGGAGCTTGATGAACCAGGCGTTTTCGGCGAATCGGCACGCATCAAGAAAAAACGGCTTCTCGTACTTGTGGCACAGCTCGCGCACGGCCCGGAGATTCTCCAGCGACACCGGCTGTCCGCCTCCCGAGTTGTTGGTCACCGTCACCATCACCAGGGGCACCAGGTCTCCACGTTCGCCGAGGAGTCGATCGAGGGCCGCGATGTCGACGTTGCCCTTGAACGGATGCAGAACATGAGGGATGCGTCCCTCTGGAATTACCAGATCGACCGCCTCTGCCCCCTCCACTTCGATGTTCGCCCGCGTCGTATCGAAGTGGTTGTTGTTCGGCACGACCTGGCCGGGCCTCAGAATCGTATGGAAAAGAATGCGTTCGGCGGCACGCCCCTGATGCGTCGGTATGATGTGCCTGAAACCTGTCAGGTCCTTGACGACCTGCTCGAAGCGATAGAACGACCGGCTGCCGGCGTATGACTCGTCTGCCTGGATCATCGCCGCCCACTGCATGGCCGACATCGCACCGGTGCCCGAGTCGGTCAGCAGATCGATCAGCACGTCGTCGGCGCGAAGCCGAAAGACGTTGTACCCGGCCGTCCGCAGCGCCTCGGCTCGATCCTCACGGCGCGTGAACTTGACGGACTCGACCGACTTGATACGGAACGGCTCGATAATGGTTCTGAAGTTCATGGTTGCATCATACCGATTTCCTTGTCACCGCATGGCTGATTGGTGAATCCTAGAGGTACCGGGATCAGATCCCGTCAGGGAGTTCATTCCATGCCGCTCTTCGAATACAAGTGCCAAGCCTGCGGCCATCTCTTTGAGGCGCTGGTGATCGGCAGTCGACATCCTGACAAGTGTCCGCGGTGCGAGGCGCCCACCATCGAAAAGCAATTCTCGACGTTCGGGGTGGGGGGAACCAACGGTGGGTATGGCACCAGTTCGCGGCTCGGATCGTCGTGCGCGCCTGGCGGTGGTTGAGGGATCTAGTCGCGGGCCGTGCGCCCGCCCAAAGATGAGCAACCCGCCGGCGGCCTGTTCAGGGCCGCAACGACGGGATGTCAAACCGGATGCCGGGAGTGACCGTCACAATCAGAAAAGCGCTCGTACTGCTTCTATCAGTGTTTACGCTGACCGCCGTCGCCAGCAACCTCGCCCAGTCGCCCGCGTCTCCGGAAACCCGGCTGCTGCGCTTCCCGGCGATTCACGGAAACCAGATCGTGTTCTCCCATGCTGGCGGCCAGTTGATCGGTCGCGCCACCCTGCTCATGGTGGACCACCAGTAAATTCCTGATTTCAACGACTTTCGCGCCTCAAGCATCTGCGACTTCTGCCGGACAGGCGGGTGTGGGGGCACACGAACCCGGGCAACAGATGCCGTCCGACCGGTTCACCGCCTGTCGGATCGGCCGTCGTCGGGCCGGACCCCGCTGTCGTGTTCTCATACACTTTCTGGAGCCTGAGGCCGATTTCTGGCCCTGTTTAGTGTCGCTCTATCAAACAAGTACGCGTTCGGTGCTGCGAAGAATGCCCGATTTTGCCCGGAGTGTCCAGGACTGGGACGCGTGGCACGTTTCTTGGACATGCCGTAACCGAGCAAGAGAGATTCATGTTCAATACGGCACCGACACCAGTTGTTCCGCCCCCCGTGGCGACCATTGACAGCGGCCGGGCCTCGGCCCAGACGCGAACCCGTTTCCGGGCCCTGGTCCAGTCGCCGCTGCGGGCCGGCATCCTGCGATACCTGCACGCCCGGCCCGATGAGCGGTTCGACATCGAGTCGATCATGGCGATATTCGGCCGCCTCAGGAGTGACATCGACAACTGTGTCCGGGAACTCGTCACGGCCGGCCTGGTTCAGGCTGACGGTGGCCCGACCCCGTTTTTCAAGGCCGCCATCCCTTCCGAACTCGACATGGAGCGCGCACTCGGCGACTTCCTCGCGGACGAACAGAAGGACTCGATCGAGGACCGTTCCCCAGCGGTCCAGCGCTTTCGCGAGATGATTGGCCGCGACGAGAAGATGATGATCGTCTTCGAGTCGATCCGGACCGTGGCCAAGACCGATCTCTCGGTGCTGGTTCAAGGCCCGACCGGGTCGGGCAAAGAAGTCGTGGCCCGGATCATTCATGAACTCAGCAGCCGCCAGCGCGCGACATTCCAGGCGGTCAACTGCGCTGCCCTGCCCGATTCGCTGTTTGAATCGGAGGTCTTCGGGTACGAGCGGGGTGCGTTTACCGGCGCCTACGAACGCAAGCCCGGCCGCATCGAACTCGCCCACAACGGCACGCTGTTCCTCGATGAGGTGGGCGACCTGTCACCCATGGCCCAGGCCAAGCTGCTGAGAGTCGTCGAAGATCGCCAGGTCGAGCGACTCGGGGGCAGGTCGGCCACTCACGTCGACTTCCGCTTGATCTGCGCGACCAACCAACCGCTCGAAGCGCTGATCGGAGAGGCCGCCTTCCGCGAGGATCTCTACTACCGGATCAACGGGTTCTCGATCCGCCTGCCCGCCCTGCGCGAGCGGCCGATCGACATTCCGATGCTGGCCGAACGCTTTCTGGCCCGGTATTGTGCGGCCAACGGCTACCCGTTGGACGCGCGGAAGCTGGCGCCCGATGCGATCGACCTCCTGATGGCCTATCCCTGGCCCGGCAACATCAGGGAACTCGAAACGACCATTTCTCGGGCTGCGCTCTGCGCGCGGGACGGCTGCGTGCACGCGGCGGATGTGCAGTTCCTCCACCCCGCGCTCACCTCGGGCCGGTCCGAGCCCGTCGCGCTGCTCCCGATGAAGGACGTCGAGCGTGAGCATATCCGCAAGGTGCTCGGCGCGCTCAACTGGAACAAGAAACGCGCCGCGCAGACGCTGCAGATCAGCCGCGAGACGTTGTATCGGAAGATCGCCGAGTACAACCTGGCCCAGGACGGTAGCCGCACATGAGTTTGAGCTCCCGTGATCAGCGTCGATTCCATCTCACGTTCGTGACGCTCGTCTTCGTACTTGGATTTGCAGCGCTGGTTGATTCGATCTGGCGGCTTGACATCGCGCAGATCGGGTGGGAGTGGGTGCTGCTGGCGGTTCTGGTGGTCGCCAGCGGTCGATTCGCCGTGAAGGTTCCGGCGATGGAGGCCAGCCTCAGTATTTCCGAGATGTTCCTCTTCACCATGGTCATGATGTACGGCAGTGACCCCGCCGTCATCACGGTGGCGGTCGACGGGCTCGCTGTCTCGTTGATCCGCCGGCATCACAAGCCAAAGCACGTCGCCTTCAATCTCGCGGAGCCTGCGCTGTCGATGTGGGTGGCCTCGAAGATCTACTTCGCGCTGGCAGGCATCCCTCCGCTGTTCTCGCTGCCCCACGCCACGGCGGTCGGCATCGCGCAGGTTGTCCTTCCCGCCCTCGCACTGTGCGTCGTGTACTTCCTGATGAACAGCTGGCTGAACACGATTGCGATTACGTCGGAATCGGGCGCGTCGCCGTTTGGCATCTGGCGCAAGTACTTCCTCTGGGGGTCGTTGAACTGCTTCGGCGGCGCCTCGTTCGCGGTGCTGCTGTCGGTCAATGCCCGGACGGCCGAACCCTGGGTGTTGCTGCTGGCCATTGCCCCGCTGATCATCGTCCAGTACTACATGTCCAAGTCGTCGATGGGCCGACTCGAGGACGAAAACGTCCACCTGGGCGAGGTGAACCGCCTCTATCGCAAGCTGGTTGAAGCCCTCGCCATGGAGTTTGACGCCAAGGACCAGGCGACGCCCGGGCACATCGCCCGCGTGCAGATATACGCGCTCCGGCTCGCGGAGGCGCTCGATGTCACCGACCCGAATGTGCTCAAGGCCATCGAGACCGCGGCCCTGCTGCACGACATGGGCAAGCTCTACATCCCTGAGCACATCCTCAACAAGCCCGACAAGCTGACGGTTGACGAGTTCGAGCGGGTGAAGCAGCACGCGCCGATCGGTGCGGACATGCTGTCGTCGGTCGGTTTCCCGTACCCGGTTGTGCCCATTGTCCGGCACCATCACGAGAATTGGGACGGGACCGGCTATCCCGACGGTATCGGTGGAGACGCAATTCCGATTGGAGCGCGCATCCTCTCGGTCGTCGACTGCTACGACGCGCTGCGCTCCCACCGCCCCTACCGCCGGGCACTCTCGCCGGCTCAGGCGATTGAGATGATCAAGCAACGTCGGGGCACGATGTACGACCCGACTGCGGTCGATGCCTTCGAGGCGATCCAGGAGGCAATCGAGGCGGAATCGGTCGAAGAGCCTTTGCCAGCCGTCCCCGACCATCTCAAGCAGGCGGCCCGCGAGTCACCTGCGACCGACACGCAGCCGAACACCGTGCCGCTCGAGTTGCGTCTGTTCGCCACCAGCGGCCTGCTCCGCCTGTACGACCAGATCTCGACCCTCGGTCCCGACGCCGGCCTCGCCGACACGTGCGATGTCGTCGTCAAGTATCTCAGACGCATGGCTCCAGCCGGACTCGTCGTGTTCTACCGGAAAGACAATGTCACCGACGAGATGGTCGTCGAGCACGCGTCAGGCTTTGGCGAAGCGCTGCTGCCGGGTCTCCGCATCAAAGTGGGCCGTGGCATCAGCGGCTGGGTCGTGGCCAATCGCCGGACCGTCCTGAATGCCGACCCCGCGCTCGACATCGGTTCCCGCCTCGACGAACTCAATCCGAGGTTCCGCAGTGCCCTAAGCATCCCGCTGACGCCTGAAACCGAGACGACCGGCGCGGTGACGTTGTATTCGTACCAGCCGAACGCGTTCACCGGCGATCAGCGGCTGGCCATTGAGCTGATCAGCGGGGCGGTTGCCAAGGCGATCGAGCGTGCCTACCGCCGGACGCTCGCTCTGGCCGGGCGCGGGCCTCTCCCCGGCGAAGCACTGGCGGCCACCGGCGCCATGGAAGCGATCCTCGACCGCAACGTGTTCTGGAAAGGATCCACCGGACGCACGCTCGGCGTCTTGTACGTGCGCGCGATGGGCCGCGTCGACCTCATGGACCACGCGGCGGTTGCCGTCAACCAGGCGACACGCATCGCGGACCTGATCTTTCGTCCAACCGATCAGGAACTGATCGTCCTGATGCCCGACTGCGAACCTGCCGCCGGGCAGATGATCGTCGGTCGCATCGGGGCCCAGTTGCCGGCAGCCGGCTTCCCGCCTGCCGAAGGACTGCCTCCCCTTCAGGCCGCATTTGCCTGCGGCCCGTACGATGGCGACACGGTGTGCGAGTTGCTGGCCGTGGCGCGGCGACGCGTAGGGGAGACAGGGACCCTGACCCGTGTGAACGACCCGGTCGTCGAAGTGCCAGACCGCTGCGGGATGGGGGGGCGAACGTGAGCAAGAAAACCCCTTCCACTCACGTGTCGGCGAACCCGAAGCCCCGCCATGCCTTCCGGTCCCAGCCGCCGGCCGTCAGGGCGTACGTCGCGGCCGTCATCGTGGCGGGTGCGGCCCTCGTGGCCTTCAGTATCACTCAACCGATGACCCGAGGGCTCGCGACGTTTCTCGGCCTGCTCACGATCTCGGTGCTCACCGCGGCCGTCAAGATGTCCCTGCCACTGGCCATTGGCGAATCGAGCCTGTCGTTCTCCTACGTGGCAAACTTCGCTTCCGTCATTGTCCTGGGGACGTGGCCGACGGTGGTGATTGGCGCTGTGACGGCCTGGAGTCAGTGCACGTTCCGGATGCGAACGCGCAACCCCGTTTACCAGACCCTGTTCAGCATGGCGACCCTGGCCCTGTCGGCCGCGGGCGCCAGCGTGGCTTATCAGCTCGCGCAGCCTCCACTCGTACACCCGTGGTGGGCTCAGTTCGGCGCAGCCGGCGTAGCGGCCTCGGTCTATTTCCTGATCAACACGGTCCTGGTCAGCCTGGCGATCTCGCTGACGTCACGGGAGTTCGTGCTGCCGACGTGGAAGAAGAACTTCCTCTGGAGTGCTCCCAGCTACGTTCTCGGGGCCGGCCTCGCGATGGTCATTGTCGACCTGGTACGGGACGGCAGCCGCTGGTGGGTGGTGATCTTCTCGCTGCCCGTGTACCTGACGTATCGCAGTTTCCTGGCGTACTCCGATCGGATCGTCGATGAACAGCGGCAGGTGCGCGAGCTTGCCGATGTGCAGCAGGCGACCATTGAGGCGCTGGCCCAGGCGATCGGAGCCAAGGATCGCACGTCCCCTCATCATCTCCGGCGGATGCAGGCCTGTTCGGAGGGATTGGCGCGGGCCGTCGGTCTGACGGATGCCGAGGTCCTGGGCATCAAGACGGCGGCCATGCTTCATGACATTGGCCATCTGGCCGTCCCCGAACACATCCTGTCGAAGGTCGGCAGGTTGAGTGACGAGGAATACGACCGCCTGAAGACGCATCCGAAAGTGGGTGCCGAGATCATCAGGTCGGTGCCCTTCCCGTACCCCGTGGCGTCGCTGATTCTGTCGCATCACGAACGTTGGGATGGCCGCGGCTACCCGGAATGCCTCAAGGGCGGGGAAATTCCTGCCGGCGCGAGAATCCTGGCGGTTGCCGACTGCTTCACCGCGATGTTGTCCGATCGACCGCACCGGCCGGCACGCACCTACGCCGAGGCCATCGCGACGCTTCGTGAAAACGGCGGCTCGGCGCTCGATCCGGCGCTGGTCGAACGGTTCATTGAAATCCTGCCCGACGTCGAGAATCAGCTCCGCAGCGCCAGCCGGCTCGCCGAGCCGAACTCGACCGGATCGAAGACCGCCGAACCGGACCAGGCGTTCACCGACATCGCGAGAGCCCACCTCGAGGAACAGATGCTCCTGGACATCTCCCAGGCGCTGAGCACGTCGCTCCGCGTGTCGGACGTGGTCGCGCTCCTGTCGTCATCGATGGTGGAATTCGTACCATTCGTCTCGTGCGCGTTGTTCCTGTTCGACGAGGAATCCCAGTTGTTCCTCTGCCGCCACGTCGCCGGAACGCAGCACGACGAGATCCGGGCGATCATGGCCACAGAGGTCGGCTCGCTGGCCGCGATACTGCCGGCCCAGCCGATCCAGGGGCTCGTGCGGGGCGCGCCCGGCACGCGCATCCAATCGGTGCTGGTGGCGCCGCTCAAGGCCGAGGATCGCACCATAGGCGCGCTCGCGCTCTATCACTCCAATAGAGATACGTACACATCCGACCATCGCCGGCTGCTCGGCCTGGTGGCGGCGCAGGCCGCAGCCGTCATCGACAATGCGCTGGTGTTCGAACGCGCACACGAGCAGTCGCTGACCGACGTGTTGACCGGGCTGCCGAACCGGCGGAATTTCGAACGTCAGTTCGGACAGGAACTGGCGCGCGTCGAGCGTCAACAGGGACGCCTGTCGCTGCTCGTGCTCGACATGGACCGCTTCAAACAGATCAATGACAGGTTCGGTCATCAGGCCGGCGACCGGGCCCTCAAGCAAGTGGCCCAGGTACTGCGATCCAGCCTCCGCATGTATGACGTGTGCGCCCGGTTCGCGGGCGACGAATTCATGGTTGTGCTCGGTGACTGCGATCCGATCCAGGCCGAACGCCGACGATACGAGCTGAAATCCGCCATCGTGGGGATGCCCTTCGAACCCGCACCGGGCCAGTCAGCACACCTCGATGTCAGCATCGGCGTCGCGTCGTTTCCGGAGGACGGCCAGACGGTCGACGAAATGATGGCGGTCGCCGATCGTCGCATGTATGCCGACAAGGCGAACAGGAAGTCGAGCCCAGTTGGCGGTCCGGGCGGTGCCCCCCGTCATCTGTGGCCGTAAACCCGATGAGGAGGCCGCGTTGAGTATCGACTGGCGCCAGGGGCTTCCAGTGTTGCGCCTTGAGGGCGTGTCATTGCGGGAGCCGCGCCTCGCCGACGCCGCCGGACTATTTGCCCGTCTGACATCCCCCAATGTCGCCAAGTTCCTGTCGACTCCGCCGGAAACGGCTCTCGGTTTTGAGCGCTTCATTGCCTGGGCGCAGCACGAACGCCAACACGGGCGTCACGTCTGCTACGCGATCGTCCCGAATGGTTCGCTCGATCCCGTCGGCCTGATCCAGGTGCGGGAGTTCGAGCCTGGATTCGGCAACGCCGAGTGGGGCTTCGCCCTGGAGGAAGCATCCTGGGGAACGGGACTGTTCACGAAGTGCGCGGCCGCGATGGCCGACTTCGTGTTCCGTTACGTCGGTGTTCATCGTCTCGAAGCGCGCGCCTCAGTCGGCAACGGCCGCGGAAACGGCGTCCTCCAGAAGCTGGGTGCCGTACCCGAGGGTGTCCTGCGCCGCTCGTTCGACAACGGGAGTCGTACCACCGATCAGGTGCTGTGGTGCCTGATTGCCGCCGATTGGCTCGCCGCGCATCCAGGTCTGCCGTACGGGCTCGAAGACCCGGTGACGATGGCTCCAGAGACCGTGCTCGATCGGGCCCGCGAATCGCGAGTCGAGGGCTGGAAGCAGGGCCTGCCCGTGCTTCGCGGAGACGGTGTCACACTGCGCGAACTGGTGGCCGGCGATGCCCCGACGTTGACCCGGGATTTCAAGGATGCCGAACTGGGCCGATACATCGTTCCGCCCCCGGCCAGCGTCGACGTCTTCGAGCACTTCGTCGAGTGGGCTCGGAGGCAACGTGAGGCTGGCAGTTACTTATGCTACGCCGTCATTCCCGACGATGGACGCCAGGCGGCCGGGCTCTTCCAGGTGCGCCAACTCGACCCGCCGTTCAAGACCGCGGAATGGGGTTTCGTGTTCGCCAGGCCGTACTGGGGCACGGGCTTGTTTGCCAGGAGCGCCAGCCCGCTGCTCGACTACGTCTTCGACTCGCTCGGCGTCAAACGCCTCGAGGCCCGGGCGGTTGCCGAGAACGCCAGGGCCAACAGCGCACTTCGTAAGCTGGGCGCCGTCGAAGAAGGCCGCCTGCGGCGGTCCTTCCTGCTCGGCGGGCAGTACCATGATGATCTGTTGTGGTCCATTCTCGACACAGACTGGGCGATCCGCCGCGGACGCCAGACACCTGCTCCGGCCGCCGCCTCGGTCTGACGCCCCGCCGCTCCCCCCCAGACCAATCGCCACCCGCGCCGGTACTGCTGGTATGATTCCCTGGCGGAAGCACCATGAATAACGTCTACGACGCGTTTGCCGCTGCCGCCCGCCGGTTTCCGGATCGCCCCGGTATTGCGATCTTCTCGCGTACCGGCCTCGACACGTACCCGTACTCGGATCTAATCGCCATGGCAGAGCGCGTGGCGCGGTTGCTCGCCGGACTGGGCATCCGTGCGGGGGACCGGTGCGCCATCCTCGCCGACAACGACGTGAAATGGTGCTCGGCGTATTTCGGCGCGCTCCGGCTGGGGTGCGTCGCCGTGCCGCTGGACACCGCGTACAAGGCGCCGCAGGTCCGAACCGTCATTGAAGACTCCGGCGCCAGGGTGCTCTTCACGAGCGCGCGGTACCTTGACGTTGCCCGCGAGGCGGCGGCCGTGTCTGCGCCGCCGCAACTGGTGCTGCTCGCGGGCGCACACGACGGCCTGCCCAGCCTCGACGACCCGGGCGATGCCGCAGCGCTGCTGCCGGACTCCTGTCCCGCCACGCCGAACGACCCGGCTGTCACGCTGTACACCTCGGGCACGACCAGTGATCCCAAGGGCGTCGTCCTCACGCACGGCAACCTGCTCGCCGAGAAGATCGCCGCGCTCAAGGTCGTGACCATCACCGAACACGACAGCATCCTGGGGGTCCTGCCGCTGTTTCACGCCCTGGCGCAGGTCGCGAACGTTCTGCTGCCGCTGACGACGGGCGCGCGGGTCGTGTTTCTCGAAACGATCAACAGCACCGAGATGATGCGGGCCCTGGCCGAATGCCGCATCACGGCGTTCTGCGTGGTCCCGCAGTTCTATTACCTGCTCCACCAGCGCGTGATGGAGCGGGTCCAGGCCTCGCCGCTTCCCGTTCGGATCACCTTCAGGACACTGCTCGGCCTCAACGGCTGGCTGCGGAGGGCTCTCGGGGTCAATCTTGGCCATGTGCTCTTCAGCCGCGTCCATGACGGGCTCGGTGGACGCATGCGCGTGATGGTGACGGGAGGGTCGCGCCTGGATCCGAAGATCGGGCGCGAACTGTTCGCCATGGGCCTCAATATCCTCCAGGCGTACGGCCTGACGGAGTGCTCTGGAGCGGCGACCCTCAACCGGCAGGGAGATCCCCACATCGACACCGTGGGACTGCCTTTTGACGGCGTCGAGGTCAGGATTCTCGACGAACCGGCCGAGACCAATGCCCGCGAACACGGTGACGGCGAAGTGCTGATCAAGGGACCGATCGTGATGGCGGGGTACCACAACCGCCCCGATGCCACCGCCGAGACGATCCGGGACGGGTGGCTGTACACCGGCGATCTGGGGTATTTCGACCCGACGGGACGCCTGCACATCACGGGCCGGAAAAAGGAAATGATCGTGCTGGCGTCGGGAAAGAACATCTATCCCGAGGAGATCGAACGGGTCTACGCCCAGTCGCCATTCATCAAGGAGATCTGCGTGATGGGCGTGGCGTTGCCCGACGAACCCGCCGCCGAGCGGCTGCACGCCATCATCGTTCCGAACCTGGACGTGATGCGCGAGCGGCGGATCGTCAACACGCGCGAGATCATCCGATTCGACATCGAAGGGCTGTCGCTGCAACTGCCTCATCACAAGCGCGTACTGAGTTTCGATGTCTGGCTGGAGAACCTGCCGCGCACCACGACGCAGAAGCTGAAGCGGCACGCGATCGAGCAGATGTACCGGTCGAAGCAGTCCGAATCGGCCACTCCGAGGGAATCGATCGAATGGAGCGATCCCGACCAGATCTGGGCCGCCGATCCGCACGTGTCCGCCGCGTTGCAGGCAATCCGGACAACCGCCAAACCCCACGCCGTCGTCACCCCAGATGCCAGCCTCGAACTCGACCTCGGCCTCGATTCGATGGAACGCGTCGAGTTACTCGCCAGCCTCGAGCACACGTTTAACGTCGATGTGAGTGATGAAGCCGCCCACCGCATCTATACCGTCCGCGAACTGGTCGAAACCCTCCGCCCGACCGGCGGTGCGGCAAAGGCCGGACCCGATGTGACCGCTGATCCCTGGGCGCGCATGTTCGAGCAGTCCATCGACGATCCCGCGATCCGGACGATCCTGACCGACCGCCCTGTCTTGACGCCCCTCACCTTCCTCCTGATGCGGGCGGTCAACCTCGCGGCCCGGGCCCTGTTACGACTCCGCGTATCGGGACAGGATCGCATCCCGCAGGAGGGGGCGTTCATCATCTGTCCCAACCACCAGAGCTATCTCGACGCGTTTCTGCTGGTAGGCGCCCTGCCCTACCGGGCGTTCAAGCGCCTGTTCTTCGTCGGGGCGAGTGAGTACTTTGCCACACCGTTCACCGCGAAACTCGCGGGGCTGATGAACGTGGTGCCGGTCGACCCGGACGCGAACCTGGTGCGGGCCATGCAGGCAGGCGGCTTCGGCCTCAGGCGCGACAGGATTCTCGTGCTCTTTCCGGAAGGTGAGCGCTCGCCCGACGGCGCGCCCAGGAAATTCAAGAAGGGCGCCGCCATCCTGTCGCACCAGTTGGGCGTGCCCATCCTGCCCGTGGCCATCGATGGGCTGCAGACCTTCTGGCCCCGCGGCAAGCCGCCCCAGTGGCGAAGGTTGCTGCCGTGGGCCGCGACGCGGTCGGCCATCGAGTTCGGAGAATCGATTCGCCCGGAATCGGGCGCCGGCACGGCGAGCGAGGACCGCTACGCCCACCTGACTGGCGTGCTGCGGCAGGCGGTCGTCAGGATGTGGGAGAAGTTGGCCAGCCACCAGCTGCGGTAGTGGGGTCAGACCCCAGAACACAACATTCTACAG
>Ga0315286_10000404_pt1 | contig 35788 bp, 32 predicted proteins | sample YL17G10_0_MG_FD_205038 | JGI IMG/M metagenome (GOLD analysis project Ga0315286, IMG submission 205038) | Sediment microbial communities from Yellowstone Lake, YNP, Wyoming, USA - YL17G10_0 | ecosystem: Environmental > Aquatic > Freshwater > Lake > Sediment | place: USA: Wyoming | collected...
ACACCGCATCCAGATAATCCTTCTCGACCGACTCGGGCACGTAGTTCTGGACCTTGAGCTCCTTGAGAATGACATCTCGCTGGATCTTGTCTGTGTCATCGAGGTGCTCCAGCCCTTTGGCCATGATCTCGTCGAAGCCTGCGATCCCGACCTCCTGGGCGCCAACCTTCAGGCGCTTTGCGTTCGGCTTTCCGGGACAACAAGGACCGCACATGATGACCACTTCAGGACCGGCTATTCTCTGACGCTGTATTTCTCTCTCAGCTTCTTCAGACTTTCTCTCAACTCTGCGGCGGAAGGGAACGAGATGGCCTGCTCGGGGCAGAAGCTTCGGCAGCTGGACCGGCTGACAATGCAGTTGAGCGGCCTTACCACATGCGACTTGCTCTCGGCGAAGAAGAAGACGCCCTGGGCGCAGAACTCGACGCATGAAGTGCAGCCCGAGCACTTGCCCGGGTCCACCTTGGGGAACCATGGTATCTCCTCTCGCGGAATCCCCATGTAGCTCTCCTCCCGCTCCTCCCTTCTGTGTTGCCTGAATTTCTTGTACTCGGCCCACACGGCGCGCATGTACTCTCCTTGGACCGAGTCAGGAACGTAGTTCCTGGCCTTGAACTCGGCCAGAAGCACCTCCTTCTGCTTGTCGTCCGAGTCGTCGATGTGCTGCAGGCCTTTCTCGATCACATCGGGCAGGCCGGAGATTCCGACTTCCTGCCCTCCAACCTTCAAAGAGGTGCTCGGTGGTCTCCTGTAGCAGCCGCTACCTTCAATCAGGTTACTATCACCCCGGGATCTTTTCGACGCCTAGGAAGACTATGAACGAAGATGAAAGGACAGTGATTGTGTGCTGAGAAGAGCACCGAAGATTCCATGAAACCCGAAAGCGACGCGAAGATCCCCCTCCGTGCCCGAAAGACTGCGTGAGCTTTTGTGGCTTTCGGCGTCCGATTGTGTCGTACGGCGATTTCCGCGAAGGACAAAACAGCAAAACTACATAAGCCGTCCAGAGAATGGCGTTTCGGGATGCGCTGAGTCGTGCTTGGACCGCGAATGCTCAATACGGAGAAACACAGGCGCTCACGGCCACTCCCGGACATGCTGGCTGAGAGATGAAAGCCATGAGATTCGAGAGCGAACTCGCAGAAAGGGTGGTGTCGAAGAAGGCCTCGAGGAACCTTCGGAAAACCTATGCGAGCCTGGTGGGTATCGTCTTCATAGTCCTGACACTGACCTCCAGCACAACGGCCGTCCCGCAATCAGTCATCCACGTCGGTACCAATGACTCGGTGGCCAAGTACCTCGGGCCTTTTGAGGGCAAGTCCAACGTGATTATGGTCGGCGTGTCCTCCATTGACGATTGGGTCTGCATCAAGGTGCCCTTCAAGGGAAGGATCTCGGACCTCAAATCAATAAGCTTCTCAGATTCCATCGCGCAACCGGGAGGAGCTCAACTTGAACCCTACGTGGTGCTCAAACTGCCAGAGGGCAAGCGCCTCGTATGCTGCCCCGAGAGTTCGTACGCAAGCGGTGTATGGAGTTTCCAGACCATGGCTTGGCAGTCGCGCGATGCCGTGACCCAGGGGAAATGGGTCGTGGCGCCTGTGAAAACGGAATCAATGCTCGCACCGCTGACAATGTGGATGATGATGATCGGAGACAGGAGTGTGATCAGTGTCTCGATCTATGTTGGCGGCTGGGACATCTCCGGACAGTACCAGTGCTATCTAGGCGACTTCTCTATCAACGGGATCATGATCGATTTTGCCAATATGGCGCGGAAGGCAGGAACGACGCAGGAGTGGCCGACCCAGCTCTAGTCAGCGTCTACTCCCAAGAATTCGCAATCGCTCGATGCTCAGCTTGTGACCCCGTCCGTTGTGTTCGTGACCCTTCCATATCTCGACAAGAATCGGCATATCCACATCGCGAAGAAATGAGAAGTTGACCTCGCCCTCACCGATCTGAAGCCCTTCAGGCCAACCATGTAGCCGAGCTTCGTCGCCACTCTGCTCCTCTCATGCTTGTCGTATCTGAGGTCTGTCGAGGTTTTATTGAAGCGCCTCGCGGTAGTACTCGTAGAGGCGCCTGTTTCTGTGCGCCACTGAGAGCCTCCCTTGTTCGACATCTTTGTACGCAGCTTCGCCCATCCTCTTCCGCGCTGCGTCATCCTCGATCAGCTTGCGAAGTGAGATTTCCAAAGAGTCCACAACCGAGCTGAAAAGCTTCTCGTTCAACACAGCCTCGCGATATCTCAGCACACTCTCAGGTGTTCTCAACCTGTCCCGTTCAAAGGAAGCTACAGGCGTGTGTACCAAGAATCCGGTCTCCCCCTCTCTGACGATTTCACCAAAGGCAAACATGTCGGTCGTGACGGTCGGCAACCTGTTTGCCATAGCCTCGAGAACGACATATCCCAGGTTATCCATGTACGATGGCATGCAGAAGATGTCTGACTTAGCGAAATACTCGTTCCACAGAACGTCCTTAGGGACCCTAGAATAGAGATGGACACCCGGTTCCTTCCTAATGGTTTCCGCGAAGGAATTGAAGTATTCCTCGTGATGTTTGGGTGCGCCAGTCACAAGAGTCAGTTCAACATCAAACTTCTTTTTCAGGCGTCTGAATGCATAGAAGAGCTCTCGTCCGCCTTTATCGAAGAAATGAGTGCCGACGAATAGTATCCTCACGGACCCATCATTATCCTTCTTTGGAGGGTTCCGCAGCAAATTCCTTGAGGGCACAGCTGGTGGAAGAACACCCGTCTTGGCGACAATCGACTCGAATTCCTTCCCCAGTCCGAGCCGCAGGGAGTTGAGGGCCGCTTCGGAGTATGTGAGTATTCTCCTGCATTTTGGTCTTGATAGAAGGCGCACAAGCGAGTTGCGCATGGTTGGCCGTGTGTGCCACGTGTCATCGAAAGAGAAGATAGCTGAGGCATACTCTATGCTGCCAATTATCCATGGCTTGGCAGTTATTGGCACGACGGCTCCATCGACGTGCACCAAGTCGCATCGTTTCAGAATCGGGATTCTTCTCGGACTTCCCACCACTCGAAAGAAGCTGCCTGCCATGTTCACGCCGAACTTCCTCATCGGCTTGTAGACGGGGGCAACCGAAAAGGTCTCAAAAACGGATGGATCTCTGTTTGCAGAGAAATGAATCCCCTCAGGTGGCTCAAGATACATCGATTCGTGTGCCGGATGGGTAAAGCCGTAGTAGTAGATGCTTGGAACGATTCCCTTTTCGTTGCCTGTAATGGATGAGCTTGGACTGCAGCCAATCGGTTTCACATCATCGATCATCTAGTTGAGCATATCAGCCTGCGATATAATTATGTTCGTGCACGAGATGCATCCAGCCAGCTACCTGCGCATCAGGACCGAGTGTGAGGAAGCCTTCAAGATTTGTACACGCGCTATGGCAAAAGAAAGAGCGGTGGAAACCCCTGTAGAACTGACCCTGAAAAAGGAGTAACCTAGGTTCAGGAACGAAAACGATTAATACCATTCCGCTCGGTCGGGTTCAACGCAATGTCAGTGCATGTCATAGAGATCAAGGACCTAGTCAAGAAATACAACGGCAGAAGCGCAGTGCTGGACGGCATCACGTTCTTTGTTGACGAGGGCGAGTTCGCAATGATCTATGGCAGGTCTGGCTGCGGAAAAACCACTCTTCTGAACATCCTGGGCGGCTTGGACAGACCAACATCAGGATCCGTTGCCATTGATGGGGAGAGACTCGAAGAGCTTTCGGAGGACCTGCTCGCGAAGATACGGCTCGAGAAGATAGGAGTTGTCTTTCAAGACTTCAATCTGCTCATGGACTTAACAGTAACAGAGAACGTCGCACTTCCCTTGCGGTTCTCAAAGAAAAAGGATGATGGCAGAGTGAATGCCCTGCTGGAGAAGTTTGATATCAGACACATAGCCAATGAGACCGCGAACAAGATCAGCGGGGGAGAGGCCCAAAGGGTGGCAATTGCAAGGGCTATGATGAACGAGCCGAAGATAATACTCGCAGATGAGCCGACTGGGAACCTGGACTTTGAGAACACTAGCAATGTGATGCAGATGTTCAGCCTCGTGCGCAAGGACTTCGGCGCGACGATAGTCCTCGCTACGCATGACAAGGAGCTTGCAAGTCACGCGACAACGAGAATCTTCCTTGAAAACGGCAAGGCAACTGTCGAACAATGAATCGTCCCAGTGAGACCGATGAGACAGGCCCTGGGATTTGAGCCAGCCAGATCCAATGGCTCGATAGCAGGAATGTACAATAGGACCTGCCTATCGCGTCTTTGGATGGCAACCGGAAAACAGACCTAGACTCCTTTCTTCTTTCTTACAACAATCTCCCAATTGTAGTACCCTGGCACGGGGAACTTGATTCTCCTGACTGCCTTCAGAAAAGGATGTCTGATCAGCGACTCCTTGGTCGCCCCTATCCGACCCAAGACCGAAGCCCCCAGGACCGCCTTTCGTTCTTGTGTCCTTCTGCTCTCCAAGACCTCAAAGCCATGTTCATTGAACGAACTGAGCAGCTGATCGTCCTTGTACTCCCTCACATGAGTGGGGTCGATCACAGATTCGCCGCTCGCATTGCGGTAAAAATACCATGCCCATGGCTTCTTGAAGACGGTTGTTATGTATGCCACACCATACTGGGTCAGTACTCTGTGTATCTGATGGACCATCGCATCATCACTTGGAACATGTTCAATGACTTGGAGGGAAACCAACATGTCGACGGAGTCTCCCTCGATATTCTCCAGCTTGCACGCGTCGTCGACAAAGCATCGAAAAGCACTGTTGATCCCTCGAACGGCATCTATCCGCTTAGCAGAGATATCCACAGCGGAGACAACCTTGTCCTTGAAGAACCCTTTTCTATCAAGGGCAAAGAGAAGGCTGCCATCCCCACATCCAACATCTAGGAACACCTGCCATCTGAACGAAGTGAGATACTTCACTAGCAACTGGGATATGGACTCATCTAGAAAATGGACATGTTCGGAAGCATAACGTTCCCAGTCTTCGCTCATCGATTCCCCTTTTGTCAAGCCTTTCCGTCCATATCGTCTTTTCTCAGAATCGGCTGGTGGAATCTCTGGAACTCGAACCCCATCATTGTACAGAAGTGAACATACCCTCTGCAAAGGTAATAATAACCCTCCTCAATGCCCGCAAGGGGAACTCCGCACGGCCAATGGCATCGAGTTCATAGCTGGCTTCTTTGTAGCCTTGGCAATGACCTTCGTCATAGTACCCTGGCTTATGCCCAGGCTCAAGGCAAGAGGGATCGTGGGAAGGGACCTGAACAAGTCCTCGAAACCGGAAATCGCGGAGATGGGCGGAATCGCAGTCGTCGTTGGCTTCTTTGCAGGCGTGAGCGTTCTTGTCGCTCTAAACGGAATTCAGAACATCGATCTGCTCAATGTCTCGCTTTCTGCGGTTCTCGGAGCAGCGTTTGTAGGCATGATGGACGATCTGTTCGACCTCAGGCAGAGGCACAAAGCATTCCTTCCCTTCGTGATAGCACTTCCATTTGCGGCGGCAGCTGACCGACATGTTGTCATTCCTCATTTGTTTGAGATGAACCTCGGCCCATGGATGCTTCTCGCGGCAGCGCTAGCAATAACCTGCGCAGCCAATGCGGCGAACATGCTCGAAGGATTCAACGGCCTCGGGACAGGGCTCGGCATCATCATGGCGCTCACTCTTGTCATCCTAGGCCTTATCCACAACAGGCTGGACGGCGTCTATCTTCTCGTTCCGCTCCTCGGAGCGCTCATAGCCTTCCTTTACTTCAACAAGTTTCCTGCGAAGATTTTCCCTGGCGACACCATGACACTCTTCATGGGAGCCACCATCGCGGTGGCGGGGATGCTTTCCAGTCTCCAGGTCCAGACAGCCTTCATATTCATTCCGATGATAGTGGAATTCTTTCTGAAGCTCAGAGGACATTTTAAGGCTGAGAACTACTGCTCGGAGTCTGGGAACGGATTTCTGGAATACCACGGAAGAATAGAATCGCTCACACATGTGTTCATGAAGCACATGAGGTTGACTGAACAGGAATTGGTTGCATTGATTTGGGGATTGGAGGTCGCGATGTGCATCATCGTGATATCCGTCGACCTCATTCTGTAAGACTGGCTCATTCATTTATGGCCATCATGTATTGTACTATGTGGGCCTCCGGACTGAATCTCTCTTCGTAGGTTCTCCTAGCCATATCGCCCATCCTTCGTAGCGATTGTTTGTCCTGCCACAATGAGGTAAGGAGTTTGCTGAGTTCCCTTACGTTCCCTGCATTGAAGAGCATTGAGCCCGACTCAGGCGTCAGGATTTCAGGGAGACCGCCTTCTTTAGTTCCAAGGACTGGAACTCCGAATGAGAAGGCCTCCAGCGTTGTCAGAGGTGCGTTGTCCGGCCACTCCGAAGGCACCACCATGAGGGATGCTTGTCTGAGCACCGCCGCTAGATCTGCATCGGAAAGGAACCCGGGGACGGAGACTCTGTCCTGAACCCCGTTTGATTGCACCTTCTCTCTGAGAGCATTCTTCAGTGGTCCTTCGCCTACAATCACCAATTTGAAGTGCTGATCGTTCTTGCTTTCGATGAACGCCTGAAGGAGCGTCTGGGCGCCCTTTCTTCTCTCGAGTATCCCGACAAACACGATCGTATCATCTCTGGCGGCGATGCCCGAAGTCGATCCGCCTGGATCAGGCACGAAATTCCTGAGCACACAATGGGTAGGGATTCCGTCCATGCGAAGCCTGTTCGCGATGTACTCGCTCGGGCAGAGAACCTTGAAACCTTCAGGCAATCTGAGCACGCGTCGACCACCGACCCTCCAAAGCTGCGGTGGTTTCTTCCATCTAGCAAGGCAGAATTGGCAGAATTCAGGATCCGTACAGATATGCTCTCCAGGTCTCATGAGGTTTGATCTAGGGCATACGGAGTAGTAGTCATGGGCAGTGTAGAGCGACTGCGAGCCGTTGACTGGCAATGGTCTGCAGACAAATCCTTTAGTGTTGTGCCAATGAACGACATCGAAGCGTGAACGCTTCGTAATAGATTCGAGCCAGTTTCTTGCATGAGAGTCCATTCCGAATGTCAGAGTGAGCAAGAGGTTCGGTCGAGCTGCAAACGGGACGAACTCGTGGATTGTTACGTCCCTGATGACGACTTCGTTCTGTCCCTGAGGAAGTGCCCCGCGGAGAATGCGATACACCGAGGGATCGTATGCGACGTGCACATCGTGTCCTCTTCGGGCCAGCTCTTCCGCGAGATAGCCTACGAGATTGGCGTCTCCTCCCATCCTGTAAGGCGGAAAGTGGGTCGACACCATCAGGAACGTGAGGGTCTCCATGTCTCATCCACGCCTTCCATTCGTCTTAAGTCTGTGCTGCGCGACTACTTCTTCATAGTACTCAAGGGTTCTGCTTGATGCCTCCTTCCAGTTGTACCTCCGGATCACGGATTCCCTCGCCTTGCTCCCCATGTCAGCTCTGAGTGCCTTGTCCTCGACCAACCTTGTCAACGACTCTGCCAGAGCCTCTGAGTCATTCGCAGGAATCAAGACTCCGTCTGCACCGTCCTCTATCATCTCTGGAATTCCGCCAACACGAGTTGAGACGACCGCGCACTTCGAGGCCATTGCCTCGAGAATGCAGGCAGGAAAGTTTTCATAGAGTGATGGCAGAACGAATATGTCCGACAGAGCATACAGGAAGGGGGGCGCATCTCCAACGACATGACCGAGAAACGTATAGTTCCGTTGTGGTATCGCAAAATCCGGTTTCTTCCCAGCACCAGCAAAAATGAAATGCGCGTCGGTTCTGCTCAGGACTCTGGGAATCGCTCGCATAAGAACATCCATTCCCTTTCGCGTGGCCATTCTCGAGAGGTAGAGTACCTTGGGAGCAGCAACCTCAGCCAGTTCCGGAAACCTGGCACGTGCCTCTTCAGCTCTAGATGGACTGAACCGCGAATAGTCCGCACAGATGTTTATTACGCGGATCCTTGAAGGTTCTATGCCTTGAGAGTCAATCATCACCTGCTTGGCCCATCGAGAGACCGTGATGTAGTATCGCTGATTCGTGTAGTAACGCGCTTCGAATCGTCCCAGCGCGGGTCCTAGCAGCAAAACGAGCTTCTCCGAGAAGGTCAGCTGCGTCGAAGAACTCGCAGCCTCCCTGAGCGCTGCGGAATGGCCCTCCACGGTTGTGTGCATAGTGGTCACTATGGGAATCCGCAACTTGTTCGGGGAGATCAGATAGTCGGGCATCGAGCTCTGCGAGTGGACGATGTCCACCTTCTCCTTTCTGGCAATCTCGGGAACGTACTTGCTGCAAATCAACTGGAACGAGAGATTCTTGAAGAATGATTCGCTTGCCGTCCCAAGGTGCGTCACTTTGATGTTCTGAGGGAGATCTTTTTCGGTCTCAGAGATCTCATCCGCACGATTCGCGAGGAGGCTGTCGCATCTCGGCGTGACTATGTGCACATTCACGTCGTCCTGGAAGTTTCTGGCAATCTCGAGGACGTAGTTGCCAACCCCACCATGGACCGGAAGGAATTCCGGGGTAAGCATCAATACTCTCAATGTGACCACAAACGGGGAGCAGTAAGGTCTCGCTCATCTATATTCCTTTAGCAGCGCTCGTACTATATGGCGACGGATGCGGAAAAGCCAGACCCGCAGCCGCCTTCTGGTTCCATCAATTCGTGAGCGGGAAACAATATATAGCTCCTCCCGCAGTCTAACCGCCCATGAGGCCGAAGGAAGCCTTCATCGCTGTCACATATTCATGCAATGCTAGATGCCAGATGTGCAACATCTGGAAGAACCCGCAGACTGCGATCCTTCAGGCAAAAGAGTACGCCAAACTTCCGACATCGCTCACAACCATCAACATCACTGGTGGCGAACCCTTTCTTAGAGCCGATCTGGTCGAGGTCGTGCGGACAATTGACTCGATTCTGCCCCGATGCAGGATTGTGTTTTCAACCAACGGCATGATGACGGAAGTCATAGTAAAGAAGCTAGAGCAGATTCGTGCATTCCATAGTCGCGTTGGCGTTGGCGTTTCAATCGATGGCGTCGCGTCCACCCATGATACGATTCGGGGTGTACCAGACATCTTCAATCATGCCATCGCTACCGTGCAGAAATTGAAGGAAGCGGGTTTTGACGATTTGCGGATAGCGATGACTCTTCAGGAAAGCAACGTCCATGAAGTCGGGCAAGTTTTCGAGCTCTCATGTGATTTGGGTGTGGAATTCACAATGACGCTTGCTCACGATTCTGACCTCTACTTCAAGAAGTCCGACAATGTCTCTTCCGAGTTGCTCGAGGCTGTGGCCAAAGAACTTCCCAGTATTCTCCTCCGTCAACTCAGGTCAAGATCCGCGAAGGATTGGGTCAGGGCATACCATACCAAGGGCATAATGGACCCAGAACATCGCCGGCAGCTCACATCGAACTGCGAGGCCGGACGGAGGTACTTCTTCATGTCTCCGGATGGTGACGTCTACCCCTGCAATGTACTCAGTCACAAGATAGGCAACTTGTCATCCGCTGCAACTTGGGACGATTTGTTCACGGATGGTGCTGAGGAACGGGTGAGAGATGTAGTTCGCAGCTGCAAGAAGGATTGCTGGATGATCTGCAACGCCCGTAGCCTCATTATTGCTCATCCTATGAGGACGGCTGCGTGGGTTGCAAAGAACAAGATCGCGGCACACGTAAGAACGAAGACCTCTCCCAATCGAGGGTAGTTGAGTGCCGAGCTGCAGCTTCTTCGATTGCGCTCTCTCCTTGCCAGCGATCACAATGAGCCGACGCGATTTACATCCCAATCTCGGCGGTCAGCCAGCGTCCCGAAGACTCATTCAGATACTCATAGATCATGTAGTCGCCTAGACCGGTTGACAAAAACACGATTGACCTGTCTCCTATCGGACCGCCTATGTAGACGACGTTCGAGGCCTCCAGTCTCACAGTAAAATTGCCAATAGGCAAGACGATCTTGCCGTTGGGATAGGAATTCACTCCTTTGCTTGCCCAGCTATCCTCCGCCAGATAGTTGAAATCACGGGAGAGCGTCCAGTTTCTCTCCAAAGCCATTGGCAAGAAGGTGGTCCTCGGAATGTCAAACTTGCTCTGAGCCATGTAAGCCAGACGTTCGTCGGTGGACACCAAAGGTGAATTGCCATGAGTAACGATCCACTCAATTGTGTCCAGTTCATAGATCTGTGTGTCGTGCCGTATCCCCAAGAGGTCCTGGCTCTTGTAAGCGAACGGAAAGGACACGAGCAGGCTGATGATCATTAGAAGGCCAAGGATCGAATATGCTTTGCGGTGTTGACCATGCAGCCAAACGATGGCCACGCCAACCCCCAGGAAGATGAATACATCGATCAAATCAAAAGAACGAAACAAAACCTGGTGAGATGAAAGCGAAAATCCGTTGAGCATCCCGATACCCATGATTGAGAGGGGCGACACCACGAGTGCGACCTGTATGGAGCGATAAACGGGCCGTTTCTCCAGAATCACCTCGCTCCCATACCATGCAAGACCAAACAAGAATGCGGAAGCAGCTCCAAGCAAGAGGTAGACATGGGGTGCCGATGGAGAGTAAGGGAACAGAAAACCCATATAGTCCAGGGTAACGAGGACAAAAACGCCTATTCCGACAATCGGTGCGAAAGTCCGCGTGGAATGGCTCTGGATTGAGAGGACTAGGTAGGCGATGATGCTGACGAGAGCGAAAGCAACGACCATCAACGAGACTCTGGAAGGAGCCGTCAGTATCGACAGCCTGTCAAAGGAAATGACCAAGTAGTAGAGACCAGCCCACGCCACAGGCATTGCCATCAGAACGGTGTCTTCAACGTACCTTCTCTTCGGCAACTTATGAGCCAACGCGAAGCACCAGCTCCAAGTCAATAGATATCCAAGAATGAGGACGGTGACTGCCGCCACAAGGTGATGGACGAGCGGCATCAACATAAGAATTGTGAACGCGAGAATTCTGAACTCAGTCCTATCCCTGCGCACGTATGCAAGCAGAGCAAAGACGAGTAGGCTGATACCCAGCATCTCCTTCCAAACCGAGCCCGTTGTGAATACAAACGTCCCCATCAAGACTGCCGCGAACGCGGCAACTATCCCTCCCCTGAGACTCCCGGAGACGAGCCTGCCGAGCAGGAATACGCAACCGACCGTGAAAACGGCAATTACCGCATCCAGACTCTGGGCGCAAAGCAGAGGGTCGATTCCAAGCACGCTCGAGGCGAACGCAAGTAGAATGTTCAGGATCGGGGTGGCTCCGCTGTGAGTTCCATACCAGGGGACGTCAACCGAGAAGCTCAGATGGCCGCTGCCGAGGATCTTCATCGCGAGTCCACATTCGGTCAACGAGTCGTTGTTGAATGGGTATGGGCTCATGGAAAGCGGAAAAATCCTCGTGAAGAACGCCGCTATTGACATAACCGCCAGAGAGCAAGGAGCAGTGACTCTCCAAATGCGACATCGTCTGCCTATCTCCATGGAATCGGTCCCACGCAGAAGCTAGCCTCTCTGAGATGTGACTCGGCTACATAATCCTTACTGGCTTGCGGAACGTTGTTGCTGGGTGGATGTGTCCGATCTAGCAACCTGGTCGTACAGAAATGCCAGGGGAGGATTTCAGCAAAGTCCATGATTCTCGAAACCCACCGACCATGGTCTTGAACAAGCGCTCCATATCCCTCAAGAGCGCGCGCCAAATCTTTCTGTCCCCGTGCTCGATCGAGTAGGTAATCGCCCATCTCGACAGAACAACCATGAGGAGCTGAAGCACGTGATGAGCAAACCCCAAGGTCCGACACGTTTGATTGACGTCCATCACGCGTACGCCATGGCAATCGCGAAATATGGGGTAGGTCAATAGCCCGCATGATGAAGTCACAAACCAAGAATACTAGTAAAGGACGGATTCTGGTTGTCCTCGAAGGGATTGATCCCTCCCAGAAATCCGCCGCTGACGTTGCAAGGAGAATCAACGTCCTGTGTGACAACTTCCAGGTCACGATTCTAACATCCGTTTCCGACGTATGCGAAAGACTATTCCCGAAGGCTAGAGTGGCGAGATTGCCCAGGCTGCCAGTTCGAGCGGGCAGTCTAGCATTCATGGTGTGGTGTCTGTGGTGCTGGCTTCTGGTTCCATTGCTAAGGGCAGACCTAGTCTTCGTGGCCGGCGTGATCAATTGTCCATCGGTGCTGACCAACTTTGGGAAGCCAATTCTCTGCTACGGGAACAGTCACCCGGCACAACACGATGCGACAGCCAGAAGGAAGAACAAACCTCTATCGAACATCATCGGAAGATCGTATGGTCTGTCGATAACAATAGGGATCAAGAGATCCACGCTCATCCTGGCAATCTCTCCTCAGCTTGCTGCAGTATACGAACACCTTGGCATAGACTCGGAGAGAATTGTAGTCTCAGAGATTGGAGCCCCGACCGGGATGTTCGACCCTCCAGCCCACGCAATATCAAAAGGAGGGCGCTTCACGGGAGTCTATCACGGAACAGTGGCACTCGATAGGGGCCTCACTATCATCGTCGAGGGCGCGAGACTTCTTGGCTTGAAGAGAAAGGATTTCCGAATCAGACTCATAGGTTGCGATGTGACCGAATCCGAGCTTGTGGAGAAGACGATGAAGAACGCTGGACTAGAGGGGATCGTCGAGATGGTCCCGCCAATCCCCCATTCGGATATACCCAAGGAATTGTGGTCTGCAGACTGGGGAATCTCGTTGCTCGAACCGAATGTCTATTTCGAATCGTCACCCCCCGCTAAGGTTTTCGAGTTCCTCGCTGCAGGTCTGCCAGTCATCGCGAATGACATACAGACTCACACGAAATACCTCAGTGATGGAGTCAATTCCCTCATAATCCCTTACGAAGCTGGAGCGTTTGCAGACGCGATGCTCCGACTGATCGAGAATCCAGATTTGAGGAAGCTTCTATCAGAGAATGCATTGAAGAGCGCCGCCAACCTCTCAGATTCGGGCCCCCTCTCCACCATGGTCAAAGCTGCCACACTTCTGGCGGAGCGAAAGAGCATCCCACCAGGCTTCAACTAGTTGTCATGTTGAGGACATAGGTCGTGATCCGTTCGCTCTGGTAGATCATATAGCTTGGGATGAATGCGTTCCTGCCATCGGAGGTCTGGGCATTCCTGACCTCGGTTAGGAATATCGCGCTGCTCTGAAGGCTGTTGTCAACCACCACGAACATCTTCGGATGAAATGAGAACCATTCATTGGCCTTGATGCTCGACGAATCATTGCGGTTCAAGAATGCCGAGCCGCGATTCATCGTTTCCCTTAGAATGTTGTCAACATCATACTCCTCTCTGTAGTCGAACCAAACGTAGATGTTCAATGGAAACTCGATTCTCGATGGTGTGATGTTCCCCAATAGCTCGTTTGCAGTTATGTCGCCATTGACCGCCTGAGAAATCCCGGAGTTCAGGAAGTACAAATCTGTGAATGACTGGAGCTCCGCTGTGACGGCACCCCCGTTGCTGATTGCGTAGCGTTGGTGCGCGTTAACTCGCAAGTATGTCGCATCGTTGAAGATCTGATTGTGGACCTCAACAGTGGCGCCGGGGATCGGCTCAAAACCGTTCCATCTCTGAGACGACCAGATAGGGAGAACAAGCGAAACGACCACAAGCAAGCCCACAACGGTCAGGGCCAGTTTCTTCCTTTGTCCATTCCGGAGGGCTTCGCGAACGTACACCAATCCAAGAATCGCGACAAAGGGAGCCAGCAACATCGAAACGTAGAAAGAGCCTCCAAGGACAGGCACGGAAACGAGTATGACGGAGACCGGGAAGAGTGTCCTCGCAGTGAGGACTGGACGTCTCAGGATGACGAACAGACCAACTATCGACAGCAGAAGGACGAAGCCAATCTGGTGAGTGTAGCTCACCCCCAAGTTCAGCAGCGTAGTTAGGAGCGCTGACTCAATCGAAAAGAACCCTTGGTCTCCGAAGGCTCTGCTGATCGAAACAGCCAACATCTCGTAGTAGGACAGGACACTGAGTGCAACGATAGTACAAGCTCCCAGGAACGATGCAACGGCGAGACGGCGCATCTTAGTGCCCTTCATCATATGCACATACCGCAGACCCATGACTGCGAGAACAAAACCGACTCCATACAACAGAATCAAAACCGCCATGTGATGCACAGATACGCACCCGAGACAAACCAATCCTGCAAGAACAATCAGTCGGTTTTGATTTGTGGAACTTGCTCTTAGCGCCAGTAGAACGAGTAATATCATCAGCACGACCACGGGGCCCCTTGCACTGCCATCCCAATATGTTGTGTCCACGAACCTCGGCCCAACAGACGCGAAGAATGCGGCAAGCAGAGCGTATTCTGATTTCTCCAGGAATTCCCTGGAGAGGCAGAAGACCACCAAAGCGAAGAGACCGGCGAACAGCATATCAGCAACGAGCACGCTCAGCTCAACGCTCAGGCCTGTGAGCTCCGAAAGTTCAGCAAGCACAACAGGCATTCCAGATGGATAGGACACTGGATAGTAGCCAAAATAGGACAACGGGTGGAACGTCCATCTCGCGAAGCCCTCATCCCCAATCGATTTGGCAAGGTAGTGAATGAAATAGGAGTCTGTCTGGAATCTCTCGTGCTGAACAAGAGGATATCTCATGACTACCGCGATGAGGATGAGAGTGAGCAACAGCAGCAAAATTGTCTTTCGAGAGAATTTGCCCATCTACCTACCTCGCCCATGGTGTTTGATGCTCATCGGCTGGATACTATTAATTTCCATTGGCTCTGACTTTCCTCGCCTGTCTATCTGCGAACCCGATCACCAAGTACCAGAAAACTGCAGACCATCCGAGGAAGATCATCCAGCCAACGTTACTGTGAGTCCAAAGAAGAGCGTCCAGACCTTTGTAGTACCCCACGATGCCTATGACGACCATCCTGAACAGGTTGCCCAAGTAGGCAATGAGAAGCCCGAGCGCCAACACGATGGAAAGGTTCTTCGTTGAGAGACGCTCAAAAACGAGGACGAAGGACGCGAATGCCGCCAAGAAGATAGAGAAGGAGTAGAGTCCGGCACAATACGCAGAGATGCTCAGTACCTGAGTTGTTCCATCATGGAACTGAAGTGAGACGATGTTGCTACTTGAGCTGGCATCTATTCCAATCAGGTTCAGAATCCCCGCAAATGGAGCAGCCAGCATGTAGTGAACATACCAGTTTCCAACTGAAGAACCCGTATCTTCGTGAATCGATGTTACCGCTTGGGGAACGACGAGCAGGAGGACAACAAGCCCAATGAACAGAAGGGAGAAAGCGGTTTCCACTCTAAACTTGCGCAACAGGAAGGGAGAGAGGAGGACTAATCCGCCGAGCATGATAGTCAACGTGTCCAGATCTCCGTAGTTCGGTCGGGCTGAAATGACGGCGTTCCATATGACGACAATGGCAATGATCGCAGCGCCCGCCCCCATTACGATGTAATCATTGTCGACACGCTTCATGACTGCGTCGATCATCACAAGACCAACAGGGTCTCGGTCGGGAACCTTCTGCGTTCTGCCCGGAACGTCCTCTGTCGGAGCCGGTTTCCTTTCCTCTCCAGAACCAGGATTCAGTAGAAGGAGCAGCAGCGCGCCCAAGGCAAGCGAGAACAAACCGGCTCCCACTCCCTGATATGAGAACAGGATGAGAACTGAAATGCCTTCGAAAAGGAGTATGATTGACACTATGAGCAATAGCTTCCTTCGAGGCGACCCCTCTGGGAACCATTTGTCCACTTTCAGCGTGATGTTCTCCCAGCTTAGTTTCATCCTGGCTCTGTACCTCCTTCAACTGGATAAAGCTAGCTCTATACAGATTTTGTGCTAGCGCCAGATTAATACAAGGAGACGCTTTCGGGGCACTCCGAGGGCATCACTCTGAAAGAGAGATCTGCCGGGAAGTTGGCAGGGTTTGCCCGAGCAGGCCAAGATGGTGCTCGAGCGACCGCAGGCTACTTCTCGAAGGCCGGGAGAGAAGAGAAGAGCATCGTCAAGGCGTCCTTCTTCACAGGCGTCACAGGAGGAGTTCTTTGGTATGTCCTCATTTACTACTGGGCCGCAATCGATTTCAGCTCTGAGCAGATCGGACTGATGGGCGGGATCGGCTCCGCGGTAAGCGTCATCACTTACCTATTCGGCGGGTATCTCGCCGACTCAATCGGCCGGAAGAAGCTGCTCCTTGTGGGCCTTGGGAGCACGATATCAGGCCTGCTCCTGTTCCTCACGGAGAAGAATCTGGCCGTGTTCACGGTGGGCTACGCGCTCACCAGCCTAGGAGGCTCTTTGCAGTGGCCGTCGCTCGAGACTTTGTTGGTGGCCAAGACCAAACCTGTTGACATGAAATTCCTGTACGGAGTCCAGGGGTTCGTCAACCAGATCGGCCTCACGATCGCGACCTTCCTCGGTTTCGTCGGACCTCCAATCATCGAGGATCTTCTCGGATCGGAGACCTTGACGGGCTTCAAGCTCGTCTTCCTCGCAACGACCATCTGCGCGTTCGTCCCCATAATCTACGTCCTAGGCGTGAAGGAAACTGAGAGGAAGCCCAAGTCGCTTCGAACACACTTCAACAAACGTACCCGGAGGATCCTATTCATGTATTCCTTCCAGAACGCATTGATAGGTTTCGGGGCAGCCCTCGTGATCCCTTGGCTTCCGGTCATCTTCAACAGGAGCCTGGGGGCATCGGACATGTGGGTCGGAATGATAATCACGCTGTCCAACGCAGTCATCGCTGTTGGCTGGTTCGTCGTCCCGAAGTTCGCGGAGTTCAGAGGGAGCGTGACACTGATAGCAGTCTGCCAGATCGCCTCCGTGGTCCCGCTCATACTTCTTCCGTACTCTCCCGCATTGATCGTGGTCGCGGTCCTCTACACAATCAGGTCGTTCCTGATGCTCGTCCCGCAGCCCGTGCTCAACGCGTATGTGATGAACATCACGGTCGAGGAGATCAGAGCCTCGTTCCTCTCGCTGACCCAGCTGGCGTGGCAGGCGGCGTTCGCTGGCGCCTACGTGATAGCCGGATACCTCTGGGCGAACGACTACACTAAACCAGAGCCGTTCTACTACGCCGGCGCATTTTACGTTGCGGCGTCTCTGATATTCTTCGCGTATTTCAGGAAAATCAAGGAGTCGCACGAGCTGGGCCCGGCTATAGCTTGAACAACTCTATGAAAAAGAAGCCTCACCCGGCTCAGACCTTGGCCAGTTTCGAGCGCGCAGAAGGCTTGGGCTTGCTCTCACCGAACTGCTTCTTCAACCTAAGGGCTTCCTCGAGCAGCTGAGACACCCACTCCTCGTCCCAGTTCCTGATTCTGTCGTCGAAGCAACCGTAGTCACCAGGCATCGTCTCTGGCCTCCTGCAGTATACCCTATGGCCGCGACCATATATCAATTTTATTTGGAGAATAGTGGTCATTTGACCGCTATTTTGGTCATCTGTCATTCTATTGACCACGACTTGTGCCACGTAATGCAAGGTATTTATAAATCAAAAGACGTTCGAGCGTGCGATGACAGCCCGTCATGATGATGCTGGCACGCTCAAGATCGACGATTTGGACATTGACATCTTGAGGAGCCTCAACGAGAACGGGCGCAAGAGCTTCCGCGACATCGCCAAGGAACTTCACATCTCCCTCACAACGGTCTCAAACAGAGTGAGGGCATTGGAGAAGAGCGGCGTGATCCAGGGCTACATCCCTGTCCTCGATGCGACCAAGCTCGGCTACGACATCATGGTCGTCATAGGCATCAAGGTCATCCACGGGAAGATCGTCGAGACCGAGCGCGATCTCGCAAAGGAGAACGGGGTCTTCGCTGTCTTCGACTCGACCGGCGAATGGGATGCCATCGTCATGGCACGGTTCCACAACAGGGGTGAGCTGAACACCTTCGTGAAGAAGGTCCTCGACCACGAGAATGTCGACAGGACATACACGCAAGTGGTGCTCAACATCACAAGAGACGAGAAGCGAGTGCTCCTCTGACGCCGGCATCTTTCGCGCATGCATACAGTGCAATATATGTATCTGACCCCCGATAACATCCCTGACACGCTCTGGTGGAGGCGTCGAGGGAAGGGATGATGCGACTGCTTCGGGGGCTCGCAACCGCGTGCCTGCCCGTCATGATGTTGATAGCGTCTTTCGCGATATGCGCTGCGCCGGCCAGGTCCGCTGACGACTTCATCCAGGTCCTTTTCGACTTCAACCCATCGAAGGCCACGTACGCCCCGAACGAGAGCTACGACATAGTATTCACGATTAGGAGCAGCCTTCTTAACGTGACCGGGTCGCCGAACCAGGTGAAGGTGACGAACCTGTCGGCGCAGTTCACTTGGATGGGCCCGGACGAATGGACGAAGGAGAGCGTCAGCGATGAGTCGAGCTGGCTATATCCAAACGAGTTCGGCATCTACAGGTTGAATCTCACTGTGCCCGCGGACGCACCCGCGCAGACCTACAGTTATGTCCTCAAGGTCGAATACCAGTGGCTGAGTTACTATGGCGTTAGCGACCGCGAATGGACATCTCCCACGTTCCACGACTTCGCGGTTGCCCCGCCTGACCACGAGAAGTTCGACTATGTTCCTTACATAGGTGTGATGGCTCTCGTTCTGGCGATAGGTTCCATCGGCGCGCTCATGTATCACAGAAGGTCCGAACGTGATTCTAAGGACCAGACTCCTGTCGCCAATGATGTCGGTGCAATGGGCGTGGCTGAGGTGCCGAGCGCCGCCACGTACCCGGTCATCCACGCTGCAGCTGGAGAACACTTCCCGATCGAGAGGGGGTTCATCTACCTCGTGAAGGAGAAGAGGCCAAACATCGCGTTTGCGGTGTTCAACGAGGCCGTGAGCCACGGCGCGAATGGCATGCTCGTGGTGAGGGAGCATCCGAACAGATTGCGGCAGACACATTCCTTCGACGCCACCAAGATCCTTTGGCTGACCCGCAGGGTAGGCGTCGACCACATCGATCCCACGGAGCTCAGCCTGCTGAGCCTCGAGATCACAAAGTTCGTCGGGACCGCGCAGAAATCGGTCGTCCTGCTGGAGGGGATCGAGTACATTATCACGCAGAACGATTTCGAGAGCGTCCTCAGATTCGTGAATCACCTTCACGATTTCGTCCTCGCGCACGACTCCGCGGTCATCATTGTGATCGACCCGAGGGTCCTGAGCACCCGCGAGCTCGCCTTGCTCGAGCGCTCAGGTAGGGTCGTCGAACCCGCGGAAGTCCCAAATGACAAGATCGACAAGCTGGCAGATGAGCTGGAGGCCTAAGCGGGCTGGACAGCGTTCTGGGACGAGAATCTAAATCGTTAGAAGTGATTAGGGGCGCCGAGGGAAGGCCAGTAGACTTGGCCAGGGTGCGCTCTTCGACCGTCGGGATGCGGGGCGTTCGCCTGCAATGAGGTCATCGGTAGCGTACGATGAGTGAGGACACCGGCAAGGCGTTCCCTCGGGGGGGACGGATGCTGGCGATCAGCAAAGGCGCCTGGAAGTACTGCGCAGCAATGCTTGCGATTGTCGCTTCAGCCTCGGTCCTCTCGACAAGCCAATACACTGCTATCGAATCAGTGTTCACATCATCACCACAACAGAACGAAGCCGAGGCCGCGAGATATGAATGGCGGGACGCCCCGTCTCTTCTTATCGCCAGATCGTCTCCGGCCGTCGTGATGCTCGGCGACGGGACCATCCTGGTCGCAGGAGGGTTGACCACGACAGGCCCCACCGACAGCACCGAGATACTTGATCTGGCTGCCGGAAAGTGGATGCTGGGGCCGACGATGACCACCAAGAGGGTCGGACACACCGCGACTCTCCTGAAGGACGGAACAGTCCTTATCACTGGAGGCGACACAGGTACCGGCGCGACTGCCAGCATCGAGATCCTCAGCGCGAAATCGCGCACATCTCTTGCAGTCCCGGCAGAGATGATATTCAAGCGATCTGGCCATGCAGCCGTCTTGCTGGAGAATGGCAAGGTGCTCGTCACGGGGGGCACGGACTGGGTGGAGGGGACCTGGTTCCAGGCTGAGCTCTTCGACCCCGCCCAGAACAAATGGTCTCCTGCCGGGGGCATGAGCGCCGCTCGGGTATCGCTGTCGCTCCATCTGCTTGCAGGGGGGTTCGCGTTGGCAGTCGGAGGCGACCAAGGAGCGACGAGCGAGAAGTACGATCCTTCTTCGAACACTTGGTCGGGCGTCGCCAAGATGAACGCGAAACGGTACAGCTCTGGAGCGACGATGCTGAGGGACGGGAAAGTGCTCGTCGCAGGTGGCTCGGTTGACGGGTCGCCCGTCAGATCTTCCGAGGAATACGACCCCGCGACCAACTCGTGGATGAGCACAGGAGAGATGACGGCTGCCAGAGCCAGCTTCTCGTTGACGCAACTCGGGAGTGGCGCAGTACTCGCGGCAGGGTCATACACCTCAGCAGGCACGACAGCGTCGAGTGAGATATTCTATCCGTCCAATTCCACATGGACCCCCGCAAAGTCGATGAAGGTCTCCAGAGGAGCGCAGGGCTATGCGGTCGTGGCGGCCGGAGACGCGACCCTTGTCATTGGCGGAAGAAGTGGCAGTTCTCTCACTGGGTCAGTCGAGATCTTCTCCGCGACGCCAATTGAGAAACCGAAGTACTGCCAACCCATCGATCTCATCCCGCTGGTCCTCGCTGCTTCTGGGGACCTCCCGGGACAGTCCGAGAGAGGATTGATTGCGAAACTGTACGCGGCCCAGGACCAGTACGACCAAGGGGACATGAGGGAATGCCTCAACATCATGAATGCATTCTACAACCAATTGAGAGCATTCGCCCAAAGCGGGCACTTGACGCATGCGCATGCTATCATGATCTACGACGGATACGAGTCTGTAGTGACATGCGTAGGCGGCGATCCGCAGCTGCCGACCCCTGAAATGACATCCTAGGAGAGCGGTCTATCACGCGTTTTTCCGTGCGAAAAAGAGGGCCTGTTTTCAAGGCGTTTTCGGGTTATCTGCTGTCAGACAGCGATGTCTGACGCGGATAGTCACCGTCAGACACCGCAAAATCCTCCGCCCCATTAAATACACGAACTTGTCATATTGCACGCTCAGCTCGATGGGATGCACCAAGAGAGGAGGTGATTCGATTAAAATGAACAAGAGGGTACTCACCTTGACCGCAGTCGCCGCAGCGCTCGTCATAAGCACTGCCCTGATTGTGTCGATGAACGGCAATGAAACGCCGAAGATCACGACCAATCCTCCGGCCGAAGATCAAGTGCCTCAAGATTCTCCAGTGACCCCGACGCAAGATGTAGCTACCACACCCGCTACGGACCAGAATGTGCCGACCGATCCTGAGGAGCCTGCAAATGACAGGCCAGGAAACGGGAACCACAATGGCAACGGGAATGGTAACGGCAATGGCAACGGTGGCGATGATAACGAAGCCCCTGGTGCCACGAAGCTGCATGGTCTAGCCCGCGCCGCATTCGTCCATGAGAGAAACATGGAGAAGATGACGGAAAAGGGCAAGACGGCCCCCCAAGGACTCTTTGACTCGGCCGCGAAGCTCACCTCGATGAACCTCGAGAAGCTGAGCGCGGAAGTGGACAAAGACCTGCAAAAGGACAACGGAAAGCACACGGGCCAGCAGCAGGGTCACGGCCATGGGGACACATGAACAAAGCTGAGGAGTGAGCAGACCAAGTGAGGCATGGACAGGCGCGCGGAAGATCGACACCGGACTTGTCCGGTGGTGACATTCGCGAACGAACCGCCTCCGCGATCCAAGCGCGCTCTGGTGGGACCGCCTCTGTGTCGCCTCGCTCCTCACAATCTTCTATTTTCTCCTCTCTCCGACTCTCATTCTGCGTCCATACCTACGATGCGGTCGGGGGGGCGTAGGTCCCTGCGGTCCTGTGCGGCTCCACGATCACCTTGGCGGTCTTCCAGATGCCCGTCAGATAGTACTCGTAGGTGCCCGCCTTGTGGAATGTCGCGCTCCAGTAATCTCCCGGTGCTATCAGCAGGCCGCTCTGGAACATGCCATCGTGATGCTCGCCAGCCTGATCCAGTCGACCGCTTCTGATGGCAACGCCTGGCGGTGGGGCCCATTGGCGGTTGACCCACACGACCTTGGTGCCCTCCACGACCTTCATCACCGAAGGCATGACTTCGTGGCCAAGGAGATCGATGTAGGCCTCGAACCGAGGCGGTGGAGGCGGAGGGGGCGGCAGATACTGGGTGGGCTGAAGAGCTTGGTAGTGATGAAGCTGCGGGGAAGGTGAGGCGACCCTCATCTGCAAGGGCCTTCTCCTCGGTCTCGCCGCGATTGCTATCGCCGGGATGGCGATTAGGATTGCGAGCACGAGAAGGAAGTTGTAGATGCCCAGCCGGTTGAATATGAAGTCCTGAACATCCTTCAGGAACTGAGCGAGCAGCCCGCTCGAAGGGGCGTTGTGCACCGGCAGCTGGAGGATCTCGGACTGGTAGAGTGCCCCGTCGACGAACGCGACCGCCTGGATGTACAAGGTCGCGTTATGATCTGGCGACTGAACGCTGTCGAAGGTGAATCTTGCCCACGTGTTGCCCGTGGAATCAGAGCTGGTCTGGGTCATCGAAGTCGCAGATTCGCCCCAACGGACGTAGGTCCTCTGGATGTTGCCCGGATTTCCTCCGCTCACAAGCCATGAAATCGAAACCGTCGAGTTGAGCGGAGCAAAAGATGGATAGTCTGTGATCGTGACAGTCGGGCCTGCAATCTGCTCGACAGCTCTGAACGCGTCGACTATGCCCCATCCGGTGGCGGTGTCGTAGCCCACACGTGAGATGTCCGTTGCGGTCGCGTTGATGACGCTGCCGATCTCGGTCGGTGTGAGCGCAGGATTGACGGACAGCATGAGCGCGGCGACACCTGCGACGTGCGGCGCCGCAGTGGATGTCCCCGACAGAGACTGGTACCCGCCACCTCCCTGCGTGGAGTATATCTGGACCCCAGGGGCCATGATGTCGAGGCCCGTTCCGAAGTTGCTGAAGGTGGCGCGCCTGAGAGCGCTGTCAATCGCGCCGACCGCGATCACGGAAGGATAGGCCGCGGGATAGCTTACCATGCTCGAGCCGCTATTCCCCGAGGCAGCGATCGTGACGACACCATTTTGGGAAGCATACTCTATCTGGTTCTGCAGAGTCGTCGATGGACCGTCGACACCCAGGCTCATTGTCACGATGTTCGCACCGTTTTCCACAGCCCACCTAATGCCGCTCGCGACGGTAGCGTCAGTGCCTTCGCCGGAGTCGTTCATGACCTTCACGGCCATCAATCGCACTTGAGCCAGGCCTGCGATTCCTATGTTGTTGTTTATGACAGCTCCGATCACGCCGGCCACATGCGTGCCATGATAGGTGTAAGTGTTGGAATCCCATCCTCCGACGTCATTGTAGCTGTTGATATTGTCGTCCATCGGCTGGTGATTGTTGGAGATGAAGTTGTATCCGTGATATCCGCTGGAGTCGTTCCACATGTTGGCAGCCAGGTCTGGATGCGTCCAATCGATGCCTGTGTCCAGCACTGCCACCACCACATCGTGCGTCCCCCTGGATATGTCCCAGGCCGCGTACGCGTTGATGGGGTCGAGATTCCATTGGTGGAGAGAGGCTTCAGGATCGTTGGGCGTGAAGAGGGTTCGAACCTTGTGCTCGGACGAGAGGCTAACCACACCAGGAATGGCGGCGACCTCGCGAAGCACCCTCTCATCGATGCCGTCCGCACTCAGTGTCAGTATGCCTGTCTCTTCGCTCGAAAAAGGTACGGAGATACCCAGCGAAGACGCTAGGTCGTGAACTCTCCGAAAAGCGTCTCCTCCTATGACCTCGATGACAACGTTTGCCGCGCCGTCGGTGATGTTCATCGCCGCTGTGACGGCTTTCTTGGCGGGGGCAGCATCGACTGCATCTGTCTTCGGAATGCCCGCCGCCATGACCGCTATCGCCACGAGGATTGAAATGAAGACTATTATCCGCATGAAGTACCTTCTCGACCTCGAGACCAGAGTCCGCATCAGACTCGGTCCCATTCTGTCAGCTCACTAGCTTTTCTATGCGATAAATACGTTGCCCCTTCGTTATCTGTCTTGAAATCGCATCTGGACACAACACTGGGTCCACGCAGAGAACCTTGAATACCTCCAAGACATGTCAGGCAACCGATGGACATATTCGAGGCGCTTGTATTGGGGATTGTTCAGGGCCTGACGGAGTGGCTTCCCATATCGAGCTCGGGCCACCTGGTCATAGCTGAAGAGGCGCTCGGACTCTCAGCTGGGATGAACCTCGTTTTCGATCTCATTCTCCATCTCGGCACTCTCTTTGCGGTCGTCGTGTTCTTCCGAAAGGAGCTGGCAAGAATCGTGACCTCGATTGTCAAACTCCACCCCGCAGAAGGATCGCAGGAGGAGAAGCTTAGATTCCTGGGCGCACTTCTTCTGATCGGAACGATACCAGCGGCTATTGCAGGTGTTCTTTTCAAGGACGCCATCGAACAAGTGTTCGACATCAGATACGTCGGGATCGCCCTGATCGCGAACGCGATCATGCTGTTCTGCTTCGAGCGGTTCTGGGCCAGGGGCGCCAGGAAGGATGCGAAGCTTCTGGATGCCATAGTGATAGGCCTGTTCCAGGCGGTCGCGATCATCCCAGGGATATCTAGGAGCGGCTCGACCATCGGTGGTGGAATGCTCAGAGGACTGGAACGGGAGACCGCGGCGGTGTTCGCGTTTCTGCTCTCTGTCCCCACGCTTGTGGGTGCCTTTGTCTACGGCCTCCTTACCCTGAACAAGTTCGACACGGACCTGGCATCTTCGATCGTCGGCTTTGGAGCGGCATTCCTGGTCGGACTCGTCTCCATAGAGTATCTCCTCAAGGCCGTCCGATCCGGCAAGCTCTGGATATTCAGTATCTACTGCGCGGTCGTCGGAGCGGCGGTGGCAATACTCACGCTTTGAGAAGCATTACTTCTCGCCCTCGAGCGCCCTCTCGATCTCCAGTGCGGCCTCGACTGTCTTCTTCTCTTCCTGCTTGCGCCTTTTCTTCATGATCGGCCAGAGTGCGAGGACTATCGCGACCACGACTGCAGTGATGGCCGCGAGGTATGTCCAATCAGCCTTCAGGTTCTCCATCAGGGTAGGTTGTGCGTTCTTGACGGTGGGATCGGTGCCGGATGCATACTCCTGCAGGTTCGTGTAGCCGTCATTGTCGTAGTCGTCACTTCCAGACTGCTCGGTTATGGCGCCGAAGTGCTTCACCTCCCACCAGTCGGGGAGACCGTCCCCGTCAAGATCGACGATGGAATACACCGCCGTGAAGGCCGTGCTGCTGTTGCCGCTGGAATTTCGGACGGTCAGCAGGATCTTGTAGAGGCCTAGGGCCTTGAACTTGTAACTCTCACCCTGAGCATAGAGGTAGGTGGTCGCATCGTTGATCGTTATGTTCCATGTGTAGTTCGTAATGAGGCCGTCTGGATCGTATGAGTCGCTGGCATCGAGGTTCCACCATGTGCCATTCGAAACCTCGTTTGGGAGCCAGCCAATCACGGCAACGGGTCCCCCTGCCTGTAGCGAACATATGGATACGCTTGGAGTTGCATCCCCGTGCATGGAACCGACAGCAACAGCCGAGAACATCACTGAGAGCGACACGGCGAATTGCCAGAAAACACAAGAGAGCCTGCGCGTGGTGCGATCCCCTCCAAACCGATTCAGGCAAAAGGGAAGGGCACCCTCATGGAGGGCGAACCCTTTCCTGGAGCTGTGGCTGCATGGATGGCCATGGCGTGATATAGCATTTTCCAATTGCCACCGAGAACGATGCCGCAGTTCTAGGGAGAGCAAGGCATATAAGGGTTGTTTTTGTTCGCTATAGACAGCAGGCGAGGCGGGAAAGGTTCCAATGGCAAGCGGAACTGCCAAGATGTTCGGATGTCCATTCTGCGGGTTCAGGATCAGCCCGAGCGACGAGGTTTGTTCTAGGTGTGGCAACAGGTTCGTTGACTCCACCAAGTTCGAATGCCCGTTCTGCGGAGAGTTGGTTGACCGAGGTGCGAAATCCTGTCCAGTCTGCCATGTCAACTACACAGAGTTCAGAGAGAGGGCCGAGGCGCGGGGAGGAGACGATTCGATAGACTCCCTTCTTACGGAGATCATAAGACTCGAGTCTGCATCAGTCAAGAAGGAGGACAAGAGGCTCAGCTGTCCGGAGTGTTCCTGGTTGCTAGATGGTTCTGAGGAGAAATGCCCGAAGTGTGGGCATGGCTTCGGGGAAGATGTCAGCTATCAATGTCCTGTCTGCGGGTCGGAGATCCGCACCGACGTGGACCAATGCCCTGGCTGCGGAGCGATGTTCGCTCCGGAAAGCACGACCGAGGAAGAGAGGGCCTCCGAGCACGAGGAGGCATCAAGCGCTCTCGACGAGATACTAACACATGCAGACAAGGAGAGCAAGGCCAAGTTCGAGTCGGACGAGAAGCTGACGATGGAGCGCCCCATGAAGCAGAAAACCCCGTCCATGTTTGACAGGATTACCACTGCCATGAAACAAGAGCCGAAGCCGAGAGAAGTTGTGCAGAAACCAGAAACCTCCTCAGAGCCAGAACCTGTGCGTGCTACAGAGGGGGTGCCTGAGCCGGGCCCCGAACCCAAGCCGGAGAATGAGGAACCACGATCGAAAGCTGAGGCAGCTCCAGATGAACAAATAGACGCAGGCATATCAGAGCCGGTCCAAAAAGGGCAGGATGTCTCCCCTCAGGAGACAACAAGCCAGCCGAAGAAGGCCAGGACGAGGAAGCTGAAGTCGAAGCCGAAGAGCAGCTGATCCGCGGAACCGAGAACATTATCTCCGCTCCGATCCTTCTTGTGTGAGATGATATTCATAGATTCGCGAGAGGGCCTGTCGGGAGACATGCTTCTAGCGGCGATGATCGGGCTTCTTGATGACTCCGTGAGAACGAGGACAACTGACCTCCTCGGGCTCGTTTCCCAGAGGCGTGGTATCATGTTCCAGATTATGGAAATAGAAGAGGATTGCGAGAAGGGGCTCGGGATATCGTACACGCAGCGCGAAGCGCCGCAACGCGATGCGTCCTATGACGAGTGTTTCGACCGCCTTGGTGAGATCGAGAAAGAGTTGGACTCGAACTCTGCGGTTGGCAAGAAGATACTGGCCAACATCTTCGAGGCGGAAGCAGAAGCTCACAAACTCCCCGCGAGAGACGTCCACCTGCACGAGATAGGACGGGCACAAGCGATGATGAATATCGCCGGCATAGGCTTCGTCTCGGCCCTGCTCTCGAAGGAGGGCGACGAGGAGTATGTCTGCTCGACGATCACAACGGGCCGGGGCGTGGTGGTCGTAAGCCATGGGGCAATCAGGATTCCAGCACCGGCATCTGCCTTCCTGTTGAGGGGGCTTAAGAACGAGCAGGGATCATCTCCAGGCGAGAGAGCGACCCCCACGGGAATCGCAGCGGTCAAGACCCTCATCGGAAGACAATCAGATGACGTGCCAGACGGGTTCTCGCGAAGAAGCATCGGGTTCGGGACCAAGCGCTTTGGAGGCAGGCTCGGCAGGACCACGCTCTATAGGGTTTAGGACGACCTTACTGAGAAGGCACAAGGTATATCCCAAGAACGAGGGATTTGTAGCATCGTTCACGATGAAAGGGTCGTCTGCTAAAGCGACTCGTGGAGCGTTCTAACTTGGTCGAAAAAGGCGACACATTCCCCCAACCCGCCAGGACCTTGGATTGCATCGGCCTATATTGTCCCGTGCCGGTGCTCCGAACGAGAGAGGAGATTTCCTCGATTCCCCTAGGACAAGTATTAGAAGTCCTTGCAGACGACCCAGCATCTGAATCTGACATCAGGAGCTGGGCGAAACACGCAGGTCAGGAGCTGATCTCGATAGAGAGGGTCAAGGACGGTTTCAGATTCCTGATCAAGAGAACGAAGTAGGAAGGTGACAACGATGGCCAAGAAGATATTGTATGTTCAGACATCCGGGACGGACACCCCTGAGAGACTATACGCGCCGTTCATACTGGCGACGACCGCGAGGGCAATGGGCATTGATGCTACGGTCTATTTCCTCGGCAAAGGCGTGACCGTGGTCTTGAAGGGAAATGCGGAGAAGATCAAGCTGGGAAGCTTCCCGACCGTCAAGCAGGTCATGGACCAGGCGGCCAAAGAAGGTGTCAGGATGCTCATCTGCGGACAGAGCTGCCAGATGCTCGGGCTGAAGGGTGCTCCAGAGGAGTTCGAAGACCCGGCGAAGGTCGTCGGCGCGGCGACGCTCAACGACCTGCTTCTAGATGCCGATGCGGTGCTAAGCTTTTAGGACGAGCCGACCATTGATCCCGCACAAGGGGAGACCAAGATGTCATTCCAGACGAGCGGAGGCAAGAGAAGGGTCTACATGGACTACTCGGCGGCATCGCCAGTGGACGAGCGGGTCCTCGCAACGATGATGCCGTTCTTCTCCGACAAGTTCGGTAACCCTTCATCGCTTCACAACGCGGGCAGGGAACCGAGGAAAGCCCTTGAGGATGCACGGACGAAGGTGGGTGCCCTCATCAACGCGAAGCGCAAGGAGGAAATCATATTCACATCGAACGGAACCGAGGCGAGCAACATCGGCATCAAGGGCCTTGCGATGCGCATGAAAGGAGAGGGGATGCACGTCGTGACCTCCGCGATCGAGCACATCTCGGTCCTCAACATAATGAAATACCTCGAGAAGAACGGATTCGAGGTGACCTACATCTCGCCGACGGGAGATGGCTTCGTGAATCTGGAGAAGCTGGAAGAGGCCGTTAGGAAGGATACAGTCCTCGTTTCGATAATGTACGCGAACAACGAGATCGGCACGCTCCAGCCCATAGACGAGATAGGAAAGCTTCTGGAGGAGAAGGACGTGCTCTTCCATGTTGACGCGGTCGCGGCCGCGGGGAAGGTGCCAATCGACGTCCAGAGATCCAGGATCGACCTGCTGTCCGTGTCCTCCAACGATATGTACGGGCCCAAAGGCGCTGGCGCGCTCTATGTCAGGGACGGGACCCGGGTCGAAGCAGTAAATCAAGGTGGAGGTCAGGAGCGGGGCCTTCGATCAGGATCGGAGGACATTCCCGCGATCGTTGGCTTCGGAGCCGCAGCAGATATTGCCAGGAACGAGATGGCTCAGCAGAGCGAACGACTCAAGGAGCTCAGGGACAAGCTGATAGGGGGGATGCTCGACGGTATCGAGGACTCTTTCTTGAACGGTCACCCGACGAAACGTCTCCCGAACAACGCAAACTTCAGGTTCAGATATGTGGAGGGAGAATCGATGCTGCTTAACCTTGACATGGCCGGGATATCCGTGTCCTCGAGCTCTCCATGCACATCGAAGAGTCTCCTGCCATCGCACGTGCTTCTGGCATGCGAGATACCAACCGAGGAAGCTCAGAGCGCGGTGCAGTTCACCCTCGGGAAAGCCAACACCGCGGAAGACATCGACTACGTTCTAGGGGCCTTCCCGGGAATCATCAAGAAACTGAGGGCGATGTCGCCCTTCAGCCCCGCGAACCTCGCTGAGATGAGATCGACCGCGGGACACCGGGAGAAGGAAGACCATCATCACATGGAAGAGTGAAGTTGCCATCGTTGTTTCCCGACTCCTCTTACGCTCGGGTGACAATTGGCGCTTTCGTCGCTTCATATATAGATTTGCAGCAGTTGTGCATAGCCAGTCAATAATGTACAAAAAGTTATATATATACTAGGGCGTTAATGGACCGGGATGGGAAAGCCTATGAGAAATAGGATTCTAAGTATAGTGCTGGCGCTAAGCATGCTCGCGGTAGTTTTCACGGCGCTCCCTACGAGCGCAGTGGTAAACTACACGGGCAGTGTGAAAACGACCGACGACGCGGGAAACCTGAAGGACACCTATATCCAGGGTCAACCGGTCTACGTGATCGTCGAGGTGAAAACCCAGGGCGTCTGGGCGGATGAACCGATACAGGTTCGGCTGGTAGCCACAACCGGTGGATATGTCAGCCACTTCCACGCCGACTCGAATGATCCGGCAGTGGGCTGGTACAACAGCACAACGGCTGCAGGACACCTCACTCTGAGCACGAGTGCCTGGATAGACCCGGACGTTGATCTCACGGCGTATTACGTCGTGGTCTACCGTGACGGCTCCATGGAAGAGATAGCGAGGACCACGATAGTCGTAAAGAGGACCGGTCTTTCGCTAGAACCTAACAACGGCATATACTACCCCGGTCAGGCAGTGGTTGCGAAGTTTGTCACTACGGCCATAACCACGATGTTCTATGTGCAAACGGTCAACGAGACTGAGGTGACCATGACGAACATGAACTGGACGGGTCAGTCGGCCACGACAGGCTGGTGGGAGCACGCGTTCACAATCGCGACTGATCTCCCTGACGGTACGTACACAATGCGCGTTCGGGACGCGACTACGCATGCGATAATGAACTCCGGGAGCGCGTGGTTGACATTCGACGTACAGAAGTATACGTTCAACGTCGGGGCCGACAGAGACTACTACCTTCCGGGAATGACGGCGAACATCCAATACACTACCACGGAAGTAGCGACCTTCACTCAGGCGACAGGAGTGACCATAACATACAACGCGATGTGGTACAACTCCTCCGGGAACGTCACATGGCAGAACTCGACGCTAGCTGGAGTATCAGGCGTACAGCAGTTCGTGATACCAACGGACGCCAATATGTCGTATGATGTCGAGATCTTCTACTGGGCCAACGAGAGCACCAGGTCTGCATCTGACGACGTCACGCTGCAATTCGGGACGCTTACTGGGCAAGTGGCAATCGATCCCCTAGGCGAATTGATGCCAGGCGAGACTGTCATCGCAACGGTGAACGCCTATCTGGGCGGAGATTCTCTGCCTGGCGCCGCTGTCGACGTGTCCGTGCTGGCGAATGGGACGGCCATACCAGCGTACGGATCGGTCAATTTGACAACGGATCTGCAGGGTGAGGTTACGCACACATTCACCCTCGTGGACGCTGCTGCGGACGGGGCCTACATCGTGAGCGCGAAGATAACAATGGTAGGCTTCTCGACGACTGTGATCCGTCTGTTCGAAGTGAAGTCGGACGGAGAGATATTGGTCAAACTCGACAAGGAACGCTACTACGGTGGCGATGAAATCGTTGCGACTCTGACACCTCTCTGGAACGGAAAGGTCATCTCAGTGACCAACTTCGGCTACGGGTTTGATCTTGACACTGGCCTCCTCGTAGAGGGCAACACGTCCGACACGACTATCAGTGCAACGATACCAGCAGACTACTACGGGGACATTGGCGTAGGAGTGGAGGCTTACTACAACGGAGTGAAGATCGGCGGCGGCAACAGCTCCAGCGTCCACTTCGCAGACATCACCCTAGTTGCGGAGAAGACCGAGTACAGGCCAGGAGACAACCTAGCCTTTGCCTGGGACATAGTGACTGGTGTGAGCACAGGGACACTGAAGTACGAGATCATCGACAGCAACGGGCTCCTCGTCAAATCCGAATCTCCGGCATTCGCCACCGCGGGATCGTTCTCTCAGTTGGTGCCGACAGTCGACGCTCCTCTGCACTACTATGTGCACATGTGGATGACGACTGGTACAGGTGGCTATGCGGACGCAAGCGTAACTGTGGACATGTTGAGCGAGTGGGATCTGCAGATATGGGTCGAGAGGTCCGGTTACGCGGACGGGACCTTCAAACCGGGTCAGACAGTGAAGCTGCACTACTCGATAGGCGCGTATGTCAGTGAGTCTCTGAGGTCATATGAGCTATACGTGATCACAAACTACAATCCCTTCCTTATGGTCACTCTCGAGACTTTGGGATTCATATTGACGGACCAGGAAGGAATGGTCGAATTCGCGCTGCCAAGTGACGCGCCCGCAGCCGACAGGATAATCTATGCGGTGCTGATCGACCCGACGAACGGCAATTCGTTGTCTGTTGACCAAACTGCTCTGACCGTGGGCGGCCAACTCTCAGGCTGGGACAAGAGCATAGCAGGCATGAGCGCAAGCGACTTCACCATAATGCTGCTGTTGATCATCATGATCCTGCTGCTTATCGTGATGCCCTTCCTGAAGGGAAGGATGGGCGCTCAGAAGACCGCAGAGGCGCCGAAGGTAGAGCCCCCGCCACCCTCGCCGTAGATTGGCAGAGAAGCCGTATCAAACCCTTTCCCACAATTTCCTTTTTCATTGTTTTCTTGTCTTGGCAAAGCCTTATACACTTCACGTCCAATCGGCCGTCGATGGCCCTGGAGAAGACTGCTGTCATAGGCCTCGGATACGTTGGCATACCGCTTTCCGCGCTACTTGCCAGCCGCGGCTATGACGTCGTCGGGATAGACCTGCTCGAGGATCGAGTAACGCAGATAAACCGAGGAGAGCTACCGCTGAAGGGAGACGAGCCCGGTCTCAGCGACATGTTGTCTAGAGCTGTCAAGAGAGGCAGGCTGAGGGCGACTACGCGCTATGATTCCTGCCGGGACAGAACCGTCATTTTCATCTGCGTGGACACCCCCATCGACGCCAACAAGAGACCGGACTACTCGAGGCTCGAGGAAGCCCTCGCGGGCATAGGCAAGAACATGAAGAGAGAGACGATGGTGGTTGTGGAATCGACCCTGGCCCCTGGCACGATGCTCGGGATAGTGGCAAGAAGGCTGGAACAGGCGAGCGGGTTCAGACTCGGTAGGGACTTCCAGCTCGCGCACTGTCCCGAGCGAGTCATGCCGGGGAGACTGCTCCACAGCATCACGACTTATGACAGAGTCATAGGTGCCTTGGACAAGCAGACCGCTTTGAGGGCCAAGGTCATCTACTCGAGATTGACCAAGGGGAAGCTCCATATGACTGATCTCACCACCGCGGAGATAGTGAAGACCGCGGAGAACGCGTACAGGGATGTTCAGATAGCGTTTGCGAACGAGGTTGCCCTGATCTCAGAGAAGCTAGGAGCGGACGCATATGAGGTCAGGAGACTGGTCAACACATGTCCCTTAAGGGACATGCACATCCCTGGAGCAGGCGTCGGCGGCCATTGTCTGCCCAGGGACCCGTGGCTGCTCGTCCAGAGCGGGAAGGCGTCCAGTCCGAGGCTCATTCCAACCGCGAGGGCAGTTAACGATTCGATGCCGTTCCATGTGGTCGACCTCGCCGTTGATGCCCTCAGCGCAGCTGGAAGGAGCGTCGAGGATTCCGTCATCGCAGTCATGGGCGCATCGTCCCTGCAGGACTCGGGGGATTCCAGGAACTCACCTTCGATACCTGTGATCGAATCACTGAAATGCGCTGAGGGGCTCAGAGTGCACGACCCCTATCTAGACAAGATAGCAGGAGTGAGCACGCTCAAGGACGCGAAGAAGGCGCTGGCCGGAGCGGACCTCGCGGTTTTCATGGTCTCTCACAAGGCATACCGGAGATTCACGCCCGCGACGCTCAAGAAGCTGATGCGGACGCCCATCGTTGTCGATGGGAGGAACCTGTTCGATACGGAGAAGATGCGAAGAGCTGGCATGATCTATCGTGGCGTGGGTAAGAAGGCTATCTGATCAGCTCTGCAAGCCCGTCGTCGAGAGTTATCTTCGGCTTGAAGCCCAGAAGTCTTGCCGCCTTCGCGCTGTTCGACAAGCTGTCCCTGATATCCCCGATCCTGGGCGCTGTGAACTCGGGCCTGAGCGCATGACCGGACACTGCGATCGCCCTGTTGGCAAGGTCCAGGATGCTCGTCGAGACGCCGCTCCCGCAGTTGAAGACCTCGCCGCTAATGCTCTTCTTGCTGAGAACCAGTACGAGCATCTCCGCCACGTCGCGCGCGTGTATGAAGTCCCTGGTCTGCTTGCCATCCCCTTCGATGATCGGGGGCTTCCCGGCTTTGAGACGATTGACGAACTTGGTTATCACACCGGAATATGGGCTGTCAGGGTCAGCCCTGATCGAGTAGAAATTGAAAGGTCTCACGGCCACGACTTCCATGGAGCTCGTATTCGCGTACGCGAGCGCGTACTTCTCGCCAGAAAGCTTGCTCGCACCGTAGTTGCTGACTGGATGTGTGGGATGGTCCTCATCGATAGGGATGCGCTTCGGAGGGCCGTAGACCGCCGCGCTACTGACATAGACGAATCTCCTGATGCCGGCCTGGACGCTCTCGTGCAGCAGATTGACGGTCCCGAGGACATTGGTCTTGGAGTCCGAGAGAGGATCCTGAAGGGATTTCTCCACGGACACCTGTGCTGCGCAATGGACGACGGCTCCCACGCCCGCAAGCGCCTCTCTCACATCCGCCGGCTTCGTTATGTCGCCCAGGAGGGAGATCCCTTTCAATTGGCTGTGGGGTTGAGGCCTTATGTCCAGACCAGCAACATTGCCGCCCTTGGCCAGTAGTTCGCACACATATGATCCGAGCTGGCCCGAGCTGCCAGTCACGAGGACCTTCGTCAAGACTCCTCCAATTGGACTTTCGACCCTTTCCTCGCGGATTCCAATGCGGCCTCGGGGACGATATCGGAGACGCTCGCAATGACCCCCTTCTCGGAATGTATCCTCGCATGGTTCTGACCCATCGATCCGATGCCAATGACTCCAACCCGCATGTTTTTGAGATGCCCATTGGTCGTAATAATTGTTCGGTCGGCACGAGAGCGTAGACTTATTATCGTGCTGGGCTATCAGTGTCCGGTGCTCTCGTGAAGAGAAAGCTCATGGACATCCTAGCATGCCCTGTATGCAAGTACCATCCGTTGGAGCTGACGGTCAAGACGGAGGACGACAAGGAAGTCTTGGAGGGCAAGATAAGGTGCCCGAAGTGCAGCGTCGACTATCCGATCGAAGACGGCATCCCGAACATGCTCCCGCCTGAGAAGTAGCCCGCCTACACGTTTTTCTGGGGACTCTGCGATTGAAGGACCCACTTCAACAACTCCATGCTCTGGAGGGCGAGCGCTGACAGCTCCTTCTCGATCGCTTCCTTCTCGGAATCCCTGTTCACGAGTCCTGGGGGTATCTCGTATTCGAAAACGAATGATATCAGAGTCTTGTCTCCAATAGAGGCGAAGTCCCAGCTGATCTTCGATTTGATACCCCTGGTCGCCTTGTAAAGTATCCTCTTGTTCTTCAGAAACTCGACCAGATCCAGCGTGGTCATGACCTCGACCTTGCCGAGGACCAGCACCGTCTCGAGCGATGTGCCGGGGCCGTATTGGACGAGGCTGACGGGCTTGACGTCCATGAACATCGGCATGAAGTTCTTCAGGTTGGTCCAGTCAGCCACGTACTCGAACGCGTCCTCTATGGCGCATGGGATAGGGTGGCTGTGCTTGAAGATGGGCATCGAGGACGTGAACGAATTGGAGCGTATTTAGTATCTCGTCCGAAACAAAACCGGGCCGAGACCGTGAATAACCTGTAGCACAGAATAGTACGTTGCCAGGCTGCGCCTGCAACAGATTGATATCCAAGGTGCTCTGTTCCACTTCAGCCGGCCCGAAGAGCCGGATACAGGTGAGCTGGATGAAGGTACTCGTCGCAGACGAGATCTCGAAGAGCGGCGTGGAGATGCT
>Ga0315286_10000405_pt1 | contig 35756 bp, 28 predicted proteins | sample YL17G10_0_MG_FD_205038 | JGI IMG/M metagenome (GOLD analysis project Ga0315286, IMG submission 205038) | Sediment microbial communities from Yellowstone Lake, YNP, Wyoming, USA - YL17G10_0 | ecosystem: Environmental > Aquatic > Freshwater > Lake > Sediment | place: USA: Wyoming | collected...
AAACTGTTCGCGCTCTTTGGCATAGTCGCGAGCTGCTTCGTACGCTGCCTCGGCGATGCCTACAGCTTGCGCGGCAATGCCGATCCGCCCGGCGTCCAGGATGGCCAGCGCTATGCGAAAGCCTGCGCCCTCGTCGCTCAAGCGGTGCCAGGCGGGCAAGCGATAGTTCTCGAAGACAAGCTCTGACGTATGAGACGCTCGGATCCCCAGTTTGGGTTCCACCTTGCCCGGCTTGAAACCAGGCAATTTCGCATCCACGACAAAGGCCGAAATGCCTCGCGTGCCTTTGCTCCTATCGGTCATGGCAAAAAGCAAGACATAATCAGCATTCGGGCCGCTGGTCACCCAGGACTTCAGGCCGTTGATCACGTACTCGTCCGTCGCTGCATCATAGTCGGCGGTGCAGCGCATGTTCCCTGGATCAGAACCTGCCTGGGGTTCGGTCAGTGAATATGCGCCCAGTTTTTCGCCGCTGGCCAAGGGGGCCAAGAACGCCTGTTTCTGCCTCTCGGTGCCAAAGATATACAGGCCGTGGCACACCAGCGAGTTGTTCACCGACATGATCACCCCGTGCGAGGCGCATGCCTTGGAGATTTCGATCATCGCCAGCACATAGCTCAGGGTATCCATGCCGGTGCCCCCATACTCCTCCGGGATCTCGATGCCCATAAAGCCCAGCTCCCCCATCTTGCGCACCGTTTCTGCCGGGAAACAGGCTTCTTCATCGATCTGGGCAGCAATGGGCGCGATCTCTTTCTGTGCAAAGTCCCGCGCCATGTCCTGGATCAGTTTGTGCTCTCCGGTGAGTTTCAGATCCATTTCTTTCTCCTTTGCATCCTTGCCGGAAGCTACCGTCGTCACTGACGGCCGTCGCAATGGCGATTATACTAGATCATCGACGAAACGGGAAACGTCACAACCTCTGCGTCACCAGCAGCCCGTTCCCCGACAGATGGGACAGGCCTGTCCGGTACGGGTCACGCCCTGCCCGTTGCAGAACAGGCAGGGGATGGCCGGCCGCTGGCTGGGGCCAGGCCGCGCTGATGATGGGGGGACTGGACGAACTGTCTCACGCCTCTGGGGCGCGGGCCGCCCGAATAGCATCCGCACGAACGTCGCCAGCGTTGTGCCCAGCATCTCTCCGAGTGTGGGGCTCCAGCGCTTGACTGTCTCGAAAAAGCGGCTGCCGGTGGGAGCCAGCCGCTCAAGTTCGATCTGGAGCTCTTGGGCGGTGGGCCGGGCTTTGGGCTCGGGATCCAGGCAGCGGGCCACCAACGCTGCCAACGTCGGGCTGACGTCGGGACGCAGCTCCGACAAGGGCTGGAACTGCGAGAGGGAGCGTAGCACATCCAGGCTCAGTTCCGGAAACAACGAGAAACGATCTCGGGGGTCGCGGGCGGTGAGCAGGTGGTGCAATGTCGCCCCCAGGGCAAAGATGTCGGACTTTTGCGTCGCTTGCATCTGCCACTGCTCCAACGGCGTGTAGCCCGGCGTGCCCGCCGCTACCGTTTTTCCGCCGGCCACCATGACCCGAGCCCCGCTGCTGGTGGCGGCCCGGGCCAGACCAAAGTCAACCAACCACACCCGGTCCTCGGGATCGACGATGATGTTGGCTGGCTTGATGTCGCGGTGCACCACCGGCTGGGGCTTACGCGAATGAAGGTAGACCAGGGCGTCGGCTACCCCGGCCGTGCAGCGTACCGCTTCCACCTGGGCCAAGGGGCCCTTGAGCCGCTCGAGCCGGCGCTCAAGGTTCTCCCCCTCGATGTATTTCATCACCAGGTACTGATCCCCACCCTCTACAAAGTAACCATACACCTCGGGAATGTGAGGATGACCAGGGTGATTGAGCCGGGCCAACACCTCGGCCTCCCGCCGAAAGTCGTCTTCCGCTTTCCGCCGCTCCGTGCTGCTGGCGAAAAAGGCGCGCATCTGCTTGACCACGCACAGACGGCCAAACAGCTCCATGTCCTTGGCCAGATAGACCGAACCCATGCCCCCGTGCCCCAACTGGCCGATGATCTGGTAGCGACCACCCTGCAACGACGTGCTCACCGGCAACACGCCAGAATCTGCCGCCAGGCCAGCAGCCGCCAGGCGCACCCCGCACTTGGTACAAAAGCGCGCACCGGCTTTGGCCGGTGCTCCGCATTGCGGGCAATTAGCCAATTCCAGCCTCCACCTGAACCAGGATAACGCTGATGTTGTCGTCACCTCCAGCCTCGTTGGCCGCTGCCACCAACTCCTGGCAGATGGAGCGGGAGCCCTCGCCAGAGCTCAGAAAAGATGCCAACCGGTCGTCCGGATGGACCATGTCCCACAGTCCATCTGAGCACAGAAGCAGGGCATCGCCGGACTGGAGTTCAAAGGAAGGATAGATGTCGACCTCTAAACTGGGCTTGAGGCCCAGGCAGCGGTACAGAATGTGCCGGTGGGGGTGGTTGTACAGCCCCTCCGGCGGAATCTTGCCCTGCTTGAGCAGAGCCCCTGTCACGGAGTGATCTGCAGTCAATGGGCGGAGCTGGCCCTCACGCCATAGGTACGCGCGGCTGTCGCCCACGTGCGCCACTGTGGCTCGCCCTTCCTCCACTACGGCCACGGTAAGCGTCGTGCCCATGTCCCCCGCCTCTTCGGAATGCTGGCGGGCATAGCCAAGAACCACCTGGTTGGCCCGTTCCACGGCATGGAGCAGCAGACGCGCCAAGTCGGTTTCTTCCAGCCGCACCGTGGCCCCGCTGCCCACGGCAGCAAGGGCTTCGGCGTCCAGGCGCCGTGTGACCGATGGATCCTGCGGCCGGAAAAGGGGAGCCAGCTCCCTCCTGAGCGTCTGCACTGCCCACTGGCTGGCCACTTCGCCTGCCAGGTGTCCGCCCATGCCATCGGCCACGACGAAAAGCCCGACTGGACTCTCGTCCGAAGCTTGTACGACCTTGTAGTAGAAACAGTCTTCGTTCAACTCGCGTTGCCGGCCGATGTCGGTCGACCCCGAGACGGACAGCCACTGGGGTACCCTGCCTCGATCACCCAAAGATCCCACTCCCTTTGATGCGCACCGACACCCGCAACTCTTGGCTCTGTCCTCCTACAGCCTCAATCGTCAAGAGGCTGTCTTGGTGGCGCCCCTGGATTTTTTGCACGCGCCCAACCAACTCTATCGTCTGCTCGGCGCCTGGCATGAGCCGAAACGTTTCTGGGTTGACGATCAGCCAACCGGGTGCACCCTGCACGCGGCACCGGGCGGGGGCCTGGCCGGTATTCCTCACCGTCACGCGTTCGCGCGACGTGTTCAGTGCTTGGCGGAAGACGGCGCCGAAATCCACGCGATCCGGGCTCACCGTGATCGCCGACGCTGCCGGCCCTTTCCCCACGGGCACTGCTTCGCCCGCGGCGACGACGACTTGCACCGGTACCACCTCCGGTGCACCACCGGCAGGTGACAGAGTCACAGCCGCGACAGGCGGCTGGCCTGGTACAAGGCCCCCGGGATCGATCTGAATCGCTATGGAGCAGATCTCACCCGGCGGGCAGCCGAACCTGCCGGACCCCACCGTGACCCACGGCTGCGAACTAAGGATCTCACCGCGCAGGTAGCCCAAGCCCCGGTTGGCGATCTCGATCTGTTGGGGAATCGGTCGTTGGCCCGGCGCGGTGGATAGGCGGAAGCTGGTGGTATGCAACTCCATCTTGCCCGGAGGCATGGCCTTGGGATCGACCTGCCGAATAAAGGCGTCGAGAGCGGCATCTGCGTTACCTGGCCATTGTCGCGCGGCTGCCTCAGCCGCCTGGGCTGCGGGCGGATCGCGGAGCGTCTGCTGTAGCCACCTGCTCAGAGTGCCATCCTGCAATAGCGCGGCCGCGTAGTGCCAGTGTTTGACCGCCAAAGCCAGCAGCTGCCCCCGATCGCCGGCGACGGCGCCGTTGGGAAAGGACAGCGCGCGCAGCGGGGCAGTCTGGCCGGCCAGATAGCTTTCCAACTGCTCGCGGAATTGAGTGGCCGTCAGCCGCTTGTCAACCTGGGGAGCCAGTGCGGCCCGCAGCATGTCCGCCAGGGGTGCCGGCAGAGAATCCAGTTGCGGGTATTGGGCGGGATGGTCGCGCGGATCGTCGTCGGTGAGCAGTTGGTAAGCGGTGGCGGCCAGGGAATAGACGTCGGAACGGGGCTCCGAGTGGCCTTCGTAGAGCTCGGGTGCCGCGTAGCCCACTGTCCCGTAGAGGGTCTCCTTTTTTTGACTGGGCGTGCCGGGGGTTCGCGGGTGGTGCACCAAGGCCGTGCCAAAGTCCACCACGACTGCCCGCCCACTGTGGCTGTCGACGAGGATATTGCTTGGTTTGATGTCATTGTGGACGATGGGGGGCTGCTGGCTGGCCAGATACTCCAGCACCTCACACACCTCTATGGTGTAGCGCAATACCTGGTCGGCTGGCAGCGGCCCGCCTGGAATCAGTTGGCCCGTGTCGCCGTCCTCACGCGTCAATCCCCGGCTCAGGTCCGACCCTTCGACGTACTCCTCCACCAGAAAGTTGTGCCCGCCCTCAGAGAAGTAGGCGTACAGGTCGGGGATGCCAGGGTGCTTGAGCTCGGCCAGGGTGCGGGCCTCGGCCTCAAAGCGCTCGACCGCATCCTGCCGCGCCGCGGCGTCAGCCGGGTCAAAGTAGTCGATGATCTCTTTGAGCACCGCCAACCGATCGAATGCCTTGCTCTGGGCCACCAGCCAGGTGGCGCCCATACCGCCTTTGCCCAGGGGACGGACGATCCGATAGTCGCCGCCACCCAGAAATTGCCCTGGCTGGAGAGGCCCTGCCGCCTCGGCCAGCGGCATCTGGCAAGAAGCACAATAGCGGGCGCCAGGCCGATTGAGCCGGCCGCAGTTGGGACAGGGTGCGGTCAAAGGGCAGTCCTCATTTCAGACGGCCTCGGACGGCCGAGATGCTGCCGCCGGCGTTCCTCTTGAGTAGCGCCCGCGCCGCTTCTCGCGCAATGCCTGCGCCGACGCAGGCGAAGGCCGGTAGTAGGTACACGGTCAGCAGCGCTACGGGCAGCGCCTGGAAAAAGCCCAGCACCAGAGGGATCGGCTCGACGGGCTGTCCGCGCAAACCAAACGACAGAGCCAGGATAGCCACGGCCAAGACCAGTATCTCGGCCGACAGCACCCACAGCCCATGGCGTGACCGGAGCAGGCTCCCGAAAACCCGTGTCCAAACGGTCCAGCCCCACCGTGCGCCCCGGCCGATCAGTCGTCCCGCATCTCTTAGTCGAGCACCGATCCTCTGCACTGCTTCCATGGCCAGGTTCAACTCGGCCTCTACCGGGATGGAGATGCGTGCTCCCCGCACCGTGGTGCATGAAATCACCGCCTGATGGTCCCGCCGCAAAGGTAGCGTTGCTGCATCGAGGTGGACGGTGACGATGACCTGTTCACTGACCAGGCAACCTACTTGAGGCGGGTCAAATCTGATCCACGGCACAGAAGCGCCAAAGGTTGCCTGGCCGTAGCCACGCCCTTCGTTGCGTGCGACAAGGCGGCGCACGACGGAGGTACTGCGGCTTACCCGGCCAAAACGGAGAGACGGTGGCTCTACGACCATACGCGGCGGCTGCAACCGCGGGTTCAGGAGGCGAAGAAACGACTCCAGGGCGGCGTTGGTGTCTGCATCCAACCGGGCCGACCTGGCTTTGGCGACCAGGTCGTGGCGGTTGCGAGCACGGAACCAGGCATCGTAATCGCCATCCTGAAGGTGCTGCCGCGCCTCGGGCCAGTTCTGGTCACACAGCGCGGCCAGCTCCGGCGTGGTATGGGCCACTGCGCCATTGTGAAAGACGAAAGGCCGAGCCACACCCTCCGGGATCAACCATGCCTCCATCGCCTGGCGAAACTCCAAAGCCGTACTGCGACGGCCGACCTCCGGACGTAGCGCCCGCGCCAGTGCGTCGCTCAAGAGAACGGGCAGGGTCGATAGCTTCGGGAACTGAAAGGGATGATCGCCCGGGTCATCGTCCGTTAGTGTGTGATAGGTGGTGGCCGCCAGGGCATGAACGTCTGAGCGGGGCTCGGATCGGCCTTGGAATTGCTCTGGCGCAGCATAGCCCGCCGTGCCGAAAGCTGACGTTGCCCCTCTCCCCAACCGCGTCTGGGTGGCCCACGGCGTTCGGCTCTGCGCCGTGCCAAAGTCCACCAACCGCACCTCGCCGCTGGTCCGGTCCACGATCAGGTTCGCCGGTTTGATGTCGTGGTGGATCACGGGCCGGGGCTGACCGGCCAGGTACTCCAGCACCCGGCAGACGCGAATGGCATGGCGCAGTACATCCTCGATGGGCAGCGGGCGAGCGGGGATCGTTCGTCCCAATGGGTCGGTATGCGTCACCGCCTGCTGCAACGTTTCCCCCTCGATGTATTCCATGACGATGTAGTGCCTGCCAGCTTCTGAGAAGTAGCTGTAGATGCGCGGGATGCCGGGGTGACTGAGCTCGGCCAGCAAGCGAGCCTCCGTCTCGAAGCGAGCCTGGGCTTTGCGGGCCTCGTTGGGGTCTGTGGGATCGTAATAGTCCAGCAGCTCTTTGACCACACACTTGCGGTGAAAGGCGCCCGTGTCGGCGGCCAGATACAGGGCGCCCATGCCCCCGGCTCCCAGCGGTTCCAGGATGCGATAGGCGCCCCCCCGCATCAGTTGCCCGACGCGCAGCGGAGACCATTGGCCATGGCGCAATTCGCGCCCGCAGCGTTCGCAGAAGCGGGCGCTCGGCCTATTCAGAGCGCCACAGCCCGGCTCTGGGCAGAGTCGCATCAGATTTTCAGAATCAGAGCCACCCGGCCAAAGCGGATCTCGTCCCCATCCTTGAGTGGCTGGCGGGTCCTGGGCGTGAGCCTCTGTTTGTTCACAGAGGTAGAGTTGGTGCTGTTCAGGTCCTCGATGAAGTAGTTGCCACCCTCGATAAGGATGTGCGCGTGCCGCCGCGAGACGCCACCATCCTCGCCGCCGTGCGGGGTCAGGTCCACGTCGGGAAAGACCCCACTCACCGGGTCCTCACGTCCAACGAGCAGCTCGTCCTTAGCCGCCAGCAGGATCTCGGCGCCCGAGGCAACGACCACCAGGCGCGGGCCGGCGGAGGGTGGAGGCGGAGCCATGACTGGCTCTGCCGGCGCAGGTGCCGCTGCTTGTGCCTGCGCTGGAGTCAGAACCGCCCCGCAGTTGCTGCAGAATCTGTCGACGGGTTCCACTTCCGCTCCGCAAGCTGGGCAGGTGGGCACAGCAACCGGCACAGGAGCAGGCGGCGGGGTAGGTGCAACAGCCTCAACCGCCGGATGCGGCTCCACTGGGGGTGCCGGTTCGGGCGGCACGGCTGTCGCTACGGCTTCAGGCGGGGCCACTGGCACCACCGGTTCCGGTGCAGGCTCTGGAACGGTCTCTGGCGGCATAGGCGGCTGGGCCAGGGAAGCGCCGCAATCGGCGCAGAATGCCTCGCCGGGCATCGCCTTAGCACCGCAGGCCGGGCAGGTGAGCGTTGCTTCGGCCGGCAGCGCGCCCGCTGGTTCTTCCACAGCCTGGGCTACCTCCGTTGCCGTTGCCGTTGCCGCTGCCGCTGCCGGCACCGGTGCTTCGAGCGGCGAACCGCAGAAATCGCAAAACGCCTCGCCGGGCACGTTGCCGGCACCGCAACCAGGGCATATCACGCTGCCACTCGCCGGGGCCGGCGCCGCCTGTGGGGTGGCAGGCTCGGCCTTTGGAAGCGGGGTGCCGCAACGATCGCAAAAGACGGCCCCTTCTCCGGTTTTGTTCCCACATTTCGGACACACTGCCATGGTTAAAACCCTCCTTTGTGCACTGACAGGTCGGTTGTGACTGTTAAGGACTCAAACGCTGAGTCAGCTTACGCGTCTCGTAGCGCAGCTTCTTCGTGCCGCGTGCAGACATCTGGCCGCCCTTATCCAGATTGTCTGCCTCTTCCAACGCTGACTGGGCCAGTTCGCCCTCGCCCATCTCCAACAGGCGGGTGGCGGCTGCGCGCAGCTTTTGGCTGGCGCCGGCCAGGTTGCCCATCTTGGCATCTTCGAGCGCCCGGGTCTGCAGCTTGAAAGCGGTGACCTTTTCGACGACGTTCATCACCTCGGGATCATACTGCTTGGCGAGTGCCGGATCGGCCGTAAAGTCGAGCAGGATGTCGGTCTTGACCTTCTCGGCGGTCAGCTTGAGGCCGGGCACGTCGTAGTCAACCTCGGCTTGGGCGATGCGATAACGGCCCGCTGGCCTGGCGCCGATCAGTAGCTCCACCAACAGGCTGCGCGGCTGGCCTTTCTCCAGCTCGCCAAGCGCTACTTGCACGTCCCGGTCTGATAAGGGACGGTAGCCCAGGTTGGAGATCATGGGCAGCACCTGCCACACCTGCCGCGGCGTGACGCCGTTGGCCAGGCGCAGGATCATCTGCGCGTTTTGAACCACCGTGTCCTGCATCGACTTGACAACTTGCTCAAAAAACCGTTCGATCTTTTCTGGCGCGTCGATAGAGTCGGCCACGCCACCACTGGCCTCGGCGATGTCGTCCAACAGATCCTCGTTCCAATCGTCGCCCAGGCCCAGTGCATTGACGACGATGCCCTTGTCGCCCGCCCTCTTGCCCAGCCTCTTGCAGGCGTCCTCGTCTCCAAACGTCTGACCATCGGTCAGGAGCAGCATCCGGCTGACCCGATCCGCTGCCGCTGCCTTTTCCAGCTCGACCAGACCCTGGCCCATGCCGCCTGAGATCGCCGTGCCACCGCCATCCCGGATGCGGTCGATCTGTTTCTTCAGCACTTCCTTGTCTGTGACAGGTTGGCTCTCGGCGATGAGATACTTGCGGTCACTAAACGCGATGATAGAAATCGTGTCCCGAGGTCCCAGCCGATCGACGACCCGCTTGGCCGCCTCGCGCAGGTTCTGAATCTTTGTCCCCTGCATCGAACCGCTTTTGTCCAACACCAGACTGAGGTTGAGCGGCATCTGTACCTGGGCCATCGCCGCACTGGGTGCCGCCTCAATCAGCGCGTAGACCAACTGCTGGGTGTTCATTACCGGCAACTGGGCCTTGTTCAGCCGAAAAGTCAAGGTTACATCATTGGCCATAGTTTCCCTCCTAGAGTCCTGATCCTATACGCTAAAGGGCACGAATTGTTTTTCCGCCGACACTCCCCATAGCCCCGAGGCTCTAATGGGATCACATCGTTTCCAACTGGACGACGATCACGCTAATGTTGTCCTCCCCGCCCACAGCATTGGCGCGCTTAACCAGGAGGTCGCAGGCAGCCTGGGGATCGGCCTCCTGCATCAACACATCCTGGATGCCCTCGTCACGGACCATCTCCCACAGGCCGTCAGAGCAGAGAAGCAGTCGATCGCCGGTCCCCAGCGGCCAAATGGCCGTGTCCACTTCTACCACGGGCCGGTCGCCGATGCAGCGATAGATCACGTTGCGCTGTGGATGGGTATAGATCTCTTCAGGTGCAGCCCGCCCAGTGGCGATCATGCTCGCAACCAGTGAGTGATCGGTAGTCAGTTGCTTCAATCCGTCTCCATTCCAGCGATAAGCGCGGGAATCGCCCACGTGGGCGAGGAACAGGCGGCCATCGCACACGAACGCCGCCGTCAGCGTGGTTCCCATGTCGTTCTCTCGCTTGTGGCGTGCCAGGTAGACTGCGTCGTTCGCGGCGACCCCCGCTTGCCCCATGCGCAAAGAGATGTCCTGGTCCGAGATCGTCTCCCCTGCCAGCTCGGGCAGTACGATGCTGTGCACAACCTGTTGGGCCAGTACCTGCAACGCAAGCTTGCTAGCCACCTCGCCACCCTCGTGGCCGCCCATGCCGTCGGCGACAGCCAAGAGCCCCAGCGCCGGATACGGGCGCGATTCGAATGTGGGTACCAAGAACAGCACCAGCAGGCTGTCTTCGTTCAGCTCGCGAGCCCGCCCCACGTCGGATCGTTGGCCGATGACCAAGCGCACGTCCTTGACCGCGGACGAGGCCTGCTGCTCGGTACGGGACTCTGCCAGGACGAGAAAAGTGCTGCCTTCCTGGGTCACCCGTTCCGCCACCGTCGCGCCATCCTGTGGTTCAGCCTGTGCGTCTCGCACTTGAAGCAAACGCACGCCGGGCCGGCGGTCCATCGCGGCGCCGCACTGGGCGCAAAACGCATCGTCCGGTGCGTTGCCTTCAAAGTCGCACTGCCAGCATCTGCGCAGATCGCGGGCGGAATACAGGATCTCCGCAACCCGAACCTCCTGAGGCTCCAGGACTATGTACCTGTTGGCGATCACCGATCCCGTCGGTACGGCCACGAGGGGTTCGGCCTCCTGTTCCTGCTCGCTCTGCTCGGCAGGCGGCTGCGTTTCTGCCGGCCCTTCGCCGTCCACGGCGACCGGTATGCCCGGGATCTGAAGCCCCGGCTCGGCGGCGATTTCCCCGGCCCCCGACCCTTCCTGGGTCGAGGCTTGCGGCGACGGGGCGACAGGGGCCTGTCCTTCGGGCAGCGTTCCTTTCGTTTTGGCCTCGGGTGCTGTTGCCTCAGCAGCTACCGCTGGCAATGGAGTGGGCGCCGGCTCCACGCTCCGGGCTGCCGCTTCTGTTGCCGCTGCCTCGGCCCCGGCTTCCGTCGCGGTCACCCCGGCGCTCGGTTCCATCGCCGGGGCTGTGGTCGGGACGACCACGGCCGCCTTGCTGAGCGGCGCACCACAATGCCGGCAAAAGTGAGCCCCCACCCGGTTGTCTCCGCCACACGCCATACAGTTCATGAGTCCCTCCCCTTGGCACTATCTCAGCCGGAATTCGATCACGACCAGGCCAACCTTGAGCCGGTCAGCGTTGCGCAGCGGATACGCCCGGTTGGGCAAAAGCGGCTGCCCATTGACCGTGGTGCCATTGCTGCTGTCCAGATCGGCGACGAAATAGCCAGCGCGGCCTTGCGTGATGCGCGCATGGCGGCGCGAGACATAGCCTCCATCGTCGTAGAAGGTCATGTCAAAGTCGGGCCAATACCCTTCGGCCTCGCTGGCGCGCCCCAAGAGCATCGGGCTACGGGCCACGGGCATCTCCCACGCGGCGCGCACCGGCTCGACCACACGCAAAATGGCCGGGCGCGGCGGCACAAACGAGTGCCCGCAACCGACGCAGAACCGTGCCGCCTCTTTGTTGGCCGACCTGCACACCGGGCAGGTCTTGGTCGGCGACGGGGTAGGCTGCGGTCCTGGTTTTGCGTCCGGGACCGGGCTGACATGCCTGCCTGCCGGCTGAGGCACCGGCTTGGCTTCGGGTCCGGACGGCGTTGCCGAGCCAGCCGGATGGGGTGCGACTTGCGCGGCAGCCTTGGGTTTGGGCATGGGCGCCTGGGCTGGTGTTCTGGCTTTTTCGCTCCCTTGCTCCTCTGCTCCCCGGCCTCCCAGCTCCCTCGCTCGCCCGTTCCCTTCGACCTCTGGGCCGGTCGCCGGGAAAGGGACAGCCGGGATGGCCGGTGGGAGGTATGGCGTGGGCAGGGCGGCGAGGAGGGCCTCCCGCATCTCCAGGGCCGACTGGAATCGACCCAGCCGCTCGCGGTCCATGGCCTTTTCCACGAGGGCCTTTGCTTTCTTGGTCAGCGCTGGGTTGTAGTTGCCCAGGGGCAGCGGAGCAGACGGCAGAAAAGCAGGGGTAGGGGCCATGTTGGCCAGGAGGTGATACATCGTCGCGCCCAACGCATACACGTCGGACCGGGCGTCGGTCTGCCCCTTGCCCCACTGCTCCGGCGCGGCATAGTTCTCGGACCCCATGGCCACAGTATCGCGCTTCTTACCGACCTTGTAGGTGCGGGCGATGCCAAAGTCGATGAGCTTGACCAGCCCCGTGTTTGTGACCATGGCGTTGCTGGGCTTCAGGTCGCGGAAGATGATGGGTGGTTGGAGGGTGTGCAGGTAGGTGAGCGCGTCGCAGAGCTGGATGGCCCAGTTGAGCACGTCGGTCTCGAGCAGGGGGGCGTTGGCTTTTTCCAGCCGCTTTTCCAGCGACTCGCCCCAGATGAACTCCATCACCAGGCAGGCGCGACCGTTCTCCTCGAAAAAGTCGGCGATCTTGGGGATGGCGACGTGGTCCAGGCTGCGCAGCAGCCGGGCCTCCTGGTCGAAGAGCTTGCGCGCGGCGGCCTGCTCAGCCCGGTCTTGAGTTTGAGGACGCAATTCCTTGAGCGCCCACAGCCGGCCGCTGCCGGGCGGTAGTTCCTCCACCTGGTACACCCAGGCCATCCCGCCGCCGCCCACCAGGCGGACGATGCGGTATTGGTTTTTGAGGACTGTTCCAATCGCTAGAGCTTGCGTCATCCTATCGAGCCCCATCGGGACCTGCCGCCACTACACTCGAGGACCGAGCGCTCTACCCGACAACCATGCGCCGCTCTTCTGACAAGTGGCCTCGGGGACCTCTGGCATTGTACCATGCAATGGTCGGGTGGGCAACACACCTGCCCACGACCGGTGAGAGACAGCCCAATTGCCTACGGTATAACGATCTTGTCCGCATCCGGAAGCGGCGGCGGATAGTGCATGTCCAGCTTTTCCAGTGCCTCGACGATGGTCCGAGAGACGACCAGATTCCGGTACCACTTGTGGTTGCCCGGAACGATGATCCACGGTGCCCAGGGCGTGCTGCACCGGCTCAGGGCATCTTCGTACGCCCGCATGTACTCGTCCCAGCGCTCGCGTTCTTTGACGTCTCCCATCGAGAACTTCCAGTTCTTTGCCGGATCCTTCAGCCGGTCTTCGAAGCGCTTCTTCTGTTCATCCTTGGAGATGTACAGGAAGAATTTCAAGATCGTCGTGCCCGAATCGGCCAGGAGTTTCTCAAAGCCGTTGATCTGATCGTAGCGCTTGGACCACACCTCTTCAGGAACCAGACTGTGCACCCGGACGACCAGCACATCTTCGTAGTGCGAGCGGTTAAAGATGCCGATGTAACCGCGCCGGGGGGTGGCCTTGTGGATCCGCCACAAGTAGTCGTGGGCCAGTTCCTCAGGGGAGGGGACTTTGAAGCTGGTCACCTGGCAGCCCTGGGGATTGACGCCGCTCATCACGTGTGCAATGGTGCCGTCTTTGCCGCCGCCGTCGATCCCCTGGAGGACGACGAGCAAGGCGTGCTTGCCCTCGGCCCACATCACGTCTTGTAGCTCCTGAAGCCGCTTTAGATTGCGCCTGATCTCCTTCCTGCCTTGCTTCTTCTGAGTCTCAGCGGTGTTGCCAGGATCATGGTCGGCGAGCTTGACCTGGGAGCCGGGCTCTACGAGCAATGGTTGACTCATCCTTGCGCCTCCTTGCAGCGACATGAACAGCGGAGGCCATTATACGCCTGACGAGCCTTTTGTGCAAATAGGAGTGAGTCATCCCACGCTCGAGAAGCAAGAGAATCCGTTCGCCCTGGACTCGAACGCCTTGCCCGGCCATCTCAGACATGTGCCGCAGCCCTTCTGGGACGGAGGTCATCCCGGCGCGAGCGGGCTCCAAGAGGATGTGATACGTGACCCCCGCAGGTGACCTTTGGCACTTCACAACGTGACTTCGGGTATGGTACCTTGGGTACAATTGGGGCGGCACATGGGCCGCTGCCAAAGGAACATGAAGAAGAAGGAGGGGGTTATGACTGAACCGATTCTGATCGCCCAAGACCTGCACAAGTTCTACGGCGACAACCACGCCGTGGACGGCGTCTCGCTCACGGTGGCACGGGGTGAGGTTTTCGGCCTGCTGGGACCCAATGGGGCCGGCAAGACCACCACGATCTCAATGCTGACCGGGCTGTTCCCGCCCAGCAATGGGACCATCACCGTGGACGGCCTCGATCTGGCCAAAAACACCACCGCCGCCAAAGCCAAGATGGGCCTCGTGCCTCAGGACCTGGCCCTGTATCCGACCCTGTCTGCTCGCCAGAACCTGACCTTTTGGGGGCGCATCTACGGCCTGAAGGGCAAGCAGCTCAGCGCTCGAGTCGACGAGGTGCTGACCATGGTGGGCCTGACCGAGAAGGCCGACAAGGCGATCGACACCTACTCGGGCGGCATGAAGCGGCGCATCAACATCGGCGCCGGCCTGCTGCACAAGCCCGACATCCTGTTTCTCGACGAGCCCACGGTGGGCGTGGACCCGCAGAGCCGGAACGCCATCTTTGATTACGTGGAGGAGCTGAACCGCGCCGGCATGACGGTCATCTACACTACCCACTACATGGAGGAGGCCGAGCGACTGTGCCACCGCGTGGCCATCGTCGATCTCGGCAAGGTCATCGCCCTCGACACGCCGACGGCGCTGATCCGCAGCCTGGGCGGGGGCGTCATCTTGATCGGGCTGGGCGAGGGCCAGGCCGAGACTGTGGCTCAGCACGTCGCCCATCTCCCCGCCGTCAAAGCGGCGACCCCCAGCGACGGCCAATTGAAGGTCGAGGCCAACCGCGTCCAGGAGGCGCTGATGGGTGTCCTAGATGCCACCAACCGGCTCGACGCGCACATCACCTCCCTGGAGATCCTGGAGCCTAACCTGGAGAGCGTCTTCCTGTACCTGACCGGTAAGAAGCTGCGGCAATAGGGAGGCGATGATGAGTATCCTGACCATCACCGGGAAAGACCTACTGCTGTTTGTCAAGGACCGCGGCCGGCTGTTCATGGCCTTCCTGCTGCCGCTGGTTTTTATCCTCGCCTTCGGCTACGCCTATGGCAGCCTTGCGGCCGGCGAGGCGCGGGTGGTCGAGCTGCCCGTGGTGAACCTGGATGCCGGGGGCGCCCTGGCGCAGGCCCTACTGGACGGGCTGATCCCTGAGCGCGGCGTCGGGGTCAAGCCGTACGAGGAGGCCAAGGCCCAGGATCTCCTTCTGAAGGGCGACATCCAGCACGTGCTGACCATCCCGGCCGGCTTTACGCAGGCCGTGCAGTCCGGGCAGCAGCCAGTTCTCAAGCTCGTCAACCACCCAGAGGCCAACGAAGAGGACACGGCCGCGCTCGTGTCGGTGATCGACGGTGTGGCCAAGGACTTGTCGCTGCAGACCCAGCTCATCGCCGCCTTCCGGCAGATGGGGCAGATGCAGTCGGCCGACTCGAAGGGTGCCCAGACCTTTAGCTCCGACATTGTCATCAAGCAGGCACAAAGCCAGTTCGAGCGGGCCAAGATGGCCCCGCTCGTCTCGGTGGAGCAGCAGGTGCCGGCCGCGATCCTGCTCCACCGAGCGGAGGCGCCCAACGCCATGGAGATCGCCGTGCCCGGCTTTGCCGTCCTCTTTCTCTTCATGAGCGCCGGTACCGCCGCCCTGTCCATCTACTCTGAAAAGAAGCTAAGCACCTTCCGCCGGCTGCTGTCGGCGCCGCTGCACAAAGCGGAGCTGCTGCCGGGCAAGATGCTGCCCAACGTCATCGCCGTGCTGCTCCAGATCGTGGTCATCTTTGCTGTGGGGGCGTGGGTGATGCCGCTACTGGGTATGGACCGCATCGCGCTGGGCAATCTGCCGGCGCTGGTCGTCGTTTCGATCGTGGTGGCGCTGTGCTCGGCCAGCCTGGGGGTGCTGATCGCCGCCCTGGCTCGCACCGAGGGCCAGATCAGCGGCTTTGGGTCGGCAGTGCTGTGGGTGGCGGGCGCTGTGGCCGGGGCGTTCATCCCCCAGTTTCTGCTGGGCAACCTACTGGGCACCATCGGCAAGGTGACACCGCACTACTGGGCCATCTCGGCCTACAACGACGTCATCGTCCGCGGCCAGGACCTGGCCGGCATCAGCACCCAGTTGGGAGTATTGGCGCTGTTCACCGTGGCCTTTTTCGCCATCGGCGTGTGGCGCTTCAGGTTTGACGCGTAGGGAGGCCGACCATGCTCAGACAGACTCTAACCATTGCCTGGAAGGAACTCGCGGTCCTGGTCAGGGACAAGGGAACACTGTTCGTCCTGTTCCTGCTGCCGCTGCTGCTGGCGACCGTCATAGGCGGGCCCACCACCCTGGGCCAGAGGGCGGCCGAGACCGCAACGGGACAAGAGCCGGCGCTGCAAATAGCCGTCTTTGTGGTGAACCAGGACGGCGGTCCGTATGGCGCCGAGGTCGTCAAGGCACTGCGCGGCATCAACGTCCTCCAGATTGCCGAAATGTCCCTGGCCCCCGGTGGGGGGCAGGGATCGGGATCGCTCGCCGAGGCCGATAGCCAGGTGGCACAGGGCGTCAGGCCGGCAGCCATCGTCATCCCGGCCGATTTTAGCCAGAGGATCGACGCCGGTCAGCCTACGGTGGTGCAGGTCATCGCCGATCCGGCCCAGGAGCCAGCCACAGGCATCGTGGCCGGCATCGTCAACCAGGCGGTCGCCGAGATGGGCACCGTGGCCGAGATCCGCTATGGCATCCGCTCCGTGCTGGAACAGACCGGCTCGCTCGACGGCGCGCCGGCGGAGGTGCGCCAGGCAGCAGAAGCCCAGACGCTGGGGGTCATCTGGACGCAGGTGCAGCAAATGCGCCTGAACCCGGTCATCGCCGTGAGCAGCGAAGACGTGGAGGGGGTGAAAACGAAACCCCCCGCCGGGCCGATGGACTGGTACATCGCCGGCTTTGCCGTGATGTTCGCCTTCTTTACCGTCCCCCAGGTGGCCGGGACGATGCTGCGAGAGAGGGAGCAGGGCACATTCCGTCGCCTGCTGTCGTCGCCGATCCAGCGGGCGTCGATCCTCGCCGGCCTGATGCTGGCCTACACCGTGGTGGTGCTGCTCCAGGTGTTGTTCCTGTTTGCCGTCGGCCGGTTGGTGTTCCACATCAACCTGGGCAGTTCGCTGCTGGGCCTGGCGTTGACGATGCTGGCCACGGCGCTGGCCTCCACAACCCTGGGCCTGTTGGTGGGGGCCATGTCCAAGTCCAGCGAGAAGGCCGACAGCCTGGGCACGATGCTCGGCTTTGTCCTGGCGATCGTGGGCGGCTTCCCGATCCCCTGGTTCACGCTCGGCGGCGTCATGGGCCTTATCTCCAACTTCACGCCGCACGCCCACGCCATCCAGGCCTTCAAGGGCCTGACGGTGGAGGCCTTCCCACTGATGCAGGTCATGCCCCACATCCTGGCGGTGTTCGGCTTCGCGGCGGTCTTTTTCGCGGTTGCACTGTGGCGCTACCGCTTCGAATAACGGCTGAAGCGGCCACAGGCTGCGAGTTGCGTGCGGGGCAGACCCTGGCACGCACGCAACTCGCTCCGTACCAGGGGAGGGATCAGAGTGCTTGCCGACAAGTACATTGTGAACGTCGAGGGAGTCGTTGTTAGGGATGGCCATTGCCTGATAGCCGTCCGTGGGGAAGAGGAGTACGCACCTGGCGGCTTGGCCCTGCCGGGTGGAGAGGTGGAGGGGGCCGGCAGCAGAGACGGCATCCTGGAAGAGACGCTGCGCCGTGAGATCCTTGAGGAGACCGGCATAGAGGTCCACGCCGAGATGGAGTATCTCAAGAGCAGCTCCTTCGTGGCCGAGGGTGACCCGGTGGTGGACGGTGTGTTCTTGTGCCGGTACAGGGTGGGCACGCCGTCCATCGCCGATCCTGGAGAGGTCGCGGCGATCCGCTGGATGACGTTTCAGGATGCTGCTGCTCACCCCGAAATATCCCCGTGGACGCGTGACAGCCTGGATCGCGCCGAGCGCAAGCGGCTGGCTCAGCCGTGCGCAGACTGATCCTGGTTCGGCACTCCAGGCTCGAGCTGCTTTCGGGAGTGCCTGCCAGCGAATGGCCGCTTTCGGAGAGGGGACGGCGCTGGTGCAGGTCGTTGGCAGAACTTCTCGCCGAGCAGTCGCCGTCCACCGTTGTGACCAGCACCGAGCTCAAGGCCGCCGAGACCGGTCACATCGTGGCCAGCATTCTGGGCGTGTCCTTCCGCCGCCACCCAGGGCTGCACGAGCACGAACGCCCGAGCGCCGGCCCGGCTGGCACACCGAAGCAGTTTCGGGCCCAGGTCGCCCGCCTGCTTGAACACCCCGGCGAGCTCGTGTTCGGCAGCGAGACTGACGACCAGGCTCGTCGACGGTTCTCCGCGGCCATGGACCTTGTGCTTGAGCGATATACCATGGACAGCTTTGTGGTCGTGACCCATAGAACCGTGCTCTCTCTTCTTGGCGCGTGTCCTCGGCCTCAGTCCAGTCGCGTCCTGGAAGGCACCGGGGTTCCCCGGCTTTGCCGTCCTCTCGCTGCCAGATCAAGCACTTGTGGCCGTCGTGCCCAAGGTCGAGTGAATGAATTGAACCGCACCCCTCAGGCCTCACGGTTCACGCACCCATTTGACCTTGGACGGCCTACTCCGGTATAATGTCTCCATGTCCCGAGCAGAGCTTTCCCAATATCAATCCCGCTTGCTCCTTGTGCTGGCCTATGTGATCCTGGCGGCCGTCGCCGCAGCCGGGGCAGCTAACGCGTCCACGCCGGCCATTCGTTGGACAACGGTCGCCCTCTCAACGGTGTTTGGTCTGATCATGGCCTTTCTCCCCTCGCCCGAGGCTCCAGCCTGGAAAGCACATCTCTACCTCATGGTGCAAACCATCCTGGGGGCTGCCCTGATGTACCTGAACGATGACTGGTCATTGTTCGCGCTTTTGTACTTTATCCTCGCCGCGCATACGATGGTTCTGCTCCCGCCACGCCTGGGTGTCTCGTGGATTGCTGGCTTTTCCGTGATCACAGGCGTCTTCGCCATTGTCAAGTGGGGCTGGCCCGGTGGTGCGGTGACGGTACCGATCTACGCCGGAGGGTATTCCTTCTTTGCCATTTTCGCCCACGCTCTGGTCAGTGCCGATGCTGCTCGCCGGGAGAGCCAGAAGCTGCTTGACGAGCTCCAGGGCGCTCACGGAAAGCTCCAGGAGTACACCGCCCGCATTGAGGAGCTCGTCGTCGTCGAGGAGCGCAACCGGCTGGCCCGCGAAATGCATGACACGCTGGGCCACCGCCTGACGGTCGCTGCGGTGCAGTTGGAGGCGGCCCAGCGGCTGTGCTCCTGCGATCCCGAGCGCTCTGCGGCCATGGTGGGCACGGTTCGCGAGCAGGTGCGCGAGGCCCTTGGCGAGCTGCGGAGCACGGTGGCCACCCTGCGGGCCCCCATCGAGGCAGACCTGCAACTGCGCACATCGCTCAGGCGGTTGATGGCCCACTTTGAGCAGGCTACCGGTCTGACGGTGCACCAGTTGCTGCCGGATGAGTTGCCTCCCCTATCCACTGCGCATCGGCTGGCCCTGTACCGGGCGGCGCAGGAGGCGCTGACCAACGTTCAGCGCCATGCTTATGCAAGCCAGGCCTGGCTGGTACTGAGCACCACCGATGCGGCCATCACCCTTCTGGTGAGTGATGACGGACGAGGCATCACTCACAGCAGCAAAGAGACCGGATTCGGTCTGCACGGCTTGAGGGAACGGGCAGAGCAACTGGGCGGTGAGTTGTACCTGGAGCCCCGCCGGGGTGGCGGGACGCAGCTCGCGTTTCGATTGCCGCTTTCAAAGCACGATGGCAGTCCCCCTCAACTCGATCCTCAAGAGAGAGGGGGCCTTCACGCGCCGCTGCCTGGGGAGCGCAAGAATGGCTGAACCGATCCACATCTTACTAGTCGATGATCAGCGGCTGATGCGCGAAGGGCTGCGCATCCTCCTCGAACTGGAGCCAGACCTCAAGGTGGTCGGCGAGGCCGGGGACGGGCAGGCGGCGCTCGAGGCCTACGCAGACGTGCTGCCCGAGGTCGTCCTCATGGACGTGCGCATGCCGGGCATGGACGGCGTGGAGGCTACCTGGCGTCTGCGCGAACGCTGGCCTCAGGCCCGCGTGGTCATCCTGACCACCTTTGACGACGACGAGTTCGTGTTCGAAGGGCTGCGGGCTGGCGCGCTCGGCTACCTGCTCAAAGATGTCTCGGGGGTCGAGCTGGCCAGGGCGGTGCGCGCCGTGGCTGCCGGCGGCGCACTGATCGACCCCTCCGTGGCGCGCAAGGTGGTGGCCGAGTTCGCGCGCATGGCCACACCCGCTCGCTCGCTGGACGCCGGCCTGCCCGAGCCTATTACGGATCGGGAGCGGCAGATCCTGGGCCTTCTGGCGCTGGGACTGAGCAACCGCGAAATCGCCGACCGGCTGAGCCTGGCCGAGGGTACGGTGAAAAACTATGTGACCACCTTGCTGCAAAAGCTCGGTGTCCGAGATCGTACCCAGGCAGCGCTGCGCGGCAGGGAGATGGGGTTGATCTAGGAATCGCTCACGGCGCGCTCGAGGACTCGGATCCCCTGCGCACCGGCCACGACGACGGTGCTGGCCAGATCTAAAAACAGGCCGTGCTCGACGATGCCGGGCCGGTCGGCCAGGGTTCGGGCCAGGCCATGCGGATTGGCGATCCCTTCGGCGAACCAGCAATGCGCCAGGTAGTTGCCGTTGTCGGTCACGGCGCACGTACCGTCAGTCTCCAGGCGAAACTCGGCACGGCACCCCAGGGTGTTGAGCCAACGTACCTGGGCCTCGGCGCCAAAGGGCACAATCTCCATCGGCAGCGGTGCCCGGGTCCCCAGCGTGGGCACGAGCTTGGAGTCTTCCACCATCACCACAAACCGGTCGGCGTGCACGGCCACAATCTTTTCCCGGAGCAGGCCGCGGCCCAGGCCCTTGAGGAGGTTGAGCTGGGGATCTACCTCGTCGGCACCGTCCAGGGCCAGGTCCAGCCGGCCGTACTTGGCCAGTGTACTGAGGGGAATTCCCGCTGCGCGGGCGCGGCTGGCTGTGCCCTCGGAGGTGGGTACGGCCACGATGTCGCGCAACGTCCCTGTCCCAAGCTGCTGCCCCAGCATGTCGATCAGGAAGGCGGTGGTAGAGCCGGTCCCCAGGCCCAGCACCATGCCGCTACGGACATAGCCCAGTGCCCGGCGAGCAGCCTGTTCTTTCAGGTTCATCTTGCGCCTCAAAACATCCTGCCGGTCCTCGACCTGCCGGCAGCACACGCTCTCAAGCCTTCGGCGGGTCACGGACCCACCGAAAGCGCGGTGCAGGCCCATGTCCTATGAAAGCGCGGCGCGCACCTCTTCCAGGCGGCCGGCGCTGCCCAGTTTTTCGTTCTTATGGGCGATGAACTTGGCGTACTCACCCATAAAAATCTTGCCCGGCGCCCGAAAGTCGAACTTGGCCGGCTGGTCGCGAAAGTACTCGCGGTGAACGCGGGTCCACACCAGGCGGCCGTCGGTGTCGATGTTCACCTTGGTCACGCCCAACAGCACGGCCTTGGCGAACTCGTCCTCGTCCACGCCTCTCGCCGACGGGTCCATGGTCCCGCCGGCGGCGTTGATGCGCTCAACTTCGTCGCGCGGCACCGAGGACGAGCCGTGCATCACCAGGGGAAAGCCCGGCAGCCGCCGTTGGATTTCAGCCAGCCGCTCGAAATGCAGGCTCTGGTGCCCCTTGAACTTGTAGGCCCCGTGGCTGGTGCCGATGGCCACCGCCAGGCTGTCGCAGCCGCTCTGGCGCACAAACTCGGCGGCGTCGTCGGGGTCGGTGAGCATGGCGTTCTTTTCGTCCACCTTGATGTGCTCTTCCACGCCGCCCAGCATCCCCAGTTCCGATTCCACACTGATGCCCTTGGCATGGGCGCGCTGCACGATGCGCCAAGTGATCTCGACGTTCTTCGCAAATGGCTCGTGAGAGGCGTCGATCATCACCGAGCTGTAGAAGCCGGAATCGATGCAGTCGTAGCAGGTCGCCTCGTCGCCGTGGTCCAGGTGCACGGCCAGGATCGCGGCCGGCCAGACCTCCTCGGCCGCACGGATCAAACCTTCCAGCATCTTGACGCGGGCATAGTCGCGCGCCCCCTTGGAGATCTGGATGATGAACGGTGCCTGCGAGTCGACGCTCCCCTGGAACAGGCCGATGCACTGCTCCATGTTGTTGATATTGTACGCGCCGATGGCGAACTGGCCATAGGCCACCTTGAACAGGTCTCTTGTGGTAGCGATCATTGGCGTTCTCCAAAGGAACAGCCCGGCCGGAACAGCCGGGCTGCCAACGTGCTATTTCAAAGTGATCAAGTAAGCGATCAGGTCCTTCAACTGCTGGTCAGACAGTTGGCTGCCATAGTTGCCGGGCATGATATCGGCGGAGAAGCCCGCGGTAATCTTGGCGTTGGGGTCCACGATGGACTGGTGTAGCGCCTCTTCTCCCTGCGCGCCGATCCCGGCCAACGACGGGCCGGCCAACTTCTTGCCCGCCGCCACAGAGTGGCATCCGCTGCACGGAGGCGCTGCGACCTCGCCAAAGACCTTCTTGCCCGCCGTGGCATCGCCTCCACCCGCGGCCGGCGCCGGCTGGCTGCTGCCACAGGCTGCCACCAGGCTGAGCACCAGAACCATGAGCAACAGCATTGATAGTTTGCGCATGTGATTGTCACCTCTCCAGGCTTGTGTATTCGTGCATAGTATAGCACAAGATCGCTACGAGGCAAGTCGGGCACGCCCGATTCCATCGAGCGCCCACGTCATAGGTGCGACTTCAGTCGCTTTTGCCAACAACCGGGGTTTCATGACTGAGGAGCGAGAGTTTCCCCCCGGGCGTCCTGCGGCGTGCGTCCCCCGATCCCATGCGCGGTAACCCGGTTGTGTCCACCGCCTGTCCTCCACGTCTCAGACCAGAGCCTGGGTCTGTATCTCCCACATCCGATGGTAAAGGCCGTTCACCGCCAGCAGCTCACGGTGCCGGCCCCGTTCCACGATTCGCCCGGAGCGGAGCACCAGGATCTCGTCGGCGTCCTCCAGCCCCACCAGCCGATGGGTGACGATCAACACAGTGCGCCCTGCCATCAGCGCCCGGACAGATGCCAGCACCTCCCGTTCGGTCAAGGCATCCAGGTTGGCCGTCGGTTCGTCCAGAATCAACAAGGGGGCATCTCTCAGAATGGCGCGGGCGATGGCCAGACGCTGCCGCTGACCCCCGCTCAGGCGCAGCCCCTGCTCGCCGATCCAGGTGTCGTAGCCTTGCGGCAACGACTCGACAAACTCGTGGATCTGTGCCCCCCGTGCAGCTTGGACCATCTCCTCATCGCTGGCTTCGGGCCGCGCCAGGAGCAAGTTCTCCCGCACGGTGGCGTTAAACAGATGGGTGTGCTCCGATACGACGCCCACCAGCCGGCGCCAGTCGTCTTGGCCATACTCTCGCAATTCCCTCCCGTCGAGCAGTATATGCCCTCCCTGGGTTTCCCAGAAGCGCAGCAACAGGTGGATCAGGGTCGACTTGCCAGCGCCGCTCGGCCCGACCACGGCTAGCCTCTTGCCCCGCGGCAGCTCAAAGCTGATCCCGTCCAGCGCTGGCAAAAGCCCTGGCGCGTAGGAGAAGGTCACACCTTCCGCCCTCAGCGCGGCATTCTTGGAAATGGGAACCGGGTTGGGCGAAGGCGGCTCGTAGACGGCCGGCTCGGTGTCCACAATTTCGAACAGCCGCCGGCCGGCCTCCAGGCTGCCTGCCAGGGTCTGAAAGGCTTGTGACAGCGGAAGAACTCCCTCAAAGCTCGACATAACGGCCAGTGTCAGCAGTGCCAGGAAGACGCCGTCCAAGTGGCCTGTGCTTACCAGAGGGATGGCCACACCCAGCTCAACCAGCGTTGCCAGGTTCATCAGCAGGCCGGTCAAAGCCGTGTGCAGCCCGCCGATCGACGCCATCCGCGCTTGTTGTGTTCCCAGGTCCCGACTAAGCCCTCGTACCTTGTCCCGGGTGCGCGCCTCCTGGCCAAAGGCGAGCAGATCAGGCAGGCCCTGGATCCCATCCACCAGCGTCGCATTCAGCTCGGAGCGGACCTGTACCAGGAGCCGGCCCGGCGTGCGGCTCAATGCCCACACCAGAAGGGGCACGCCCGCGCCCGCCATCAACAGGAAACCCAGGAGCGGGATGGCCAGCCACGGGTTGAAGCTGCCCACCAGGATCGCTGCCAGCACCGTTGCCAGCACCGCCACGGCCGGAGGGGCGATGGCGCGCAGGAAGAAATCCTGAAGCGTATCGACGTCGGCCACGATGCGGCTCAGAAGGTCGCCACTCCGGTACTGCATCAGCCGCGCCGGAGCCAGGGGCTCCAGTGCCTGGTAGAACCAGACGCGCAGCCGGGCCAGCAGGCGGAAGGTCACGTCGTGCGAGACGACGCGCTCCAGGTAGCGCGCCATGCCGCGGGCGATGCCGAAGAAACGCACGCCAACGATGGCGACCTGTAGATCGGCGATGGACGGGTGCAGGGCAGCCCTGGCAATGATGTATGCCGAGGTGGTCATCAGGCCGATGCTGCTGCCAATGGTGGCCACGCCCAGCAGCACGGCCAGGGCCATCTGGCCGAAGAACGCGGTCGCCAGAGAAAGCAGGCGCGCGAGGGTGCGTGGGGGCCGGGCGCTGCGCTTGTTGTCTGACAGGGCGGCGAACGGAGCAGGGACCGTCGCCGGCGGTGCGACTCTGTCCCTGCGGAGTATGGCAATCCCCGTAGCGCACCGGAGAGCGACCGCTTCCTTGGCGGTGGCCCCCGGTGGGGGGCAGGGAATGTCCCTGGCTCCCGGTGGGAGGCAGGGAATGTCCCTGGCTCCCGGTGGGAGGCAGGGAATGTCCCTGGCTCCCGGTGGGAGGCAGGGAGCAGTCGCTTTTCCCAGCGAGGGCGTGACCGAAGACGTCGCTTCAGGCCGATAGCCAGGGTTGGAGGCGTAGGCCGTGACCAGCCGCCGATACAGTCCGCCCTGCTGCAACAGCGCCGCGTGGCTTCCTGACTCGACCGCCCGCCCCTCATCCATCACCACGATCCGGTCAGCGCGCACCGCCGTTCCGAGGCGATGAGAGATGATTAGGGCCGTGCGCCCCTGGAGCAGGCGAGCCAGCGCTTCCTGGATCAGATCATCGGTCTCCGGGTCCAGGTTGGCCGTCGCCTCGTCCAGGATGACGAACGGAGCATCCTTGAGAAAGGCGCGTGCCAGGGCAATCCGTTGCGCTTCTCCCCCGCTCAGCCGGGCGCCGCGCTCTCCGATGACGGTGTCATAGCCCTGGGGCAGGGCCTCGATGAAGGCGTGGGCGTGCGCCTGGCGCGCGGCCCAGGCCACGTCGTCGGCGCTGGCCTCGGGGCGGGCCAGGCGGATGTTGTCCGCCACGCTACCGAAGAACAAGTATGGGTCTTGCGGCACCCAGGCCACCTCCCGCCGCCAGACAGTCGCCGGAATGCTGTGCAGATCCCGGCCATCCACGATGATCGTCCCGTGGTCTGGCTCGACAAAGCGCAGCAGGAGGTGGGCCACTGTGCTCTTGCCCGCCCCACTGGGCCCGACCAACGCTACCTTCTCCCCCTGAGCGATGGACAGGGAAAGGCCCCTCAGTGCCGGGCGCTGGCCTTCGTCGTAGGCATAGTGCACGTCAGCCAGATCCAGGCTGAGGCACAGGCCTGCCTCCGCTTCACTCTCGCTCTGGGCCTCAACTTTGGTGCTCAGCACCTCGTAGATCCGGCGCGCGGCACCGACGCCCGCCGTGCCGGCGTGAAAGCGCGTGCCAAGCAGGCGCAGCGGCAGATAAAACTCGGGGGCGAGGAGCAGGACGAAAAAGGCTTGTTCGAAGGACAGATGTCCGTACAACAGCCGCAGGCCCACCTGCACTGCGACCACGGCTGTGCTAACCGTCGCCACCATCTCCAGCACCAGGGCCGAAAGGAACGCGACGCGCAATACGCCCATCGTCGCCTTGCGAAAGCCGTCGCTGATTTCGGCGATGGTCCCGATCTCCTCGCGGCTGCGGCCCAGCACTTTGAGGGTGCTCAACCCCTGGAGCACGTCCAGGAAGTGAGCGCTCATCCGGCTGAGGGAGGTCCACTGTCGCCGGGTCAATCCATCGGCCAGGTTGCCAATGAGCACCATGAACACCGGGAGGAGGGGGGCGGTGAGCAGTAGGACCAGGCCAGAAACCCAATCGAGTGGAAAAACGAACAACAACACGGTCACCGGCACGAGCGCAGCCAGGGCCAGTTGGGGCAGGTACTGGCAGAAGTAGGCGTCCAACGCCTCGATGCCCTCTACGGCTGTGTTGCTCAGCTCGCCGCTGCGCTCCCCGCGGGTGTAGGCCGGCCCCAATGCCAGGAGGTGGGTCACGAGCTGTTCGCGCAAGTCGCTCTTCACCCGACCGGCCACGCGGTTAGCCGCCACCTCGCTGCCCCACGCCAGGGCGGCCCGCACCAGGGCCAGCACCAGCAGGACGGCAAGCATCGGCGTTACCTGCGCCAGGGAGCGATCCTCGAGAAAGACCTGGCTGACCACCCCACTCAGAAACCGTGCCTGCCCGGCGACCACCACACCCGCCAGCAGGCCCAGGCCCACCGCCAAGGCCAGGGCAGCACGCACCGGCCGCGCTTGACGCAAGAGTCGTTCGCCGAGCCTCATCCGCAACCCCCGAAAGCCTGTAGCAAAATGGGCCAGGCATGGCAGCCCGGCCCACTGACAAGTCAGCGCGGATCCTAGTAGTGTAGCACGTCCTCTCGCCCGATCCGCTTGCGGAATACCCAGTAGCTCCACCCCTGGTACAGCAGCACGATGGGCACCATGATCGCGGCGACGATGGTCATCACCCGCAGCGTGTAGGGCGTGGACGACGCGTTGTAGATGGTCAGGCTCCATTCGGCGTCGAGGCTGGAAACCATCACCCGCGGGAACAGCCCGGCGAACAGGGTGGCGGTCCACAGGGCGATGGTCAGGCCGGTCAGGCCAAACGCCCAGCCATAGCGCCGCGCGCGGAGGAGCCCGCCCGCCCCCAGCAGCGCCACGGCCGCTCCCGCCGCCAGCAGCCATGTCCAAACGCCGTGTACGGCGTACAGATCCGTGGCGAAATAACTGGCCACCAGGAAGGCAACGGCCAGCACCGCCACCACCGGCCAGACGCGCCGTGCGGCCCTCTGCGCCCGCCCCGCCGTCTCGCCTTTCGCCTTCAGGTTCAGGAATAGCGCGCCGTGCAGCACAAAGGCCGAGAGTGTGACCAGGCCACCCAACAGCGCGTAGGGATTCAGCAGGTTCCAAAAGCCACCTGTGTAGTTCATGTTCGCGTCGATGGGCACGCCCCGAATGAGGTTAGCAAAGGCAACGCCCCACAGCAGCGCGGGCACCAGGCTGCCGACAAAGAGCAGCCAGTCCCACACCTTGCGCCAGGTGGGATTCTTGTCCTTGCTGCGAAATTCAAAGGCCACGCCGCGCGCGATGAGCGCCAGCAGAATCAGCAACAGGGCCACGTAGAACCCGCTGAACAGCGTGGCGTACCAGTTGGGGAAAGCGGCAAAAGTGGCCCCGCCCGCCGTCAGCAGCCATACTTCGTTGCCATCCCAGTGTGGGCCGATGGTGTTGATCATCACCCGGCGGTCGGTGTCGTCCTTGCCGAGGAACGGCAGCAGAATGGCGACGCCGTAGTCGAACCCCTCCAGGAAAAAGTAGCCGACAAAAAGCACCGAAATCAGGACAAACCATACGGTGTTGAGATCCATCGTGCACCTCCTCTCACTTGCGAGCCCGGGCGGGGGGCTCCACGCTCATCTCTTGCCGCGCGTACTTGCGCAGCAGATAGACGTCGGCCACCATCAGCGCAGCATACATCACGACAAACGCCAGCAGCGAGAACAGCACAACTCCACCCGCCACCGGCGAAACGCCGTCCTGTGTCTTCATCAAGCCAACGACGATCCAGGGCTGGCGTCCCACCTCGGTCAGAATCCAGCCCGAGGAGTTGGCGATGTAAGGCAGCGCGATGCCAAATGGCAGCAGGCGCAGGAACCATGTTTGCTGATCGAGGCGTTTCCTGAACAAGAAGTATAAGCCCAGTAGGGCCATGAGCACCATTAGCACGCCAGGCAGGAACATGCCTCGGAAGGCCCAGTAGATCACCGCTACGGGCGGCACATAGTTGCCCGGCCCGTAGGTCTTGACGTATTGCGCCTGGAGGTCATCGATGCCCTCCACCTGGCAGTCAAAGTTGTTGCAGGCCAGGAAACTCAAGAGGCGCGGGATCTTGAAGGACCACACCTCCGCTGTCTGCTCCCAGTTGCCGATGGTCAGCAGTGAGAAGGGGGCCGGCCCTTCACTGGCCCACAGCGCCTCCGCCGCAGCCATCTTCATGGGCTGAGTCTTGATCATGTGTTGCCCCTGTACGTGGCCCATCAGGCCCACGCCCACCGACCCCACCAGGGCCACGATCAGGGCTACATTGAACGAGCGGCGGAACAGTTCAACATCCTTGCCCTTTTTCCAGAGGTGATAGGCGCAGATGCCCAACGCAAAGAAGCCGGCTGTGGTAAGCCCCGAAAAGAAGACGTGCGGCCACTGAGTCCAGACGTGAGGGTTGGTCAGTAGCGCGCCAAAGTCCACCATCTCGGCGCGACCCGTGGCCGGATTCAGCGCATAGCCCACGGGCTCGTGCATGAACGAGTTGGCGATGAGGATCCACAGCGCCGACAGGTTGGAGCCCAGCGCCACCAGCCAAATCGTCGCTGCGTGCAGCCCCTTGGGCAGCTTGTCCCAGCCAAAGATCCAGATGCCCAGGAAGGTGGACTCCAGGAAGAAGGCGAGCAGCGCTTCGATGGCCAGCGGCGCGCCAAAGACGTCGCCCACAAAGCGCGAATACTCGGACCAGTTCATGCCGAACTGGAACTCCTGCACGATGCCGGTGGCCACGCCCATGGCAAAGTTGATGAGGAACAGCTTGCCCCAGAACTGGGTCATGCGCTTGTACCTCTCGTCGCCGGTGCGGACATAGAGCGTCTCCAGGACGGCGACCAGGATGGAGAGGCCCAACGTCAAGGGCACAAAGAAAAAGTGATATACGGTGGTGATGGCAAACTGCCATCGCGACAGCGCCAATGTCGCCATACTCAACACCTCCTTCAACCGAGGTCACAGTCTGTGAATTCAGCCACAAAAGGATTCCACAACTGGGATCCAGTGTCAACATCGCCGGGATCCCAGCCGAGGTTCTAAGCCCATCCTCCAAATGCTCGTCAATCGTGGAACGTCACACGCAAGGCGTGGAGCGTGATTCACGCATCGCGCATCACGCGACAAGCGCATCCACGCAAATCATCAGGATCACAACCGCCAGGTACAGGTTTGACGTGTGAAACAGAGCCAGCGCCTTGTCTGCGCCCGGGTCGGCCACCAGGCGCAAGTTGTGCACGATCAGGACCGCACCAGCCAGGCCGGCCGGAATGCCATAGATCCAGCCCATGGCTGGATGGGTTAGCAGGGCCAGTGCACAGCAGACCGTCGCGACGGTGTGGAAAAGGACCCAACCGGCGGCCACGCGCGCCGTGATCAACACGGGCAGCATCGGGAATCCACCCCGGGCGTAATCGTCGCGATGGGCGATGGCCAGGCTCCAAAAGTGGGTTGGCGTCCACAGAAAAACCAACAAGGCCAGCAGCAATGCACCTGGGTCGTTCCACCGGCCGGCCGCGGCGCTGCCGCTCAGCACTGCCGCGCTGCCGGCCAACCCGCCGATGATGACGTTCAGCAGGGTGCGTGGCTTGAGCCAGGCGGTGTAGATGCCGATGTAGATGGCCGCACCAAGCATTACAAACACACCCAAGGCTGGGTTGACGGGCAACACTGCCAGCGACGGACCCAGAATCATCGCTGCACCCACCCATGGGACCCAACCTGGCCGGGAAATGGCCTTGGTAACCAGGGGGCGGCGCCGGGTGCGTTCCATGCGCCCGTCCAGATCGCGCTCCAGGTACTGGTTGATGGCCGAGGCGCCGGCTGCCGCCACGCCCCCCGTGGCCAACAACAGGGTCAGGTGGTCCGACCCCGGCCAACCACCGGCTGCCAGGAAGGCAGCACCTACCCCGGCAAAGAGCAAGAGCGCCACTTCCCGGAGCTTGAACAGCACCAAGAGCTGCCGCCAGGGAAAGGCCCGCGAACGATGACAATCCCCGAAGCGAAGCCCGTCGTTCTGTCCGCTCCGCTTCGCCAAGGGATTTCGTACCGGGTGTGGCGAGGTAAGAGAGGCAGGGAGCACCTGGTCTTCAGTCGCCATGCAGTCGCTCAACATACGATGGGCTCTGCTCTTGGATGATCGCGCGCCCCTTCCCCCTGCCTGCGCTGCCTGCCTGCGGGCAGGCCACCGCTAAGGAAGCGGCTAGACGCCAGTGGAAAAGCGACTCCCGGCGCGAGAACCGAGTTTCCTCACTCCCTGTCCTCAGGGTGACACTGTGGTCCGGCAGTCTCAATGGCCGGCGCCCGGAAGGGCGCCGATCGTGCCCATCAGGTACAGCGCGGGGTAAAAAAAGACCCACACCACGTCGACAAAGTGCCAGTAGATGGCGGTGGCTTCGATGCCCCAGTGCCGCTCGGCTGAGAAATGACCCTTTCGGCCCAGGTTCCAGACGAGAAGGATCAGGATCACGCCGGTGAGCACGTGCAGGGCGTGAATCCCAGTCATGCCGAACAGCACGGCCCCGTAGGCGCCGTCCCAGGGCCTGATCTCGCCACGCCACTCAAAGCCCACCACGCCTAGCAGGAAGGCGACGCCCAGCGCAGCCGTGAGGAGCAGGCTGGTCAGGAAGGTCCTGCGGTCGTCGTGGGCAATGGCCGATTCGGCGCGGTTCATGAAGAAGCTGCTGGTCAGCAGGACGCCGGTTACGATCAGCCCCAGCCATTGGTCCAGATGGGGCCGGCTTGTACCCCACAGGTAAAAGCGCGTGACCAGCAGCCCGCCGAACATGAACGACTCGGAGACAAAGAACAACCACAGACCCAGGCGATTGGCCCGGGTGTGGGTGCGATAGGTCGACAGCGTTTCGGAGCTCATCCGTGGGCCTCCCTGCTCCAAAGACTCTTGATGTGCATGTAAAAGAAGACGATCAGCGCCGCTTTGGCCACACCGCTGATCAACAGCAGGCCGATCGAACCATGGAGGGCAAGAGCAATCACGAACTCCAGCGTGGTCAGCAGCGCCAGGGCGACGAATACCAACACCCCCAGGCGGTATGCCCGGAGGCGGGCCGCCCGGCGCCTGACGTCTGCGCGTCCCAGTGCCCCCTCGTGGCCGGATGATTTGGATTGCTTGGCTTTCATGGTCACACCTCCTCCTTCATTCGCCGGCTGGCGCGGTACGCAGCCTGACGTAGGCCGAATCGGGCAAGCCATAGTCGTAGGGGTCGCCAACGACCTGCATCGGCTGGGCGTAGGCAACTTCGGGGATGGGTGTGGGCAATTGCCATTCGGGTGAGCGCGAATGCCACGGATTGCGCTCGGCCATCGGGCCGCGGCGGGCGCTCACGATCAGATTGTAGAGCATGATGGCCACCGAGATGGCGATGACAAAGCCGGCGATGCTGACGGCCAACTGCTCGGCCCCGATATGCAGGCCGGACTCGTAAGTAAAGACGCGTCGCCGCATGCCTTGCAGCCCAACGTACATCTGGCCCAGGCTCTGTACCCAGAAGGCGGGCAGCATCAGCCAGAAGTGCCACCTACCTAGCCTTTCGCTGTACATGCGGCCGGTGAGTTTGGGGAACCAGTAGTAGAGCGCGGCAAAGAAGGGAAACACGAACCCGCCGAACATCGTGGCGTGAAAGTGGCCCACAAGCCAGTAGGTATCGGTCAGGAACAGGTCCGTCGTGATCAGGCCGTTCGGTGGACCGCTCAGCCCCCCGATGAGAAAGACCGAAATGGCCCCCAGGGTAAAGAGCATGGGCGTGGGAAAGGTGAGCTTGCCTCCCCAAATGGTGGCCAGCCAGCTAAAGATCTTGACGCCGGTGGGCACGGCCACGATCAGGGTGGTGACCATGAACGGGACGCGCAGAAACGACTCCATGCCAGCGGCAAACATGTGATGCGCCCAGACCAGCATGCCGGCCAACGCGATGGCGATGCTGGATAGAGCGACCCATTTGTACCCGAACAGGGGTTTTCGACAAAAGACCGGCAGGATCTCGCTGATGAGGCCCAGGCCGGGCAGGACAAACACGTACACCGCCGGGTGTGAGTAGAACCAGAACAGGTGCTGGAACAGGATGGGATTGCCGCCCTGGGCCGGGTCGAAAAAGCCCATGCCCAGCAGGCGCTGCATCATCACCATCAGGAAGGATAGTGCGATGAGCTGGGTGGCGGTCAGGGCGACGATGCCGGTGGCAATCATGGCCCAGACAAAGATCGGCATGCGGAACAGCTTCATGCCCGGCGCGCGCCGCATGGCAATCGTGCCCAGGACGTTAATCGAACCGGCGATCGACGAGATACCAACAAAGAACACCGCCACAAAGTAGAGCTGCATGCCCACGGGTGCGCGGACGCTGAGCGGCGGATATGCGGTCCAGCCGGTGTCCCAGCCGCCGATGAACAGGCTGGCGATCAGGAGAATGGAAGCCGGCACATTCACCCAGAAGGCAAAGGCGTTGAGGCGGGGAAAGACCATGTCGGATGCACCGATGAGCAGGGGCACCAGGTAGTTGGCCACGCCGGCCGACCCGATGAGGATGGAGGCGATCAGGGTAAAGCCGTGCACGCCGACACTGCTGTTGAAAAAGGCCGCTCCCAGGACGTTCAGTTGCGCCTGGGCCAATTGGGTGCGAAAGACCATCGCCAGCGTGCCGCCAAACAGCAGCAGAACGATGCTCAACATCACGTACTGGACGCCGATGAAGCGGTGGTTATAGTCCACGCTGAAGTAGCGAGTCCAGGTTGGTTTGCCCTCGGGCGCGCCATGGTGCAGGGGTGTGTCTTTGCCGCGTGCCCAGCGGGCCCAGTCGCTAAACATCCCTGCGCCGGCCAGGAAGGTGATGACGCCGAGCATGGCACCTACGACGATGGCCGGCTCGGCCTTCCAGGCAGGCAACCCCATCGCCAGCCGTAGCAGGACCACCAGCGCCATGCCGAAGGCGGTGCCCAGGATCTGGCCGATGAGCCCGCGGAAAATCCCCAATGAGAAAACGCGCATCGATGTCCTCCCTATTTCAGGCTCTTGACGTACTCGACGATGGCGTTCACATCCTCGTCCGGGAGCGAGGAGTAGGCCGGTGGCATTTCAGGCCCAAACCCGGCGACGATCTTGGCTCCGGGATCCCGGATTGATTCGGCCAGGTAGCCGTCGTCGGCCACGACGGTGGAGCCATCCTCGAGCTGGACCTGGCTACCATACAAGCCCTTGAGCGTGGGACCGTGACTCTCACTCCCATCGGCACTGTGGCAGCCGAGGCAGCCCGATTGATCGACCAGTGTCTTGCCTGTGCCCACCGTGCTGGCGGTGCCGGCCGGTGGAGCCCCAGCCTTTTGCTGCGTGACCCAGGCCCGGAACTGGTCGAACTCTACGACGTGGACGGGCGCAAGCATCTGCGCATGCGCATAGCCGCACATCTCGTTGCAGAGAACAGTATAGTCGCCGGCCTCTGTGGGTGTGATGCGCAACGAATGCCACTGGCCTGGCACGGCATCCTGTTTGATCCGAAACTCCGGCACCCAGAAGTCGTGGATGACGTCCTCCGACGTGATCCGGAACAGAATCGGTTCGCCACGCGGGAGATAGAGCTCGCTCGAGCTGACACCCGCATCGGGATAGTAGAACCGCCATCCGAACTGGAAACCGGTCACTTCAATGACCATCTCGTTGGGCGAGGCCTGCAGGATGCGGGTGAGATCGCGACCACTGGCGATGGCAAAGGCGCATACCACGACCAGGGGGATGACCGTCCATGCGATCTCGAGAGGGGTGTTTCCTTTGAAGTAGGTCCCTTCGCCCGTGTCGCCCGGCTTGCGCCGAAAGACGACGATGCCATAGAGCATGAACGCCATGACCAGGGCAAAGACGAAGGCAATGACGTAGACCTCCCAGTGAAAAAGGCGGTCGACCAGCACCCCTTGGCTGCTGGCGGCGGGGCCGGGCAGCAACTGCACGAACTGCAGGCCAAGCAGCAGCAGGGCAGACACGACGAGGGCCAGCACCGAGGCAATGGCAATGTGTTTCGCGTTGTCTCTCATCACACTCTCCTAGTGTTGAAAGAACTACACGGCGTGAATGGCCTTGACCTGCTGAACATTCTACCACAAGTTGGCCAGCGAAGCAACTGAAGGAGGGACCATCTCAGCAATTCTGATTTTGGGGTACGGCCAGTGCGCCAGGCGAGCTGATGCGTTGCCCGCCGTCTTGGTGAAGCAGCTTCAGGATGCGAGACTGCGGTCTGGCAGCCGAGGGTGGCCGGCAGAGAAGAGGCGGGTGGGCCCATTAGGGGCGTGACGGGCTGAGCAGGGGTCCAGCAGGCAGGGAACAGCGGCCCTCAGGTCGCCGCGCCTGTCACAAGGCGCAGCGGCAGGGCTGGGCGAGGCGGGGCCAAAGATCAGGTAGGCTCCACTTCCAGTTCCTTGGCCATGAAAGCGATCATGGCATCCCAGCACGGAAAGTAGAAGTAGCGCGTGAGTGCGCGCAGATCGTTGAAGAAGTTGCGCCGCGCGCCCAACGCCCGCCGGATCGCCTGATACACCGACCAAGTGAGGTGCAGCACGCTGTGAAACAGAAAGGCCAAGAAGAGCATGGTAAGCAGTACAGTGGACAGGTACTGATGGCCGTGCCCGAAGTTGTGCTCAAATGCGTAGCCTTGCCTCTTGAGCACATTGAAGCCTTCGTTCTCAACCTTCCAACGAGCTCGCCCGGCATCCGCCACTTGTTCCACTGTCTCTGGCGTCAACTCGTGGCTGGTAATCCACGCATTATAGTAGAGCTTCTCCCCCGTGCTTTCTCGAACGACCGTCACTTCGCACCAGTTGACCCGTAAGGCACCCTTCCCCGTGCGCAGCGGCAGGTCAGTGACCCAATGATAGCGCCACTGCTCGTAATGATGGCCTATCCAGCGCCGAATGGTGTGCGTCTGATGCGCCCCTTCGACACGGGTCAACAGCTCGATCTCCTGATACAGCGTTGGGTGAGACTCAGGCTTGCAGGTCAGGATGAAGTGGAACTTGTGCTCTAGCATCAACTCGCACAGCGGCTGATGGCTGTGCAAATCATCGGTCAGAACCGTCACTGACCAATCCTCGAACCGCTGGGCATTGCGTGTCAGCCATCGTTTTATGGCTTCTTGCTCACAATCCTGCTTGTCGTGCCCATCTTGGGGCACGATGAATTCCGGCTCCAGAGCGAGGACATGCGGCTGCCCAGGAGCGGTCAGCACGGCGGCTACCACCATGTGCACGTAGGTGGTCCTGTCCTCATAGTTGTACACCGTGCACTGATCACAATGAACCTTCTCCGAGCTAGAGCAGCGCGTGCCATCCATCGATACAAGCAATGTGCCAGCCACATGACGATAGCACTCCAGATTGCCGCTGGCTTGCAGCAGATCAAAGATCTCCCAAAAGGGCTCACGCAAGTAGCTGGGGGCGACCGGATCGAGCAGATTGCGAATCTGCCCATCACTGGGAATGTTCTCGATCCCAAACAAGCTCCTGGCGTTGTCCCGCCCGTGTTGCTTCCTCATCTGCTCCTGATAGACCAAGAAACTGGGGGACTGCAAACAAAAGACCGAAAAGGCGCCCAGCCCGGCGTCCACCATGCTGTACCGGATGTTACTGCCTCTTCGATGCTCCGGGATTGCCTCCAGACTCCGGCGCAGGCTGGCCAACATATCTTCGAACTTCACACGCTCTGGCATTTGCCGCTGCTCCTATTCCCCTGTTACTCTCGATTCCTCCCCTGATCGCCCTCCATTATACCACACCTCCATATTGAGAATTGCTGGGGACCATCTTGTGTCAGCCGTGTCCCTACACTGCCTGTGGACTGGACAATCCCGGCCCGTGGGTGTACAATCCT
>Ga0315286_10000406_pt1 | contig 35686 bp, 35 predicted proteins | sample YL17G10_0_MG_FD_205038 | JGI IMG/M metagenome (GOLD analysis project Ga0315286, IMG submission 205038) | Sediment microbial communities from Yellowstone Lake, YNP, Wyoming, USA - YL17G10_0 | ecosystem: Environmental > Aquatic > Freshwater > Lake > Sediment | place: USA: Wyoming | collected...
ACGGCAAGCGCACGAAGATCAGGGTCTGGACATATGCAGATCACGAAGAAGCTTACAGGAAGCACGGGGCGAACGCGACCGGGTTCTTGGTTGGGACTGGTGGCGCCATCCCGACCGAGATGCTCGTCGATGGGCTGATCAAGGAGAAGGGCCTGCTCGTCCCCGAGCAGCTCGATTCGCAGGACTTCGTCACTCGTCTCGAGTCCAAAGGCCTCAAGGTGAATGTGGAAATCACGAGGCTCTGAGAAGCCAGGCATAGCTGCTCCTGCCCACTCTGGCTGGCGCGGATTCACAGTCCCAGTGGGCCGGCTCATTTCGTCGACAAGTTAATAGCCTGCCTACCTGTCTTCCATAACGGCGTTAAACAGGTGATCGAATGAGACTATCACTGGAGAAGATACTACAACAGAAGTTCGCGTGGACGGCAGTGAGAATAGCACTGGCATGGACTTTCCTCTGGGCCTTTCTCGACAAGACCTTCGGACTAGGGTATGCGACGGAATCCTCGAAGTCGTGGCTGAACGGCGGCTCGCCGACTGAGGGATACCTGAAGTTCGCGACAAGTGGGCCTCTCACGGATTTCTACCAATCCCTTTCAGGGAATGCCGCAGTCGATGTTGTGTTCATGATCGCCCTGCTGCTGCTCGGAGTCACCCTCTTCCTCGGGATTGGGCTCAGGCTCGCAGCAATCGGAGGGTCTCTCTTGATGCTCTTGATGTGGTCCTCGGGATTGCCGCCTGCGAACAACCCAATAATCGATGACCACATAGTGTACATGTTCGCACTGATTGGCCTTGCCCTTGCCAATGCCGGCCAGTGGTATGGGCTTGGCAAGTGGTGGGCGAAGACACCATTGGTCAAGAGGTTCCCGATCCTCGGCTAGATACGGGCAAACTCCCACCTGGGGTCTCACACAACGGGTGCCTTTTCCTCAGGTGGGAGAATCTTGTTTCCTAAGCTAATGATCCGTACTGAATATCATCGATGCTGAGCGCTGACACCAGAAATTGTCGATGACCAGTAGTCGCTTCATCTTCCCCGAGCCTGGTCTCTCAGGGCCTTCTCCTCTTCGTTGTCAGGAACTTCGGGATAGAGCTTCGCCCCGCACCTGCCGCATCTCGGTTGATCCGCTCGGTTAGGGGCATCGCACTGCGGACATCTTGTGACTCCAGATATTGCCCGTCTGACCGCAGCCAAGCGTTCGGGGTCTAACCTATAGAGAGTCGCGATGACGTTGTCGTGGTCTTTCTCTCTGTACTCGTTCTCGTCGGACGTTCTGGCCGCCTCCATTGCCAGGATGGGACCTAGACGAGATAAATGAAACTGTGGGACTCCCGGGGAAGCCCCGGGATCCGGGAAAACAAGTTGTTTCGCATCTACTCCGCTCTGTTCTTGTCGACGAGTTTGATGCATCCCTCGAGGATTTCGAGGCCCGCGTCAAGCTGGTCCTGCGGGATGTTGAGCGGCGGGATGTACCTGATGTTAGACTTGCCGCATGGCAGGAGCATCAGGCCCTTCTTGAAGGCCATGTCGGAGATCAGGTCCCGGCTCTTCGCGGCGTTCTTCTTGCTCTTTCTGTCTTGAACGAACTCGTGAGCGAGCATCATGCCCAGGCCGCGTGTGTCTCCTATGATATCGTACTTCTCCTGCATCTCCTGGAGCCTCTTCTTCATGTCCCTGCCGACCTTCGTGGCCCTGTCCAGGAGCTTCTCGCCCTCGATGACATCGAGCGTCGCGAGCGCGGCGGCGTGTGATAGCGATGCGCCGCCGAATGTGTTCGAGTGCCTTCCGTACCTGTCGAAGTTGAGCTTCGCGTCGACGATCGTGGCTCCGATCGGGAGGCCGCCGCCCAGGGACTTCGCGCTGCAGATGATGTCTGGGACAACGTCGAAGTGCTCCACCGCCCACATCTTGCCGGTCCTTCCGATGCCTGACTGGACCTCGTCGTCGATGAACAGACACTTGTACTTCCTCGTGAGGTCGTAAACCATCTTCACGAACTCCTTCGGAGGTACCACGTATCCGCCCTCACCCTGAACGACCTCCATGCAGATTGCTGCAAGGTCGTTCGGCGGTATCTGGTTCTCGAAGTAAACATCCTCGATGACCTTGGCGCACCACATGCCGCAGCTTGGGTACTCCATCTTGTAGATGCATCTGTAGCAGTACGCGTATGGGACGTGGAACACGCCGGGCATCAGTGTGGCCGTGTATCCCTCCCTCTGGACCCACTTCGATGCCGTTAGCGTCATCGCACCGGTAGTCCTGCCATGGAACGCCCCGAGGAAGTCCAAGAAGCACTGCTTCCCAGTCCCCCTCTTCGCGATCTTGATAGCCGCCTCGACAGACTCCGCCCCAGTGTTGGAGAAGAAAACCATCTTCTTGTTGTTACCAGGGGCGGTCTTGGCCAACCTCTCTGCGAGCCTGGACTGCAGGCCGCAGTAGAAATCAGTGCCTGCAACATGTGTGTACTTGTCCACCTGATCCTTAATTGCAGCGACGACCTTGGGATGCCTCGCTCCCACGTTCAGGACGCCGACACCTGCGTAGAAGTCTATGTAGGTGTTACCGTCGACGTCCTCAATCACTGAACCCTCTGCCTTCTTGAAGACAAGAGGCGCAGTCTTCGTAGCCTTGACGATGTACTCGGCGTCCTTGGCGACAATCTTCTTGGCCTCCGGGCCCGGAGGCTCTACTCTGATGTTCGGAACCTTTGGCATTTTGATTCCCCTGTTGAGTCGAGGTAAGCAAACGCTTGATAAATGAGTTGTGGAAATACACAACGTCTTCTGACGAAAATGCGCCGATTTCGAACGTGCGGGTACGATAACCGGATGGGAATTGCTGGATGACGCCCGCCGAGCGTCTCCCCGCAGATGGTCTCTCAATGATTATAGTTTAAATATAAAAATATCCAAATCAATAGCTGGTGCAGGACCTCTCTATTGCCATTCCATCGTGCAGGAACACCCGTGTTCGCACGAACAGACCATTTAATGCGACCCCAAACGTATATAAAGGGGCCACATTTTAGGGGATACCTCCACGGCGAGGATGCGATCTTGAAGTACACCCGATTCGAGAGAGCGAGGATAATAGGCGCGAGGGCACTTCAGATAAGCCTGGGAGCACCGATACTTGTGGATGTATCCGACGAGACCATCGAGCCCATCGAGATCTCCATAATGGAGTTCAACAAGGGAGTCATCCCGATGACCGTCAAGAGAGACTGAGGAATTCAGATGGACGAGGTATCAGACACCCAACTGCAGACTGAGACCGGCACATCACTTTTGATTCCAGAGGACGTCTACCTCACATCAGGTGTTCACATCGGCACTCAGCAGAAGAGCGCCGACATGAAGGAGTTCATCTTCAAGGTCAGAAATGACGGACTGTATGTCCTTGACGTCAAGAAGACGGACGAGCGCATAAGGATCGCTTCGAAGTTCCTCTCGAAGTTCGACCCGCAGAGGATTTTGATTGTCTCAGCAAGGCAGTACGGCCAGAAGCCCGCGAAGGTTTTCGCGAAAAGCATTGGTGCGATGGTTGTCGCTGGCCGTTTTATCCCCGGTTCGCTTACCAACCCGATTCTTCCGAAGTTCACGGAGCCAGAGGTCCTTTTCGTGACGGACCCCGCGGCCGATGAGCAGGCACTCAGGGAGGCCCTCAACGTCGGGATACCGATCGTTGGCATATGTGACGCGAACAACGAGACGAAGTATGTCGACCTTGTGATACCGTCCAACAACAAGGGCAGACGCGCTCTCGCGACGATTTACTGGCTCCTGACAAGGGAGATCATGAAGGCCAAAGGGCAGTGTGCCTCGGATGAGGCCTTCCTGATGACCGTCGAGGAGTTCGAGGCATCCCTCTAGGCGTGTCCGACTCAGCTTCTAGTATTTGTTCCTGCGAAAGACTATTGGTGAGCCTAGACTATCTGTTCCGCGAAGATGAGGGGAATGAGACGACCATCCGTTGCTGGCATGTTCTACGAGGGTGGAGCACGCGCCCTAAGAGACCAGATCGAGCAATGCTACATGGGTAAGTTGGGCCCAGGCAGACTGCCAAAGGTCGGAAGTGGACCAAGGAATATCATAGGTGGGGTCTCACCTCACGCCGGCTATGTTTTTTCGGGCATGGTGGCAGCCCATCTGTATTCGAGGATAGCGGAGGACGGGCTGCCGCGGACATTCGTAGTCCTTGGTCCTAACCACACTGGCCGTGGGTCTGGGATTGCCATAACGACGCAGGATTTCCAGACGCCATTGGGCGTCGTCAAGGTCGATCAGGATCTAGCCAGGGCGATTAGGAGAGATCTCGTGGACGATGACGAGGAAGCGCACATGGCTGAGCACTCGATAGAGGTGCAGCTGCCGTTCCTGCAGTATCTCTCGCCGGAGATTAAGTTCGTGCCGTTGTGCATGGGCTTCCAAGACTACGATGCCGCCGTGTCGGTCGGGAAGGTCATCAGTGACGCCATCAAGGGCAAGGATGTGGTCGTGATCGCCTCCACCGACCTATCCCACTACGTCACGAAGGAGACCGCTCAGAAGAAGGATGGGATGGTCCTCGACGCCGTCAAGACCATGGACCCCAGGAAGCTCTATGATGTGGTCAGGGATGAGGACGTGTCGATGTGCGGCTACGGGCCTGTCATGGCCACCATGATCGCCTGCACTGGTGGCAGGGCCACGGTGCTCAAGTACGCCACATCGGGAGATGTCCAGCCGATGAGGGATGTCGTAGGCTACGCCTCGGTTGTAATTGAGAAGGGTTCTGTTGCGTGATCAGGTGGTGCCCCTCAAGTCACCTCTCCGATGCAACTCGTTCCATTCGGCTCCGACCGTGCGGCCATCGATGGCTCGTATAGGATCATCATCACGTCATGCTGGAACGCGCCGGGGTCGAACCGTAGACCCCCTGCCATCCCGTTCGAGATGGCTGTCTGCAGCAGGTTCAGGCTGGCGTTGATGTGTCTGTCTAAGTGCCAGCCGCACTCACATACGAACTCCGTACCCATTCGGGAATCCTGTATCCTCCCACATGCCGGGCACGTTCTGCTGCTGTATCTTGGATCGACTTTGATGATTGGGACGCCCTTCCACCGGGCCTTGTACTCTATGATCCGATGCAGCTTCCTCCTCGGCCACATGCTCAGGCGACGATTCATGTCCTTGCCCCTTTTGAACCGGAGCCCCGTCAGGTCCTCGAGGACGACTGCGGACCTGTGTCCGTCCGCGAAGGAGACGACGGCGTCAGCCACCTTGTGGAGCCTGTACTCGATCCTGTTGCGTTCTCTTTTCCCCTCGCTCCTGCACAGGTTCCTGGATGTCCGCCTGTCGTGCGCCTTCTTCTTTTGCAGCCTTCTGCGCCTGTCGTGATGCCGCTGCTGTATGATGGCCACATCGGGGAATCTCGCCTTGACGGGGACTGCTGCTCCAGGGCGTCTGCCTACGAACACGCCGTCCAGGCTGCGTTCGTTGGTGTCAAGGGAGACGATCGATTCGGGAGTGTACGGGGCAGGGGCAGCCTTCCTGAAGGCGACTATGACTCGATCGTGAAGAAGGGTCAGCGATCCCAGCGAGAGATCTGGGTCGTTTAGGTACCTCCGATGATACCGGCTGACGACGAGCTTCATCTTCACATGGCAGCCCGCCCTGATCGGGAGGTCTACGGTCCCGGACTCCCGGTCGAGCTTGTAGGCCTGATTCTCCGCCTTCATCATGAGGCGTTTGACATATGGGATCTTGCACGCGATCCCTTTGCGTGTGCGCCTACGATGGTTCTTGAGTGCGCCACCCGCCACCTCGAACGCTGACACGAGATGCTGGGCGTACATCTTCGGATGTTCTTGGTGGAAATCTCTGTATGCGATCCTGACAAGGGCGTTTCTGGAGGTCACCCTAGCCTGGAGGCCCGCCCGGATCGCGTTGTTGACTGCCAGCCTGAAGTCCTCAATCAGGAACCTGGCCTCGGACGGGAGGTCCGAGGCCAGCCGGAAGACCACTCCCCTGACCAGCATCTCATCCTTGAGGATGGCCAGCATAGAACGCTTCTTCGACTACATGTAGCATATGAGAATCATGTCTAAGCTCACTGAGTCTTCGCCACACGAATTGTTACAGAATCATTGAGAAGTAAGATTAGGGCCCAGATGCTTGCCGTGTCGATGAAGCTGCCACGGATCACCTCATCGGTCATTCTGGCCGTGTTCCTCCTATCCCTAGTATGGCTCATACTGGTCGTCATCTCCCCAATGCTCGTTCCCTCGAACACGCTAGTTGATTTGTCCGGCCGAGTTGGCGGCCACGAGAATGAGAACCAGTTCAAGGACTTGGGCGTGGTCCCTCATGCCATGTACTGGCTCGGCGATGCGGAATGCCATCAGCTGTCCCATAGAAGCTACTTCATCAACGGCAACCAGATGCCGTTCTGCGCTCGCGACCTCGGGCTGTTCCTAGGCCTGGCAGTAGGCTTCGGGCTCGTGTCTTTCTACAGGCTGAAGATCCATCCTGTCCTTGCGCTGATGGGTTTTCTCCCCATGGCAATCGACGGAGGCACCCAGGCGATCACCAACTACGAGTCCAACAATCCTTTGAGATTGATCACTGGCCTGATCGCAGGCATAGCTGGATCCCTGCTGCTCGCCCACTTCGTCTTCGTGATTCAAGAGGATAGGAATGAGGGAAAAGAGAAGCCTAACAGTACACCATCCGAGGGTCCCGCAGACGAGTCATAGGACGGCAGGAATCGTACTGATTCTGGTGTGTTGGATGCTCATTGCGCTCTTGGACATCACCCTTATCGCCCTGTGGGCCAGAACCCCTGTGCAACCTCGTGGTCTCCACCGGAAATCAAGGTGGGAGGCCAGCAATCATTTTATAACCAGCTGTCTCATCCGAGAGCCGTAGGTGCGGGGCGAGAATCCCCCACCGAAATCTTGGAGGGTTGAAATGCAATCGTCAGGCGGCAGTACAGGGACAAGGAACTGCGTTAGCTGTGGCCGAGCAATTTCCTGGGACGCGAACGTGTGCCCATACTGTGGGCACGATTTCAGAATGGTGATGGCTCCACAGATGGCCCAACCGCAGATAAGCGAAGGGATGAAGATACTATTCTACATCCTGTCGTTTCTGATCTTTATTGTGGGCATAATAATCGGGGTGATCTACTACACCAAGCCAGACCCGGAGAGCAAGCATGTGGGCAAGATGTGCATAATTCTCGCGGTCGTTGGGGTCCTGGTCGGCGTGGTATGTGGAATCGCCATTCTTGGTGCCTCTATGTTGGCTTTCTGATAGTCCCACGGCAATCAAACCACTTCCGTATTCTTCTTTTCAATCATTCCTTGGTTCCAGCGTTTCCGCCGCATAGTATCGGAAAGCACAATCGTTAATGGTCCGTGAGGCAATCCACCGCCTCAATGGACGAGTTCTGGTCCCTTCTGATGTTCCTGGGCTCAACGCTGTGTCACCAGTTGCCTGAGAGGTCGTATTTCTTCGACTCGATCCAGATGCCACTATGTGCACGCTGCATTGGGATTCATTTCGGGTTCTTGTTGTCCACCGCATTTCTATGGACCGGTTCTAGGCGGTTCACCTCCGGAATCCCATCTCCGAAGCATATGGCGATACTTGGCGTGGTGATGGCCTTCTTCCTGCTGGACACCGCCCTTTCGTACGGCGGCATCAGCACATCTGACAACCTCCGCAGGACCCTCAGCGGCCTGTCCCTTGGCGTAACCTTCCCGTTCCTGCTGATCCCTCTTCTCAACTCGACGGTCTTCCCTGGGAGGAATGTGACCCGGCTGTTCTCGAGAACTACGGATTGGGCATGGTTCGCTGGGCTGTACGGTATTGCCGCCGTTGCGATTCTCGTGTCCTCTGAGTCCAAAGCTCTGTTCTATGCGGTCTCCCTAGTCGGGGTCATTGGCATCTTCTTCTTCTACGTTTTGGCAGTATCGCTCATATTCATGCTGGCTCTCGAGGACAGACCTTTTCCGAAGCGGTTCAAACTAGCCGGAGCCACCGTCACCGCAGTGTCATTGCTCATGGTACTGGCATTGCTCAACAGATGGTATCTCGGGACTACCTGAACCGATATCGATAGATTTTTGCCAGAAAACCGCCCAAAGGGTGCCAAGATTAATATTCAGCTACTGTGATAATGCCGCTGGATGGGAACGACGCCAGCAGAGACTGGCTTCTTTTCTACTCCTCGGAGAGATTAGAATGTCGAGTGCATCGGGAACGAGAAATTGTGTGAAGTGCGGGCGGACCATCGCCTGGGATGCCAACGTATGCCAGTTCTGTGGCTATGACTACAGGACGGCCAATGCTCCAGCGGCCCCCAAGGAGACCGTTAAGCCGATCATCGGCGGAGTGCTGATTATTTTGGGCGCTCTGGTCGAGCTCTACGTTGGGTATGTCTTGGCGTGGACCGGAGAGGCGTTCTCCGGCATAACCTTCGGTGTGAGCGATTTCCTGACAGTGTGCGGGGCGATAGTCCTTCTCATGGGCATCGTCGCGCTGCTCGGCGGAGTCCTCAGTATCATGCGCAAGGTCTATGGGCTGGCAATCCTGGGCGGGATCCTGTCCATACCCGGTGGCGTGATCCCGGGGCTTATCGGCCTGATACTGGTCGCCATGTCCCATGACGAGTTCAAGAAATGAGCTCCTCGGGACGAACTGCAAACCTCGAAAACCCCTTCCAGGGCTTTTCCCTTTCTCAGATTCTCTTCATCATGCCTAGCTCGGGCTCGTAGATCTCGCCCTTGTCAAGGAGGCTGGCTACGATCTCCTCCAGCCTGACCTTATCGATCTTCTTGGACTTCGCGGTCTCGACGATCGTATCCCACTTGGCCCCTTTGCCGCCAGTGGCGAGCGATTCGATGATCTTCAGGACGGTGTCCTCCTCGTCCGCCCCCACATCGACCTCGTGCATCTGCTCCTCGCCGACGGCATCCCCCTTGGAAGGTGCCTTGGCCTTCTTCGGCACTTGAGCTTGCCTCTTCGCCTCCGCAGGGCCTCTCCCCTCCGGCAGCACGGACCTGAGCGCTTCCCGGACGGTGTTCCTGAAGCGTTCAACATCGATGTCCTTGTAGTACTCGATTGCGCGGACGACGCCGTCCGCTAGATTCTCATGGTATCCCAGCTTCATCAGCTGGGCGACCGTGGGCTGGCCCATCTTGAGCCCGTCCTCTATCGCATCGGCTCTGAGGAGCGTGCTCTTGGCCGCTTCAAGGGTCCAATAGTCCCTCGTCACGGCGTCCACCTCGCGGATGCGCTCCGGCCTGATGCTCAGGTATTTCACGCCTTCTTCCGGCGTGTACGCCCTGCTCTTCCCGACGACCGCCGCGAATGCAGGAGGCGACATCTTGGACAGCGTCATCGCCGCCCCTGGCTGGTACTCGCCTGCTGAGATGTAGAATGTGCCCGTGGGGTCTGTTATCCGGGCCCTGAACCTCTGCTTCCCCTCTTCTCCGATGTCCTCGATGTCCGTGACCACACCGACCACGAACATCCGGTTCACCTTCGCCCCGAGCGGGGTGATCACATAGGACGCAGGCTTCTCCCCCTCGCCTGTGTGCTCCAGCACTGACGAGTTGAACTCCTCCGCGAACACCCTCCAGGCGACCTCGCGTACGTTCATTCCTGCCCCTCCAGCTCTACCAGGAGCTTCTCAGCCTCCTGCTTCACGTCAGGCGTGGTCAGTTCAGCCTCCTTTGCTATCATCGAGAGGCCGTACGCGTCGGCAGTGACCGCGCCGGTCACCGTGATCACCTTGAGCGTCAGTTGTTCGTCCAACTCGTCCTTGACGATGTCGAAGTTCATCGTCTCCTTGGCCTTCCGCATGCCCTCGTCGAGCGTCGTGTCTGTGAGCTTCTCGGTGAGCTCGCGGTTCATGACGACGCTCACCGCGCCGCTCCCGTCGTCCAGGATCGCCTTGATCCTCAGGTCGGGATAGCCCTCGACTCTCCCATGGACCTTGCATGTGCCCTTCTGGAGCGCGCGCTTGCATTCAGGGCATCTCGTTATGAGGCCGGAGCCATCCCGGACCTCTATGATCACGCCTCTGACGGTGGCGTCGACTGCTCCGCCCCTCGCAGCGATCTCCGATATCATCCTGACACCCGACCTCTGAAGCTCCTCGACCGTCGGATATTTCTCCTTGATCTTGGTGACATCCGCGCGATTGTCGAAGCTGAGCTGGGGGATGCCCCTCCAGGCCTTGACGGTGCCCTTAGATATCTTCACGACCTCTCCCTGCTTCAGCTTGAAATCTGACCACGCGGTGAACTGGACCTTGCCAGATTCGTCTGCGAGTATCCCAGAGAAGATCTTCTTCGTCTCACCCTGTACCGCGACCTCGCGCGGGTCGAGAGACAGGATCCTCCCCTTCACCTCGACATAGCCCATGGCCTCTCTGAGCTCAGCGATGTTCACCACCTTCGGCGGCCCTTGGGCCACCTGGATATCACCTATGGTGGCCGGGTCCTCCTTCTTGATCGAGACTCTGTTCCCGAAGTTGACCTGTACTCGGCCCTGATACTCCTTCGTGTAGGCCCCCTTGACGGATATCACGTCGCCTTTCTGGAGCTCCACGCCTTCCGTGTCCCAGACGGTGTACGGGAGAGTGGTCGAATCGTCCCCGATGAATCCGTAGATGATGTTCTTCTTCTCGCCCTTGGCGGTGATCTCCTTCGAGTTGGAAGAGAGCACCTTGGCGATGAAATCCACGTTCGGCTCGCTCGGCCTGAGCTCCGCGAGCTTCCTCTGAAAACCTGTCGAGAAGCCGCTGGTGTCCCCGCCGTACTTCTTCACGATGGTCCTCTTGGCCATCGGTATACTGAGCCTGTAGACATCGACGTACTTCTGCAATTCCTCTGCTATCTGTTCCTCTGACAACTTATCCCCGAGCGCCCTGGCGATCTCTTCGATGTGGGGCGCTAGCTTCTCCATCTCCACGATAAAGCCCCCCTGTGAGCAGCCGTTTTTCTTCTGTGCTGCTGTCTGGAAAACTCGCCTTCGGCATATAAAGTGATGTACTACGGTTAGACGAAAGTAGAGACGAAGCCCGAAGCCATCTCAGCGGCCAGCTGCATAATTTCTCACGCGGTCCATGCTCCATTCGAGGAGGGAGATCCGTTCTATGCTGAAGACCTGGTCCACGCCGTCGTACTTCTCGTGCAAGGCCTCCATGGCTATCTCGTGTATCTCGTCCGGAACGGTCCATTGACTCGAAAAGATCCTGTTCTCGTATCCGTCCAACAACTTCGGGACCTCCATTGGGTGCTCGTGCATGTCGATGAGGCTCACCCTGTCCGCGGGCAGCAGGTCCGGCAGCTCCCTCTCCCTCATCCCGGGATGGTGTATCTCGAACCCGTTCTCCTCGCACACTCGCTCGTACAGCAGTCTGAGCGCTTCCGCTGGCGACTCTTCTTTGTTGAATGCCACGGACAGGAACCTGTCGGTCGTGACGCGCCCGATCTCACCAAGAGCACATCTCCAGGTAGGTATCAGGTGAAGGACATGGATGCTCACCGCCGCGCTGAAGACGGCGTCCCTGAATGGCAAAGCGCACAGGTCTCCTCTGAACAGGTTCTCCGTTCCCTTCTCTCTAGCTTTGCCAAGCATCCTGGGGGAGATGTCCACTCCGACCACGTCGTACCCCCTCTTCTGCAGAGGCTCCGCGAACCTGCCGGTCCCGACCCCGGCGTCCAGTGAGCGAGAACCTTTGACCAGGGCCTTCTCGAGGGCGTTCAGTATGTCCCCCATGACCGTATCCGGGTAGAACCGGGTATCATCGAACTTGTCCGCCACTCTGTCGAACGAGTAACTCAAGCGTCTCTCACTCCGCATCCACTTGATAAGCTCCCATCGATAATTCCTTTGCGCCGGCCATGTCGGCATCCAGAAACGAAGTGTTCAGACCTGACTTAGAAAAGGTTATGGTTTGTCCTTTCGATACGGGGGTCAGTAATACTAGGGGGGAGCGAGGTTGAGATTAAACAAGACAGCGTGTGTGCTATGCGTGATGATCGCCATCGTCTTGGCGATACCTGTTGGGGTCCTTGGCGGGCCACCGGCGTCGAAGGCGAAGGTTGAGAAGGAATGGACCCTGATGATGTACTGGAACGCGGACAACAGCCTCGAGTTCACAACCGAGTTCGCTCTGAGCACATGGGAGCATGCCCTGGGCTCGAACGCGAAGATCAACATCGTGGCGCTCGTCGACCTGAGGTCCGTGGACGGCATATGGATCTACGACATCGAGGGCGGGGCGAGGAAGGTCGTGGCCACATGGCCCGAGATGAACACGTCCGACCCAGCGACGCTGCAGAAGTTCGTGCAGTTCTGCATGGACAAGTTCCCGGCGAAGAAGACAATGCTGGACCTGCAGGACCACGGGTACGCTTGGAGGGGCATAAGCCAGGACGAGACTAACGGCGACACTCTGATGCCCATCCATGGCATCGCGAAGGTCCTGACGGACCTGAAGGCCGACAACAAGGGCAAGGGAGTCGACATCATCTCGTGCGATGCCTGCAACATGGCCACCGTGGAGATCGCCTACGAGCTGAGGAACGTCGCGCCGATATACCTCGCATCCGAGACGACCGTCCCGTACGACGGGTTCCCGTACGAGATGTTCATCGACAAGCTGGAGGTCAACCCCGCGATGAGCCCGACCGAGCTCGCGACGACGATCGTGCACGACTACGTGACGTACTACGGCTCGAAGTGGGACTACGACCACATCTACAACTACCAGCAGGACTTCGCGACGATGTCCGCCTTCGACCTGACCAAGACGGCGGCTATGGGCCCGGCATTCGCGAAGATGACGGCTCTGCTCGAACCGCTGATCGCGGACAACCACAATAGGATCAGCGCGGCCAGGGGATACGCCCTATTAGGCACCTGGACCAACATGGCGGGCTACGAGTGGACCCCGGACGCGTGGGAGTTCTTCGAGGGGTTGAGGGGCATGGACGTGCAGCTCGATGCGGCCATCTCCGAGTGGGAGGCGACATTCGAGGCGGCGCTCATCGCCGAAGACCACAGCCAGAAGTACCACGATACGGTGCACGGGCTGAACATACACTTCCCGCCGTCGCTTGCGATGTACAACTGCAACGGCTATCTGTGGGAGAGGCAGTTCGTGTACACGGGCGTGGGCCTCGACCTGGTCGCCGAGTCCTCGTGGAACGACTGCCTCATGGCCTACTACTCGTCGAAGTGAAGTCCGACGATGCGGCATCCACAATGCCGCACCCAATTTCTTCTTTCATCTTCTTTATCGTCGGTCAATTAGAATGTTCTTCGAATGTTCTCTCGAGTCATGGCAAAGACTATCACGGATTGAACAACGGGTTTTGACAATTCAAGGTGTTCGACATTGTCCACATTCGACATGAATGGCATACAAAATATATACATAACGGCGCAATTACGTACCTCGGACAATCGGGGGAAGATTTCAATGACGACCGAATTCGAGCTCTCAGTAAATGGCTCCAGCAAGGATCTTCTGGATTCGATTGCTGTGTTGGCTGACCAGGACATCAATCTCAATACCATCGCAACTGCCAAAGCTGACGGACACTACGTGATCAAGTTCATCACTGGGTCCGAGGACGAGGTGCGGAGGACCTTCATCAAGGCCGACCTTCCATTCAAGGAGAAGCGCGTCCTCATTGTTGAGGTCCACAACCGGCCTGGAATGTGGGTGAAGGCGGCTCATCACCTTGTGGATGGTGGCGTCCAGCTCGAAGCGTCCTATCTGCTGGGCCAGCATGGTGACAAGCTGACGTTCGTCTTCGTCGTGGACAACTATGAGAGGGCAAAGAAGATCGCTGGCCAGATAACCAATTGCTCCATGGACTAGGAATGTGATCAGCCGATAGTCGATTCAGGACAGGGGGGTAGTTATGTGTGAATCCACAGTGTATCTCATGAAGGGCTCAGAAAGGGTTGTAGTCATGTCCGATGCCGCAAGGATAATCGTGAACAATGACGGTATCACCTGCATCGACACGCTGGGCGAGAGGAAGGAAGTGCCGCAGGTCAAGATAGTTGATGCGAACCTCGTGAAGCACGAGATCATCCTCAAACCCAGGTCAGGATGATTGTTTGGGCATAAAGGTCGCGGTCGCGGGCAAAGGTGGCGTCGGGAAGACGACCATTGCAGGCTCCTTGGCGCGAATCTGGGCTAGAGATGGGCTCAAGGTCCTCGCCGTCGACGCTGACCCTTCCGCTCATCTGCACTCGGTACTTGAGATCCCCGCCGAGCGCTCCCCGAAGCCGATATCCTCAGAGCTGGACCTCATCGAGGAGAGGACCGGTGCCAGGCCGGGTTCGGCCACGGGCCCCTTCTTCAGGCTGAACCCGAAGGTCGACGACATCCCCAGCAGGTATTCTGAGGTCGGCGCCGACGGTGTGAGGCTACTTGTTCTGGGCACTATCAAAGCCGCCGGAGGCGGCTGCTTCTGTCCGGAGAACGCGCTCCTCCGCAGCCTTCTGGAGCACATCATCCTCGACAAGGATGAAGCCGTCGTTGTCGATATGGAGGCGGGCCTTGAGCAGTTCGGGCGGTCCACGTGCAGAGGCGTGGACATGCTTCTGATCGTCGTGGAGCCAGGCACTCGGTCTGTTGAGACCGCCGCAAGGATCGCAGAGCTGTCTCGTGAGATGGGCGTTCAGCGAATGGGGGTCGTCGCCAACAGGGTCAAGGATGCCGAGCAGGAACGGTCGCTGAGCCGGCTGCTCGACGCTCATGGCCTCAAGCTGATGGTCTCTCTTCCCGCCTCGGATGTCGTCGCTCGATCCGATTTGGAGGGCCGCTCCCCGTTCGCAATGCCTGGTGCCGAGCTCTGGACGGAGGCCGTCAGACGGCTTTCGAAGGAAATCTCAGAGTACCTCGGTTCTGAAGGATTCAAGGCTTGAATCCTTGCAGTCGGCGTTTCTGTGTGCCCGCGTCGGCGTGCGCCGAACATTGTCAATAACAATGTTTTAGTAGAATCATCATCATTCGTCAGATGTCGACTGCAGAGGCCGTGGTCAACGGTAAGCCAGATGTTCGATACGAATGGGGCGGAGCTAGTTCGTGGTTTTGGTGCCATGATCGATCAAGGGCGAGCGTTTGTTCACGGAAGGTCTCATCTGTTATTGTCTATTTGTGGTCACATCCGACGATTCCCCAATCCGCCGATTGTTCGAAGACTGAGCGTGATCATGTCGAATTGGCACACATCTGAGCGACAAAGCGGGTTCACAGCCATTCCTGTCGTCGAGCATATCAGGAGTGCTGTTTGATTGGAATCCGGCTCATGTGACAAACCGAAGAAGGGTGCGGAGCGCTCGGAGAAGAAGGATCGCTTGAGTTGTGATTGCTGGGACAGCAGCTGTGCCTCAATGTTCTCGGACCTCCACGATGCCGGCGTATTCACGGTCCTCGACAGGGCGGCCAACCAAGGGGCGCAGTGCAGGTTCGGCCAGCTGGGCCTTTGCTGCAGGATCTGCCTCCAGGGGCCGTGCAGGATCAACCCCATGGGCAAGGAACCCACGACCGGCATCTGTGGCGCGCGCGACTACACTATTGTCGCTCGCAACATCGACAGGATGATTGCCGGAGGAGCATCGTCGCACTCCGGGCACGGCAAGGAGATCGCGCACGTGCTCCTCGAGGTGGCTGAAGGGAAGACGAAGGACTACCAGGTGACAGACAGGGCCAAGCTTGAGGCGGTCGCCAAGAAGCTGGGGCTTCCGACGGACGGTAAGAACGGCTTGAATCTGGCCAGAACCGTCTCGACAAAGGCTCTGGAGGACTACTCCAGGTACACCGACGAGCCGCTCTCGTTCCTCATATCGACCGTCACCAAGGGCAGGATTCACAGGTGGGATACCCACTCAGTCCTGCCGACCAACATCGAGACTTCCATAGCAGACGTCATGCACAGGACCTCCATGGGCGTAGATGCGGATCCGATCCCCATACTGTTCGGCGGAATCAAGTGCGCCTTGTCGGACTACGCAGGTGCGCAGATCTCCTCCGACCTCAGCGATGTGCTCTTCGGCACGCCTAAGCTCGTGCTCAGCGAGGCCAACCTGGGCGTGCTTGACGAGAAACACATCAACGTCGCGGTCCACGGCCACAACCCGCTTCTGAGCGACATAATGGTGGAGGTCGCGCGCGAGATGAAGAATGAGGCCAAGAAGGTCGGGGCCGAGGGGTTCAACATCGTCGGCGTGTGCTGCACGGGCAACGAGATCCTGATGAGAAAGGGGATCCCGATCGCTGCGAACGTGATGTCCCAGGAACTTGTGCTGCTCAGCGGCCTTCTCGACGCGATGGTACTGGACTATCAGTGTTTCATGCCGTCGTTGTCCACCCTGGTGCGGTGCACCCACACGAAGCTCATCTCGACCGAGGAGGTCGCGAGGCTGGTGGGGGACACACACATCGAGTTCACCCCCGACCGCGCCAAGTCGTCCGCCCGCGAGATCCTGAACATGGCTATGGAGGCCTACAGACATCGTGGCAAGACGAGGTTGTTGCCCACCGTCAAGCCGGCGAAGGTCATGGCGGGATTCAGCCTGGAGCAGATGAAGCTCCTGTTCTCGAAGAAGTCTCCCGATGACCCATTCCAGTACCTTGTTGACAACATATCGAACGGCAGGATACGAGGTGTCGCCCTGTTCGCGGGGTGCAAGAGCACCCGCGCCAAGGACGATCAGGACGTGTTGACGATTGCAAAGGAGCTCGCGGAGCACAGCGTCCTCCTGATGGCCACTGGCTGCAACGCAATCGAGCTCGCGAAGGCGGGCTTCATGGACCCCGACAAGACCAAGGAGTTCGCAGGAGAGGGCCTGCAGTCGTTCCTGGCAGAGCTGAGCGAGGCCGCTGGAATCAAAGGCCTGCCATGCGTCTGGCACATAGGTTCCTGCGTGGACAATCCGCGATTCTCTAACCTCGCCACTGAGGTAGCGAACAAGATGGGCGTGGACATCGACAAGATACCTTTCGTCGCGATAGCTCCGGAGGCGATGCACGAGAAAGCAGTCTCCATTGGGACTTGGGCGGTGGCGATGGGATTCCCTGTCCATGTCGGCACGATCAACTACATCTACGGCTCAACGCTAGTCACCGAGGTCCTGGAGAACACTGCCAGGGACGTCTACGGCGGCTACTTCATCTTCGAGACAGATCCGATCGAGGCTGCGAAGCGATTGTACGCTGCTATTGAGTACAGACGATGGCGGATGGGCATCACCGATCCCGAGTTGGAGCGCGCGTCCTACTGCATCCCGAAGGGCGAGAAGATCCCGAAGGAGCAGCTCTTCAAGATGGCGATCGAAGGATCGATCATCGCCACGGGCTACGCCGATGTGCTCCTCAACCGCGCGCTTCGCAAGTTCGGCCCGGAGAAGAAGGTCGAGTTCCCTGAAACGGGATACCAGCTCCCCAGCCTGTTCGCATGGCTCGGCAAAGATTGCTCGAGGCTCGGGGACCTGCCTAGATTGCTGGGCGAGGCCAGGGGCAAGATAGTGGAGAGCCCGACGCTAGAGAACGCCATCGCCTCGGGAGAAGCGACTATGATCGCCGCGGAAGTGGTAGAGGCGCTGAAGTACATCGAGACCCCCACACCATACGAGGGCACGCCATACTGCGGTTTCGTCCCGGACAGGATCCTGAGGCAGCTAGGTATTGCGTTCGTCGACGACACCATCCCAGGCGCGGCGGTGTTCGTCGGCAGGGCTAGTGATCCGAAGAAGCTCGCGAAGATGATCCGGGACTGCCAGAACAAGGGGATGCTCATCGTCGCCTCCTATGACATCATCCAGCAGCTCAAGGACGAGAAGATCTCCATGGGCCTGGACAGGATGCTGTACCCGGTGGGCGAGTTCACCCAGATAATCCACGGCCTCAACTTCGCCATCAGAGCGGCTCTCTCGTTCGGAGGCGTTCAGAAGGGCGACCGCGAGGGGCTCCGCAACTATCTGTCCAAGAGGCCTAAGGTCTTCGTGCTGCAGCTCGGACCCTTGGACTACATCAAGGTCGCCGCGGAGTTCGCAGTCATGTTCAACGGCTCGCCGACCATCACAGACCAGGACGTCGAGCCCATACCCGACAAGTACGTCGTCCAGAAGAACATGGACGAGATGATCGCCACGGCGATCGAGGTCCGCGGCTGCCACATTAAGCTCGGGGCGATGAACCTGCCCGTGCCCTATGGTCCCGCATTCGAGGGAGAGACCATCAGGCGGCCGGACATGTACATCGAGGCGGGCGGACCGTCCAAGACACTCGCGTTCGAGCTGCTGAAGATGTGTCCGTCGGAGGAGGTCACGGACGGGAAGGTCACGCTCATCGGCAAGGACGTCGACCAGATGCCAGAGGGCTCAACAACTCACCTGGGCATCTTCGTCAGGGTCTACGGCAAGAACATGCAGAAGGACTTCGAGTCCGTGCTTGAGCGCAGGATCCACCAGTTCGTCAACTTCGCCGAGGGCGCTTGGCACACTGGTCAGAGGAACCTCCTCTGGATAAGGCTGAGCAAGACATCCGTGAAGGCGGGCCTCAGGCTGAAGCACTTCGGCGACATCCTGGCTACGAAGCTCAAGCAGGAGTTCGGAGCCATCGTGTCCAAGATCGAGGTCGACATCGTAACGGACGAGGCGGAGCTGAGGAAGCACCTTGACGAGGCCAAGGGATTCTATGCCGAGAGGGACGCGAGGATCGCGAACCTGACGGATGAGAACGTGGACATCTTCTACACCTGCACGCTCTGCCAGAGCTTCGCCCCAGGCCATGTATGCATCGTCACGCCCGAGCGGCTGGGGCTCTGCGGCGCCATCAACTGGCTTGATGCCAAGGCGTCGTTCCAGATTGCTCCCACGGGACCCAACAACCCTGTCCCCAAGAAGGAGGCGATCGACGAGAAGAAGGGCCAGTGGGTGGGCGTGAACGAGGTCGTGGCTGAGAAGACGCACGGCAAGCTTCTGCGGTTCAGCGCCTACACCATGATGGACGAGCCGATGACCTCGTGCGGCTGTTTCGAGTGCATCGTGGGCGTCTCACCGGACCTCCAGGGCGTTGTCGTCGTGAACCGGGAGTACTCTGGCATGACCCCTCTTGGCATGTCGTTCTCGACCCTCGCGGGATCAATCGGGGGTGGCATCCAGACCCCCGGATTCATCGGCGTGGGCAGGAAGTATCTCGTAAGCAAGAAGTTCATCAGCGCGGACGGTGGTTTCCTGCGCATAGTCTGGATGCCAAAGGACCTCAAGGAGGCCATGAAGGAGGAGCTGAACAAGCGGGCTGAGGAGCTGGGAGTTCCCGATTTCGTCAGCAAGATCGCCGACGAGACGGTGGCACGCACTCCCGATGAGCTGATTAGCTGGATACTCGAGAAGGAGCATCCGGCCCTCAGGTTGCCGCCTATGATGAGCTGATGTTCGATCGGGGGTTTCGGAATGGGTTTCGAAGTGCCTAAGGAGAAGTTTCCGGGCAGGATCAGGGAAGTGGCGATTGGCGCGACTAGTGAACAGGGGGGCACAAGGGGCGCGCGGCTTGTCGCCGGCGGCTCGAACGGCCTTCCGTTCCACGCGTTCGAGAGCGATGTGCTTCACAAGCCGCTCGTGGCCATGGACGTCGTCGACACGACCAGGGTGATACCGGACCATCTGATGCGCTCAATGGGCCCTGTGATGAAAGAGCCCGTCGAGTGGGCTAAGAAGTGCGGGAGCGAATGGGGCGCGGACATGCTCCTCCTGAGGCTCCTCTCGGCCAACCCCGAAGAGGAGAACAGGTCCGTGGAAGAGTGCGAGTCGCTCGTGAAGGATGTCCTGAAGTCCGTATCGCTGCCGCTGATCGTCTACGGGTGCGGGTCAGAGGAGAAGGACGCGAAGCTGATGGAGGCCGTGTCCAATGCGGGCAAGGGGGAGCGGCTCTTCCTTGGCCAGGCGGAGGAGAAGGTCTACAAGTCCGTCACCGCAGCCGCGATGGCGAACGGGCACGGGGTGGTAGCGTTCTCCAATCTCGACATCAATCTTGCCAAGCAGATGAACATACTGCTCATGGACTTCGGCTTGAAGCCTGAGAACATCATCATTGACCCGCTTATGGCTGCCCTGGGCATGGGGCTCGAGTACTCATATTCGGTGATAGAGCGGCTGAGGCAGGCCGCTCTCCTAGGCGATACAGTTCTCCAGATGCCCATCATGTGCGACTGCTCGTGCGCGTGGACCGTCCCCGACGCGATGGAGGAGAATCCGGAGAAGGGCAACACCGAGCTCCGCGGAATCAACTGGGAGACGACGACCGCGTACTCCGCTCTCGTCGCGGGAGCCGACATCGTGGTCATGAGACACCCACAATCAGTCAAGAGACTCCGCGAGGCGGCCTCGGACATCTCTGGAGGTGCGTAGCCATGCCGACAGCCATGGAGATCTACAAGCTCCTCCCGAAGAAGAACTGCGGAGAATGCAAGTTCCCCACATGTCTCGCGTTCGCCATGCAGCTGGCAAATCAGAAGGTCGCACTTGAAGCGTGCCCGTACGTTAGCCCTGAGGCGAAGGCCACCCTGGAGGAGAGCGGTGCGCCGCCTATCAAGCTGGTCACCATAGGCTCGGGCGAGTTCGTCGCGAAGCTAGGGGACGAGACCCAGCTGTTCAGACACGACAAGACGTTCTATCACCCGACAGTCCTCGGAGTAATCGCGGATGACGCCGAAGGCCTCGCTGCGATGAAATCCAAGTTCGATGCGGCGAAAGCCATGTCCTTCGAGAGGGTCGGACAGATCATACGCGTGGACTCGGTCGCGGTCAGGCACTCGTCCGGCCAGAAGGAGGACTTCCTGAAGGCGGTGAAGGAGGCGTCCGGGCTGGGGCTGGCCGTTGTCCTCATGACCGAGGACCCGGGCCTGATGGGGGAAGCTCTGGCGATCTGCGCCCCGGGAAAGCCTCTGCTCTACCGCGCGACGCCGCAGAACTTCGATGCCATGGTCGCGGTCGCAAAGGCCTGCGCCTTCCCGCTCGTGCTCGGTGGTGCATCCAGCATCGACGAGCTCTCCCAGCTGGCCGACAGGGCGAAGAAGGCTGGGCTTTCGGAGCTCGTCCTGGAGCCCGGGAGTTCCTCTGCAAGCCACCTGCTCGAGAACATGACCATCGTACGCAGGGCGGCCGTGAAGAAGAAGTTCAGGCCGCTGGGTTATCCAACGGTGCTCGTGGTCGGCCCATCGGCCAAGGAGGAGATGAAGGCCGCCCTTGGCGTGATGAAGTACTCATCGATGGTCCTCATGGAGGACATGTCAAAGGAGTTCGTGTACCCACTGATGGCTCTCAGGCAGAACATATTCACGGACCCGCAGGTGCCGATCCAGGTGAAGGCCGGCCTCTACACTGTTGGCTCGCCGACCGACAAATCGCCGCTTCTGTTCACGACCAACTTCTCGCTGACGTATTTCACCGTCAGGGCGGACATCGAGAAGAGCAAGCTACCCGTGTGGCTTCTAGTGGTCGACACGGACGGCCAGTCGGTCATGACAGCCTTCGCCGCCGGGAAACTGACCGCGGAGTCGGTCGTGAAGGCCCTCGAGTCGGAGAAGGTCAAGGAGAAGTGCGTGAGGAACGAGATCGTGATACCCGGGCAGGTCAGCAGGATGAGCGGGAAGCTGAATGAACTGACCGGCATGAAGGTCCTCGTCGGCCCAAGAGAGTCCTCCGGCCTCCCGAAGATGTTGAAGTCGCTTCCAGCCTGAGCTCAGCCGCGCTTTCTCTCGGCCTCGACCGCCTTTGACACATCGGCGAAGGCGAGGTCCGTACTCGGGATGTCCATCAGGGACTCGGCCTCTGCCATCCGAGCCTGGATCGCCCGGGACATCCGGACGCCGTAGACAGCGTCGAACCCTGCAACCGCCTTGACCTGGGAGGCGTGCGCCGATTCGTCGAGGAGATTGAACACGAGCACCTTCCTCGCCGCCTTGATCTTCATCTCCTGTGCCAGAGCAGCGATCCTCTTGGCCGCATCGAGCGAGGCCTTCGACCTGTCGCAGAGAATGAACAGCACGTCGGGAGCGCGCGTGGTCCTCCTGCTCAGGTGCTCCATGCCCGCCTCGTTGTCTATCACCACGTAGCTGTACTTGGCCGTGATCGAGTCGAGGAATGTCCTCAGCATGTTGTTGATGTAGCAGTAGCATCCGGGGCCCTCCTGCCTTCCCATGGTGAGCAGGTCGAACCCGTTGCCCTCCTTGAGCGCGAGCCTGACATGATAGTCGATGTAATCCTGCTTCGACATGCCGTCAGGGGGCTCCTCGCCCCTTGAAACGATCTCCTCCCTCAGATTCCCGAGTGTCCTCCCCGGCTCCGAGTCGAGTTTCGCCCCTAGGTTGGAGTTCGGGTCCGCATCGACCGCAAGGACTACTTCGCCCGTGGACTCGTGAAGATGCCTGACTGTCAGTGCGGAGAATGTGCTCTTGCCCACGCCCCCCTTTCCCGCGACGGCTATCGTGAAGGTCAGCTCGAGGCCCCCGTATGCGCCCCACCAGATGAGCTCGGGAACCTGCTGAGGTCCGTGTGCGGTATGAAGAGCGCAGCTGAGAATTCGTTGTAGAACGCATTGTCCACGCTCAGCTCGAAGTAGGTCATCATGTCGAAGATGTCGAGGGCCTCCTTCCTTCTTCTCCCTGACAGGAGGGCCAATCGTGCTCCCCCGAGTGCCCCGTTCCCGATGAATCTGTATTTCTTTTGCGGCAGGTCCGGGAACATGCCGATCGAGATCGCTCTTCCGATGTCCAGATGGTACCCGAAACCTCCGGCGATGACGACGCCGTCCACGTCTTCACGTGAGGTCTCGGTCTTCTTCAGGAGGACAGAGCACGCGCCGTAGATGGCAGCCTTCGTCCTCAGGAGGTTCTGGAGGTCTGCATCTGTCACGGCGAGGTCAGAGCTCGCGCCCTTCCCAAGCTTGTTCTTCCATTCGATGACGTACTCCAGGCCGGAGTCCGTGCCCCTCACTCTCCTATCGCCGACGTCCTGTATCCTCGCCTTGCGGTCTATGATGCCCTTGGCATACATCTCCGCCAGGAGATCGATAAGGCCTGAACCGCAGATTCCCGCGGGCGTCTTCTCACCGAGCACATGGTATGATGTGGATAAGTTGTCGTTGACTCGGATCCTGTCGATGGCGCCTTCCATCGCTCTCATGCCGCACGAAACCTCGCCGCCCTCGAATGCGGGGCCCGCGGAGCAGGAGCATGCTACCATCCAGTCCTTTCCTCCAAGCACTATCTCCCCGTTGGTTCCGACATCGATCAGAAGCGTGAGCTTCCCTGACCGGTGCATCCCGCTCGCAAGCACGTCGGCTACCACATCGCCCCCGACATATCCCGCTCGAGACGGGAAGAGAAGCACCTTGGCGGCGGGGTTCGTCCTCAGCCCCACTTCGCCCCCATGCACGCAGGGAATGTGATGTGCAACGGGCACGTACGGCTCGAGTCTGATGTTGCGTGTCTCGAGTCCGACGAACAGCTGGCTCATGATCGTGTTGCCCGCCACAGACACGGCGATGATGTCCTCCGGCTTCGTCGCGATTCCAGACCTCTTTGTCTCGTCCTCGAGGAGGCGCGAGATGCGCTCGTTGATCGTGCCGCGGACGAGAGAAGTCAGCTCATCCATGCCTTTCTCCTCGGCATACATCATTCGAGCGATCACGTCCTCCCCTCTCGACACCTGCTTGTTGTAGTCAGAAGCGGTGCCAAGAACGGTGCCGTCGATCAGGTCCACGAGCTCCACCACCACTGTGGTGGTGCCGATGTCAAGGGCAATTCCGAGCAGCCGGTCGGTCTTGTCTCCCGGCTCGACGCGCGTGATCTCATGAGCGGAATCGAGTTCGGAAACCGTTGCAGTGACCTTCCAGTCCCCTTGCCTGATCGTCCCAGGGAGCGATCTCAAGGTGTCCAAGGGCATGCATGTGTTCTTCCGTCTCAGTCCACGCCAGAGCCTCTCTAGGTCGGCCACGTTGTCCGAAATGGAAGCCGTCGGGAGCTTGATGGACCGCTTCATGACCCACGGGGACAGCGGTCTGGGGACCTCGACGACAGTCCTCGTAAGGATCTGGTGCTTGCCCACTCTCGACCTGGGCAGAACCTCCACCGTGAGATCTCCTTTGGCGTGGGCAGCACACGCGAGCACGACCCCTGACCTTAAGTCGTCGGCCGTGAGCAAGGGAGATTCATCGGCATCGAACTTGCCCTTCGGCCTTACCTTGCACCTGCCGCACTTCCCCTCCCCTCCGCAAACGGCGTCGATGGGGATTCCTACGGCTCTGCAGGCGTCCAGGATCGTCGTTCCTGGTGCCACGTCAACAGCCGTTCCGTCCGGGATGAACGCGACTCTGAACCTCCTCTTCCCGGCCTCATCGACCATACAGGACCTGCCCTGCAAGGAACTGCAAGGGGCGCTATTAACTGTTTCCTTGGCGATTGTCCAGCCCACTCGCCTGGCAAACGAACATTTGATATCTGGTGAAGTCAGTTAGGACGCATCTTAGGGGGAGTGCGGCTGATAGTGGTTGGAGAAAGGATAAACGGACAATTTCCGCAGGTCGCGAAAGCAATCGATGCCAGGGATGCGAAGTTCATTCAGGACCTCGCAAGGCTCCAAGCGGAGGCCGGGGCTGATTACCTCGATATCAACACAGGTCCTGGTAGGGACGATTCCGCTGCCGCCATGGCCTGGCTCGTGAAGACCGTTCAGGATGTCGCGGACGTGAAGATCTCCATTGACTCTCCTAGCCTCAAGGTGCAGCAAGCAGGCATCGCCGAGTGCAAGCGCGAACCTATGATCAACTCGACGACCGCGGAGAAGAAGCGCATGGAGAAGTTCTACCCCCTCGCGAGGGATCACAATGCTGAGATCGTGTGCCTGGCGATCGACGAGAAGGGCATCCCGAATACTGTCGAGGGGAAGACGGAGCTGGCGATGCTGCACCTGGCGACGGCCATGGACCACGGCATCGGTCCCGAGAAGATATACCTCGACCCGGTCGTGCTTCCGATCGCCGCTGCACAGGCTCAGTGTCCGATCCTGTGCGATGCCGTCACCAACTTCAGGTCGCTGAACACTCCCTCGCCGAAGACGATCGTCGGCCTCAGCAACATATCCAGCGGGGCGGAGGAGAAGAACCTGCTGAACAGGACGTACCTCGCAATGCTCTTGGGCAGAGGGCTCGATGCGGCCATAGTGGACCCGAACGACGACGAGCTCATGAAAGTGGTCAAGGCCTCCGAGGTGCTCCTGAACCAGCGGCTCTACGCTCACTCGTTCCTGAGGGCTTGACGGGGGTCATGAATTGCTCGGCAAATCCAACTATGACGATGTTCTCAAGGCCGCTTGGTCGAAGACGACCCTCCACGACCTGAACATGCTGGCGACCAACTCGGGTGCGAGCGTCAGGAAGGGGACGAAGCAGCTGATCCTTCGCATGATCGACAGGGACTGTGTGGTCGACTTTGGTGCCAAGACCATGAGATATGCCGACGCCAAGGGTGCAGATGTCAGCCAGCACCTGCAGATTCTCATCCTTCACTATCTAGAAGGTTCGGGACGTGCGCAGATGGCCAACAGACTTGTGACCTTCCGCGAGTTCGATGGCGGGGCCATCTACTACCCGGCCTTCAAGGCCAGGGCCATCGATCCAGTGGTGAAGGAGTTCGGCGAGAAGGCCGACCTCCTGAGGCATATCGGCGATGCCCTCAGGGCGGAACCGATCGAGGTGGGCACCGTGAGTCTCAAAGCGCACTTCTTCCCCAAGGTGCCAGTCGTCGTCATCCTCTGGCAGGGAGACGAGGAGGTCGCCTCCTCGGCAAATGTGCTTTTCGACGCGAACGCCGGCAAGATCCTGGCGACAGAGGATCTGTCCCTCGTCGGCGGGACGCTCACCCGGCGCCTCATCCAGCTGGCAAGAACGTAGGGCTAGGCCCGGGCATCGGACTTACTGAATACTGTTGGGAAGACTGCAGGTCACTGCGTGAACGTCTCGCCCTTCTCGTACTTCTCCCTGACGTGCTTCAGGATGATCTCCCTGTCGCGCCTCAGGTGGGATTCGTACCAGTTCTTGATCATGTCCGCTAGGACATCGTGGTACTTCTTCTCCTCGAACTTCGTGACCGGTACGTCCAGCAACACGTACTGGCTGAATATCCTCTTCCAGCCGGCATACTTGTAGTAATGCTCGCCCTCGCAGAACTCGAATATCATCCTAAGATGAGTCTGGCTGTCGACGCTGTAGTACCATGCCTTGAGGGAATCCCCGACCCTTGTTTGTGTGCGGTCGGTCAGCGACACGTTGTCAGCGCCTGCGAAGTCGTAGTCAGGCCTGAAGCTCCACTGCTCCGGGTACACCGTGAAGGTCGCGAAGGCTGCCGGTCCCTGCGGGTCCGGGGCCATGCTGAAGTGGACGTTGATCTTGTTGAATCTGATCCAGATGCGGAAGAGATCCTCCAACAGCGCCCTGTTGATGGTCTCCTTCTGGTTGCTTTGCTCGACGAAGTTGTCTGTTATCTGGACCGTCTTCTTCTCAAGTTCCTCGTCCAGCTGAGCAAACCAGTCTTCTTCCTTCCCTTCGGGCTTAGCCATCGTACATCCCAGGTAGAGGTGATGATATTACACGAATATAAGCCTTTGGTATTTATTCGTATCGTCTTCTAATTTTCTGGCTAGCCCTGTTTTCCGCCCTTCACGCACGCGCGCGGCGAGGCCTTCTGTACGAACCTAGAAGTAAGCACAGGCGGTTTCCGAGGTCGACATGACGGGCATTCTTCAGCAGCTGATGGACTACCTGATGTCTCATCAGGCGGACCCTGCCACGTACCTCTTCGTGTTCTTCCTGTTCTGTGTCGCAGCGGCAATCATCCTCCCGATACCCATCGAGATCGCCCTCATATGGAACCCGAGCATCTTCTTTCCAGTCAAAGCGTTGGTCATGGGCCTGGGCAAGAGCTCCGGTGCAGTCGCCGTGTTCTTCATCGGGGCAAAGGTTGAGGGCGCGGTCGAGAGGTTTTCCAGGTGGGGATGGTTCAAGTGGCTGCTCGTGAAGAGCGAGGCGTTCGTCGGCAGATACGGCATCTTCGCAATGTACCTCATCATGTCCATCCCTGGCATGGTCGATACGATCCCGCTGTATCTCTTCTCTATCTTCAACAAGCGAGGAACCACGATCAAGTTGCGGGACTTCGCCTTGGCGAATTTCCTTGCCGGCATAACCAGGGCGTTCCTTATACTCGCCATCGTGGAGCTGCTAGGGCTGAATTGGTTCGGATGATCTGCCCGTTGACCTTCAAGTGATCTTTTGAACGGTCGTCTTGAGCGAGAGTATCCCGCCCTCCATCTGGAGCTCGAACATTCTCAACGGGACCTCGGTCATCCGCATCTTCTGGATGCTCAGGTAATATCTAACATGGTCCGTCGTTCGGTCCACTCTTATCTCGATCACGCCGTCGAAGTCGTGGGCCATGAGCCCGAACAGCTCTTCGCGCACTCCTAGTGGGAACGTGTGCAGCGTAACGGTCTCGAAGGCCCTCAGGTCTCCGAATGCCTTTCTGCCCCATCTCATGACTTCGACCGCGGTCCTGCTCGTGAGCGTTCCAGGAACGCTCTCACAGACGGCCCGCAGCCCTTTCAGGTTCGGGATCCTCTCAACTGCCGTGGCGAGGCCGTCCTGGAGCATCTTCTCATCGTCCACCTCGGTGATGGAGATTATCTTCTTCTGGATCGCCTGGTCCACCCCCATTGCAGAGGTGTGTTTGTTCATTGAGTAGCAGTCGAGGAACACCAGTTGGTCGTTGGCGACCTGTTCGATGATGTCGAAGCCCTGGTGCTTGAAACTCCTGATAACGTTGGCTGCGGGTCTTGATAGGCAGCAATAGACCGCTGGGAACCCGTGCTTCAGGCCCTCAGCGATAAACTGCTGCTGGAAGTATTCGGTTGGGTTCGAAGGCTCGGCTCTCAGAGCGATCGTGGAGTTCGATGGGAATCCTCCCTGGAAGAGCATGTCGAGACCAGGGATGCCGCTCGGCACACGCGCAATCATCATGTTGTCCCCGGTGATGGGCCAGGACGGTATATGCTCTTTACTGCCGCGTAATCTCACATTCGACAGCTCGCTGCTCACGCCTGGATGGACCGCGCTTTCCGACACGAACTTGAGAATCATATCCTTCGGCATTCGGTTGTCCGGTCATTCGTCATTTCTCCAGGATGACCGGAACATCCTCCAGGGTTGTTTCGACTCCCTTCTTTCTCCAAGCCATTCTGAGCAGGATGACTCCGGCGAATACCAGTACGACGCCGATGATCTGCAGTCCGTTCACGGCCTCGAGGAGCACGACGACCGCAATGATCACCGCCGCAACCGGTTCGATGCTCGCCACGATGCTCGCTTTGCTGGCTTCGATGTGGTTCAAGGCGACCATTGAGACAACGAATCCAACCGTTCCGGGGAAGAAACCGAGGGCGATAATGTACAGCCAGCCCTCCATCGATATGGCGTTTTTCAACAGCTCAAAGGGGTTGGCGATTATCACCAGACCGGGGATTGAAAGAATGGTCATGTACAGGATCACCGTGTTCGCTGAGTACTTCCCCAAGAACTTCTTGCCCCAGATGTAGTAGACCGAAGCTCCGAAAGCGGCATAGATTCCGAGAGCGATGCCCACCAAGTTGAAGGAGAACCCCTCCTCGAATTCCTGCGCGCCCGCAACGAGCACTGCCCCCACGAATGTAAGCGGAAGTGCGAGCGCCTTCTGCGGAGACAGTCTCTCCTTGAGCAGGAATACTGACGCGACCGTGACTATGCTCGGATACGCGTACAGGAGTATGACGGCTGTCGCCACCGATGTCAGGTCAACGCACATGTACCACGCTATGGCGAAGAATGTTCCTGTGATGATACTGAATGCAAGGAACGGAAGGAAATCCTTTGCTTTTATCATGAGCGATTTTGGGTCGAAGGCGGCAATCAGGGGCACGAGTATGAGTGCAGTAATCACGGTCGTGAACACCGTGACCTGCATTACGTCTACACCCGCGTCGATGGCGAGCACGGTGAATGTTCCCGATGTTGCCCACATCACGGCTGCGAGCGCCATAAGGCCATAAGCGACCCTCTTTGATATCTTCGCGAAAACCAACCCCTTGCCAGCAGTGGGATATCGGCAGACCGTTCAAGAATCTATCCTCGGTGTCGATGTGCACAGGTTAGGCAACATCGTTAAGTCCTCGCTTCCCGTGCAACTCGTTGACATGCTCAATAGCCGATCAGGAGGAGGAACATGCATTCAAAACACGGGGAATTCAGGAGAAGTATCATTGGATTGGTTGTGACGAGTTCACTAGCATTGATGATGGGCGCTGCATTGGTCACGCCGCTGCTGCCGGAAGTGAGCGCTGCGGATGCGTTTGTGAGCATCTCAGGATTCACGTTCACCCCACATGAAATCACCATCTATGCAGGGCAGACGATCCAATGGACCAACAGCGACAGTTTCCTGCACACAGTGACAAGCAATGACACGCCCGCAGAGTGGCCAGAGGTGTCCGTTCCGGCACATGGGACCGGGGATCTGACCCTCAATACTCATGGCATCTATGGTTATCATTGCAGGCCCCATGAAGGCCAATCGGGTATGTGGGGAGTCATAACGGTGCTTGACGCTAGCATACCGGAGTTCTCTAGCATGGCGTTTGTGGCCCTTGGGGTGCTTGTGATGTTCATCGGGATCGTGGTAGCCAACAGGAACCGATAGGACAGGAGCAGCTCCCTTCATTCGTCCTCTCTCATGTAGTTCAGACTAGTGCCTGTTAGGCGTTATCTTTAGGTACACCTAAAACATAGTCTGATTCGAAAGGAGCTGGTCGGAACGATAGCAAGCTTTGTCATAGCGCTAAGGGAAGGCATAGAGGCGGCGCTGATAGTCGGCATAATACTGGGCTACCTGAAGAAGGTAGGTGCAGACAGGCCTATGAAGCCCGTGTACGCTGGCATCGGACTAGGTGTTTTGGCCAGTATCGGCACCGCGGCTCTGTTCCTCCTTCTTGCGATTGAGTTCCAAGGGAAATACGAACAGCTCTTCGAGGGTGTTTCCATGTTCCTTGCAGCTGCAATCCTCACGACCATGATCCTGTGGATGAGGAACAACAGTAAGGCATACTCCGAGGGCATCAAGCAGAAGGTGGATTCCGCTCTCACAGACAAGCAGTCCTACGGCCTAGCCTTCCTGGCGTTCATAAGCATTCTTAGGGAGGGCATAGAGACAGTCCTGTTCCTTGGCTCGGCGTCCTTCTCCTCAAGTGGTCTGCAGACTCTCATCGGGGGCGTCCTCGGCCTGGGCCTCGCCGTATTGCTTGGCGTAGGGATAATGAGGTACTCCGTCAGACTTGATCTCAGGACATTCTTCAACGTCACGGGGTTCTTCTTGATTCTCTTTGCGGCCGGGCTGGTCGCGCGAGGGATAGGGGAGTTCAGCGAGGCGGGAATGATCGCCCCCATTGTTCAGAGCGTTTGGAACACAAATGGAATCATAAGCGACCAGAGCGGGGCCGGAAAGATTCTCACAGCCTTGGTCGGCTATGTTGGAAGCCCGTCGCTCTCTCAGGTGATTGGCTATGTCGCCTACTGGCTGCTGATCGTTCTATGGCTCTATAGGGACACCACCACCATCGCCCTCAAGAAGATTCTGGCGACGGTCAGGCCGGTGTGATCTCAGCCTTTCTAACTCGGAGAACCACCAGCAGGAGAAGCGCGACAAGGGAAGTGGCGAAACCGTAGGCGAATGTCGCCCAGTGGCCCACCGAATCCCAAAGGAGCCCGGCTACGATTCCGCCAGGTAGCATCACCAGGCCTACGGACGTGTGGAATGCTCCTAGAGCGGTCCCTCGGAGGTTGCTCGGGACGATGTCAGTCACATAAGCCTTGAACACCCCCTCTGATGAGCCCTTGTAGACGCCGAACATGACGAACCCGAGACCGAGCAGCCATAGTGTGTTCGCGGAGGCCATTAGGGCGCTTGTGATGGCGAAGAGGCTGAACGAGAAGGCTATGACAGGCTTCCTGCCGATCTTGTCTGAGAGGTCCCCTGCGGGAATGGCCACCAGCACGAACACCACGTTGTACAGGATGTACAGCATCGTGGTGGACACCGTCTGTGAATATGCGCCGATGGTGAACCCCTCGTCGTACGCTCTGAGGATGAAGAAAGCGTAGCTGATCTCCCCGATGTAGAACACCATCACCACCGCCATCAGGAGATAGAACGGCCGTCCCAGGTGCCTCATCTCCTTGAAGAACTCCCCCAGCTTTCGGGTCGACCTGGCCTCCTTGTCCCTCACAAACGCGAGGATGACGACGACCGCCAGGAATGCAGGTATGGTGGAAAGGAGGAATATGAGCCTGTAGGTCCCCTCAGTCACCGTGCTGGCGGCAATAAGGACCGGCAGGATGAGAATAGGCCCCAAGACAGCGCCCGTCGAGTCCATCGCCTTGTGGAACCCGAAAGCCCTCCCCCAGTACCCCTGGTCCGTCGAGTCGGCTATGAGGGCGTCTCTCGGGGCGCTCCTTATGCCTTTGCCCACCCGTTCTGCCACCCTGAGGCCGAAGACATGCCATGGTGCAGTGGCGAGGTAGAGCAACGGCTTGACGGCCGTGCTCGTGCCATAACCCCATAGGATGAACGGCTTCCTGCGCCTGTATCTGTCCGAGTACCAGCCAGAGATGACCTTGACCATGGAGGCGGTCGTCTCAGACGCTCCTTCGATAAGCCCGATCACGAGCCCGGTCGCGCCGATGGCCGTCAGGAAGAGGGGGAGTATCGGATAGATCATCTCGCTGCTCATGTCCGTCAGCAGGCTCACGATGCCAAGCACGAGAACGTTCGTTGTGATCCCGGTAAAGACGCGTCTCTTGACTCGCTTCCTCTTCTGCTCGTCGGACATGCTCATCGAGGCGGACCTCACGATTCGACTGCAGCCTCGGATTCAGTACCACGACTTAATCCTTGACGGACCAACAGACGGTTCGTCGCTGGAGGTCTGCCGGTCTCGGCAATAAGTAGATTAGGAAATATGGTCGATTCGGTCCCCATGGGTCTCGTCAATCTCTTCGGAGCACATGTAGAACCGAGAGTCGCGTTCCTTATGATCGGGGAGATCGTTGTTGGTGTCATCCTCGTTCTGGCGTTCGTCATGGCCGCTAGACACAAAGGACGGTACCATCACTACATGATTCTGTCTGCCTTCCTCGCGGATGAGCTGGTCTTCAAGCCGCTGATGTATCAGCGTCTAACCCTCGGGGTCTTCGGGTCGTTCCCCTATCCAGGGACTAGTGGGCTACCCCACATATTGCTGGCCGTATCTGTAACAGTCCTGGGCGCAGCAACTGTCATTCTGGGGTTCAAATTCAGGATCAAGAAGCAGAAGAAGATGTTCCTGCCGCCAAAGGGCAGGGTCCACAAGATTGTGGGCGCTCTGTACCTCATGTCCTGGTTCGCCACGATGCTGTACGGAGTACGGATATTCGTGCTCTTCTACCTGTGACGCCGTGCTATAGTTCAATAGCAGTTAATGCGTTTTGTCTCACAGAGGATGGGCACAATGGCCAAGAATGACGGGGACCTGAAAGAAAGGCTCAGGGCGGCCTGCAGGAACAGGGGCGCAGTAGCCTTCGGCATAGCTTCAGTGGACGAGGCGGACGCGCTCGAGACGATCAAGATAGGATCGACCGTGGACCGCTGGTCGATAAAGATCCGCTCGAAGATGCCCGAGGCCAGGAGTGCTGTGATATTCGGGCTCCGTTCGGTCGACGATGCGGATGAGCTTGTGGTCGAGAGGCCCGAGGAAGGGGATTTGTACCCGGGGTACTTTCCTCTAACGCACATGAGGCGCGATGTGCTCCAGATACTTCGCAACCAGGGCTTCCGGGCCAACCCTCTTCCGGACCTGGTACCTTTGAAGCGTATCGCGATCCTTGCTGGGTTGGGCGTCTACGGGAAGAACTCGGTCGTGCTGTCCCCGAAGCACGGGCTCTGGCTGAGGCTCGAGGGCGTCATAACCGATGCTGAACTGCCCATCGACAAGCCCCTGAACAAGGACCTGTGTGGCAAGTGCCAGAGGTGCGTTAAGGCATGCCCGGCGAAGGCGCTCAAGCCGTATGTCCTGGACTCCTACAGATGCCTGGTCGGATATGGTGGAGGCTCGCTGTCGAAGGAGAAGATGAGCGCACTCCGGAAGAGGTTCGAGCCGAGGTTGACTCCGAACACCTATGTGATGTGCAGAGTGTGCCAAATGGTCTGCCCGTTCACGACGGCAGAGAGGCGGAAGAACACGATCAGTCCTCAGCGCTCTCGCTGACACCGTACATCTGATCCGGCGTCAGCACATCTTTGAACTTTCCGGTTTCCCTGGCCCTGCATCTGAGCTCATAACATAGGTGGCAGGCGTCGGCGTATTCACGTCTGGGCTTCATTCCAAGCTCCTTGGCAAGTTGGACTGGGCCTCCCCTCATGAGAGGACCAATGATCGGATGTTTCTCTTGGTCCAGGTCAGCCATGATCTTCTTCAGCGGCTTCTCCCAGAGATTGCCTATCGTGATCCCCTGGCAGAACATGACGTTTCCGAAAGCGTCGACATGGACCCTACCGAGAGTCGGTGGTTCCTCCGGGCAAGTCGAGAATGATCTCAATGGCTTCTTCTTAGCCTTGCCGGCGAGTTCCTTGGCCGCTCTGCCCCTGAACATCAGCTCGCCTTTCTCCTCCTTCTTGGGAGTCTCGCACGAATAGAACTCGATGCCTTCTACCTCCATCACTCCCACGGCCATCCCGAGTTCCTTAGCGGCTTCGAAGCCTCTCTTGACGTTCTCAGCCTCCTCCTTGTCCCCGTGGTACTCGTCCGTGCTCATACTCAGGTCGGCAATCTCGAGCTTGGCCAAGGGCTCTAGCCACGATATCGCATCATTCCTGTCCGTGGCCCAGTATGCGTTGGAGACTATCCCCACCTCGAACCCCATCTTCCTGGCCGTCTCGACGCCCTTGACTAGGACGGGGTAGAACAGGAACGGTTCTCCTCCTTCGAAGTACACCCGCTTGACTGTCGGGATTTCTGAGGCTTGCTTCAGCACATCCTCTATCTGACGTGTGTTGAACGTCCCAGATGCGGACGGGCTCCCCCAGACGAAGCAGTGGTCGCATTCGAATATGCACTTGTAAGTTAGGAGGAAATGGACTCCTTCCAGAGGACCTCTCTTGGGGTTCTTGGTTTCTTCCACCGACTACCGAAACGTGAAGCATGTGCTTATCCTTTTCCCGCCTGGGCGTCGGGCCACTGACCAGCTGTATGCAAACCAATGTATGTGGGAATCTTTAAATCAGATAACCTAATATGAGCCGTAATGGTCTCAAAAGATAGCATCGACGCCATCATCGAAGGCTACGACAAAGACAACCTCGTCGTGGCGACCGCGTGTTCCCACACATCGCTCCAGATATTCGACGGCGCCCGGAAAGAAGGCCTGAAGACGATGGGCATCGCCGTTGGCCAGAAGACCAAGTTCTACGACGCATTCCCTCTTGGCAAGCCCGACGAGTTCTTCTATGTTGATTCGTACTCGCAGCTGCTCGAGAAGGCGGACGAGCTGATCGAGAAGAACGTCATACTCATCCCTCACGGGTCGTTCGTGGAGTACATGACGCCGAAGAACTTCGTGGAGCTCGAGGTCCCGACTTTCGGCAACAGGCATGTGCTCGACTGGGAGAGCGACAGGGACAAGGAGCGCAACTGGCTAGTGTCTGCAGGGCTCGAGATGCCGCACAAGATCGACGACCCGAAGCTGATAGATCGTCCGGTCCTGGTCAAGTACGACGGCGCCAAGGGCGGGCGCGGGTTCTTCATCGCGAAGGACTATCCGGACTTCAAGCTGGGAATAGACCACTCCCAGAAGTTCTCCATCCAGGAGTACATCCTGGGCACGAGGTACTATATTCACTACTTCTACTCGCCCGTCAGGACTGAAGGGTACAAGATGAGCAAGGGAGTGCTCGAGCTCCTCAGCATAGACAGGCGGGACGAGTCCAACGTCGATGAGATGTACAAGTTGGGCGCACAGGAGGAGCTCAAGAAGCTCGGCCACGTCCCCACATTCGTGGTCACAGGGAACGTCCCAGTAGTGGTCAGGGAGTCGCTCCTTCCGAAACTGCTAGATATGGGCGAGCGCGTTGTCGAGAGGTCATTGGAGCTGTTCGGCGGGATGATAGGTCCGTTCTGCCTCGAATGCATCGTCACCGACAACCTGAATGTCAAGGTCTTCGAGATATCGTCCAGGATCGTCGCCGGGACGAACCCGTTCATATCCGGCTCGCCCTACTCGGACCTGATAGAGCCTGGCGTGTCCTCCGGTAGGCGAATCGCCCAAGAGATCAAGTACGCCAAGGAACACAACCAGCTGGGAGAGATACTCACTTGACGCAATACTCATTCATACTCGCTGATTCAGAGCTGGAGCTCGTGCCCAGGGAGATAGTCAACGAGCGTTGCATACTCAACAACGCGCACGCGCGCGGGAAGGCCCCCGAGAAGATACTCCTGGACGCGTCGCACCATCATCCGGCCTTCGGCAAGCTCCCGGACTCGCAGAC
>Ga0315286_10000407_pt1 | contig 35668 bp, 32 predicted proteins | sample YL17G10_0_MG_FD_205038 | JGI IMG/M metagenome (GOLD analysis project Ga0315286, IMG submission 205038) | Sediment microbial communities from Yellowstone Lake, YNP, Wyoming, USA - YL17G10_0 | ecosystem: Environmental > Aquatic > Freshwater > Lake > Sediment | place: USA: Wyoming | collected...
AACCTTAGAGAAATCTTGCCAGAAACAGCCGTACTTGAGGCAAAACCAGTAATTCTTTCAAAAACAACTTCGTTCCCGACCCATAAATCTATTTCATAAATTTCCACTGTTTTCGGTAATTCATGACTTTCGTCAGAAGAAGCTGTCCGGGTTGCATAGCTTGACCCTTTAAACAGGGTGTATCGGTTAGGATCTGTGGAAGCGCTAAAGTACACACCCCATTGACTTGCTCCTTCTGAAGCTAATGTTTTACTCTGGGCAATTTTTAAACTATTAATAATTTCTTCAGTGCCATTATCCAAGGCTGATTGGGCCCCGAAAAAACGGAAGGTGGTAGCAGAAATACCAGCTAAAATGATTATAATCGCGACGATTATTAGCAGTTCAACCGTAGTAAAACCGTCTGGCTGGCTTTTAATTTTAAATTTGGAAAAAGAAAATTTCATTTTATGGATCCTAACATTGAATACATGGGTTGAACCATGGAAATGGCGAAAAATCCGACAATACCGCCAATAATAAGCATTAATACAGGTTCAATTACAGCTGATAAATTCTTGGTGGCATTGGCCACTTCTTCTTCAAAAAATTCAGCCAACTTGATTAAAATCGTTGAGGTTTCTCCGGTCTCTTCCCCGACTTCAATCATTTGTAAAACTATTGGAGGATAAAGACCCTGATAAGGGCTTAAGGCCTCAAAAAGCTTTTCTCCTTTTTTTACTTTTTCTGCGGCTTTAGCTACGGCTGTTTTAAAATAAATATTGCTCAAAGATCCTGAAATAATTTCTAAAGATCTCACAATCGGCACGCCGGCCGTAATTAAAGAACCAAGGGTTCGCGTCGTCTGGGCCGAATTGGTTTTTTTGACAATTCCTGAGATAATCGGAATCTTTAAAGTGATATTGTCTATTAATATTCTGCCGGTTTTCGTTCTTAAAGCCACCCTTAACAAAAGCAAAATGCCCAGAACTATCAAAATCATCAAATACCATTTTTCAGCCATAAAAGTGCCGAGGAAAATCACCAATCTGGTAGTTAGCGGAAGCTCAATGTTCAACTCTTTGAAGGTTAAGGCCAATTGCGGCACTACTACAATTAACATTACAATTCCAATGCCGACCATAGCGGCGACAATGACGGCCGGGTAAATCATCGCTCCCATTATTTTAGATTTTAATTCATTTTCCTTTTCCATTTGCTCGGTTAAAACCTTTAACGAGTTTTCCAAGGTTCCTGCTTCCTCTCCGACCTTAACCATGTTCTGAAAAAGCTCAGAAAAAATATTGGGATGAAGAGATAGTCCTTCAGAAAAATTTTTTCCCTTGATTATTTCTTCTCTGATACTCAGAATCGCTTTTCTGAACTTTTTGCTTTTTGACTGTTCGGCCAGAGTTTTCAGCGACCGCGGCAAAGGCAAACCAGAAGCAATCATTATCCTTAAATTTCTGGTAAAAAACATTTTTTCTTTCAGGCTTACCCTGCCAAGAAAAGGAATGGAAATTTCAAACGCACTTCTCTTTTTTTCCTTTTCTAAATTAGCGGAAACCAAAATATAGCCTTCTTCGTGAAGAATTCTGGCTAATTCGTGAGTATCTTTTACTTCAATGGTCCCTGACTTTGGTTCTCCTTTCAGAGACCTGGCAGTATAAAAATATTTTGGCATAGTGGTATTGACTTGGGATGTTATTCAATAATAACGCGGAGGACTTCTTCGATTGAAGTAATGCCTTGAGCCGCTTTCACAAAGCCGTCTTCAATCATCGTTCTCATCCCTTCTTTCTGAGCTTGGACCATAATCTGGTCAGAGGTGGCTTTTTTGACAATTAATTCTTTAATCGTTTCCGTAACAGGCAGAACCTCAAAGATTCCTACTCTGCCCGTATACCCTTCCAAACATTCTTTGGTCAGTTTAGGCCGATAGAATACCACATCTTTAAACAGGGTTTTTGGTTTAACAATTTTTTCCTCTTTCAAAATTTTCAAAATACTGTCCAAATCGCAATATTTTCTTAAGTCCTTTATTTCAGCATCCTTCAAGGTGTATTTTTCTTTTTCCTTGCAGAGCTTTCTTACCAACCTTTGAGCGATGATTACCTCTAAGGTAGAAGCAATTAAAAATGGCTCTGCTTTCATATCAATCAACCGTGGAAGTGTGCCTGCGGCATCATTGGTGTGCAGAGTAGATAAAACCAAATGACCGGTTAGGGCAGCGTTGATTGCCAAATTGACGGTTTCTTCGTCTCTGATTTCTCCAACCATTAAAATATCCGGGTCCTGCCTGACTAAAGTTCTAAGTCCTGACGCAAAAGTCAAACCAATTTTTGAATTAACCTGAGTCTGATTGACTCTGGGCATTCTGTATTCAACCGGGTCTTCAATCGTTGAGATATTTACGTCGGGCGTATTTACAATTTCAACCATTGCGTATAAACTTGTAGTTTTTCCGGAACCGGTAGGACCTGTAACCAAAATCATGCCGACCGGCTTTCTTAAATTTTCCTGCACTCTTTCTAACGATTCTCCCATCAGCCCCAAAGCTTCTAAGGTCAGAGCTTTAGTTGTTTCTGACAACAACCTCATCACGATTTTTTCTCCGTCAAAGACCGGCAAAGCCGAAACCCTGACTGAGTACTTGTAATCTTCTGTTTCGATTTTGAAACGGCCGTCTTGAGGCAAACGGTGTTCATCAAGCTTCAAATTGGAAAGAACCTTAATTCTGGCTACAATGCCGGAAGAAACGACTTTTGGCAAGGTCATAGCGTCGTGCAATATGCCATCGATCCTATAACGGACAATGACTTCTTTCTCTTGGGGTTCAATATGAATATCTGAAGCTCTCTGCAAAATGGCGTGCTTCATTAAGGTATCAACGATTTTAATTACGGGCAATTCCTTGGCCACCTTCAGAAGTTCCTCTTTTTCTTCAGTCTTTTCTTCTTCCCTGATTGAGCGAATTTCGCCAACTTCTTTTTTAATAATTTCTCCGAATTCAACTTCTAAAGTTTTTTGGTATTGTCGTAAGACATTTTTAATGGAATCTGGCGTCGTTAATCTCGGCAGAATTTTCAATCCCGGCTCTTTTTTCTTGATGAACTCAATTGTTCTCAAGTCTTCGGGATCTAACATCGCCACTTCAAGATTATTGCCTTTTTTTCTAAAAGCAATGATATTGTGAGACCTGGCAATGGGTTCGGGAACAATTTTCAAAACCTCAGGTAAAATTGTTTCTTTTTCTAAATTAACGAAAGGAACTCCTAAAATATAAGCCTCGAGCTTTATTAACTCTCCTTCAGGGATTAAACCTTCGGAAACCAAAAGGTCTCCCACTTTCTGGTGAGTACTCTCGGCTTTCTTTTGGGCGGCATCAAATTGAGCCTCTTTGATTAAGTCCGCGTCAAGTAAAAAAGCTTTCAATTGTTCGGGATAGACTTTCATAAATTCCGTAGATTATTTTAGGGCTTTTTTGACTTTCTCTACCACTTCTTCTAAATTATATTGCGTTTTGACCAGATAAGTTTTGGCCCCCAGTTCAATGGCTTTGTTGACGTCCTCCATCGCTTCTAAATTAGTCAAAACAATAATTGGAATGTCTTTTGTCCCGGGATCAGATTTTAATTCCTTTAAAACTTCAAAGCCGTGAACTTTCGGCAAAACCAGATCAAGCAAAATTAAATCAGGCTTTTTGCTTTTAGCCAGATTTAATCCTATTTCTCCATCCAAAGCTGAAATCATATCATAACTTTCTTTGCTTAAAATATCTCCAAAGGTTTTTTGAAGAGCCGATTCATCTTCTATGAAAAGTATTGTTTTTGCCATATAGCGAATTTACACCAATTTGGCCATAAATTACACAAATTTAGCAATTAGTGTAATCTGCGCCCAAATTTGTTTATGTTAATTGTATTGTTGGTCTATCGGTAGAGTGAACCAAAATGTTGAACCCTTGTTCTCTTCTGATTCAAAACCGATTTGTCCGTCAAATCGTTCAATAATTGACTTGGCAATAAAAAGACCGAGGCCTGACCCTTGGGTTTGTTGTCTGATGGCTTTTTCAGAACGGAAGAATTTCTGGAAAATAAATTTTTGGTCAGCTTTTGGAATTCCAACCCCGGTATCTTTTATTTCAAAATATAAGGCTTTATCTCTCTGCTCAAGTTTGATTTTGATTTCTCCTTTTTCTTTTATATAGCGGACGGCATTATCAAAAAGATTCTCAATTACAATTTCAATTTGATGAGCATCAACAAAAACCTGGGGCAAGTTTTCACCGGCTTCAAGCTTTATCTCAACATTTGAACCCAAGGCAAAGGGTTTAAATCTTGAGATTAATTTTTTTATAATTAGCTCTATTGAAATTTTTTCTCTTTTAATCATTAAGGAACCTTCTTCAATTCTTGAAACGGTAAGCAAATCTCTTACCAGACCTATCATCCGGCTGCTGTTTTCTTTTAAGATTTTAAAATATTCAGCCTGTTTTTCTTCAACCTTGCCCAACTGTCCCGACATTAAAATGTCAATTGTCCAGCTCAAATTAGTAATGGGGGAGCGCAATTGATGAGACACAATTTTAACGAACTCAGATCTCATTCGGTTGACTTCTACCAATCTTTCAAAACTTCGGGTGATGGTAAAGGAAACAACAAACAATACGGCCGTTAATATTAAAACAATTAAAGCCACGGTTTGCGGATCCTCGATAAAACGAGTCCCCAATCCATAAGCAATCAAAGCGGAACCGATAATTACCAGCCCCATAATTAAAAATAAAAAAGACGGACATTGCCAAAGAGAAAGCCCATAGCTCCGGCATTCAGCCCGGACATTTAATTGGTTAAGAATTTTTTTGATGTTCATTAGTTTATTTTATCATATACCCGAGCGTTAGCAAAGGGTAAAGATGAAGCGTCAGCCTCATCGACTTAGCAAAAATAAAGTAAACCTCATCAGGCACAAAATTGACGAATAGAGAAAAAATTACTAAAATAACTTTATCGGGGTGTAGTTGATGAAGCTATTGTTTCATCTCCACCCTTCGCTCGGCTTTGCCTATCTCGGGTGTGTAATGGTTTAACATTTTCTTTTTCACAAATTTTTTAAAAATTTAGAAAGAGCGGTAGAGATTTAAGGAATTCTTCTTGCCATATAGCACGAGCATGATAGAATTTAGTAATGAAGTATAATCTCAGGCAAATTATCGGTATAATTCTATGGTGGACTGAAGGAACTAAGGCTTACCGAGATAAACGTTGGGAAAATGGCTGGATATATCCTGTCGATGTAACCAATACTAACCCAGAAATAATTAGAGTTTTTTTAGAATTCCTCAGAAAAGATATCGGCGTTAATGAATCAAGATTAAAACTTCAATTGCAGATCCACGAAGGAGACGATCAGAAAGAAATGGAATCGTACTGGTCTAAAATCACAAAAATTCCCAAAAGCCGGTTTACCAAAACAATAATTAGGCCTCAAGGAAGAAAAATTGGCAAGACTAAAGGAACTTGTAAAATAAGGTATTCTGACAAAAATACTTACATAAAATTGAACAATTTATTGAAAAAAGTTTTAGGTTTGCTAAAAAAAGAGGATTTTAATTTACCACATATTTAACGGGGTATAGTGTAACGGTAGCACGAGTCCTTTGGGAGGATTTAGTCTCGGTTCAAATCCGAGTACCCCGACTGCGGGCGTCGTATATCGGTATTACCTCAGCTTTCCAAGCTGATGAGAGGGGTTCGACTCCCCTCGCCCGCTCAAGAACAAAAACCGCGACATTTAGTCGCGGCTTTTGTTCTTTTTAAAAATTTTATTTAGCGTATTCGATCACCCTGCTTTCTCTAATCACATTAACCTTAATTTCGCCCGGATATCTTAATTCTTCCTGAATTCTCTCAGCAATTTCCTTAGCTAATTTTTTCGCACCCAAATCATCAACTTCTTCCGGCTTTACAAAAACCCTTATTTCTCTGCCAGCCTGAATCGCATAAGCTTTTTCCACGCCCGAGAAAGCTGTGGCGATATTCTCCAAATCGCCTAATCTTTTTAAATAATTTTCCAAAGTATCTTTTCTCGCTCCCGGCCTGGCTCCCGAAATCGCATCGGCCGTCTGAACGATTATAGCTTCCAAACTTTCATAAGGATATTCTTCGTGGTGCGATTTCATGGCCGAGATTACTTCCAATTCCACCCCAAATTTTTCCAAAATTTTAATCCCGATGTTAGCGTGAGAGCCTTCAATCTGATGGTCAACTGCCTTGCCGATATCATGCAATAACCCGGCTTTTTTGGCGACTCCTACATCAGCTCCAATCTCAGCAGATAGGGCAGTAGCTAAGTGTGAGACCTCAATTGAATGAAGCAGAACATTCTGACCGTAACTGGTTCTAAATCGTAATCTTCCCAATAACTGAACTAATCTGGGGTCAAGCCCGACTACTCCCACATCGTAAACGGCTGATTCGCCTGCTTCCTTTATTTGCGAATTGATTTCAGACCGGGCCTTTTCCACCATTTCTTCAATCCTGGCCGGCTGGATTCTGCCGTCCTGGATTAATCTCTCAAGCGCGGTTTTGGCAATTTGTCTTCTTATCGGATCAAAGCCTGAGATCATGACTGCTTCCGGACTTTCATCTACTACTATTTCCACGCCGGTTAATCTTTCCAAGGTTCGGATATTCCTGCCTTCTTTTCCAATAATTCTGCCTTTAATTTCTTCGTTGGGCAGAGCAACCGTGGTCGTTGTCAGTTCCTGAGCTTGAGAAACCGCCACTTTTTGGATTGCCAAAGCAACCAATTCTTTAGCCTTCCTTTCAAATCTTTGCCAACCTTCTGACTCTAAATTTTTAATCTTTTCTAAAATTTCTTTTTGATATTCTTTCTCTAAATTGTTCAGAAGCTCTTTTTTTGCTTCTTCTCGGGAAAGATTGGAAACTCTTTCTAGTTTGCTCAAGGCTTCCTGTTGCAAGCTTTCTAATCCTTCTTTTATTTTTCTGAGTTTTTCTACTTTATCCTGAAATTCTGCTTCTTTTCTTTCAAGATTAGATATTTTGTCATCTAAGACGCTTTCTCTTTTCAACAAAAGTCTTTCGGTCTGCAAAAGATCCTGACGCCGCTCGCCTTCTTCTTTATTGGCTGTCTCTAAAATTCGTGAGCCTTTCTGTCTGGCTTCCCTTAGTATCTCTTCCGTTTGGGCTTTGGCTTGCAAAATCTTCTTTTGGAGTTTCGCTTCTATTGTGCCGGCTCTTTTTTTGGCAATTGATTGACGAGTGTAATAACCCAAAACCGATCCTAAGGCAAGGAGAAAAATCCCTGCCAGAAAAGGAATAAATTGACTCATATTGCGTAAATGGAATTTGGCTCTTTAACATTTAAGTTGGGTAGTCAAAGAGATAAATCTCTTTTCCACCCTTCGCTTTGCTCGGGTGTTTAATGCTAAAAATATCAAAATCCAAGATTTTATTTTTACTGAAATAATCATAACAAAAATTTTTCCGTATGTCAAAAAGCCCCCGCCAAATTTTGGCGGGGTGCGAAGGAGAAGAAGAAAATTTATCCTCTTTGGCCTTGATCTGCTATTTATTCCCTTCTCTTTATTACGTCATCAATTATTCCGTAGCTTTTGGCATCTTCAGCTGACAGATAAAAATCCCTGTCAGTATCTTTTTCTACCTTTTCCAAAGGCTGGTCAGTGTGTTTGGCGATGATTTTGTTTAATTTATCTTTGATTTTAATAATTTGTTTTGCTGTAATCTCAATTTCTACTGCCTCCCCGCTTACCCCGCCCATTACCTGGTGAAGTAAAATTTCGGCATTGGGCAAAGCAAACCTTTTTCCTTTGGCTCCTGAAGCCAAAATGACCGCCGCCATAGAGCCTCCCAAGCCGACGCAAACAGTTGAAATATCGGCTTTAACATACTGCATTGTGTCGTAAATTGCCATGCCGGCCGTCACCGAGCCTCCCGGACTGTTGATATAAAGTTGAATATCTTTATTAGGATTTTGGTTCGTTAAAAAAAGAAGCTGGGCAATCACTGAGTTAGCCACCACGTCTGTAATGGGACCCACCAAAAAAATGATTCTTTCTTTTAAAAGCCTTGAATAAATATCATAAGCCCGCTCTCCGTATTGCGATTTTTCTATGACTGTGGGGATTAAATTCATGGTTTTCTACTAAAAGATTCTAATAGCTGAAAAGTTTTTTCGTTTTCCAGCACCTCTTCAGTATAGCTTTTTAGCTGCTCGGGGTCAAGTTTTTTCAAATCTGGATATTTTATCAAAATTTTTTGCATCTCTTCTTTTACTTCTTCTTCTGAAACTTTAATATCTTCTTTTTTTGAAACCTCTTTTAAAACCAGAGAGTTTTTTATTCTTTTTTCAGCTTCAGGTAAAAAAGAATCCATTACTTCTTTTTCTGTTTTTTTGATTTTGGCTAAATAATCTTCAATGGTCATTCCAAGTTTTTGAGAGATATCTTGTTTTAAACCATCTAACATCCGGTTTTGTTCTCTGACGACAAGGACTTTCGGAATTTCAACCTCTGAATTTTTGGCTATCTTTTCTAAAATTTCTTGGCAAACCCTTTGAGATTCTGCATTTTCTTTTTCCATGCCGATTCCTTCTTGTAAGCTCTTTTTCAAGCCAGCTAAATCTGAAAAGTTGCCCATACCTTTGGCAAACTCATCAGTCATTTCCGGCAATTCCAATTTTTTGACTGATTTTAATTTCACTTGAAACTCAACTTCTTTGCCGGCCAGTTCTTTTGAAAAATGGTCTTTAGGAAAAGCCAAAAAGAATTTTTTTTCCTGATTTTCCGCCATTCCTGCCAAATTTTCCTCAAAACCGGGCAGCATTTTCCCTTCACTCAAAACAAAAGCATCTTCTATTCTCTTATTATTTTCAATTTGAGGAGAACGATATTCAATTTCCACCCAATCGCCGATCTCGCACGGGCCAAGTTTTAAAGTCAATTTTGCCCGAGATTTCTGGACAAAAGAAAGTGCTTCTTTGACCTCTCTTTCCTCAACTGAAACTTTCTTTTTTTCAATCTTGGCAACGATTTTTTTATAATCAGGCAGTTTAATTTCCGGCATCACCGCCACTTTTGCCTTGAATTCAAAAGGATTATCCTTGGCTAGTTTTAGAATTGAAACTTCCGGCTGGCCAATCGCTTCAATGTTGTTTTCCAAAATCGCCCTGACATAACATTTTTGAACGCAATGTTCAGCCGCCTCTTCCAAAATTCTGGCAATGCCGATTTTTTCTTCAACTAATTTCAGAGGCGCAAATCCCGGCCTGAATCCCTCAATTTTAAATTCTTTTGACAATTCTTTTGCCGCCTCATCTAAAAACTCCTGCCATTCTTGGGCAGGCACTTCAATTTTCAATTCAATTTCCGATTTTGGAAGTTTGGTAATATCTACTTTCATTGAGTGGAGCTCTGGAAATGAGGTCAGACCCGGGTCTGACCTCATAGTCCACACTACTGGCAAGTAAACGAAGATGCTGAACAAGTACCAGAAGGGGCTGAAGGATACTGCTTAGCTCTTAATGTGCTATCTACGCACCACCATTGACTTGAATTCATTTGGACATATACACAAAAAGCAGTACCTGCAGAGTTAACATTACAAGACCACTTACTACCTCCTTGATTAGTAATATCAGTCTGAAGAATAAATGTATTAGAAACAGAACATAAACCAGTATAACTCATTTTATTCTTGCTATAATATTCCATGGCTGCAGCTCTTACCTGTCCCATATCAGCTATAATCCTGGCATCTTTAGCTTGGTTACTGGAAGAATTTTTCATCTTTTCCAATTCAAGTTGAATTTGTTGTTTAATATTCTCCTGTGCTTGTTCAATTTGTTTTTTCTGCCTTTGATTTTCTATTTCTCTAATCGGAAAAAATGATACAACCGCAATAATAATGGCAATAAAGAAGCCGAAAACAAGACTTCCCTTCTTCCCTTTTTTGAGAATTATCCAAGCTTCCCATGTAATTAAAAATACCAAATTAATAATTACCGGAGACTGAAAAATAAAACCTTTATATATTAATAAGAATATGGCAGGACCTCCTCCTAAAACAAAGGCGACCCAAAAATTCGCATCTTTTAAAGGGTTATATCTTTTCTCTAACGCCACATTATTGTTGGATTGATTGTTCTCCATTTTATTGTGTTGGATTATTTGATAATTCCGCTGATAATCGGAAATTTTTGTAATTCCTGTTAATCGCAGATTTTAAATAAAAGACTTGTACAATTATCCCAATGATTAATCCGATCACGTTGATAAGAGGACCTATTTCTTTTTGCATACCAATTATTTTTACTAAAATTGCTAATACAATGGTAATGCCAATTGAGGTCAGCAAGGTTCTCCAAAAAATGAACCACCAAACCTGAAAAGCATCCTCCATCGTAATTTTTTTCTCTTGCATAAAATTTAATTAATTTTAGCTAATTAAATTCTTTAATTCGACCTTTATTCCTATAATAATCGACTCCTTGTATTAAGTTATCCACACTTTCTTATTTTTATTATCTCGGCGAAAATTTGTCTCTGGTGGCTCATCATCTCATTAGACTAGAAAACTAACAATCAGCAACGCAACGATATTCAAAATTTTAATCATAGGATTAATGGCCGGGCCGGCTGTGTCCTTGTACGGGTCGCCAACTGTGTCTCCGGTCACTGCCGCCTGATGAGCAAAAGAACCTTTGCCTCCGAAATTTCCTTCTTCAATATATTTTTTGGCGTTGTCCCAGGCCGCTCCCCCGGAAGTCATAGAAATTGCCACAAAAATACCGGTAATAATAGAACCAATTAAAAGTCCGCCCAAAGCCTGAGCGCCTAAAACAAAACCAACTAAAATTGGAGCCAACACCGGAATTAAAGCCGGCACTATCATTTCTTTAATCGAGGCTTTGGTTACGATATCAACGCATCTTGAGTAATCCGGTTTAGCTGTTCCTTCAGCCAAACCCTTAATTTCCCTGAACTGCCGCCGTACTTCTTCCACGACTTTGCCGGCTGCCCGGCCCACCGCTGACATCGCATAAGAAGCAAAAAGATAAGGCAATAGTCCGCCGATCAAAAGTCCGGCAATAATTTTCGGGTCATTCAGGAAAAATCCGGCGCCGCCGCCACCCAAATTAGCCAATTCTTCGGTATAAGAAGAGAAAAGAACCAAAGCGGCCAATCCGGCCGAAGCTATGGCATAACCTTTGGTTACAGCTTTGGTGGTATTGCCTACTGCGTCTAAGGCATCAGTCACTTTTCTGACTTCATCTGGCAACCCTGACATTTCAGCTATCCCGCCGGCATTATCCGTAATCGGACCGTAAGAATCAATTGCCACAATAATGCCGGTTAAAGATATCATGGCCATAGCCGCAATAGCTATGCCGTAAAGTCCGGCCAGCCAGTAACTCAAAAGCGTGCCAAGGGCAATTAAAATCACCGGCAAAACAGTTGATTTCATACCAACTGATAAACCCGCAATGATATTAGTGCCGTGGCCGGTTTGGGAAGCTGAGGCAATGGATTTTACAGGCTTGTATTTTTTTGAAGTAAAATATTCGGTAATTATCATAATGCCGGCCACAATCAAAATACCGACCAAGGAAGCTAAATAAAGTTTGGTGGCTGAAAGCTGGGAATCTAAACCCGAGACGCATTTTATAACAAAATAAAAACCAACGGCTGAAAGCAAAGAGGAGACTATCAGCCCTTTATAAAGGGCTTGCATTATATTTTGTGATTTTCCCAGTTTCACAAAAAAAGTAGCGATAATTGACCCTAAAATGGAAATGGCGCCCAAAATTAGAGGCAAGACAATCAACTGGGGGTTGTTAAAAATTAAAGAACCTACAATCATGGCGGCAATGGCAGTAACGGCATAAGTTTCAAAAAGGTCAGCCGCCATGCCTGCGCAGTCGCCAACATTGTCGCCAACCAAATCCGCAATTACGGCCGGATTACGAGGGTCGTCCTCTGGAATTCCTTTTTCTACCTTGCCAACCAAGTCAGCGCCGACATCGGCCGCTTTTGTATAAATTCCTCCTCCCAATCTCGCAAAAATTGAAATTAAACTTCCTCCAAATCCCAGAGCTATCAAAGCTTTCAAATCATGAGTCAAAAGATAAAAGCCGGAGACCGAAAGCAACCCCAAACCGACTACCAAAAACCCGGTAACTGAACCTCCTTTAAAAGAAATTAAGAAGGCAGATTTTAACCCCTTTTTTGCGGCTTCAGCCACTCTGACATTCGCTTGAGTAGAAACAAGCATTCCGATAATGCCGGAAATTGCGGAAGCTAAGGCGCCAATCGCAAAACCTGCCGCAGTTTTTATGCCGAAAAAGAATAAAAGAACCAAAAATATAATTACCGCGATTAAACCCGCGGTTTTATACTGCCTCTTTAAAAAAGCTATCGCTCCCTCTCGAATAGCATGGGAAATTTCAATCATTTTCCCGGAGCCGGAAGGAGCGCGCTTTATCGTCTGGATCAGAAAAAAAGCAAAAACTAAAGAGAGTAAAGCGATGATAGGAACAATTAACATATTAATTTTAGTAGGCGAAGAGTCCTTCGTCCTCTTCTTTACCTTCGCTTCCGCAAGCGGAAGCTCGGTTTTTAAATTAAGACTTTTTCCTCGACTTTTTTCTGCCTGCTACTTTTTTTTCTTTGCCTGTTTCTTCTTGTTCTTCTGTTACCCGAGTTGCAACGAAGGGTGAAGAAGAGGATTTATCCTCTTCGCCTTGGCTCTCCGCTTCTCCAGCCCTAGTGCCTTTCACATCAATTTTCCATCCTGTTAATTTCGCGGCTAATCTGACATTTTGCCCCTCTTTACCGATTGCCAGAGATAACTGATCTTCCGGCACAAGAACCTGAGCTTTATTCTTTGGCAGACGCTTCACCTCTAACACCTTGGCCGGAGAAAGAGAATTGGCAATATATTTTTCCGGATCATCTGAATACTCAATAATGTCAATTTTTTCCCCGCCCAATTCATTAATCACGGCCTGAACCCTGGTTCCCCGTTGGCCAACAGCTGAGCCAATTGGATCTACGCCTTCCATTTTTGACTCCACGGCAATTTTAGTTCGAAAACCGGCCTCTCGGGCGATGGAACGAATGGCTACGGCACCCGAGGAAATTTCCGGCACTTCTAATTCAAAAAGTTTAGAGATTAGTTTTGGATAGGCGCGAGATAAAAAGATAATTGGCCCCTTTGAAGTTTGGTCAACCTTCACTATATAAACTTTTAACCGCTGGCCGGGCCGATAAAATTCACCGGACACTTGTTCTTCTTTTGTTAAAATGCCAATAGCTCTCCCGATATCTAAAAACACATTTCTGCCTTCAACTCTTTGAACAATGCCTGAAACTATTTCTCCTTCTTTGGTTTTATATTCTTCAAAAATTGTTTCTCTTTCGGTTTCTTTAATCTTTTGTAAAATTACTTGTTTTGCTGTTTGAGCCGCAATACGGCCGTAATCTTTCTCAGGTTTTAAAGATACTTCCAATTCTTCCCCGACTTTAATTTTTGGCTTTATTTTTTTGGCTTCCTCAAGCATTATGTCCTTTTCGGGATTAAAACGGATTCTTTTGTCTTCTTCCGATCTTTCCGGCTCCTCTTTTCTGTCTTTCATCTTTTCCAACTCTTCGGTCGAAGAAGACTTCGTCCCCTTCTTCAGCTTCGCTTCTTCCAGAAGCTCGCTTTCAGAGTAAATCATTGATTCATCAACCACTAATTTTACCAACCAAAATTCAGCTTCTCCCGATTTCAGGTCAAGCTTGCATTTAATCATTTGCCCCTTTTTCCCATATTCTTTTTTATAGGCAGCCGCGATTGCCATCTCAATGGTCTCTATTACTTTTTCAGGTAAAATACCTCTCTCTTCTGCAATCTGGGCAATGGCTGACGTGAAATTTTTTATATCCATTTTATTTAAAAATAATGCCCGTTTTTCCAACGGACAATTTCTTCTTCAACTACCTGAGTCGCAACGAAGGGTGGAGAAGAACGAATGTTCTTCGACTCCTTAATCTTAAATAATTTTAGCAAAAGCAAACTTTTTGTCAAGCCTCATAGCAGAATTTCGACAAGGTTTTTCTAAAAGAAAAACCTATTATTGTAAAATAAGCCGGAATTTCTTTACGGGGATTGACTTGTTAAATTAATATATGGTATAATGGCATCAGACTGATAAGTCGAGTATCTTTAGTAAGTCTTCATAATTTTTAATTTAAAAACCTAGCTTCCATTAATGGAAGCGAAGGTGAAGAAGAGAACGGAGTTCTCTTCGCCTTACAAAATTAGCGAAGGCCAAATAAGTAGAGCGGCTTTGAAGTCATACTTCTGCATACTCAGCATCATACTGAGTTTTATTGAAGTATCAAAAGGTCGCTTTCAAATTCAATAAGAATGAAAAAATCATTATGGCCTTCAAAAAATTTGATGAAGAACCTCGTGAAGGAGGTTTTCAACGCCAAATGTTCGATGTCTCTGGAATGAATATTAAATGTCGTGATTGCGGAACACCAATCACTCAGTTGCCTTTCAATCCTGACCCAGCCAGATTAGATTCAATTCGTTGCCAGGATTGTATGAGAAAATTCCGAGAAAGTAGCCCAAGAAGAAGATTCTAGTATCTGGTTAGAATAAATCAAAAAGCCGCGCGCTGAGCGCGGCTTTTTGTTGGCTAAAATTTATTAACTGCTCGGCACTCAAAGAACATTCGTTCTTCACCGAGCTTTCGCGTAGCGGAAGCGAAGGTGAAGAAGAAGAAATCTTCTTCGACTCCACCCTTCGCTACGGCTCGGGTAACCAAGTGATTAAATTATTTTTAATTTTAAATTTCCCCTCTAAAAATTTTTCAATCACCCATATATTGGTTTTACAATGCTCGGTAATTTCGCCTGCTGTCACCTCGCTCTTTTTTTCTGTTAAAGCCAAATAAGGAAGAATTTGATCGGCCGAATGCTTATCCAAACAGGCTCCGGACCTTTCTTCTTTTAATAATTCCAGAGCTGCTTCTTTGCCAACGTCTTCATATCTTTTTCCCAGTTTTCCTAAATTATCAGTTCCAATGACAGCGTTCTCAAATTCGGCAATTAAGCAAATTTGACTCCCCGGACAACGGGTATCGTAATATTCAACGATTTGTTCGGTTGGTAATTTTAATTTCCCTAAAACTTCTCTTACCCCGGCAATTTGACGTTCAGCCACTTTTTTGTCTTTTAACGTTTCTGATGCCCCAGAAATCGCCAAAATCTTCTTAAGCTGACCTCTTTCAATAAGATTAATGCTTTTTAGTTTAGATGGATAAATAATTGTTTTAACTTCGGCCCCGCCTTCGGGATAATAACCTCTCTTTAAAATATCAATTTTTACTTTAGCGCCTATTTTTTCCAAATTTTTCAAAAAGACATAACGGAAGTGGTCAATGGTCGGCGAGAAAAAGGTATCGGTTGCTCCGCCGTTAAAATTAATTTTTGTTTCAAAAGGAGAAAATAATCCTGGTAAAATAAGGCTTTGTAAAACCAGAGCAATGCTGCCGGCTGTTTCAATTTTTACAGAAAGCTCTTTTTGGCCAATTTCGCCGGGGTAAAATTTTATTTCTTCTGAATCAATCTCGTCTCCTTCTAATCTGCCGTTACAAAGCTGAGTCAGAGCCCTTATCCCTAAAAGATGCTGGGGCATCAGTCCAGGTTTTTCGCGACCTTTTCGGATGCTAAACACCCTACAAGGTTTTTTGGTTATTGCTGACAGTGCGCAAGCTGTTCGCAATATCTGTCCGCCTCCGGAGCCGAATGCACCGTCAATTTCAATAATTTGATCTGGCATAATTAAAATTTTCTTTTAGATTAATTTTAGCATACTTTTAGAAGACGAGGTATTTAAAACTTTAGGATTTTCCACTAGAGTTTGCGAGCTTATTCAAAAGGCCGGCTTTTTTAAGCCGGCTTTGGTTTTCCTAAAAATTTGTAATTTTCGAAATTTTTCTCTCCTTTAAAAAGGTGGTATTTCTTTCCATTCAGGCGGAGGGAGTTGAAGATTTATCGTAACAGAAGCTGAACAGGAATATGAGGAGTGCGGAGGAGCGTCAGTAACGGTCAGTGACACCGTATGCGCGCCTGCAGAATTAAATTGAATTTGAGGATTTTTCGAAGCAGAATTTGTGCCTCCGACATAAATGGCGTCAGGAATATTCCAAGCCCAAGCTGGGATAACTCCAGCAGGCTGGTCTGGCGGGGAGAAAGTTACTGTTTCTTTTGCTGCGGGATTTAGAGGCGTCAAGGTGGGGTACTTAGCCACGGGATAAGCATGTAGGGGGGTGTTAAATGACTCTGGAGGAGGCACATTGTTTTGATAGACAATCCAATCATCAGAAGAAGTGTCTTTTGAATCCCAAACCTTTAATTGCCAGTAGTAGGTTGTATTCCAAGAGAGAGCGCTTGGCAGAGTGGCATAGGAATTAGAGTCTCCAGCACAACCGCCAGAAAGAGCGCAGTAATAATTAACGGTGTAAGGAGCGGTGAAAGAAGACTCATTATCTATTTGAATCCGATAAGCAGACTGGGTGTCTCCATCAGGGTCGGTAAAGTTCCAGGAAAAGATGCCGGCCGGCCAGGTGATAATGCAGTAATTTGGTTGGCTCATTGAAAGATTATTAGCTGAAGGAGGATTGTTACAAGAAGAACAGTCAGGCACACAAGTTACCCCTTGGGGACACCACAGGCCAGTAATGCAATGGCCGGTGCCTGTCGGGACCAAAAATTTATAAGCTGCCAAAATTTCGGCATCGCTTCTGGCAACATTTGAAATGCGCGCTTCATCAATATAGCCGACAAAGCTTTGAGGGGTCCAGCGAGCATTGTAACCGATATATAAAGGTTCTGTATTGCTGTCAATCGGCCCGCTTGGCAAAGTTCCGCTTGCCACCAATTGGCCATTAATATATAGTTTTATTGTTTCGCCGTCATAGGTCCCAACCACATAAGTCCAGACATTTAAAGGAATGGTTGAAGGACTGAAAACATCGTAAATAATTCCTCCAATAGTGACTGTCCAGATAACGGTTTTCTCGGCAGTCCCCTCATCATGAAAATGCAAACTGTAGATAGCCCAAGGATTATTGTTAGAAATCCAAGGCTTAGATATGATTCTACCATAGGTTGTCTCACTGGTCGGATAAATCCAGGCTTCAAGTGTTATCGCTTGGGGATTCAAAGCGGCATTATTGCTGACTTTTAAATTATCAGAAGTGGCGTCAAATCCTCTGGCCGGACCATATTTTCCAGCCGGAATATTTGTAGTACCGGTATCTATTGCTGTGTTGCCGTTGCCGCTGCTGTCGCTCACATCGCCAGACGATTCAGTCATATGCCAAAGTCCGACAGTATTAGCATCGGTCTCATATCGGCTGTATGGCGAAGAAGCTGCTGTGTCTGAGCACCAAAAGCTTGGCGGTGGATTAACTGTTATTGTCACAGAAGCAATAGGAGAAGCAATCCCGTCTTTATCGACAATCCGCAAAGCTCCATAATTATAGGTCCCCGGACTATCGTTAAACGTTAAATTTCCCAATGAAATATTACAAGCTTCGGGAGACGGCGGGTTCATAATCTTTTGTTCAAAAGTCGGGTCGCCCTGGTTTAAATCAGAATTCCACTCGCAATAACCTCCATTTAAAACCTTATCCCAACCATCAGGATGAGAAGACCCGGCAGCTGAAAGATAAATTGAAGTAGGAACGCCTCGACCAACCGTAACAGAAGGGCCATAATTTAGTCCATCTGTAGAAATGGTGGCTACAGCTGTTGCGGCTCGGCTGCATTGTTCAGGTTCGTGAGTATAGTAAATTCGGTAAATCCCGCCCCCTCCCCACAAATTTACCGCCTTTATCGTATCTGCTACTACTCCTCCAAAATTTTTAGCGCTTACAGCTGGACTTTGCGCAAAAGACCACATGGGACAGCCGCTTCTGGCATAACCTAACCGCTGGTCCCAGAGATGTCCTATATAAGCCACTTGGACACCACTGCGATAAAGTGCGACGCCCAAATTAAAACCTCCGTTACGATTTTGAACTGAGCAGGCGTAGAAATTGACCTTATGAACTTTTACCAGGGCTGGTAATACAAAATTACCTCCCCCATAATTAAAGTACTCGGCTATTGTATTACTAGCGCCGCATTGAATTACCGGAGGTATGTAGCCTTCTTCATAAGTAACATACATTTGATAATAACTGCCCGTTCCTACAATAGGAATAATTCGTATGGCATCAGCTGAAGTTCCGCCAAAATCTAAAGCGGTCCCATCTGGAGTTCCAGCATAAGACCACATTGGACAACCGCTTCTGCCAAAACCCAAGGTACCTTGATAAGCCACTTGAATGCCCTGGGCAAAAAGCGCGATGTCTACTTGAAAACCTCCGTTACGATTTTGAACTGAGCAGGCTAAAATATTAACTTTATGAACCTTGCTAGGGCCTGGTAAATATATTGTCTGCATGTCGTTCCCGCTAAGATAATATGTAATAGAAAGCTCTTGAGCCGCTGTTTTTAAAGGAACTAAAAAGAGCAACAGGAGGAAAGATGAAAAAAAGATTATTATTTTTAAAATTTTAAAATTGACCATATTTCAATTTTGTTTAATACGATTTATCTATGATATATTTACTTCGCTTCCTGCAATTGAGAAAAATCTTCCTGGCATTCATTTATGTCTTCTTCATTGTTTAAATTATCGCATTGAGTTGCATCATTTTTCTGAGTTGCCATTGTAAAATAATATTCCTTTTCGCAGTCTCTTTTTTCTTCTTCTGTTTTAGCTTGCCGGCAAACTTCCACGCCTTCTCGCTCTGCTTTATCGTAAAGCACCGCCTTTTGGCAGTTGGCCTGCTCTTCTTTATTGTCTAATTTTTCGCAAAAAGAAGCATCTAATTTTTCCTTTGCCAATGTCAAGGCAATTGTGTTTCGGCAAATTACAGCATCTTCTTTTACAGAAATTTTATCACAGGCTGTCAAATCTTTTCCCTCTATGGCCTTGCGCAATTGTTCCTGGGAGAAAGGCGCTTTTTCTGACTTTTTCGAATAATAATAAACTATCGTACCGCCGACTAATAAAGCGACTAAAACAAATATTAAAAAATAAGTGTTTTTCTTTTTCATATTTTTAAATTTAACCTTTTTTAGTTTGCTAATTTAATTATAGCATTTAAAAAATAAGTCCTAATAGAGTTATCCACAGGCTTATTAAAAACTGGCAGCGACTTCATCCCTTGAAAAAATAAAATAAATGTAATAAAATTTAAAAATGAAAATTGATTTGCATATTCACACAAATTTTTCTTGGGATGGTTTTTCCTCGCCAAAAGAAGTGGTTGATTCAGCCATTCAAAAAGGAATTGATTGTATCTGTATTGTTGACCATAACGAAGTCAAAGGAGCGATTGAGGCTATGAAGTATGCTTTTGATAAAAACATTCTGGTTCTCCCCGGCATTGAAATCCTGTCTCTGGAAGGCGATATCTTAGGCATTAATGTTAAAAAAATCATTCCGGACTTTCTTGCTCCAGAAGAAACGATCCAAGAAATAAAAAAACAAGGAGGCATGGCTGTTATTCCTCATCCTTTCTGGCCACTAAGCAACTTAAAAAATAACAGAGAAGCTCTTTTATCGGCTGACGCTATAGAAATTCTCAACGCAGATATGTTTCGTTTTATTAATAAAAAAGCGCTTATCTTCTCTAAAAAATATAATTTGGCCTTCACTGCAGGTTCTGATGCTCATCGGGCAAAGTTTATCGGCCGGGCTTATCTGGAAATCCCTCAAAATAATCTTTCAGAAAAAGAAGTGATTGAACAGATAAAAAATAAAGCAGGCCAAATTAAAGGCAAGGCTCTCAGTTCCTTGGAAAAAATAGAAAACAGCTTGAAATTAACCCCCAAGAAAATCTTCCAGTATTATTACGAACTCAGTTTAAAGCGAAAACAATTTCAAAAAGAAAGAGGGCTAAAATAAAATTCCTTGCCTTGAGGAACTTTTTTTTTCTTCTTTAGAAAATATTTTGATTTTTCCGTAAACGCCGTCGTAACCCGGTAAAATTGAAATCTTTCCTTCTCTTACTCTTTCAATTCCCTCGGCAATTCCAGGCAGAGTGGCAATTTCTAAATTTTGGCGAGAAGCATTAAGCAAAATTTCAAATTCATTGCCAAATTTCTCAATCAGGTTTTTATACTCTTTTTCTACTTGTTTTGCTCCCGGCAGAACTCCTATGGCACCGGCAATTATCTCTGATAGAGGCACCAAGCTTTTAAAAGGTATAGCTCCTTTGGGTTTTGACCCTTCCGGCCTGTCAGCCAAAGAATTAACTCTGTTTAAAACTCCAATGGTTAAGGGTTTTGCGCAATTGGGGCAAATATTGTTATATTTTTTTGATTCTTCGGGCGATAAACTGATCTGACAGGTTCGATGACCGTCGTAGTGGTATTTTCCTTCTTCCGGAAAAAACTCAATAGTGTAAAGAAATTTCCGGGGATTTTTTGTTTTTATTGCTTCAGTAATTGCCGGATAAGAAATTTCTGTATCAAAAACATTTGCCTCCCTGCCTATCTTTTGCGGGCTGTGAGCGTCCGAATTGCTTATTAAAGTAATTTTATCCAGCGCAGATAACCGCCAATTCATGGCCGGGTCCGAGCTGAGCCCTGTTTCAATTGCATAAATATATTTTGAATATTCTTCAAAGCACTCTTCAATTGAATCAAAACCGGATTTGGAACCAAAGATAGAGAACCAAGGCGTCCAGGCGTGTCCCGGCACAACAAAGCAGTCGGGCGAAACATTTAGAACGATTTTAACAAGCTCTTTGGCGTCCAATCCCAAAATCGGCCGGCCGTCAGCTTTTAAATTTCCGATCCAGCCCAACTGCGCATTAATTTTATCTATTATTTCAAAAGAAGGCGCGAAAACTATTATATGGATTTTGCGCACCTTGTTTTTAGTCAAAGAGGATAAATCCTCTTTTCCACCCTTCGCTGCGACTTCGGTTTTAGAATAAATACAGCTGATTTCCGAAGTCAAAATAAATCTGGTTCCTTGGTCATCTTTTTTTAACTTAAAAAGGCCTGTTTCAGCCGGTTCCAATTTCGTTTTCAAATTTTTCAGCCATTCAGGATGCGTAAAATCACCCGACCCCAAAACCTTGATGCCTTTGATCTTTGCCCACTTATCAAGGCTTTCCAAATCCATGTCATGGCTCGTGGCACGAGAATATTTGCTGTGGATATGAAAATCAGCAACGAATTGCATATATTAAAATTTTCTCAAATTATACCTTCTTTTAATAAATCTTGGAGGACGTCTTCAGGTATGAGGGGTCTTTGGTCTTTCGGAGTTCTCCCCGGATATCTCCAGGCGCTGATAATTTTAACGCCCTTCGGTTTTTTTAATATCAGATACATTAGCCAGGCCTCGGTCGGATTTTTTTTGGTCCCGGTAATTTGCATATGAGCAATTGCTCCAGGCATAATTCCCTCTTCTCTTCTGTCGGACTTTCTTAAAATCCGAAGCACTCTTTTTTCTGAAAGCCGGTATTGACGCATTTTCCTTTTAGAATGCTTTGTCCAAAAAATTTTTTCTTTATTTTTTAACAATTTCATCTCCTATTGTCTCAATAGTTGATATTCTTTTTCGCTTTTTACTCCGATATCCAACTCAACCGCTCTTTTAATTTGCGGCAACTCCCAAGGATTAATATCTTTTGGCGATGAGAACTCCGTTCTCATCTTCACCTTCGCCCCGCTGTCGCGAGGCTCGGTTAATGAGTTCCCTTTAAAACTCTGAATTATTTTTATCCCTTCAACGTCAATGGCGATTCTGTCATCTGAAGCTAAAATTAAATTTGGCTCGCGAATCTCCCCTTGATCCGGCCCTTTATTAATGAAGCATTTTCTGGCGTCCATAATAATCAAATCAGGATTAATGATTTTGTTTAATTCGGCGATTTTTTCCTGAAGCCTGGATAGGTGTAAATTAACCCTTTGGATGGGTTTCATAAAGCCTACTGAAAGTTTTAAACTGCCCGTAAATTTAGCTAAAGAATGAGTCTTTAAACAAGGCAGTAAAATTAATCTGTCGGCCCGCTCTAAAAATTCAGTAACCATGACCTTCTTTAAATACTTGGCTTCGGGAATTTCTTTTTTTAACCAATCTCTTTCTTCAAAAACATAAATCCGGGGAGGCTGTTCCATTTTCTCCAAATCAAAAATCTTCAATTTTTCCATTACCCTCCTCGTGTTCAGGCTCATGGTGGAGGAATCCCCAATCATCACGATTTTTGCTCCGCAATCATAAACCAGTTCTACCACCGCTTTTATGAAATTAGGTTCAGAAGAGGCAGGAAAAGGGTCAGCTGTATTAAAATTCGGTTTTAACAGAACCACCTCTCCTTTTTTCACAAATTGGCTAAAACCGCCGATTAAATCAACCGCTTTTAAAATTGACTCTTTCAAATTATTCTCAAATTTTACCTTGGCTAATTTTTTCATTCTTCTTTATGATATCAAAAAATCGCCCTCTTGGCGATTTTAATCTTAGGTATTTTTAATTTATTAATTATATTTTATTTCAAAATTATCAAATTCTTCTTTATATTCTTCTAAAATAACCTCAACTCCGTCAACTTTGGCAAACATCGGACCTTTTTTCGCCCAATTAACCAACTCTTCAATTTTATCTTTTTTTCCTTCAAAAACAGCTTCTACGCGGCCGTCAGGAAGATTTCTCACCCAGCCCTTAATCCCTAACTTTTTTGCTCTCTTTCTGGTGTTTTCTCTAAAAAACACGCCTTGTACTCTGCCCGAAACAAAAATGTGAACCCTCGCTTTGTCTGCCATAGATTCTCTTTAAAAAGTAAAATTTAACAAACATCATCCTTATTAAAAAGATTAAAAAGCTTCGTACTTTTGTAAAGATTTCGTACTTTCGCAGGATTATATTTATACCTTATAGACCTTGTATCCGTCCCTTACTTTTTGATCAACCTTCGTCCCCACTGAATCTCCGGGTTTAGCGACTTTAACTTTCTCGTGCTCAATTTCCATTGAGTCTACGATTTGGTTAAAATCGGTTTCGCCGCCAACTATCCTTATCGTTTCTCCCACCTTTAAATCTTCTGACAGTTCAATAACTGCCACAGAAATGTGTGAAAAATAGTGAGTAACCTTTCCTATTAATTTCCCTTCTTCGGGAATTTCGTTTGCCATATTTTAATTAAAATTGTTTTTTTAAAATCGACCTTTGCTAAGCACATAACCTGTACAGCGCCATGTTTTATAGACGCACGTCACTTCTTATGTGCTCGGTGAATTTTTGAATTTTGTTTCTTTTCAACTTCAATAGCTGCCAACAGTCTCTTTATTAATTTTTTGTAATCTTTTTCATAAATAATTTTTTTTACGCCGCGATAAGGGCCGGTCGCAATTATTTTTATTTTGTCGGCCATGCCGCCCGTTCCCTCTAAAACGCCTATTGGTTTTTGAATTTCAAAAGCAGTGGTAAATTCATGCAAGGTGCCCATTCTGCCGCAAATAATAATTATTCCATCTGCCGACTTTGTCATAATTATATCACGACCCGCGTAGTCCGCTCCCGTATAGATCATCACGTCAAAAGCATCAACGGGTAATTTATAAATTTTTAAGTGGGCTGCTTCCGAAGTAGCAGGTGAAAAACCAACATTAAAACCTCCTGCTTCTTTGCATCCCAGAGCCGCAAAATAAGGCACGCCGGTTGTTGCTCCCGTGACCAGCACGCAATTTTGGCGCGCAATCTCTCGTCCCACCTCTTTTGATATCTCTTCTATTCCTTGGCAACAGTGGTTCATTTGAGCGGCGCCGGAAATAACAATTTTGTATTTATATTTCATGTACCCATTGTACCAAAAAATTCGCGCAATTAAAAACTGTTAAACGAATTGTCTAACAGTCTTTAAAGAGGGGGCGGCCTTATTGAAATCGGTTCAATTTAATCGCTGGAGTTGGACCTATCCAGGCAGCTGCTGTAAACCTCCTTCATTAAGTCCCGTGTCCTTAGAGAATTATATCTCGCACCCCCTCGTTTTTGAGTTTATTTAAATCAAATATTTTGTCAAGCTTTCAATTTTTGCAAATAATCTTATTTATCCACACAATATCCACAGATTAATATTAGTGTCCCCGGTGCGATTCGAACGCACATTTTCAGCTCCGGAGGCTGACACTCTATCCATTGAGCTACGGGGACAAGTTTTAAGAGAGCACCCATTAAGCTATGATGGCTTTTGGGCGATTAAATAAATATTATTGTCTTTACTTCCTGGTCTTTCTAAGATACCAACTTCTTTAACCAAAAAGCCGGCTTTTTCTGCTATTTTTTTTAGTTCTTTTTTAGTAAAAAGGTGGAAATAACGTTGCGCTAATATTTTTCCGTCTGAGTTTCTCCAAGGATAAAAAATATCTTTGAAATCTAATCCAGTTTTTCCGACAAGCTTTAAAAAAGCATTTTTGAAAAACAATTGCCAAGCAGTTCTCCTTTGCCATAAATTCCAAACTGTAACCAATAAAAAACCGTCTTTCTTTAAAACTCTTTTTGCTTCCTTAAAAGCTTGCATTCTTAATTCTCCTGACGGAATATGATGTAAGGTGGCAAAACTTAAAATTTTGTCAAAAAAATTTTCAGGAAAAGGCAGATTTAAAACATCGGCTACCTGAAACTTGGCTTCGGGATAACGGCTTTTAGCGATTTCGATTAATTTCTCTGAAATATCAATTCCGTAATAATCAGCTTGTTTATCTTTAGAAAAAACATAAAGCCTGCCATTGCCGCAACCTGAATCTAGGACTCTGTCTTTTGGAGAAATATTTTGCAAAAGCAAAGATTTTCTATCTTCTGGAACATACTCGCGCGTCCTTGAAAAATCATCGGCAATCAGGTTATAATCTTCTTTAGTCTTTCTTAATAGCCTTTCAGCGTATTCTTTTTTCATGACTACAAACGAAGCAATAGTTAAAGATTTAATTAAAAGCCTAGCTTCCAAAGGAAGCGAAGGTGAAAAAGAGAGTAAAACTCTCTTTGCCCGCCGATTGAAAAACGAGGCAGATTTGGCTTATTTTAAGAGAAAAGTCGCTAAAAAATACAAAATTCCCTGTCCGAGCAATATTGAGCTATTAAAAGCTTATCACAAATTTACAGAAGATAAAAGGATTAAAAAATCAGCCAAAGTCGATGAAGCTAAAGCTTCATCTTCAGCTTCATTTTTACTTCGTAAAAACTCGCTAATAGAGGCTTTGCTTATAACAAGACCGATTCGCTCGCTGTCCGGCATTGTCAACGTCTCGGCATTAACCAAACCCTATCCTTGCCCAGGCAAATGCCTTTATTGTCCTACTGAAAAAGGTATTCCAAAAAGTTATGTTTCGGGCGAGCCGGCAGTAGAAAGAGCTAAAAGATTAAAATATAACCCTTATTTACAGGTTAAAAAAAGGCTTGAAATGTTAGAGTTAGAAGGGCATCCAACCGATAAAGTTGAACTGAGAATTGTTGGCGGAACATGGTCTTATTATCCAAAAAAATATCAGCTATGGTTTGTGAAAAAATGTTTCGATGCCTGCAACGGAAAAACTTCCAAGAATTTAGAGGAATCGCATAGATTAAATGAAAAGGCAAAACACCGGATTGTGGGTTTATCAATTGAAACCAGGCCTGATTTTATTGACGAAACAGAAATCAAATGGCTGAGAGAATTAGGCGCTACCATGGTAGAGATGGGAGTCCAGTCAATTTATGATGATATTTTAAAATTAAATTTAAGAGGACATTCTGCCAAAGAAACGATTTCAGCCACCAAACTACTAAAAGACGCGGGGTTTAAAGTTCTATACCAAATGATGCCCAATTTGGCGGGCTCTGATTTAAAAAGAGACGAAAAAATGTTTGAAGAACTGTTTAAAAATTCTGATTTCCAGCCGGATTTATTGAAAATTTATCCTTGCGCCATTTTAAAAGAGGCGAAGCTTTTTAGAAAATGGAAAAAAGGACAATACAAGCATTACACTCAATCGCAATTAATAAATCTTTTAAAATCAATTAAAAAGAAAATCCCTTATTATGTCAGAATCCAAAGGATAAACAGAGATATTCCTTCTTTGAGAGTAGCGGCCGGACCGGCTAAAATTTCCAATCTACGGCAAATTCTGATTAAATCTATGAAAAAGGAAAACTGGCGATGCCGCTGTATCAGGTGCAGGGAAGTAAAAGAGAGTTACGACCCCAATGAAAAATTTTATTTATTCCGTAAAGATTATGATGCTTCCGGCGGCAAAGAAATATTTTTGAGTTTTGAAAACAAAAAAAGAGATAAGCTTTATAGTTTACTCCGTCTCCGCCTAACCTCCCGGAACAATGCGATCATCAGGGAAATCCACACTTACGGCCTTTTAATTGCGGTCTCAGAAAAAGGAATGGCGCCCCAACATCAAGGACTTGGAAGAAAATTAATCAAGGCAACGGAAAAAATCGTTAAAAAAGAGTTCCGCTTGAAAAGATTGTCCGTGATTTCCGGGATAGGGGCGAGAGGTTATTTCAGGAAATTGGGTTATAAATTAAAAAATACCTATATGGTAAAAGAAATCTAATCCCTGCTTAACTCTTTAGTTATTTCCTTCAAAAGAAGATTTGCGTATTTCATTGAAGAATCGTTCAAGATTAAAACATCAAAGAATTTTTTATAATGTTCCAAATTCTCTTCAATATTTTCATTGAGGAATCCCACTTTAATCAAATGTTTGTAATTAAAGCCCTCAATCATCCCCATATCTTCCAAATTATCTCCCAGCAATAAAACGTTTTTCCTGTTTTCAATTTTTTCGTAGAAGGAGAAGTCTTTCAAAATGGTCTCATCCTTATTGAGTGTGTGGATGATTGGCTCCTTAACGGCGACTGCCCTGCCTCCTTTATTCCAGGAAAACGAGTTTGAGACAATATGAATGTTCGAATATAATTTTCCTGCCTTTTTGAGAACCGCCGCTATGGCATCACCGCCCAGCCCGCTGGCAGACATAATAACTAAAGGAATCTCGTTGCGATAAAGCGTATCAAAAAATTTCAAAGCCCCTTCCCTGAATTTTATCATTGGAGATTTTACCACCGTTACCAGATGTTTCTTATTCAAACCAGACTCAATCAGCAATTTAAAATGGGTCCGCCACCATTCTTCCATTGACTTTTTTCTTTCTTTAAGCGGGGTATCCAGATTAATTTCAATAGGGTGGTATTTTTCATACAGAGCTTGGGCTTTTGCCGCGTAATCATCGCCCAGATAATCTCCGCTACTCCTCAAAATAGAAATCAAAGAAGGCATTTTTTCTCCTTTCACGAATGCGTAAGTTAAAGTCCTGTCAAAATCAGACAGGACGTGAAGTTTTTCTTTGCCGTCTCTTAAAATATCCTTTTTTATTTTTTCCAGATTGGTTAGACTTGGGATGACAACATTTTTAGGCATATTTCTTTTTTGCCTTGCGAACGATAATTTCCTTATGCTGCTTATAGATAAATCTGCTGGGCGTCCGGAAAGCCAGTTTTCCTTTTTTAGCTTTTTTTGAAGAATAATTTTTCAAACCTTTACTTTATACCAGCTTCAAAATTTCTTTTACCTTGTCTGTCTTCTCCCAGGTAAATTCCGGCTCTTTTCTGCCGAAATGGCCGTAGCAAGCGGTCTTCCGATAAATCGGCCTCAAAAGATTGAGTTCATGAATAATCATTCCCGGCGTCAAATCAAAAACCTTTGAAATAATTTTGGTTATTTTTTCTTCGCCGAGTCTTGGAAATCTTTTTTTATCTATTGAATTGAAAGTATTAACGTTAATAGATAAAGGTTTTGTCCCGCCGATGGCATAGGCGATTTGAATTTCGCATTTGCCGCAAATTCCCGATGCCACGATATTCTTGGCAACATAACGAGCCATATAAGCTCCGGATCTGTCAACTTTTGTCGGGTCTTTGCCGGAAAAGCAGCCTCCGCCGACGTGCGCCATGCCGCCATAGGTGTCAACAATAATTTTTCTGCCCGTGGCCCCGCAATCAGCTACCGGCCCGCCAATAACAAACCGGCCGGTATTGTTGACGTAAAACTTTGTTTTTTTGTTAAGATAACTTTTACAGACAGGTTTTATCACTTTTTCAATTATCTCTTCTCTCAATTTTTTCATAGAAACATCGGGGTCGTGCTGAGCCGCCATTACCACTGACTGAATGGCTTTTGGCTTTGAATCTTCATACCAGAGAGTTACCTGCGATTTCCCATCCGGCCGCAAATAAGGTAAAATTTTCTTTTTTCTTACTTCGGCCAAACGCCGGGCAAGTTTATGAGCCAGCATTATGGGAAGAGGCATTAGTTCGGGCGTTTCATTGCAGGCATATCCGGTTTGCATTCCCTGGTCGCCCGCTCCCTGTTTTTTTGTCGCTGTTTTTCTTATGCCTCTGGCAATATCCGGTGATTGTCCGTGGATAGCGTTAAAAATCGCTAAAGTATGATAATCAAAACCGTATTCCGGTTTATCATAGCCAATATCTCTAACCACATTCCTGACTAAATTATTAACATCTATCCATGCTTCGGTGGTAATTTCTCCGCCGACAATAACATAACCCATACCGACTGCTACCTCGCAGGCAACTCTGCCATATTTATCTTTGGCGATAATTTCATCTAAAATCGCATCGGAAATTTGATCTGCCACCTTGTCAGGATGTCCTTCAGTGACTGATTCTGATGTGAACAGAAAATTCTTTCCTGTTCTTGGAGCGGCTTCTTTTTTTAAAAATTTGTTATTCATAAGCTAAAATTTTAAGAAATTCTAGAAATTCTAATTAAACCCGAACAGGGGATTATTTCAATGTCTCTTTTTTCTAATTCATCCAAAAATAAATTCATTCCCAGAGAATCGGACGAAATATGACCGGCAATCACCACATTAATATTTGCGGCTTCTGCTTCTTTTTTGTGTTCTTCGGAAATATGCATCCCGATTATTGTTCCAATGCCGGCCGTAGCCATTTTTTCATAAAGCTTTGACGAACCTTCGGTGCCGCCTGTAATTTCAGTTATGGCAATTTTACCGCATCTTTTTTCCGGATCGCCAACAAAAATTTTAGGACCGGCTCCAATTTTCATTGCTTCTTTATACTCTGGAATTTCTTTTAAAAGATTAAGTAAATCTTCCAATCTTATTAAATTATCTTTTTCTTTTTTAATCAAATCCTTCAAAAATTTTGCCGCTAAATTATCGCAGGAAGTGTGAGCATTCATTAAACTAATTCCTAAAAGCTTAGCCGTATCAACGGTTCTTTGATGATTAATCGCATTAACTCCCCGAGCAACTTCGGAAATTCTTTCTTTCATCAGCCCTTCAGCAATATTTATTGGCACTCCATAATAATTTAAAACATCGCATTGGAGATCCATTACATCGGATAAGTGGGCCAATCCTTTGCCCAGCGGATGGTGGGCGATAATTAAATCGAACCCTCCAATTTCTTTGGCCAGTAAAATTTCTGCCGGTTCAATGTCAATTCCGACCAAAACTTTTTTTATTTCTTTATCTTGAGCAATATGTAAAATTCGCGAATCTAAATAAGGATTCTCAAGAGCATCTTTATCAAACTCTTCTTTTTCTTTTTCGGATAATTTTTCAAACTTTTCTTTTCTTCTTTCTAAAAGCTTCTCAATTTCTTTTTCTCCTCGAAAATCGGCCTCAATTCCTTTATTTATTGATAGGCTGTAAATCTCGTTTATTTTCATAAGATTTTATGAATTTTTGATAAATCTCATTGATTAATTTTTCTTGTTCTTTCAAATTCAAAACTTCCCGGCGAATCCGAGATTTCTCTTTGCGAATAAATTTTCTTAGACCTTTGGGTAGCCCTCTTGTCATATTTTTCCAGTAGTCGAAGAACATTCGTTCTTCTCCACCCTTCGCTTCGCTCGGGTATATTATTTTTTACCGATTCGCAATTCATAATTCGAAATCCATAATTCGAATTATTCTCCTTTTATCACGGCCAATGGCACCACCTTTGCCACCTTTTTTGACAGACCGGCTTGATGCACTACATCCACGACCTCATCTACATCTTTGTAAGCCATGGGCGCTTCTTCAGCGATTCCTTGGAACGACCAGGATTTCACGACAATACCTTTTAATTCTAAACTTTTTATCACTTCTTGTCCAGAGACGCGCCTAATTGCTTCGTGCCGGGACATTGTCCTGCCGGCACCATGGCAAGTGGAATAAAATGCCTGTTCTCCGCTTTTTGCGCCAGATAAAATATAAGAAGCAGTACCCATAGACCCCGGAATTATTACAGGTTGACCAACTGCGCGGTATTTTTCCGGGATTTCCAGATGCCCCGGTGGAAAAGCCCGAGTGGCGCCTTTACGATGAACAGCCAATTCGGTTCCTTGACCGTCAATTAAATATCTTTCTTTTTTTATAATGTTATGGGCGACATCATACAAAGCAACCAGGGAAGAGTTTTTCGGCCCTAAAACTGTTTGCCAAGCTTCTCTGACAGAATGCGCAATCATCTGGCGGTTTGCCCAGGCATAATTTGCTGCTGAAGCCATAGCTGAAAAATACCTCTGACCTTCCGGCGAATTGAAAGGAACGCAGGCAAACTCTCTATCCGGAACTTTAATTTTATATTTATCCATCATTAAGGGAATAAATTCTCTTAAATAATCAGAGCAAACCTGATGACCAAGGCCGCGACTGCCGCAGTGAATCATAATTACAATTTGATCTTTAAATAAACCGAATATTCCGGCTGTTTTTTCATCAAAAATCTCTGCCACTTTTTGAATTTCCAGAAAATGATTTCCGCTCCCCAATGTCCCGACTTGGTCCCGGCCGCGGTCTTTGGCGCGGCTGGAAACTGCGCCAGCATCAGCCCAATCTAACTTTCCCGCACCTTCACAATTTTCAAAATCTTCTTTTTCACCATATCCCTGTTCAACCAGTCTTTTTGCTCCCCCTTCCAAGATTTTGTCAATTTGCTTAATGCTTAATTTTATTTGCCTTCCCTGCCCCAAGCCCGAGGGCACTTCTTTTTGGATTTCAGTAGCTAATTTGTCTAAATATGGTTTAATTTCTTCTTGAGTGTATTCTGATTTTAACAATTTCATTCCGCAATTGATATCGTACCCGCACGTTCCTGGCGAAATTATACCGTCGGAAATTCTGATAGCGGCTACACCGCCAATAGGTGAGGCGTAGCCTTCGTGCATATCGGGCATGGCCAAGGCATATTTTTGAATTCCAGGCAAAGTTGAGATATTGACCAATTGTTCCAAAGACCTGTCTTTAAAACACTCTTGTAACATTTTTTCCGTTACATAGGCCCGCGCCGGCACTCTCATATCCGACCTAAAAGATTTCGGAATTTCCCAGATATAATCATTAATTTTTATAAAATCTTTTTTAGAAATCATGATTTCGTTTTAATAACGGATCTCTTCTTTAAATTATAGCATCAAATTTAATAAATATGACTGTTGCGTATATGTTAAAAAAATTGGGCAGCCCGCTGGGCTGCCCCTAAAAATAAACTAATTTCCTCTGTACACATTGAACTTTCTGACGACCTTTACGGTCATCAGCTCATCCCGGTATTTCTCCACAAACTTTCTTAAGACATCCTTTTCTGCCGGGAAAAGACGATCAACGCAATACAATATACTTTCGATGATATCATTGTCCCGAAACGTAAAAAATGCAATCAAAGGATGTGACGATTCGGCAAGATCGGTGATTTCCTTTTTTAAAGTGTTCTCAACCAGCCCTTTGTAAGTATCGAGGGAAGAACGAATAATTTCAATGAACTCATCAATCTTGTCGCCCGCCAATAGCCCCTCGTTTTTCAAAGCATTCTTTATTTCCCTCTTCAGAAGTAAAACGCCAACCAGCTTAAACTCCAGCCAGCCGGGAAAAATCTCATAACTAAATGGATTGTTAATGTCTTCACGCCATCGTCTGACAATTTCGCCCGTTACCGCTACGGAAAATTCCTCCCGAACAGGCTCGGAATACGCCTTTTTACTTACCGGAGTAGAGCAAAGCCACCCTGCGTTTTGTTTCAGCGCGAAACTCGTAAACGGAAATTCACTTTGTTTTTCAAAAGTCTCAACCGTAGTCTCCATCATTCTCACCTCCTTTGTGTCAGGAATTCAATAGGAATAACCTTGGTTAACATTATATCCTTTAAAGGGAAACCGCACTCTACGCACCGACCAATATCCTTCTTGTTCTTCCGATTGCATTTCGGACATACAACAACCTCTTCTGCCTCCACCAGCCTCAACTTATTGGAACTATTTTCTATCGGCATATAGCACCTCCTATAAAAATTGGAATGAGCGATTATTTTCCTTATACAACCTTCTGGTTCAAATGTCAAAATTTAGCTTTGCAATCTCTTCTTTAACAATTTTTCTATCGTCCCACGGGATCTTTTTTCCTTTTTCAATTATCCAGGGTTCGCAACCTTTGCCGGTAATGATAACTGCGTCGCCGGACTGGCAGGATTTTAAAGATTCTCTAATCGCCTCTCTTCTGTCTAATATTTTTCTGGCCTTGCCATTTGTTCCCTTGGCAACTTCATCAATAATCTTCATTAAGTCTTCGTCATACGGGTCTTCATTGGTAACGATAATTTCATCACAGTATTGAGCAGCTAATTTCCCCAAAACCGGCCGTTTCCATTTATCCCGGCCGCCGCCGCAAGCGCCCAAAACGCAAATCATTCTTTTTGGCTGAAAATTATTTTTGATTGCCTGATAAACTTTTTCCAAGGCATTGGGAGTAAAGGCATAATCAACAAAAACCTTGAAAGGCTGAGATGCAACTTCTTCCATTCGGCCCGGAATGCCTTTTACTTTTTCTACAGCCATTTTACAGATTTCCAAATTAATTCCTTGCGACATCCCGACGGCAATTGCCGCCAAAGCGTTGTAAATATTGAAATTTCCTATTAAAGAAAGCTGTAATTTAATATCCTTATTATTAATATCGCCATGGTTCATTCCAAAAGTATATTTTTTCTTTGCCGGAAACTGTAAAAAATATTTTGCGTTTTCGTCATCGATATTAATAATATGGATTTTTTTAGTTGTTTTGAAAAGTTTTCCTTTCGCTTCCCGATATTTTTCAAATCCGCCATGTGCCTCAATGTGCTCGGGCGACAAATTAGTGAAGACCGCTGCTTCAAAATTTATGAATTTATGGCGATATTGTTTTATTCCTTCCGAAGTCACTTCCAAAATCGCGTATTGGCAGCCGGCCTTAACTGCCTGTCTTAAAAATTTCTGGATTTTAAACCGGCCGGGCATAGTCATTTTTAATGTGTTAGGCCGTTCTTCCTTTCCGATTTTAAATTTTATTGAGGATAAAGAAGCCACTTTATATCCTGCTTCTTCCAGAATTTTTGTGGCCAGCTCTGCGACAGTTGATTTTCCATTGGTGCCGGTTATTCCAATTACTTTTAATTTTCGGGACGGAAACCGATATAAAATCGCACCCAAAAAAGCCAGCTTCCAGTGATACCGGCTCAACAAAAACGAAGGGATAAATTTTTTAATCAAATCTTTCATCGCTTTTATTTTAGCCTAATCTTGAAAAAAGAGAAGATTTAAGATAAATTTAAATGAAATGTTCAGACTTGTTTCAAAATTCAAGCCGACCGGCGATCAGCCGCAGGCAATTGAAAAACTGGCCAAAAATATAAAAGCCGGCGTCCAGCATCAGGTGCTTTTGGGCGTAACCGGTTCTGGCAAAACTTACACTATGGCCAAGGTCATTGAAAAAACCAAAAAGCCGGCCCTTATTATCTCGCCGAATAAAATTCTTTGCGCCCAGCTTTATCAGGAATTCAAAGAATTTTTCCCGGAAAATTCTGTTCATTTTTTTGTTTCCTATTACGATTATTACCAACCGGAAGCTTATATCCCGCAAACTGACACTTACATTGAAAAAGACTCCAAGATTAATGAAGAAATTGATCGATTAAGACACGCCTCCACTCAGGATTTACTGACGAGATCTGACGTTATAGTTATTGCTTCAGTTTCTTGTATTTATAATATTGGTTCACCCAAAGATTATCAGCAGGTTTCTTTGGAAATTAATAAAGGCCAAGAAATAAAAAGAAAAGATTTTCTTTCTCACTTAATTTCGCTCCAATACCAAAGAAACGACATTGATCAAAAACCCGGTACTTTTCGAGTAAGAGGGGGTATTGTTGATATTTTTTTGGTAACCGGCGGAGAGATTTTAAGAATTGAATTTTTCGGCGATAAAATTGATAAAATTTTAATCTCGCCTGCGTCGTTAGATACAAAATACAAAATACTAAATACAAAATACAAATTATTTCCTGCTCATTTTTGGGTGACTCCCGAGAAAAAAGTATCGCTGGCAATTGCCAATATAAAGCTGGAGCTTCAAGAACAACTTAAAAAATTAAAAAAAGAAAAGAAATTATTGGAAGCTCAAAGATTAGAGCAAAGAACCAATTATGACTTGGAAATACTCACAGAAACCGGTTTCTGCCACGGCGTTGAAAATTATTCCCGCCATCTGGAATTCAGAAAACCAAATGAGCCGCCTTTTGCCTTGCTGGACTACTACCTCAAAGATTTTCTGATTTTTATTGACGAATCTCATCTGACTATTCCTCAATTAAGAGCTATGGCCGTTCAGGACCGCGCCAGAAAAAAAACCTTAATTGAATACGGATTCCGCCTGCCCTCAGCCATTGACAACCGGCCGCTCACTTTTGATGAATTTAACCAAAAAGCAAAGCAGATAATTTATGTTTCCGCCACGCCTGACGAGTATGAAAAGAGAAAATCAGCAAAAAAATACATTGCTCAACAATTAATCAGGCCAACCGGTCTTTTAGAGCCAGCTATTGAAATCCGACCGACTAAAAACCAAATTAAAGATATAATTGAGGAAATCAGAAAAATGATAGTTAAAAAACAACGAGTCTTGGTTTTAACTTTAACCAAAAGATTGGCTGAAGCACTCTCTGAACATTTGGCTGAAGTCGGCATTAATTCGCAATGGCTGCATTCGGAAATTAAAACCTTGGAAAGACCCAAAATTCTAAAAGAGTTAAGAGAGGGTAAATATGATGTTCTGGTTGGCATTAATTTATTGAGAGAAGGGCTTGATTTGCCGGAGGTATCTCTCGTTGCCATTTTAGACGCTGACAAAGAAGGTTTTTTAAGGTCAGAAACCACTTTAATCCAAACAATGGGCCGGGCTGCCCGGCACATTGAAGGCCGAGTTATTCTGTATGCTGACAAAATCACCTTTTCAATGAAAAAAGCGATCGACGAAATTTCAAGGAGAAGGAAAATTCAGGAAAGATATAACAAAAAACATAAAATAACTCCCCGACAAATTTCAAAAGAAATAAGAGATTGGCCTTTTGCTTCTAAAGAAAAGGAGGTGGCTTCTGAATTTTGGGCGATTCATGATAAAAAGCTCTTGGAAAAAGAAATGAGAGAAGCTGCCAAAAATTTAGACTTTGAACGAGCCGCGGAAATAAGA